>Ga0268262_10000614_pt1 | contig 46451 bp, 38 predicted proteins | sample TergutNc150P3_FD_190354 | JGI IMG/M metagenome (GOLD analysis project Ga0268262, IMG submission 190354) | Nasutitermes corniger P3 segment gut microbial community from laboratory colony in Florida, USA - Nc150 P3 (SPAdes) (version 2) | ecosystem: Host-associated > Arthropoda: Insects >... | reverse complement strand
AGCGTTTGATATGCGGGATTTTACCTTGACTCCCGGACACATAGCAGAGGTGGAAAAACTCAGGGAAGGCATTTACTCGCAATGGAGCTGGAATTACGGGAATTCCCCGCCTTACTCCGTACACAAAACCCGCCGCATTGAGGGTTGCGGCAAGATTGAAATCCTGCTTGATGTCGAAAAGGAAGGAATAATCAGAAACGCTGCCTTTTACGGCGACTTCTTCGGAAACCGGGAGCTTTCGGAGCTTGTGAAAGCGCTGACAGGGCTTCATTTTGAATACAATGAAATAAAAACATCTTTGGACAGGCTGGATATTTCAGAATATATTTATAACCTAAAGGCAAATGATTTTCTTGATCTGCTTTTCTAATATTTGAGGGAATGGGGAATGGGGAACAGGGAACGGTGTATATATATATGCGCGTTAATTCTTGCTTTCCTAATATCCTGCACCAGCAAACCGCCAGTTATCGAAACTGCCCCGCCGCAAATAAAGCCGCCTGAGGTGATAGCCCCGGCGGTATCAATACCGGAAGCAAAGCCGGAACCAATACCGCCGCCATCAATTCTTGATTTGGCAATCCAGCGGATTGAACGTAATTCATCAATAGAAATAAAGAAGTACTATATTCTCGAAAAAAACGGAGATATTACCGTAAAGGGCGAATTTTCAGAGATTTCGCATGACCAGAAAGAGCCTGAGCTTTTTGAAGTAACATACGATATGAACTCCATTGCTGAATTACCGGCAGATTTTGGTTATATTGTTCCATTTACCTTAAAATCAAATAAAACCGATACGGTTCTATATGACCGTTTTCTTTGGAAACCGCAAAAAGATACCTCCGGTATATTGCTCACGTTTGATGATAATTATATGGCGACATGGAAAAAAAATTTTGATTTGCTGGATAGCTATAACGCGAGGGCTACATTTTTTGTCCAGGGCGAATATTCTTCCTTTTGCCAGGAGGCTTTGGAGCGGGGCCATGACATAGGATTCCACACAAAGAGCCATTTTGACCTAAGAAAAGTTTCCAGGGAAGTTTTTATCAGGGAAACGATTATCTCCGCCGAAGCTTTCCGCATAGCCGGAATACCCCTATATTCTTTCGCGTACCCTTTTGGTTTTTTTGACCCATGGATGAATAATGAGCTATTAAAGTATTATTCGGTTCTTCGCGGTTACGGCGTTACCTTTCACCTGTACGATAAAACACAAATCCGAAACGGGTATATTTCATCAAAGGCCATTGATAACACTTTATTCAGGAAAGACGAAGACTTCATGGCAACCATCGATATTATACTCAGGACGGTGAAGCTCATCGGGGGCAACTATGTCCTGCCCCTGACTACCCATGATATTTCCGACACCGCAGCCTGGGGAATAAAGCCCCAACGCCTGGAATACCTCCTAAAAACCGCAAATGATCTGCAGTTGGTTTTTTATACTTATAGAGACCTGGTAGACCTTAAGGACTAAACCTTTGCTCCATAGTTAATTAAACATAAGAAATTCCTCTCACAAAGGCACAAAGGACACAAAGGAAAGCTCGCTACTCCCAAACTGCACGTTACTAATCTTTCTTTCTTTTTTGCGTTTAAATAATCAGAGTCTTGTAAGTATTATGAGATTACTAACAACAACTTAGTGTCCTTCGTGAGAGTTCTTAATGTACCATACAGAACGAAGTAGGCAACTAGCGGGCCAATAGCCCTGCCAGCGCAGGGATGGTAACAAAAGTTCCGGCTGCGCCGCCCATCTGGGAAAGAAAAAAGACAAGAAGTGCACGCGTAATGCGGTTCCGGTAAAAGCCCTTTATGTTCCCCACGTCGTCAATGATCGACTGGGCGTCAACTACCCGAGGCTTTTTCAGGCTGGCCTGTATCACACCGGAGAAAAGCCCAACTCCGATAAAAGGGGTGAAAGTCGTAATGGGGGCAAATAAAAAGGCGGCCAGCACGGCGAGGGGATGGCCAAGGGCAATTATCGCTCCAAGGGCGGCCAGGGAACCGTTCCACAAAATATAGGTACGCAGCATGGACAGGCTTACCCCCGCGCCACCCCTTAAAAAGCCGCTGACAAAAAGAGCCAGGATCGCCAGGGGAATGATAAACGGCAGTGCCTTCGAAAAGAAGCCGCGTGGCGGAATCTCTTTTAAGGCTGAAACGTCATCGCTTTTTTCCCCGGCGGCAATTTTTTCCATCCAGGCTTTAATGCCCTGCATATGCCCCGCCCCGACCACCGCTACAATGCGCTTTGCCTCCGCCGGGGTGCTGGTCCAGATTTTTGCCGCCAGGTACTGGTCCCGCTCGTTGATAAGGGTTTCCTTAACTTCGGGGAGGTAGTTCGCGAGTTCCTCCATCATGCCGTCAAGCTCGCTGCGGTTTTTCAGATTTTCAATTTCCTCGGCGCTTAACTTTTCGGTGGTAAAGGCGCTAGCCAGAAGCGCCGAAAGAAGCTTGCTTTTGTTCCAGAGCCCGCAGCCCGCCCATGCCCTTCGCAGGGTAACCTGCACTTCCCGGTCACAAAGCGCATACGGGATGCCAAGCTCTGAAGCGATATCCAGGGCGGTTTTCATCTCCTCGCCGGGCTTTACGCCCAGCTCCGCCCCCATGCGGCGCTGGAAGCCTGAAAGCACAAGGTTCGCCATCAGTAGGAAGCCCTTGCCTTCTTTAAAAACCTTGACCATATTCAGGTTCTCCCAGCTTTCCTTCTGGGTTATCGAAGCGTAACGGCCTTCATCCAACTCTACGCAGATAAGGTCGGGCTTCTCTTCCCGGATTATTGCGCTTACTTCGTCGATGCTTTCCCGGGAAACATGGGCTGTGCCGACCAGAACAAATTCTTTCCCTCCAAGAGGTATGATCATTTTTGTATCGTTCATGAGGACTCCGTTAATTTGTTTTTAAGCCGCGATCCACAAGGATCCATTCGTTAAGCCGCCATTCGGGGATGGTCTGCGCTTTCGTATCGCCTACCATTTGGTAATACATATTTGCCGTGTTTGTATTGCCACGGACATCGTTATATTGCGCCATATAAAACATCATCCTGGCTTTCAGGGTCTGATCGCTCGTCCTCTCAATGCGGGTTACCATGTCATTTTCGCCCAAATAATTCCTGGCCGTAAGATCGTAAAAAAGGCGTACCATGTACCACAAAAGGGTATCCCGCGTAACCTTGTTCTGTATCTGGGCAAGAAAAGCCCGCGGGCTTGCGATATTTTCCGCCCGCATCTGGTTTATTGCCGCCAAAAGGCCGTAATGATGCTCATTCGGGGCTTGCCTGTAGGCTTCCATAAAAGCGTCCCTGGCTTCCGCCCAATTCCCGTTCCTCATTTTATGAAGCCCAAGCCCCTCCAGGGCGAAGTAATAATCCGGCTTAAGCCGCGCCAGGATCGCATAATCCCTTTCGGCTCCGTTGGAGTCGCCAAGATCGTCTTTTAACCCGGCTGAATAAGCATAGGCGCGGTACTCATTGGGGTCAATTTCAATTGCGCGCTTAAAATCCTCAAGGGCCTGGGGCTTCCTGTTCATCTCCATAAGCAGGCTTCCGCGATCAATGGCGATCCAATAATCGTTGCCCGCGAGTTTCACTGCCGCGTCATAATCGTTAAGGGCCTGAAGCAAATATCCCCTGCCCCAGTAAAACCGGCCTCTTTCGGTCCGGGCTTCGACCATATCCGGGTAGAGCTTTACAACCTCATTAAGGAGGTATTCGGCGTTTTCCCACTCGGTGTTCATGCGATAAGCCCGTGACAGGCCGATCAGGGCATCGGCGTTCCGGGGATCTTTTCTCAGCACGCTGTCAAAATATGTAGCGGCGGGCTTTATCGCCCTTGACTGAAGGCTCATATTCCCCAGCGCGACAAGGGCTTCGGCATTATCCGGCTGGATTTTTAGTATCTTTTCCAGCGCCGCCTGCTGCTGCCTTTGCCTGCCTGAAACGGCTTCGATGGCGGCAAGGACAAAAAGCGGCTCCGTGTTTGCCGGTTCCTTCGCACTAACCGCTTCGGCAATCGCCCTCGCCTCGGCATATTTTCCCGCGGAACTCAGCACCGACGCCTTTAGCAGCAATATATCGGAACCTTCCTTCTCAGGCGACGGGATTGCGTCGAAAAGGGCAATGGCCTCGTTGTATTTTGATACGGCAAGATACTCCGAGACCCGAATCAGCACGGATTCCGCCGTTTCCTCCTGCGCGTAGACAAAGCCCGCTGCGCAAAGAAGCAAGGAAAGAAAAAGCGCGATATGTAAGCTTAATTGCCTCAAAATAAATCTCCCGGTAAAAGTATACTCCATTTTTTATATATCGGAAAGAAGGCCGGAATTAAATAGTGGATCAAAAATATACCCAGATTGACGAAATATTAAAACAATAATATCATTATTTAATAGAAGGATATCGTGGAAAATGTAGTATTTTACTTTTCCGGAACAGGAAATAGTCTGTACGCTGCAAAAAGAATTTCTAAGGAACTTGGGAATTGTGAAATTATGTCAATGGCAAAACCATTCGACTCAGTAAAACTATATGATAGTGTTGGTTTTATTTATCCGACTTATTATTTCGGGATGCCAAAAAAAGTTATTGAATTTGTTGAAAATTTAAAACCAAACAATAAAAAAGATACATATTATTATTCAATTACAACATATGGAGGATTTGCCGGAAACGCTGTTAATCAAATGTATGAATTGTTACTCGCCAGGCATGGCATAAAATTGAATTATGGGGAAAAACTGAAAATGTACGCAAATTATGTTGTTGCATACGACATGAGTGAAAGGGTAGATGAAATTACAAAAAAATCAAATGAAAAACTTGCTCCAATAATAAATTCAATAAAAAAAAGGAAGGGGAACCGCATAAACAAATTAACAGGAATATTTAAGTCCATGAATGAAAAATTCATAAAAGAAGTGTCAAATATGGATAAAGATTTCACGGTTAATGATAATTGTACAGGCTGTAGTATATGTGAAAAAGTTTGTCCGGTAAAAAATATTGAAATGGTAAATAATCGACCGGAATATAAACATCATTGCGAGCAATGCGTCGCGTGTATTCAGTTTTGTCCCCAGAAGGCAATAAACTATAAAAATTTAACTCAAAACAGGAAAAGGTATACTCATCCTGAAATAAGCTACAATGATTTTTTATAAAAATCGAATAAGATTGCTAATGAGGTATAGCCATGAAAAAAATTAATTTTTCCGCCATTATCATTGTTCTGCTACCCATCATTTTTTTTAATACCTGCGGCGAGCTGATAACAGATGGCAATTACAAGTCTTTTGACAGAAAACTACGGGGAACCTGGGTCTCTAATGATCCAGGCATGTATTCGGGAACTCTTACAATCACTACTGACACAATAACTATTGATGGTTATGGAGAAGACTGGACATCTATGGTGGGAGACGACAGTAAACGCCCCTTCAAAGATATTCCCAAAAGAAAGGCCATTAAAGGCTACTCTGAAGAAGGAAAAATCTTCATTGAATACGGCGAAACTGCCCAGGATGGCATTCCCTATATTTACACTGAAGGGGGGTCTTACCCAAAAGAGTATAAATTGCTGGAATTTACCTTTGGCGGCAGAAAGGAAATACTGGAATCATCAATAAGCTATTAGATCTTACATATGCGCAACGTGAGTTACTGATAATCAATATCAATGATGATTGTCCCGCTTGAACGGACCATTTCAACAGCCGCTCCGGTGCGGGTATCCATACCTACTGGTAATGGAGGCAACAATCTGCCGCTTCTGATTTCCAGGGGATCGACCACGCGGCCGTCCGTTTTCACCTGGCTGTCGGAGCCGGTGTTTACCATTAATGCATTGCCTTTATTCCCCGCAAAACTCACGGTACCGTGCTGCACATAGATATTCTGGGGGCTGAAATCGAAGCTGGTACCGCGAACGGAAGCTGTCGCGCTGGGGCTGCTCACCGTCATGGACGCCTTTATTCCCGCAGGAGGATTTACATCAACCCGTACCCTTCCCGCCTGGAGGTTTAAATTAATAGTTTCGCTACCGGCTGAAGCGCTGATTTCTGTCAGAGACAGGCGCGTCAGAGGCTGTACCATGATAACCGCGCTTCCAATCTCTACGAGGGCGACGCTTTTAAAAGCCGTAGAAATGATAGTATCCTGGCTTATTTGATCCCCGGCTTTCGCGGCTACAAAACTCGAAGTTCCCGGTTTTTTGATTTCCACTGTACCGCTCAGCTCGCGTATAGTTCCATTTTGTGCGAAAACACAAAAACCTGCCAATAAAAAAATAACCGCCGCTACTGATCTTTTCATTTTTTTCCCTTCCTTAAAATATTATTAATATATCGAAAAAACAACGTTCAACTCAAGCCGCCAAGTATTGCCGGCTTCCTTGAAGGGGAAAAATACTCCCCCTCCCAGATTAAGCCATAAATCGGATACCGGGCTCCAATACAATTTCCCAAAGAATTCATTACCCGAAATAGAGCTTCCGCTGTCCAAAAAGAAAGATGATGAAAGCTCTGCGGAAACATACCGGTTAAACCGGGCAGTATAATCCAACGAAACCATCGAAAGCCCGGAGAGCCTTGCTTTAAGGACATCTCCCTGGGGCATATTCGTTACAGGCTGAAAAGCGCTGCTGGAAAAGCGTCCCAACAGTGAAAGCTGGCTCTGCGTAAATACCGGGAATATCCAGCCAAGACCCAATTCCCCGGCAAAGGCAACTTCCATATTTCCCGAATCCTGTATCGTTTCCAGGCATCCGCCAAGATCAACGACAAACTCTTTAACCGGCAGCGTGAACCGCGTTGCCAGATACTGGCTGTTAAGCCCTGCACCGGAAAGATCGAACTGGCCCAACAGGGCAAGCCTTACCCTGGCTATGTCCAGCAGATTAGGATATTCCCAGCCAAATGCGGAAATAACGCGTTGTGGAGCAAAATAAGTATTCGCAAAATTACCGTAGTCCAATTTGGAGGAGTAGGATGACAGCTCTTTTTCCGTCATGGTAATGTTTGCCCGCTTTTTATAGAGCAGCCCTGTGTACATTGCCCCAATATTGAAACTCCCCACCGCTGTGTCGAAGGAAAACCTTGCCCCGTCAAACAGCCCTTCAGCGATGAACGGAAGCGGCGCCGAGTAATACATACGCCCTGCTTTTAAATCTCCAGAATTAAAACGCCAGGAAAGCTCTGTCCGCAGAAGCTCCGGTATAACGGCCGTGGTCCCGTTCAGGCTTTCAACCGTAACACCTGCCGAAATATAGAATTCGCCATTATCGCCCAGGAATACAGAGTAGCGTGGAATCAAGGTTCCCGCATAATCAAATCCATCGCCCTGTAATCCCGCAGTTTGATCCAGGATGAGGCCAAAGTCCTGCGCCCATAAGCGCGGACAGGAGAATAAAGCCGCCAACAAAATATACAAACAGACTTTATAAATGTTTTTCATTATCTTTACTCCACTATGGTAATTTCTACCCGCCGGTTCCTGGCCATTCCTTCTGCGGTACTATTATCCCCAACTGGCCGTTGGGCGCCAAAACCCCGGATATAAATATCATTATCAGTCATAAGTCCCTGAGAAAGGAAGTAATCTTTTACCGCCTGGGCCCGTTCGATGGAAGTCCCCATCTGCGCCCCTTCGGTTCCGGCAAGCGCGGAATGGCCGCTGACTATAATTTTCCGGACGGCAAGAGTTTTTAATATGCCCGCAATTACCCTGAGATCATTCGATTCCGCTTCAAACATTTCCGCGGTATTGGCCTGAAATTGCGGAGTTGCAAAGACTATAGTAACCCCCTCGCCGGTAAGCATAGCGATAGCATTGGCTATGTTATTGGCATTAAGCATGTTGTTTATTTTGGTTACCAGATCAAAATTGTCTTCTTCCTGGAGCATAATTGTTTGATTTGTACCAAAAATCAGCATATCGCCCGATACCGCCATTTTCGGGCTGACCTTTCCCTGGATTATGCCCCTGTATACCAGCTCCCGGTACGCATAATGGGGAGATTTGAAAATGGAATATAAAATGCCACCCTTAATCCCAAAAGAATGCATTATAAGGAGGGAAACGCCTTCAAACGTCGCGGTGGTATCGGGGGTAATTTTCCCGGGCAGCCATCTATTTTCTGCCGCATACTGGTAAGCTTTTTCCGGGCTGGAAATAACGTCTGTGTTTAAAACGCTGAACTTGCCTGTCGCCTCCAATATAATCCAGGCTGCCTCTTTGTAGCTGATCGTTTCTTTTTCCAGTAATTGTTCGATTCTCTGCGCGGTTTGGGCTGAAACAAAAGCCGAAACAAGCATAAAGCAAGCCACAAAAATGTATCGACATTTTTTAATTACCATCTTCATGATATATTCCTCTCAATAATATCAGGTATATCAAAAAAGCCATAATTAGAAAAGGGGGCGCATGGCGCCTGCCTTCGGTTAAAGCGGCAATATTTACGATTGTTCAGGGGCTTTGATTTTTGAAGTCATCGGAAACTTCAAGAAATAAGTCAACCAGGACGGGATCAAAATATTTACCCCTTTCTTCCAGAATGATTTTAACCGCATCTTCGTGGCTAAACGCTTTTTTATACGATCTGTCCGAAACAAGAGCGTCATACACATCGGCAATCGCCATAATACGCCCCAAAAGAGGTATTTCGTCTTCCTTAAGCCCCCTGTGGTAACCTGTGCCATCCCATTTTTCGTGGTGGCTGGAGGCGAAAATCTTCGCGTATTTAAGAAAATCGTTTTCCTTTGCCAGCGAGCTAATTTTATCAATTATCTGTTCCCCGATAACAGTGTGCCTCTTCATGTCTTCAAATTCTTCAGAATTAAGTTTTTCGGTCTTTCTGAGGATATTATCATTGATGGATATTTTCCCCACATCATGGAGCTGGCTGGATCGGAGCAACAGGTCCACTTCCCAGTCTTTTGCTTCTTCGCCGTAAAAACCGTGTTTTTTGATCGCTTCAAGAAGTATTTTTATTCCACGCTGTGTGCGTTCTATATGGCTGCCCGTAATGTTATCACGGTATTCCACCATTTCCGCAATGGTTCTTAGCATAGCATCCTGTAAATTCAGAATATTTTCGGTTTTTTCCTCAACCATTTTTTGCAGATTGTTATTAAAGTATTCAAGTTCAGCGGCCTGTTTTTCCAGAGTAATCCGCTGGGCTTTCAGTATAAGGTGTATTTCTATGTGCTTGAGGAGCAGGGCCGGCTTAAAAGGCTTTGTTATATAATCAACCGCCCCAAGGGAAAGCCCCTCAAGCTCATCGTCCGATTCGCTGCGGCCGGTAACGAAAATAACCGGTATGTCTTTTGTCTGCGGGTTTGATTTGAGAATTTTTATTGCCTCATAGCCGTTCATCTCCGGCATCTCAATATCCAGAAGGATTATCGAGGGGCTATTGTCTTCCAAAAGGCTGAAGAGCTTGGCTGCAGAAGGCGCGGTAGCGACATCGTATTGTGTTTCCAGTACATTACTGCCGATTCGAAGATTTGCCGGATCATCATCTACCAAAATAATAAGCTCTCTCTCGCCCTCCATAACTTACTCCTTTTTGCTATCTGCGACCAATTCCTCAACGGTTTTTACGGCATCGTCGAATTCGGCCATCAATACCTGATCGGATACTTTATCCAGGACTTCCCTGACCTTTGAATTTGCCGTTTGCTGGTTCAATACATTAAGGATGCGTTTTATTTCAGGGACTTTCCGGGATTTAAGGGATTTGGCAAGCTCGCGGAAAAGCCGGATAGTTACAATATCAATTTCCAGGTTTTTGTCAGTCGGAAAGCCCTGTACATCATTCACATCCGGAACAGTTTGCAGGGCGATGCCGATGTTTTTTACCAGCGCAGTCAGGTGTTCCAGGAAATCGCTCAGGTGTTCCCGGATAAAGGCCAAATCCCCAGCCCTGCCTGCGGCCTCAAGCTTCGCGGCTCTGTCTGACACTTCCGCAGCTCCTATAGAAGCGGCTGAGCTTTTAAGAGAGTGGACCTGGGTGGTAAACATGAGCAGGGTATCCGAATCCGGAAGCGTTTGAAATATCGGCAGCCTTTCTTCCACATTTTTTTTCAAAGTTGACAACACGATCCGATAGTTCGTCTCCGTACCGCCGGTCATAAAAATGCCTTTCTTTATATCTACACCTGGGATATTAGGGAATGGGGGTTGTTGTTCGCCATCAGAGCTTTTACCCCTAACCGCGCTCCCTGTTCCCTGTTCCCCAGTCCCTGCTTCCTTCTTGTCTCTTACATATTTATTCAGAGCTTCGTCAAGCTGAAAAATGTTGACGGGTTTTGAGATGAACCAGTTAAACCCTCTGGACAGAAACATCTCGATATTTCCTACAAGGGCATTGGCAGTAAGGGCGATAATGGGGACACTTCTGCAATATTCGCTGTCTGCCTTCTCCCTAATAATTCTGACCGCTTCGATACCATCCATCTCCGGCATCATATGATCCATTAAAACAAGGTCATACCTGGGATTTTCCGCTTTAATCAACTCAATGGCTTTTTGCCCCGACTCGGCAGTGTCCACCAGAAGCCCATAAGGTTCAAGAAGCCCCCGCGCTATCTGAAGATTCACCGGCAGATCGTCCACTACCAATACCTTGCCATAAGGCATCCATGAACGGTCAATGTTGTCTCCTTTCATGTCCGCCGTATAATTGAAGCTCCTCAATTTTTCAGCTGTTTCTTCGCCGATGGACAGAATGTCAGCCAGTCCCTCGACAATACCCTGAATTATCTCCACCGTGAAAACAGAGCCAGAGCCGTATTCGCTTTCAACGGTGATCCTGCCGCCCATCATCTCTACAAGTTTTTTGGTAATTTCAAGGCCCAGCCCCGTCCCCTCAATTTTCCGGTTCGCCCTTGTGTCAAGCTGGGTGTACACGGAAAAAAGTCTCGATATGTCTTCTTTGCGTATACCTATGCCGGTATCCCGCACGCTAAAACGGATCAGCACTTCATTCTCCCGTCCGGGAAATTTCTCCCAGGCGGCAGTCAGAGTTACCTTACCTTCTTTGGTATATTTAATCGCGTTTGAAAGAAGGTTATTCAGTACCTCTTTAATCCGCAATTCATCCCCCACAAGCTTCAGGGGAAAATCTCCATCTACTTCCAGGGCAAAGACTATCGGTTTTGAACCGATGCGTACCTTGTTTAGCATAACAGTATCGCTTAAGAGCGACGCGGTTTCGTATTCAACCGGAATAAGTTCAAAACTTTTTGCTTCTATTTTTGAAATGTCCAGAATGTCGTTGATGATCCCCAGAAGGGATGAACCTGATTGGTAAATCTGCACAATGTTTTCCCTGCTGGACTCAGGAAGGATCTTGCGCAGCTCAATCTCGGACAGGCCGATTACCGCATTCAAGGGAGTGCGTATCTCATGGCTCATTGTGGCAAGGAACTGGCTTTTGGCCCGGTTTGCCTGAATTGCTATCTCTGTTTGCCTTTCCAATTCCACCGTGCGCTCATGCACAGCCATTTCCAGCATAGTATTGGATTTCTCCAGCTGTTTAAACATTTCGCTGAACCGCCGGGAAAGGGTAAAAACCATCCCGACGTAAACCACAAATACGCTGTATGAAAAAAGAGAGATGTTGTCCTTGGAAAATGTATTGTGCAGAAAGTCAAAAACTCCGCATAAATAGCATATCACCATGCCAACCAGAATGTTGCTGATAGGCAGGGCGGGAGCCTTGCCGGTATTGCTTCCTGGGACTAAAGTCCCGGGGACTTGAGTCATTTTGACTTTAGTTTTTTTAACTTTAGTTCCATGCCTGCTCCAAAGATGAAAATATATAACCTCGTAAATGAGAAGGTAAGTAACATAAATCATGGTTATTACATTCCATATTATTATAACTTCCTCCCCGTATTGGCGGCAAAAAAGAATCTGGGTCAGGCAAAGAAAAAAGCTGCACGCCAGATAGCCCCGGCTTATTATTGTAGTCTTTCCCCTCCCCAAAGCTTCAAAAAACATGCCGAATATCGGAATCGCCAGCATCAGGGAGCCAAATTCCAGGCGTTTGGAAATATCGGAATTGGGAATAAGCGAATTTACCAGCCCCTGTAAACTGATAATATAAACGCAAAGAAGGAGGGAGAAGATTCCAAAGTAAAGGCTAAAAACTTCAGTCTTCTTTTTGACAGAAGAAAACAGCATCAGATAATAGATGCCGGTAAAGGCAAAGAAGCCGCACAGAAATATATACAGATAATCAGATAGCCTATTCTCAATGTTTCCATAGCTGTCCATATATATGGGAGCCGAAGAATAGTACAGCCCTGTACCCCTATATGTAGGATCCCCCATGATCCGCACGGCAAGCAAATTGGTTCCGGGAAGGACAAGGGCGCCGTCCAACGGAAAAGACACATCATTCCACGTTCGCCTTTCCCTGATTCGGCCATTTTTGTTCAGGTGCATTTCCGAAAGGATTAGCTTCCCGTTAAAATAAATTTCCCAGCTCTCGCCTATGCCGGCAAAGTAAATTCCCGGGACTACTGAAATATTCCCATCAAGAAACGCCATGGCCGCGCTGTCCATTTCCAGCAGGAAAACGATGGTAAATTCCTCCTCATCATTTCCCCATGGCGAAAGGTAGCTGCGTTTTGGGATATCCAGCCCGGAATCAACAATGCGCCGCGATGGAGTTTCAAAGCGCTTCCAAACGCCGGTGGATTCGTCCGGAACTTTCAGCAAATCGGCAGGATTAAAACCCTTTCTGGCAAAAGTTGGGCATTCCCTAAGATTGGTGTAGATAGGACTGTTCCCGCCGCGCTTGTCTTTGGTTTGTACATTCCACGCGTAAAGCACCATGGCAAGCATTGCCGCGGCGTAAAAAATGGGAATGAGGTATTTGGACAAGTGTGTCTTTTCTATCTTTATCATGGCTTATCCGAACAACTCTATTATAATGAATCAACATCGCTTGTAAATCACCGTATTCGCAATACGCCCGTCCATGACAATATCCAGGGGCTCCTCTGTTTTGCTCCATTTGCAAAACTGCGTTTTTTCCTCGCAATGGAGCGATTTAAGCCATTCCCAATCAACATGATCCCTGTCGGGGCCTGGCGACACTGACAAATAACCGATATTCATGCTGGTAACGTTATGGAAGAAATGGCTCCCAAGGGACGACTCAACGTTGAAATTGGGCAGGTTGGTTTCAACGATAACCCGCGAAAATGAAATCTGCGGAAAATTTACGGGAATGCCAAGGGAATAATCCCTGGTTCCCCAGCGCCCGGGGCCGACAAGGACGTAACGCCGTCCCTGCGCTTTTAACATCCCGTTAAGCGTTTCGATTTCCTTCGCGATAGCGGCAGTATTCGCTGGGGAAAAAGTTTCAGGATCGACCCATACAATGTCCCTGATCGTGGTATCCCTGCCGTTTCCCATGCTCCTGCCGGAAAAAACAAAGCACCTGTCAATATCCTGTAAGTCGATATTGGTTTCCTGCTTTCCTGTGTTCTGGATAAGCGGCTTAATCTGCAGAAGATAAAAAATCCGCGTCTCGTTCTGTTTACTGACCGCGAATTCAATCTCGACGGGCAGGCCCATGCTTTTAGTGGCGATGTCCAGAACGGCGTCAAGCACCTCCGCGAAAGGGAACAAATCGTATTTTAGTATTGGGGCAAAATTGATGCCCCGCAGGCCCGGCCTGCCGATTCCCGGCTCAAGCCTGTCGTCTTCCCTGTTATACGTGCTTGCTGTAATTGCGAAGTCCTCGTTGCTTTCAGCCTCGCTTATATCAAGGCGCTTCAATGACGCGTCGGCACCTTCCAGAAGATTCGAAGCGGGGGCTTCCATATCAAGCGCGTAAAAATCGCGCTGGGTGCTGTCTATCCTGGAGCCGGAAACAACAGCGTCAATCTTTGGATACTTTGGCGAAAACCTGTACGCCGCCCCGCCTGAAACAACATGGCTGCCATGCCCGATTCCAACAACGCAAAGGCCGTCATCAGGCTTTAGGTAAGAAATAGGATAGTAGTTATACGATTGGGCAATGCCTGAAATAATGGGGTAATACCACCTGCCGCTTCTTGTCCCGGTGAATTCCTGGACTATAACCGCCATCCTCTCTTCCTCGATATTGTATGAAGCCGCCTCAAAATACTGGCGGGACGATTCCAGGTACAGGCTTGCGTATACCAGCCGCACCGCGTCGCAAAGCTCCGCAAGGCGCTTTTCAAAATAGGAATTTGAATTCGGAATAACATAGGTGTCGTAAACTCCCGAAAACGGAACCAGGAGCATATCTTCAAACAGCCCGGACGAACGAACGGCAAGCGGCTTGTTTGTCGTATGCAAAAAAGCCCTCAAGCGATCAACCAGATCGTTACGCAGGGAAATCGAAAGGAACATTTTTTTTATTTCCGTATCGCTCATGTCTATCCATGAAAATCCCCAGAGGTCATTTTGCTCCATGAATTTATCGAATTCGTCTATACCGATAAAAGCCGTATAGGGAATTTGTATTTCCATTTTTTGCGAAAGGCTGACAAAGGCGGAATTTTCTATCAGGCTGCTTATAAAAACAATGCCACGCCCTTTGCCGCCTACCGAGCCATCCCCGAGCCGTACAAGCTTATTCGGCGGTATCTTATTGGAAGAATCCGAATTTCCGCCCCCGGCGTTCTGAGGGTCAAGCATTGGGATACTGCCCCGTGTTTTGGCGGCTTTTATCCTTTCGATACTTTTGATTAAGTAATCCCGTATCGTCTCGGTTGAGTCAAAATCATCGGCGCTGAATTTGCGCATAACCCTGGCAATTCTCACCTCTCCCCTTGCCATAAGCCATGCTGAAAAATGATTCATGCGGCTGTGATAATAGATCGAATCGACCGGAATCGTTTTTAACCGGGTTTCAAGCTCATCCATTGTAGCAGCCCGTGCCAGCTCCTGCCCGTTCGGTTTTCTGAAAATAAACGGGCCAAAGCCCAGGTGCGTTTGAAAATACACAACCATGTCATGGCCCAGAGTTTTTGAATTTTTATCGACAAACGCTGCCCCCATCGCGTAAGCTTTTTCCCGGTTTATTTCTTCGCTGGATTGCAGAAGTATGGGGGTTTCCGGCCTCCTTGCCTTAACTTCGGCAAGGAATTTAAATCCGGCTTCGGGATCGTCAACGCCGTTAACCGGATAGCGGACATCGGAAATTACCGTCAACAAATACGGTTCATAACGCTTGTACAAACCAAAAGCTTCTTCGTAGCTGGAAGCCAAAAGAATTTTGGGCCGCCACCTCATCCTGATTATTTTGTTTGTCTCGACAGAACGTTCTTCCTCAAGGAGGATTTTAGTCTGGTTTAAAACTACCGAGTAAAGCTCAGGCAGATAGCGCGAATAATAGCGGACGGAATCCTCGATAAGAAGGATTACCGGAACCATGCCGATTAGCGTGTCATTGTCAACATTGCGCAGATCTTCGATGTATTTGATCATGGCAACAAACAGTTTGGAATACCCGTTCCACACAAATATTTTATCAATGGCCGCTTTACATTCGGGCCTGGAAGGATCAAGCCCCGCAAGGCTTGAATTGTTCATTACAAGGAGCAGGACAGGGACATTGGGATCATGCGCTTTCATTTTTATGGCAAGTTCAAGAGGCGCGTCAAAATCAAGCCCAGCCATAAGAATGACCATGTCGTATTTGGAACGGCGAAACATTTCGTCTGCGGACTCAGGCGTATACGCGCAACTCACCCTTGGTACCGTATTTAAATTCAAACTGAAAAACTCGCCGTAAATCTGCTCCGCCAGCGCCCCGTCCTGCTTTATCACAAAAGAGTTATACAGGCTCGCGACAAGCAGGATCTCATTCACCCTGTAGCGCATGAGATCGTGGAACCTATCCCTCTCGCGGTGTTCTTTGTTGTAATTCTCAATCAGTTCATTAAAGTACATTGTACCACCATAAACATTACTTTCAATTTTCTCTCACAAAGGCACGTCGAACCTTCGGTTCGCGTACACAGAGAACACAAAGGAAAAACGAAAAATCCTAATTCCGTCTTATCTTTGCGTTCTTTGTGCCTTTGTGCCTCTGTGTGAAATCTTCTGGGATCAATTTATCGTAAAGTATTAGTTGCTCCAAAGTTCTAAATTCTTTACACCAGGCCCTGGGCTATCATTGCGTCGGCGACTTTTTTGAAGCCGGCGATGTTCGCGCCGACAACGTAATTGCCTTCAAAGCCAAAGGACTTCGCGGTTTCAACGCAGGTTTTGTGGATGTTGCGCATAATCTCATGCAGGCGCCTGTCGACCTCTTCCGCGCCCCACGAAAGCCTCATTGAGTTTTGGCTCATCTCAAGGCCCGATGTCGCAACGCCGCCAGCGTTCGCGGCTTTGCCCGGCCCAAAGGGGATCTTCTTTTCGATGAAGAGCTTCCATGCCTCTGGCATACACCCCATGTTGGAAACCTCGACAACTGCCTGGACCTTATTGTCCGCAAGCTGTATGGCGTCTTCCCCGGTAAGCTCGTTCTGGATCGCGCAGGGCATTGCAATATCGACCTTTTGCTCCCATGGCCGCTTGCCAGCGAAAAACTTGGCGTTCGGGAATTTTTTGGCATAGGTCTCGACCCTTTCGCGATCGATAAGGAGCATCTCGGTAAGGTAGTCGTGTTTTTCCTGTGTGGAAACGCCGTCGGGATCGTACACATAGCCGTCCGGGCCGGAGAGGGTAACGACATTCGCGCCAAGCTGCGTGGCCTTGATGCACGCGCCCCACGCGACATTCCCGAAGCCGGAAACCGATATGGTTTTGCCCTGTAGCGACTCGCCCTTAAGGGCAAGCATCTCCTGCGTAAAATACACCGCGCCAAAACCCGTGGCTTCCGGCCTCAGGATTGAGCCGCCAAACGCCATGCCCTTGCCCGTGTAGACCCCTGTAAATTCGTTTACAAGCCGTTTGTACTGCCCGAACATATAGCCTACTTCACGCCCGCCGACGCCGATATCGCCCGCCGGAACGTCGGTATCGGGGCCTATATGCCTGAAAAGCTCGTTCACGAAGCTCTGGCAGAAGCGCATTATCTCATTTTCGCTTTTGCCGCCCGGATCAAAGTCCGAGCCGCCCTTGCCGCCGCCCATCGGAAGGCCGGTAAGGCTGTTCTTGAAGGTCTGCTCAAAGCCGAGGAACTTCAGCGTCGAAAGCGTTACCCTCGGATGAAAGCGGATACCGCCCTTGTATGGCCCAATGGCGCTGTTGTACTGAATGCGGTATCCCCGGTTCACGCGGTATTCCCCCCTGTCGTCCATCCATGGCACCCGGAAAATAACGCAGCGTTCCGGCTCGATAATCCGCTCAAGGATTCTCTGAGCCTTATATTTGGGATCCCTTTCGATAAGGGGCGCAATCGATTCAAGGACTTCCTCAGCCGCCTGAATAAATTCCGTCTCCCAGGGATATCTGGCTTTAAGGCCGTTAAGAACTTCGGTAATGTAAGCGTTCATAAAACCTCCAATGAATAAATAGTAAATAACAAATAAAAAATAATAAATAATGAATAACAAATAACTATTATAGTATATAAATAATGGAAAACAAGCCGAGATTTAGTTCATTGCCCTTCTACTACCAATGAGCCATCTGTCTCACAAAAATGCGCCAAGTGGCGCATAAAATGAGCCACAGGGTAGCAAAAATAGAGCCATCTGGCATGTTGTTTTTTTTTTGAATGTGCTGATACACTTCAGATTGAGATTTTGGATATTTATTTATGTATGAGTTAGAAGAAAATTTAATTTTCTACCCCCCCCCAGTTACATAATACAAATCTAATAGCGACAAAAGCTTCTAAAACCTTCATTGGAATTTTCGGTCAATATCATTTTCCCTTACAAATTATCTTCTCGAAAAAGAGCAAAGGAGTGAATTATAAAAAACCAAAAGTATTTGCTATTGCTGCTTGTCGCGGTAATGGCTTTCGCCCTGGCCGCCTGTAACGACGGCGCGAAGGGAGAAGCGGAAGAAAGCGCTTACATCACTATCAGCCTTAGGGGAAGCGAAAGCCGCAAGGCCGTCCCGTGGAACACCTCTGTTAATGACGGAGATGTCTTGCACGACATATTCATCGACAGGAGCAGGGTCGGCACGGGTGTCAAAATAGGCGATGGCGTTAAAACATACACTGCCAATCCGGGGAGCCACAAGGTCTCGGTAAACGGTTATCTCCCCACCGGAACCGGAACACTGTTCTCCTATGGCGAAGAAAACGTAACCGTAATCAAGGGGCAGAAGGCTAAATGCAACATAACTATGAAGGCTCCTTCTACCTCTACCCCCGAACTAAGCGGGACCATAACCATCAGCCCGTCTACAGGCGTGAACATCGGCACGGAGCTTAGCGCCACATACAGCGGAAGGGAAGCAGTGAGCTACCAGTGGAAAAAAGACGGTAGCAATGTTGGGAATAATTCAAACACGTACACACCGACAGCGGCGGGGAGCTACACCGTAACCGTGAGCGCGCCAGGATACAATTCCAAAACTAGCGAGCCAGTTACGTTATAAATTAGGAAGCTCAACATGGACACCGTAACGACAAGCACATTCAACAATAGCGTAATCTATGCCATCGCCTATGGCAAGTTTGTCGCCGTGGGGGATGGCAAAATGGCGTGGGCGGAGGATTGGTAAATAATGAGCAATGAGGAATGAGCAGAGAGCAATGAAAAGTGAGAAAAGAGAACTAACCGACAGCCAGAGCTATACGCAGGGCGGTGTTGACCAATTCCATTTTGTCATCGCTGAGTGTACCGACATAATCGGTCAGCAGGGATTTTGGAATGCCGACCAGTTCATCTATAGACTCGGTAAAAATCACCTCTTTTCACGAGTCGTCTTCCTCAAAGATCGGAATTTGGTACGAAAGCACGTCCATTGCTTCGGCGTTAAGCCTTTCGGCATTTTTATTGATTATTTCAATGTCTCTCGCTTCAGACCTTTGTATCGGCTCCTTGCCAGCCGAAGCCGGAAAAAAGCGTATTTCAGCCCGCCCCGCCGGAACTTCGGGAGGCACGTCAATGGTCAGCCGATGGCTGGCGGGTATTTCTACAGTTTGCGTAATGGTCATAAAGAAAATATAGCATGAAAGGAAGGAGAGAGCAATGAAACGTTTTTTACTGTGTTTTTTATTAGCCATGCCGTGTTTCATTTTCGCGCAAACAGCGGACAGGATTGAAAGGCTTTTGGCACAAGACCGCGTGAGCTACCGGGACGCTGCTTTACTGGTATTGGAAGCGGCGGGTCATATAGATAGCGCAAGGCAAGCGAGCGCGGACGAAGCTTTCAGCATCGCAATGGAGCGAGGGTGGCTGCCAACAGGCGCGGAAGCGAATGGCGAGACAAGGCTCAACGGGCTTTCGCTTCTTGTAATGCAGGCTTTTGAAATTGACGGCGGCTTCTTGTATTCGCTTTTCAAAAACCCGCATTACGCCTACCGCGCTATGGTATACAGGGGCATTATACAGGGCCGCTCGGATCCGCAGATGTTTGTGTCGGGAGATTTGTTGCTGTATACGGTGAACAAAGCAATGAGGAATGAGCAATGAGTAATGAGCAATTAACAATGAACAAAAAGCTAAGAATAATGAGAAAGAAAATAGTTCTCTTAACTATCCTCATTTCTCTTTCCTCACTCCTCATTTGTAATTCTCTTTTCGCGGTTGACGTTGGGCTGGTGCTGGATCAGAACGCCGTTGTTTCAGGCGATGGCCCGGCGTTTGGCTACAATGGGATTTTCATTCCCAGGATTACAGGGTTAATCGGCGATGCGGGGGATTTTTACATTTCAGGCGGCATTGACTATAAAAGCGATCCCTGGAGCTTTGTGCCGGAATTGCTGCGTACAGACTTTAGCTGGCGCACCGGCAGCATGGATTTCACTGTTGGGCGAATGGCATACGATGATCCGCTTGGGTATGTCGCTTCCGGCCTTTTTGACGGCGCAAGGTTTTCCCAATACACGAAAATCGGTACGTTCAGCGCGGGGGCGTGGTACACAGGGCTGCTCTACAAGGAACGCACCAAAATCGAAATGACAGAGAACGAATATACGGCGCATAAAACAGCCATCGACTGGAATGATTTTTCCAATACCTATTTTGCACCCAGCCGTTTCCTTGCGGCTGCCGATTGGGCATATAATAGGTTTTTGGGCAATGCGATTGCAAAGCTTTCGTTGATATCGCAGTTTGACCTTTCGGAAGAAAAACTGCATAGCCAGTATCTGGTGGGGAAAACGATAATACCGGTAGAAACTAAAGCTTCTAATGGGGCTTTTAGCGTTGACCTCGGCGGCAGCTTTGAGCTTATCGAAGAAAGCAGCAAAACCGACACGGCCTTCGACACGGCATTTGCCGCAGAAGCTGCCCCTGCATGGAGAAACAGTGTCCACTATGTCTCGCTTGGCATAAAGTACGCAAGCGGGAAAAGCGATGGCATGGCGGCATTTTTGCCGTTGACGACCAATGCCCAGGGGCAGATTTGGAAGCCAAAAATTTCAGGCATTACAATGCTTTCGCTGGAATATACCGCACGGTTGCACGAAACGCTTTCCGTAGGGTTTTATCCGGCTTATTACATACTCAACGGTTCGGAGAGCAACGGGAGAAATGGCGGGGAGATTTTCGGCGCTGTGTATTGGAGCCCTTCGCCTGAAATTGGCGTAAACCTCGGCGCTGGAGCTTCCTTCGGGAACGTTGTGCTTGACGAAAAAGCTTCATGGCTGGTGGCGCTCAATGTCGTTTTATCGCTGTTTTAGCAAAAAGTGGGAATTATGAAAAGGATTGTGTTGACGTTTGTTTTGGTACTGGCGGGAATTAGCGCCTTCGCCCAAAACGGAGTGATGAAAGAATTAACAGGCACGGTGGAACTGAAAACCGCTGGCTCGGCAACGTTTGTAGCGGCGAAAGCCGGGGATATTGTCAATCAGGACACAGTTGTCTCCACAGGGTTTAAGAGCACGGCATTGATTGAAGTGGGAAACACAACACTTACTGTGCAGCCATTAACACGCTTAACGCTAACCGAGATAAAGGCGACATCGGAAAGCGAAACAGTGAACGTGAGCCTCCAGGCCGGGAGGGTGAGGGTGGACGTAAACCCGCCAGCCGGGGCCAAGACTTCCCTTGGAATAGCAAGTCCTACCGCTACCGCTTCGGTGCGCGGCACGAGCTTTGAGTTTGACACCCGGAACCTATATGTAATCAGCGGGAACGTGGCATTCGAAGGAGCAAGGGGAGAAGCTACGGTAATAACGGCGGGGTACAACACCACAACGGATCAGAAAGGCAGCGCAGTAAATCCGCTTGCTTTTGGCTCCGCCGCCTATAAGCCTCAAATGCCGATAGGGACGCAGGCACACGCATCGCCAGCTCCGGCTGTTACTCCAGGTGGTGGAGGTGGCGGCGGAGACGGCGGCGACGACGGTATTGATGTAACAGTGGGGTATTAACAGGTAATTTTTAACAATGAGGAATGAGCAGAGAGCAATGAAAAAAGAAAGAGCTTAGCTTTGCTCTTTGTTATTTACTATTTGTAATTTATTCTTTGCTCTCTGTTTCCTGCTCTTCCTCTCCAGAAAAGAGTTCCGTCTGTGGCTCTTCTTTTATCTCCTCGCTTTTTACGATCCTGTCTACCCCGATGACAAAATCAGGCTTGTCGATGCTCAGTATCTTTACGCCCTGGGCGCTACGGCCCATCACCCTTATTGAAGCGACTTTTAGCTTAATGGATTTGCCCTGACTTGTGATGCACATTATCTCTTCGCCGTCCAGAACGCCGACGCAGCCGACGATCTCGCCGGTTTTTTCGCTGACCGTGTAGACCTTCTGCCCCGAAGTGCCACGGCCATGCGAGCTGAACTCGCCGAATTCCACGCGCTTCCCGAAACCGTATGCGGAAATCACGAGCATTTTTTCCTCGGCGTCTACCCTGAGGAGGCCCGCGAGCTCATCGTCTGCGCCCATCTTCATGCCGGTTACGCCCCGGGAGGAGCGCCCCATCGGCCTGACATGCTCCCCGTGGGTACGCAGCGCCCTGCCCTTCCGCGAGATCAACACCACCTCGTCCTCTCCGCCAGTTAAAAGCGCACTGACAAGCTTGTCGCCTTCGTCCAGCCGGATGGCGATTATCCCCCTGGTCTTCGCGTTGGCGAATTCGCTTACCGCTACTTTTTTTACAACGCCCCGCGCTGTTCCCATAAAGAGGAAGGGCCCGCCGCCTTCGCTGGCAAAGTCCTTAAAGGACACCACGGCGGTTATGTCCTCGTTAGGCGAAACCATCAAAAGGCTTTTAATGTGGCTGCCCTTGCTGGTTCTGCTGCCCTCGGGAATTTCGTGAACCTTCATCCAGTAGGCTTTGCCTTCGCTTGTGATGAACAATATGTATTCGTGGGTTGATGCCACAAAGATCTGATTGACAAAATCGTCTTCGGCAAGTTTGGCGCTCTGCATTCCCTTGCCACCGCGCCCCTGGTTCCGGTAGCCGGAAACGGGCAGGCGCTTTACATAGCCCAAGTTTGAAATGAGAATCATCATCTCTTCTTTTTTTATAAGATCCTCAATATTGATGGTTTCAACCTCGCCTGAAACGATTTCCGTTCGGCGCTTGTCGCCATATTTTTCGGATGCTTTTTTTGTCTCGTCCTTTATGACACCCAAAAGCTTTTTTTCATCCGCGAGAAGGGATTTAAAATACGCAATCTGGGTTTTTAGCTCCGCCAATTCCTGCTCGATCTTTTCCACTTCCAGGCTTGTAAGGCGGCCAAGCTGCATTTCAACTATTGCCTTGCTCTGGGCTTCGGAAAGGCCAAAACGCCCCTGGAGTTTTTCCCTGGCTTCTTTCACATCTTTGCAGGCCTTGATAAGCGCAACCACTTCATCAATATTCGCCAGGGCGATGATTAGCCCTTCCAGAATATGCGCCCGTTCTTCGGCCTTTCTCAGATCGTATTGAGTCCGGCGCGTAACCACTTCAACACGGTGATCCACAAAGTGGCGGATCAGCTCTTTCAGGTTGAGGCACAGGGGCTTGCCCTTCACCAGGGCCAGATTGATGATTCCAAAAGTGGACTGGAGCTGCGTATTGGAAAAAAGCTGGTTCAGGACAACTTTGAGGATAGCGCCTTTTTTAAGCTCGAAAACCAGCCTGACCGGCTCGTCCTTTCCTGATTCATCGTTGAAATTGGCAATGCCGTCAATGACCTTGTCGCGGACAAGAACCCCTATGCGTTCAAGCAGAGGCTTAATGTACACGCCGTAGGGGATTTCGTTAAACACTATGGTTTCCTTGCCCGACTTTGAGCTTTCCACAGTGAAACGCCCGCGAACCAGTATCTTGCCCCTGCCGGTTTTATAGGCTTCCTTGATACCCTTTCGCCCGAAGATGATACCGCCGGTGGGAAAATCAGGCCCCTGGACAAACTTCATAAGTTCATCGATGGAAATTTCAGGATTGTCTATAAGGGCGCAGACGGCGTCGCAGACTTCTCCCAGGTTGTGGGGCGCCATGTTGGTCGCCATGCCGACGGCGATGCCGATTGAGCCGTTTACAAGCAGGTTGGGAACCACGGTGGGAAGGACAGTCGGCTCCATTTCCTCTTCCGAGAAATTGGGGATAAAATCGACAGTTTCCTTATCCAGATCGTGAAGCATCTCTTCCCCAAAGCGGGAGAGCTTCGCTTCGGTGTAGCGCATGGCCGCCGCGCCATCGGGGGCGAGGGAGCCGAAGTTGCCCTGCCCTTCCAGCAGGGGGTAGCGCAGCGAAAAATCCTGCGCCATGCGCACCAGGGCATCGTAAAGTGCAAGATCGCCGTGCGGGTGAAACTTCCCCATGGTGTCGCCGACGATGCGGGCGCACTTTTTGGTAGCGGCGCTGTACTTAAGCCCCAGTTCGCCCATGGAGTACATAAGCCGCCTGTGAACCGGCTTTAACCCGTCCCGCACGTCTGGCAATGCCCTTGCCACAATAATCGACATGGCGTAATTGAGAAAATCGTTTTTTACTTCGTCTTCTATAGCAACGGGTATTACTTTCCCTCTGGGGGCTGTCTCGCCTGATGATCCGCTTTCAAACATTTTTGTTTTCCTTGGAGGATATTATACAGATTTTGGGGATTTTAGTCAGGGGTGAGACCCCGGAATAAGGCAAAAGCAGGGAGGCTTTTTCGTGTACTCGTAATAGATGCTATATTTTTTCCTATATAGTGTTATGCTTATTCATGCGTTAACTCTTTTTATAGCAGCGAAGAGAGGTAAAAAAAGCCGAAGAAGAGAGCTTGACGCAAGGGGAGTTCAATGACCGTATGAATAATCCTGATTTGTATCAAATTGAACACCCTCACGAGAACCGCTCTCATTCCCATGAAATGCCCGATAGCGAACTTGAAGAAACAGAAGAAAATGAGCGGGAAATGTAGATTTTCCTGCCATTAACGCGAGGCCCTTGTCCAGGTAGTGGTCTTAGTGTTAGGTCGTGTGTAAACTCCTGCCCTTTTATTGTTATTGGTATACGCAGTATTAAATCCAGTGTTTTCCCCAAGTATGCCATAAGAATCTTTATCACCAAGTTTTACATTAGCTCCAATACTTACGCTCGTAATTGGGTTATCAGCTAACACGCAAATTCCAATAGATGTAACACTATCGGGAAAGATAATTTTTGAAATTGAATTGTTCTCGAATACGTGATCTCCAATGGTGGAAACATTTTTTCCAATTGTTACACCGGATATAGTACCTTTAGGCACTTTTTTAGCCCTATCCCAGGCGCCATAAAAGGCCATATCCTTAATAATAGTGACACTATCCGGTATTATAACATTGTTTATTTTTTTTTCATAAAATGCTTTTTCTCCGATAATCTTAACCGGATATCCGTTTATCTCCTCCGGTATTACTATATCAGCATCGTAACCATTATAACCAACAATGGTTATATTTCCACTATACTTTTCATACCTGAAATTATTATACCATGTAGTCCATAGCATACTTTTAGCGTCACGGCGCATATATGTTCCGGCATCCATGCCATTCCTTTTATAAGCATCTTCAAATCCAAATCCGATAGCATCTTTCTCCAGCGTTACATTCGAACCAATGGTAATGCTTGTAAGTTTATTGATGGAAAATGCTTTTTCCCCTATTAATGTAACATTTGAAGGAATGATAACGCTTGTTAGCTTATTCCCTTTTAATGCGTCCTTTTCAATAGTAGTAACACTGTCGGGAATGTTAATATAATCTAATAACCTATATGCAAATGCGCCTTTTTTAACAGTTTTTATATTATTGTCCAAAGTTATTTGGGGGCTATCTGTATTAATCAAACCAATTAATGTATTATAGCCAAATAACGCCGCTTCATTAAGCAAGCCGGTATATAGACAGAGACCACTAATAAATATACTGATAATGACAATTATAATTATGTATCTCATTTTCATTTACCTTTCCTCCAATTCTTATTATTTTTTGTTCTTAAAAATATCAAAGAACCCACTCTTGTGCTCTTTATTAAATTTTTCAAAATACCGTTCAAACTGTTGAATTTCATTTGGCTCTGCCATAGACAGCAATTCAGAGAAGAACTTTTTACGGTCGCCTGATGGTAATTTTTCAAAGAAATTTACCGCAATACCACCTAATTTTTTGTCAAATGCATTTGGAGAACCCGATAATTGTTTTCTGAAAATATATAGTATGAAATATATTACCTTTGCGTTTGACTTTTTCATTCCATAAATTATTTTTTCAGTGAGTTTTTCCGAATTCCCCTTTTTAATAATAATTCCAAATGCTTTTTCTATAACACCTTCATAGTTAAATTGCTTGGCACCAGTAGCGCCTACAATTAAAATATTAGCGACTGATTGGAAATAGTATTCTATAAAAGTATCAATACTTTTGTCAGAATTGACTAATTCAAAATTTGCCGCCAAATTATCTATTTCAACCTGCGATGCTTTGCTCAAAAATTGAAATACCTGATTATTACCAAATGAACCGTATTTTTCCAAAGCTTTACCACAAAGCGTTATTAATACCAATTCGCGTGTTTCTTGTTTTAGGCTTATCTTTGCGCTTGTAATAATGTTATAAATGTCGATTATTCTTTCAAACTGTTCCTGTTTTTTACATAAGCTATATATTTTATCGTACTGTACGGAAAAGATTGCTTCAAGAATAATACGATACACAGGATGCAAGAGTGTTTTATCGGCATTCACAGGCAACTTCAAAAAATCCAGGATATTAATACATTTGTCTATCTTTTCTTCGGATTTAGCCGCATATAGATATTCCTCTAAACGCTTTATAAAGAGCCCTGTATCTTCACCAATAATATAGTACTTGTCAAAATATTCTTTCAAAATGCTTTGGGAGAGCGGCTGATTCACAAAGAGAAATATATCTTTCCTTTTGCAAAAATCCATAATCAAAGATTCATTCCTGTTTTCATCCTCGAACCTGGCAAAAAAAGCGGAATCGTTACTCTGGGCATTAACGTATGCCCTTATAAATCCTTCCTTATCAGAATTAGTTCTAATTAAGCTATATAAAAAAGCATATGTAAAATCAGTTTTAAGCTGCAATCGTTTTAATAAGTCAAAGGCAAATTGAATGTTTGTAAAAGTAATTCCGGAATTTATATCATTTTGAACTACAATGTATAACAATTCCGTACCCAGGCCGTTAATATACGAATTAGCGGAATTTATAAGCAAATCAAGGCTGGAAACGGATTGCTTTTCAATTACTATATTCATTATATTTTTTACGGCAATTATTTCCTCTGATGTGTTATATTTTTGCGTTTGAAATGAGTTTCTGACCACTGGCAGGTTTGTAAAAAAATCAAATGCCAGAAAAAGTTTGGGAAATGAGTTTTTATTTCGCGTGATGTAATTATTCAATCCTTCCGCCTTTAAGTAATCAAGAAAATTCGCAAATATGAAATTGGCTTTTGAATAAAGCTCATCACGGAAAATATTCGGCTCATTACTGCGTATTCCAAGTTGTTCCGGATTATCCATTATTGCCCTTATAATTTCGATCCTTGTGGTTGTTGTGGAAATGTTTTTAAAAATAAAAGCAAAAAGACTTAATTTCTGTTGAGCATTAAAATTAAACGTAGACAGTATGGCTTTAAAGTTATTGGCGATTGTTTGCGTTTCATAACCCACACGGTCAGCAATTTGAATCGCGTTAAATACCTCTTCAGCATCTTTAAAACTTGAATAATCTTCCCTGTATAAATTTATTAAATCAGAGGCTTCATTGATATTGACAGAAAAAGATGCCATTATCTTATTGATATTATCTACATATTTAACTGCCTCGAATATTCCGGAAGAAAACAATGTTACAATGCTTATGGCATATTTTTGGGGTTTTACAGATCCCGGAATAATGTTTCGCAGGAAATCAAAAGCATAGCGCCCTTTCTGCGCCTCCTGAGCATAGCTGAACAGGCTGTTTTCCGGTTGGTTTATCCTTATTTGTATGAATGACGATATATTCCCGGGCATCAGCGTGTTTGTGAAATGTGTGCATAAACTGGTTGCGTTCTGCATCATTTTCGGCAAACATACGCTTAGTATCTTTAGCCAGAATTTGTGATTGCTAAATTCGTCATTAAAATATACAGGGTTTTCATTTGACGAGTTGATGATGGCTTCAATTAAAAACCTTAATTTATTTTTACGGTCTTCATTAAGAAAAACATTCACTTCGCCAATTGATGGCATAGTACCGCTTTCAGGTATTTCGATTTGCGGCAATTCATCCGGAATTGGATCGTCGTGCCACTCTTTTTTTGTCAACATTCGCTTGAACAAAGTATTTTCAATAAAGCCATACGGTGCCAATTTGTCTGTTTTCTTAAAAACGAATGCGTGAATAATATAATTTCCGGAACGTTCGTCAAGATCGCTATATACGCGACCTACATAACACACTTGCGCCATACAGGCACGTCCGGAAGAAAGGAAAAAATAACCGAATTTTTTAGGGTATAACTCCTCAATTTGTTGTTCGGTAGGTTCGTAAGGCAATCCGGACGGCGTCTTGTACATCATCACTTCGCGAATTTCAGCGCTTTCTTCATTTGTAATATCTCTTGATTTTGAGAAAACGCTGAACGCTCCGGTTCTTTCTTTACCGCAAGCGGTATAAATGTACTGGCTGACTGTCATTTTTTTTCTCCTCTCTTAATTGCCCTGTCAATTACCTTGCTTCTCTTTCGCACTAGCCAAAAGAACGGCTCCTCGACATTCGACGCCACGAAGGGCTGTCCGTTCATCACATGGCCCAATGCGCTGCAAGTAAAAAACTGTATGCTCTTAAAACGGGATTTTAGGTTGTTAAGGAAGCCTACCTCATCGTATTCCCGCAAAAACTGCTCGCACAGTTTATTCTGCGTCTCGTACCGGGCTTTCGTGTCCAGGCTTGGCGCATTTTTCAAAACAGCGCTTTCGCCTATTTTTTCTTCAAGCCCCGGTATGTCGGCTTTGGTGAACACGACCGCTACATCCGTATTGAGTATCGCATTGGCGTCAATGCTGAACATATTCTGCAACGTCCTTACGAATGCGTCCAGCATTTCATCGATGCTCTGCGCCCCGCCGCTATACCCGCTCAAATCAGTCGTTTTCGCCGCCTCATTGCGGTACTCGGGGACCGAAAGCGGGTCAATCATCAGCATGAAGGCATTCACGTAGCGGAACCCGGTTTGCCTGTTTATCTCATTACCGCCGGTCTGGACATCGAAAAGCTCGCCGGCTACGTCGCACAATGAAATCTGCTGTTTTGTCGTGTTTTTATATGTAAGCGTAAATTGATAATACTTAAGCCGCAATTCCTGCGTTTTTTGCGGCAAGTATCCACGCGAGAGGTTCGTAGCGTTTTCTTCGTATTCGTCCAGCCCGTTTTTTTCATGCTCGAAGCGTAGCCCGTACCTGGAAAGAGCGTTTTCTTCAAGCGACATCATCGCCATGTTTATGTAGCAGGTTTTTCCGGAGCTCGGCCCGCCAATGACCGGAATGCACCACGACGCGTGCAAGCCACCGTCTTTTATATTGTAATTGCAGTGAGGGCAATGCGCTTCCAGTTTGTGCCTTCCATTGAAGAATATTGTCGGTATTTTTTCACCACATTCACATTCACGGTGTAGTATCCCGTAAATGCCCGGACGCAGCCTGTCATGTCTTGCTCCGCAACGTGGGCAGATATATATCGGCAGGCTAAACTTATTCTGGCAAACCGGGCAATGGCTGACTATCGCGTTAATCATGCAATAAGTTTTATCTGACAGAAAAATGATTCCAAAAAAGATAAACGCAGCTGTAAACAGTAATAATAAAAAACTAACCTGAAAAATCGTCAGAATGATACATATGATCGGCGTAACAGTAGCGGTAAAAATGAGTCGTGCAAGATAATAACCAATCTTACAAATGCACGGCAGGTTTGTAAAAATTTCCAGGATTTCAAAATCAAAAATATTTGGCATTTCAAACTCTCTGCCAGCATCTCTTAATTCTGTTGAACATTCAGAAATTATATCGCCGCAACGCTTGAACGTATTGGCAATGACTTCCCCCAAATCAACAAAACTACCATGAAAGAAATAGCTAAGCTGTGCTGGTTGTTTGTGTTTCATCATTCTCCCCTCAATTGTAATATCTAATTAAAAAATAAATAATAGCAATTGGATACAGTATAATTATAAAAATAATAAATGATGAAATAACCATCATTATGGTTTTAAACACTTTGTTTTTTATACCATCATATATTGACAGCATATAGTTTCTGATTCCATAAAAGATACCGACAGGCAAACCAACTATACATCCAATTCCGAGTACAAGTAAGAAAAGAGTAAACATAAAACCATATATTGCAGCGAGTACAAATATAACTAAAATAACAAGAATTATTTCCACAAAATACCCCCTATTCCTTAAAAGTCTTTATATACCCATTTTCGGACAGAAGCCATAAAAGCGGATCTAAAACGCGCCTGGGACGAATACCTTTGCTGTCAATCTTTGTACCGTTTGGATTTCCGCCCAATGACGATACGCCGAAAAAAGAATGCTGCTTAAATTGCTTTATGTAACTCATTAAATCATCATCAAGCCAATTGTCTATTAAATCCTGCATTTGAATATTAGTATTTTCAAAATCAGGCTTTATAAATGCCCCACGCTTAATGTGTTCTGATTCTTCCTTTAAACAGCTGTCTGCCGGCAGTATGTTATATTGCTCCAATACATCAATCTTCGTAAATACTAAGGCAAGCGGTATCTGAATTTGCCCTTTAATGTTTTTCACACCCCGTATTACGTCTATAATGATACTTAAGACATCGTAAATTTCGGTATTTTGTTCCGGAAGCATATTAAAACCGTTATTAATAAGATTTTTTCTTATATTCGGAACTTGCAGAGGATCCAATAAAAGAATGATTCCCCGGGCGTTCGTAATATAGCGATTAAATTTGTGCATAACGCTTTTGTCGTTGAGATTTTCACCTGCCGTATCGTAGAAAGTTAATGCGGCCATACTAACAATTTTGTTTTTTGCATCCATAAACCTTAATGGAAACATAAGAGGCGGTATTTCTCCCAAGTCAGTTGCATTCACTGTGCGACCATCTTCATACAATGGGCGATAATACAAATCATTATACGCCTGTTTAGATTCCGGACTACTGGTCATTGAAAGAGAACAATTAAACGGGCTTGCCATTTTTTTTCGTATCTCATTTATTAATACGCCAATATAGTTTGATTTTCCGGATGCCTTTGCTCCGAGAAGAGCAATTGGCAGGCTTTTCATCGATAAAAACTCAATTGGAATTTCCTTCTTAACTTCATCGCAGAAAAGCTGCTTTGCCGCTTCTTTGCAGTTAACGCATTTCTTTTTATTTGCAAGCGGAATCCAATCGTTTCCATACTGGTCATCATATTTTTTTATATCAAATTTGCATTTTTTATCCATGTTCCCAATAATATTATAGGAACATTTTAAACCACAATCTGCAATATTGTGTTCTGCGTAACAATATGGACAAGTAAATTTTCCAATTTGGAATTTTAACATGGTCTTGTACCTTCCTTCAACACTTACTTTAAATCCAGCCTGTTGTGTTCATTGCCATTTTTAAAATAGTAGATTGATTCATAATCGCCTAAACCGGCAAACACCTCCGGCGGATAGATATACTCTTTCTCATACGATATTGTTCTGTTCTTGGTAACAGTAGTTTTATCCGAGTCAATAAAGCCTAAATTAAAAATTGTAGGTTTTTGATTCGTCTGACCGGATGTATCAGAAACTTTTTGCTTTTCATATTTCCCAAAAAATTCAGCGCAGAACTCCTTGTTTTTATTGGAATTTTGCCTTAAAAAGAAGTAGCTGCCTGCCGCTTCTATCCAATCATTGGACTTTTCGATAAGGCTCGCGATATCCGAAACAGTAAAAATAGCCTGACAGTTTGACATCTTCAGGAGCCTGATAAATCCGGAATTTATCAGGGATTCATTTGGGATTTCATCCGCGACAACAATAATTTTCTTCTTGCGCGATGAGGAAAAATTAAATTTTTTAATGTTGTCTATAAATGTTGAAAGTAGAATCTCGGACTCCGATTGCTTGGAACTAAAATCAAAACTAATTTCCATGAAGTCTTTAGTTTGAAAAATTTTCTCAAGGGTTTTAGTCCCGGACATAATATAACCAATTGTATTTTCCGAGAAGGCTCTAAAATACGACTCTATTCCCATAGCGTCAGCCCTGAATCCGTTTAAAAAGCGCTCATTGCGGTCGCGGTCAATTTGTTGTATTGGAGCGCGCCGATTCATATCGTCTATATCTTCAATCGAATAATTATAAAATTCGTTTAAGCATACTTGCTTGCTGAATATTTTTAACAATCTCCGAATGATATCTATATAAGATTGATAATACATTTTTTTGTTTGGGTCAATCGGCGAATATGCATCAAACAGCTTTATAATTGCACTGTTTTTATCGGCTTCCGTGCCACAATGGGCAAACGCATCGAATTGTTCTGTCATGGCGTTGTCCGAGTTGTCCATTTCGCACACAATGTTAAGAGATGATGATATTTGCGGGTATGTCGTCATTCCCATAGCGGCATTGCGAAACAAAAAAACCGCAGATTCGCCATTGTAGGCATCTACCGCATAGTTTCTTAATATGGCCTCTTTCCCTGCTTTTGAATTTCCAATTACGGCGACATTCCCAAGCCCCGTATCAATGCTGATAATTTTTGGAGTTGTATGCGGAGCCGGACTTAATATTCTAGAAAGAAAACCCATGTTTATTTCCCCTTAAATTCACTGAATCCGAATATAAACGGCGGCGCATTATTAAGCATTACAATGGCCTCGCCAAGTTTTAAATTCGCAATATCCCAATCCTCTATGACATTTGCGATGGCTATGCTTTCCTGAACGGTAGTACTCTTAAAAGTAGTACACTTTCTGTTTTCTCCGCCCCGCTCTTTTATATATTTCCGCGTTGGAAAATCGTTGACTTTAAAACAAAAATGATTCAGGAAACCTGAAAAAATATTCATTGCCATATGTTCGTCATAAGCTTCAATAATTTGATCTGTATTCTGAATGCCTATCATAAATTTGATACCGAGGCTTCTCCCAAAATTTACCGCATCATCAATATGCTTTAAATTTGGCAGCAGTTTAAATTCGTCAACAACAAAAAAAACGTTGCCCTCGCTTTTCGCCCTGCTGAGCGCTTCTTTTATGGCAAGGTCGAACATCAATGTATAAATTGGGGCAAGCATGCTTCCAATGCCTATGTCGTATTCAATGAATATCCGTTTTCCCCCCTTGGCGCGAATTAACTGCCTGAGAGAAAGCGTTCCCTGTTTTGCAAAATTTCCTACAAAAACCTGCCTTATAACTTGCTGAATCTCGGCAATTACGCCTTCTGACTGTCCTTTCGCGTGTTCGGGAATATAACTCTTCATAGCCGAAAAATTAACGTACATTTCAAGAACGCCAACAAGCTTGGATTTAATATCCTCATTGGCAGTAGCGGTTTTAAAGAAGTTGGAAAACGTAAAGTTATCTACTTGGCGACGGCTTTTTATCTTGGCAAAATGGTATAATATCGCAGACACTATATCCTTCGCGGCATTTGGAAAGAACGAATCCTTGGCGTTTTTAAGTTTATCGGCGAACAGCGTATTTGCTATTTCGATAACATTCTCATCAATCCGCCCGTCATCCTCGATTTCGTTTATCAGGTTCCAGTAATCGGCTCCATTTGCCCCGCAAGCCGTAGAGTCATTAGAAATAACTATATCGCCTTGATGATAGAATTCTTTATAGAAATCTCCCTTGGTATCAAAAATTACCATTACATCGCGGTTTGTCATCTGGGGAATCAGAGTCTGCAAGATTTTATTAAAAGTATTGGTTTTACCGGAGCCTATACCGCCTAATAGTAACAAATGCTGGCTTAACAGCTTCTCACTAAGTACAAATTTATCAGGTTGTCCTGAAGCATTTTTCCCGGTAAATTCCACACGAAGCCCACTGCCGGAAGACTGTGCTTGCTGCGGGACTTTATCAAAGAGTTCTACACCTTCGCAAACTTTTACATTTGTGTTTTGCAACGCCATTGCTTAACGCTCTCTGTCCTGTTCCAGTTCATTAGCAAGTTCTTTATCTTCATTTATCTGTTCGTCTACGGTTTTTTCCGACTCTTGCACATAATAATACGAATTGTCTTGTCTATCGCTAAACTGAGCATAGACACACTCATCATTTTTACTATGAAGCTCGTAATCAGACTCTAATTGTTCGCCAGTCTCCGGATGTTTGACTCCATCCCAATAATGGGCGAGCGGTTTATTTCTGTCGTTATTGGTCGCTCTATATATGTCATTTTCGTCAGTTTTGGTAAGCCTGGCGACTTCTGTTTTATTCATATTCCCCTCTTTCATTTTCATCTATTAACTCCTTATCCTCACTATTCAACGAAATATCAACGACTATGCTCTTCTTCCTGCCGCCACTCATTCTTAGCCTCAGAGTATTCCTGTTCGGAAAGGCCTTGCCTTTTAATTTCTTCCTCTATTTCCTTACCAAGTATGTCTACGGTATTTTCAATACCCTGCATCTGACTTTTATAGGCAGCTTCAGATATCCTGCCACTTTCAAATCTATCCTGTAATTGATCTGCTTTAGTACGTTCCTCCTGCATCTGTTTGTCCATAGTTTGTAATGCTTCGAGATTCTTCATAATTTTCCTCCTCTTCAGAAATTAATTGCAATCCGTCTACGACGGGTTTATTACAAGCTCCGTACTTCCTTAAAGGTAATAAACCTGTTGTCCGCCGATGGAAATATCGCAAATTTTGTATTCAAGGCTACAGGCGGTGACTTAATAGTATAACTTGCGGTATATTTGCCGCTTGAAAGCAAACCTTTTTTAAGGGTTAAAGCCGGCGTTCTATCAACCAGCTGCCCATCGTTTTTGGTTAACGGGCGGGGACTGCCTTTAACAAGAATAAGCTCAGGAATTGTTTCGGGTACATCGGATTGGAAATCAATTTTTATCGGAAATGGTTTTGCTGCCGAAACATTAACTGTCATTGCATAATGAACGGTTAGTTTTGGTTTTTGGGTTATCACATTGCTGAGACGCACTCCGCATGTTGTAGACTTGATACCTTCATTTTCAGTTTCGGCAAAGATCGTTATGTAACTATTGTCATTAGTTTTTAACTTTATTTGCAGGCCCTTGTCTGCGAATTCTTCTTTTTTAACAGAGAGAGTAACACCCTCAGAGTTTATAGTGTCAGGAAAAGCGTTGTTGCTGACTTTAGCAATAATTGTTATAGCAGATGAATGTGGCCGCCCGGTAATCACAACCTCATCGCTTGATTCCGAATAGTTAATTTGCGACACGCCTATTATTGTATTGAGTATGAAGGGCTTTGAAACTATTATAAGCTGCTCATTACAAATAATTGGATAAACATAATACGCTTTATCAGGCGGCAGATTAAAAGACGCAGTATTATCATCGGAAACCAAAAGACTTGCCTCATTTATCCCTTTATAAAAATTCCGGAATTCCGCAATCCTTAATGTGCTTCCGAATTTACAGCTTATCTCCTGCGTACTGTAATATATTCCGCGTTTACCGGACACAACTTTATCGCATCTTAACGTAAACGAAGTAGTTCCGTTCTGTTCAATTTTGACATCAGACAACGGCTTGATTTCTTCAAATGCCTTAAATGTGCGTGTTACACCCCTGGAGTAGGTAATTCCTTTGTCATTTTTATAACTACATACAAAAAAATAAGTGTTGCCGGCCTTATCGTAATCGCTATCCTCAAAAGTTTCATTATTTTTAACATGGATTTTCTGTCCGTCCTCGCGTCCGGTTGGCGGAGCAAGCCCTTTTTTTCTTATTACCTCTACCTCGCTGACATTTTGGGGCGTTTCCCATTTTACGATGATCTTTCCTGTTGCAATTTCCTGGAGTATGTTAGAAACATCAAAATAAGTAACAATTGGCGCTGTTGCGCATACGATTGGAGAATTTATACCCAAACGCGATGTAAAAACCGCATAATAATAAGGTACGCCTGAAACTATAGTTTTATCTTCAAAAAAGTTTATGCTAAGCTCGCTTGCTACAACAGTACCATCGGTTATCGAAGTCGGGCGCGAACCGTTTTTACGGATAACCGTATATGTTGCCAGTTTTTGCGGTTTGTTTTGAACCCATGTAATTAAAGCCGAATCTTCTTTAATCGCTGAATTTATGCTCTCAGGCGCTTTGGGAGGAAACTTTGATAGTATCTGGTTCGCTTCAATATAGTCCGTCGATAAATCCAGTATCGCCGCAACTTCGCTTACCGCAGCTTCTTCGTTATTCTGAACGGTAAATGCTCTCGCTTTATCCGCATATTGCTTAACTTTTAATACTACAGAAGAAATAGTGGCGGAAAGAGCATCCGTTTTCGATAAATTATATTTGGGATATTTATTTTTGAGCGCTGTTACCATTCCCGAAGCTGATATGTATTTTTTTAAATTAATCAGTTCTTGTATCTTCTCGTATTCATTTTTATAAGCCTTGCCAATTGTTTCTTCTTCCTTGTTTTTTTTATCAATTTTTTCCTGATACTCATCGGCTTTTTTGGCTAACTTAGAAGTTTTTACTTTTGAATAATCCGGCAATAAATTTTTCAGGTTATTAAGCTCCGTCTGAATATCAGTTAAAGAAACATCCGGTTGAACCAATAAAGCATCAATTTTCTTTACTATTGCCTCAAAACGCGCACTGTGTTCTTTAGCCGCCCCGCAAGACGGGCAGGTATTTTTCTTAACAGTATAAGGAGCCTTGCCGCCACAATTCCAACAAACGATTTCTAACGGCTGGTGGCAATGGGGACATTCTTTCGGATTATCATTATTTGCGTAGGCTTTGCCGCAATACGGGCAATCCTCCAGGTCTATTCCCCGCTCTCTCCCGCCGGCTACGGCAATGCGATAGTAATTAAGGCCTTCAGCCAAAAGAATTTCAATATAATCAACATCGTTAATGTTCAGCGGCTTTAAGACGTTTTTTGATTTTTCGGAATAAGCCAGGAACTCCTTAAGTTCCATCTCCGATATACCCGTACTGCGCCGCAATGCAAATTCGTCCCAAATATCCTTTGTGGCAAGGTAAATATCGTAGATTCTTTTTGAATTATCATCTTTAAAAACCTTTTTTGCTTCTCCGCAAACCCCATTCGTGGCGGTAGATTTAGGATCCGTTTTTCCTGATACCGCATTGTATGTATTTGTCACTGCGCCCTGCAAGGAGCTAACGGAAGTATTTTGTGTCGTGCCTAACAAATCATACAAATTGCTCTTGCCTATAGTTTTTAAAAATTTTTCTATTTTATCATAAGTTAAAAAATCCAGGCTCCTTTTTGTATCGTCTACTAACTTTGCGCCTTGCTGTAACAAGTACGCAATCTTCTTTTCTATTTCGTCTGCCGTCAGCCACTTACCGCTTGCATCAGCCATTTTTATTAAATCGCTTTTATATATTGCTCCGCGCCCCCTTACAATGGCAACGATTGCCCTTTCAGCAGTTTCTAATTTGAAATTCTTTGCAGCCTGTAACTCTTTTTCCCTAAGAGCCTTATCGGTCATAATTTTGACGGCGTCAGCATACAAATCTTTCAACCTTCGCTGAACGACAGAGCCCTGCGTAAAACTATTTTTACGTAGGGCCATAGACATTTCAATCTTTTTTGAATCATTTTCAGAGGGATCGATAACATAGGCAAAATAATAATTATAGTCCGGGTTAATAAATTCATCCGAAGATCTTGTAATATCCATTATTTTTTCCTATCTTTCCGTTGCTATGCTGTCTGCGATTTCCACAAAAGTTTCGCTTAATCTGCTTAAATCTATTTTGCGAGCGCCTTCATCGGATGCTACTTTGTTTAGAAATTTTTCATCCGCTTCGCCAAAACCTATCGCGTAAATCGTAATACCGTTTGCCTTTAATCTTTTTGCTGCCGCTACTTCAGTCGCCTGATCGCTCCACACTCCGTCAGTTAGAACTACGATAATGTGATTAATATCTTTTTCGCTAAATTTGTTTCCGAAAGAATTAAGCGGTGTTTCAGCGTTACCGATACCGCAGGTTTCTACAGCCAATGATGAAATCGCCTTACCTATATTGCGAACGTTATTTTCATTGCTACATTCAAACCTGCCCCTATCCGCGAAATTAACGATTGACACACTGAATCTGGACAAATCCAGCTCTTTAACAAAATCCTTAATAGCCTCACGCGCCAAACGTATGGGATTTCCTTCCATTGAATACGACGTATCGACCAAAAACATAATTTCCGCACGCGAAGCTTTGCGTTTCTGCTCTTCCCTCTCGCGAAGCAGCCTGTTTATGATTTCGTCAATTGTTTCGTTGACAACGGATTTTTCTACCCGTACCGGTGTCATGTCCTTCGCCTCGACGCGCACATCCGTAATCCCGTCCTGGTTATAAACAAAATAGAGAGTGAAATCGGTCTTTTTGCCTTTTGTGAAACCAGAGACGAAATATTTATACAGAAGCTCGCAATCGCGCGGGTCCTCGGACTCTCCCTGTAAAATAAAAGCGTCCATCTGGGTTCCGGCAAATATGTATTCATTGCCGAATTCGGTGTTTAACGGGCTGTTCTTTTTGATAATAATGCTGTTTTTATATGTCTTTTCATCTTTCGCAAGGGCAAGCATTCCGAGGCTGTGCGAAGTTATATCCTGAATATCGCTGCCGGTGATTACAAGCTTCTTTTTCTCGCTTCCGTCCTGCGCCGACGAGCGTGTTTCAGAGGAGGCCCCGCCTAAAACGAGCCTGTTTTCGACGCAGAGTTTTGCCTGCATTGCCGCGCCAGCCGCGACAATGGTATCGACATCAATATTTTTTGTTACGGGTTCGCGCCCGTATTCACGCCTCAGGAATTCTTTAACCTGCGGCATTCTTGTCGAGCCGCCAACTAAAACAACCTCGTCAAGATTTTTCCAGGAAAAACCTCCGCCAAGTTCTGAAAAGCATCTATCAATTAATAGGCTCGTTTCATTTAAAAGGCTATATGTGGCGGAGTCAAAAAATTCGCGGGTCACTTCATACTTGCCGGTATAACCCTGGCTTTGAACAACCGCCGTAGTAGCGCTGATATTTGTAAGCCGTTTTTTTATATCTTCGCATTGCACCTTGAGCTGATTATAATCTTCAGGAAAATCATCAATATTAGCGTTATACTCATCGAAAAAGCGCTGTTTCAGCTCATCAGCTATTACCGCATCCCAATTCTTTCCGCCTAATTGGTGATTCCCATTGGTAGTCAAGACTTTTACTTTGGTTCCGTCTACCTCGGCTATCGTAACATCGAACGTACCGCCGCCCAGGTCATAAACCATAACATTCTTTTTTCCTGTACCAGTCAGGCCATAAGCGATAATTGCCGCAGTCGGTTCGTTGATGACTTTTAGCACTTTCAACCCCGCCGCTTTGCCGGCATTTAATGTGGCAAGACGCTGCGATTCGTTAAAGTATGCCGGACAAGTTATTACCGCGCCGCTGATTTGAACGTTATTATGCCGGGATACGTCGCCAATTAATTCCCGAAGGTACAGCCCCGACAATTCCTCCGGCGAATATTCCTTGCCATCGAGGTACAACGTGTACCCCTTCTCGCCCATCATGCTTTTATAAAAAGAGGCGGCGTTTAGATCGCCGGAAGCCTGAAGCTGCTTCGCTTCATCGCCAATTTTGACCTTTCCGTTTTCAATGTATGTAACAGACGGCGTACAAGTTTTGTCATCGGAATTTTTTAAAATTCTGACCTGGCCTGTCGCATCGTCAAACACGGCGACTGCGGAATAAGTTGTACCCAGATCGATGCCTACATTGATACCCATTTGATCGTTCCTCTATGGTTGTTTATGTCAATCTCGCTCTTTTAATCGCATCCATGCCGAGGCTTGCCTCTTTAGCGCCTTTACGGACAGGGGTAACAGTTTCAGGTTTATTGTTTGTAATATCAATGGCGGTAATGGTTAAAACCCCGTTGGCATCCAAATCGAATATGATTTTAATCGGCGCGTCTTCGGGCAGCCCGGGCGTCAGGCTAATATCGCACGAATCGTACATTAGGAGGCTTTCTTCAATAGATGCATCCTCTTCAAGACTGTTGTTTTCGTAGACGCGCAAGTTAAGGGATGATTGATTAGCGCAGGAGGTTCCGAATTCACGCTCCTGATGCGCCGGTTTAACGGTGTCTTTGAATATGATGTTTCCGACTATCTCTTTCCCTTTCCCTTTATCCTGAGCCGCCAATCCGTAACTCTTCGTGCACTTTTCTATAAAGGTCGTTGTGGAGCCGTCGGTATTGTGAATTTCAATCGGAACGGCTTCGCCATCTAAAGTACGGCGGCCACCGGCAGTTCCGCCAGCGGCCGGTAACTCGCCGCCTCCGGAGTAGTTCGCGCCATCCGCAACAAGAGCGGCGCCCATTGCAACTGCCTTATCAGGCTCAAAAGAACTGATAGGTTTACCGTATACCTGCTCAAGTTTTTGTTGCACCTGCGGCATTCTTGTAGAACCGCCAACAAGAATGATTTCGTCGATATTGCTTGCCATTGTTAATCCCTTTTTGGATAACATTTCATCGACTAATAAAATTGTCCTTTCAAGTTCAGCGGTAGTAACACTGTCAAAGGCTTCGCGTGTAATTTCTACTTTTTCTTTATCGCCGCTGAATGATACGGTTAATACCGTAGTGGTTTTGCTCGTAAGCATTTTTTTTGCTTTTTCAATATTCTCGGAGAACCATGCCCGTAATTCCGCATCATTCTCCATATCTTCGATGCTGGCGCCTTTTCTCTGTGCAAATTCGCTGCGGACATATTCCGCGAGCCTTGCATCCCAGTCTTTGCCTCCCAATTGATGATCGCCGCCGGTCGTTATCTGCTCCATCTGCTTGGAATCGCCCTTAAAATCTATTTTAAGAACGGTACAGTCGAATGTGCCGCCGCCAAGGTCATAAACCAAAACTGTTTTTTGCATATCCTCGTGGCGTGAATTGCCGTAAGCAAGCCCGGCGGCAACAGGCTCGTCCAATATTTTTAAGACGTTTAGTCCCGCAGTTTCACCTGCAGCTTTTGTCGCGGCGCGCGCCGCTTCGCCAAAGTAAGCAGGGCAAGTTATTACCGCTCCTTCTATTTCATCTCCGCCTAAATAAGCTTGCGCGTCGCGAACCAGCTTTTTAAGTATTACCGCCGAAACGGCAGACGCAGAATAATCAACTCCGTCCTGCGTAATCGTAAATGACGGATCGCCCATATAATTCTTTACCCGTTCTACTAACCTTTCAGGCGTAAGCCCGCCCTCCTGACGTGCCGTAGAACCAACTGTTATTTCGCCATTTTCAGCAAAATACACAACCGAGGGAGTGGTTTGCTCGCCTTCAGAATTGTCGATAATTTTGACGATTCCGTTTTCGTCAACATAACTCACGCAAGAGTATGTCGTGCCTAAGTCGATACCTATTTTCTTACCCATTATTCTGCTCTCCTTGCGTTAAATTTTGGAACTTATAAACATCCACTTTGGATTGATAAACTATTTTTTCGTCGTAGGTATAACAATCAGTGTAAGTATTCGCTATAACTCTGTCTAATTTTTCATCGCTTGTCTGAATTGTTTTTAAAAGCTTGTGTTTCTGCGTATCAAAAACGTTGCCTGACGTTTCAATCCTCACTCCTGCATCGCTGAGAATAACTTCAATCCCGCTTACAACTTTTTCAAGAACGGCATTGTAAAGCTCCACAAACGCATCGCCTGAATAATCGCCGCCAGGCTGGCTCCTGGCAGATATATTGTCATACAACGCATATAGCTGTCTTGATATGGGAGCAACAAGCGCAAAATAATGTTCCGCATCGGTACGCGCCGATAACGCCATGTATTCCTGGATTGTCTTGTCCGCCGCCGCCCTGTCCTGAAGCGCAAGCCGTATGGCGGCTTCGCTCTTATTCAAATATTTAATAAGCTCAGGAATGTTATTAATTTGCCCGATGCATGTAAATGTCTGGGAAGATTCGGCATCGTTCTGTTCTTCGGTTAATGGTTCTGCAGGCAATGCTTTTGACTGTGTTAATCCCGAAAGCGGCTTGCCGTTAATGCTGATTGCATTGCTATTGCGCTCCAGCCCAATATTCGCGAGCATTTCATCAAAATCTGAAATAAGGTATTCCAGGTATTTTTTTGCCTTCTCGTTATCGAGTGCAAACTGCTTCGAGTCTCTAATCGATTTGCGGCAATCCTCGCGCAATGATATTAATGCGTTGATAAATGGTTTCAACGCCGAGAAGGCAAATCCATCGCGGTACTTTTGAAGCTCGGCACTTAACCGCTGAATGGATTCGTCTTTGGCTTTGTTATATCTAAGCAATGCTGCTATCTCTGTATAACGCTTATCAAGCAACGTTTTAATTGCCGTCCATTCTGCTTCCGAAATATTGTTATTTTCTATGCACACTATCGAAACCCAAGTATCTCCATAACCGTTGATAGTAATATATAATTGTTAAAAAATCAACCCTACAAAGCTACCAAAGACTAGAAATTGCCACTTGTCATTAGCCCATCACAAGCATTCAAAAAAAGAATGGTATAGGTAACATGACCAGCGACACTACCGGGTTTGGACATCAGAGCTTTGCGCCGCTTCTTGGCTATCCCCATCATCTACAGTCGCAATCTTACGTGTTTCCTCTCCGGCAGAAATACCCAAAAAAGAGCGAAGCCGTTTTCCCACCAAGGTCATAAGCAGGTAAGTAATTATGTAGAACACTAATATGGCACCAGGAACGCCTATATTCACAGCGACGCTATGGCCCAAGTTCAACACAAGAAAGGCTACTATTCCGCCCAATCCGAGGATAGCGCCAATTATCATGACAGCGGTAGTCATTTTACTGTTCTTAACCAGCAAAGCGTTTCCGAGGTCGCGGTAAATCTGATTCGTGCTGCGGAATGCAGGCTCGAACACCTTCACTCGCCCAAGGATTCCGAAGGCGGATATGCACCCGAACACCGGGAAGCAGGCGAAAATGTACTTCTTTCTTAACTCGGCGCTTAGCGCGTCCGCATTCTGCTTGGGAACCTCGTTAGCATTTCGGATATCTGATTCAGCAGCCGCAATCAGATCGTTCATCTTTTTGATATGTTCCGGAATCTTGTCCAATGCAGCCTGCAGCCGAACCAAGTTGGCTTGTTTGATCGCGCTATACGCCTTTTCCAGCGAAAATCGATCTTCATCACCCTTTACTATGCCATTAAGATTCTCCTCGCCAATTGTGCCAACAAGATGCTGACGCAACGCAATTACCGCCGGCCTAAGATCCTTGTGGTAGAAATCATCAATGATCGCCTCCTCAATTATCTGTACCGCAAAATGCTTACTCTCCAAAATATCGTTTTCCAGGGCTTCGACATTTGACTTCATCGAAGCAAGTAGCGTTTCAGCTTTTTGATGTGCGCTTACTCCAGTATTTGCGAAGCCGCCAGAGGCTGTAACCCCTTCATTCGCCTTAGCGATACTCTGGTTCAGAGCGTCGATCGTCTTCTTTATTTGTACGATGATTTCATCAAGTTGAGTCGGGTCGATGACACCTTTGTACTCGAAGTTTGTGTTAATCTCCTCTGTAAGTACCGCATCTATAGGCTGCATTAAGGATGTCAGTTGACCTTGATCCACTGAACCCAATACTTGATCGACCTGTTGGTATATCTCAACGTTTTTTTGCACCAGGTTTAGGTTCCGCCGATACATATCTGTTAAGTAGTTCAGCACCTGTTCATTAGCGCAAAGCGATGCAAACATCTGGTTTGTCTTAGTGAAGTGTTCGCGGCAATCCTTTCGCGTAGCATTATCTTCAATCATTTCCTCGAACATCGCGTAAATTCGCAATGTAATCAGGCAAATATCGATTGCAGCAATAAGATCTTCAATGTCATCGCTGCCAGTCAGTTTGTCGATAATATTTGTGCAACGATCAAGCACTGCGACAATATCTTCATCAATGACAGCAAGCGCCTCTTCTGTGAGTTCTTGCCTTCTCTCATTGGCTTCCTCAACTGCCTCAGTGTGCTTGTCAAGTAGATCCTTTTGTTTCTCGTTAGCACGGGAAATTTTGTTTCGCAACTCGTTAGCCATGTCGGCGGCATAGTTCTGATTTTCAATCTCTCTTTCATTAGTCCTGTCGAGAAAGAGAGGGTTTGCTTTTCTATGCCACCTATCCCACTCCCGCTCCATCGCTTCAATGTTCTGCCCCATTTGGTATATATCATCGGACAGCCGATCCACCTTACCTTGATAGCGCTCCATCGTCTGTTCGAGCTTATTTATCGCCTTCTCGTATTTGGGACAGCGGATGAAGCTTGGGATATCTCCCTTCTCAATTTCCGGCAGTTCAAGCAGATGTATGGCGCTGAGCTTCTCATAGTCCAGCAGTTGTTCAATTTCTTCAGTCGATTTTTTCATTTATTTCTCCACACGCTGCCATAGAAAACCTGATTACCGCCGCTAGAGTAATAATCCCGAACGCATTTAATACGTTTTTCATAGAATACTCCTTATTAATGAAGGTAAAAATAAAATTTCTTTGCTTAAACAAAATATATCTTCGGGAATATTGTCATTCAAATAATCCGATACATCACGGATTGCCGGATCCGGTTCATCAGGAATGGAAGCCGAAGAAATGTTGCCGCAATTGCAATAATGTCCAAGCCTTATTAGAGTTTAAGCCTCCTGAATATCGTAACCAAATAATAACAATGGTAATTATATCCTATTATCCATTTGAAATCAAGCTCAATCTACCGTGAAAATATAAATTAATGGAAGAAGCCGAGCTACGGCGAATTTTAAGTACCAACATTAAGCATTACAGGGGTCTTAGAAGGTGGTCGCAAGTTGTGCTTGCTGAAAAAATGGGCATTTCCACAAATTTTTTGGCTGACATAGAGACAGAAAAAAGCTGGATTTCGTCTTTGACCCTTACAAAACTGGCAAATATCTTAGAAATAGAGGTCTATGATCTGTTTAGGTCCAAAAAAACGCTTAAAGACGAGACAAAAGAGACAATTAAGAGTATGATGAACGATATTTCTGTAACTATTGAACATTCACTAAAGCAGATTACTATAAAATACCTGAATTAATATGCAGCAGTTCTTTTTCAACTTTTTTTCAGGCTAAACATTCAGTTTTTCTTCTGGTTTTTACCCCATTTTCTGTTGAATCAAGGGGCAATTATGGCGGTTAAAACGCAAAAAGCTAAAGGTAACAGATAGCGAATTCGGAAGAGATGGTTTTATAAGCGATCAGAGCTGCCTGGCCGCCGAAGGCGGTCGGGCGGCTTCAGCGGGTTAATGTTTCATACAGTGGAATTAGCAGGTGATGTATCTCTTTGGCTTGCCGTGGGGCAGATTACACTTTACATAATGTTGATTAGAAGCCGGGCGGGCTGAGTACACCCAGCTGTGGCGGATTAACTGTGAGGGGAATGGACAATGAATGCAGCCACTAAGGAGACACTAAAGTTTGAGGAGCTTGTGGGTTGGTCGGCAATGGGTAAGGTTACTGCTCTTTGCTCCCCACAGTGTTTGTATATAGCGAGGCACGGTGGTGCTTGGAGGCGGGTGGGCAGGTGTGGGAACACTGGGGCAGCACGGATATGCATTACTTTTTGGGTAGTTATATACAGCCGGGTTTTCAGGAAAGCTTCACTTATTGTACCCTTGTTATAACGGTTGCCTCTTTGATATAAGGCATATCCGAAAAAAGATTAATAATTCCAACGGGTCAGGTGGGCTGAGCAAACCCGCACTTTGAACGGATTGTATAGCATAAAAAGAGCAGTATCTTTTTTGCGAAGTAACGTTAGGTGCAACTAACCAGAGCGCTTTTTAATAAATCAAACAGCAAGAGAACCGGAAGCAGCTCTACGGCCCGTTATATGCTACAATCAGGGTATTTTAAATTGCATTGCCCTATCTGTTTTTTCTGTATATGGGCATTGCGTCTAAACAGAGTAATAGAGCATACCATATAGCAAGCATGAGCGTGAAGGGAAAACATTCCTCATGTTTTCGCTTTACAGAACCGAAGGTAGCCCGTAGCTCCCTTTCCAGCTGACATTCACTGTCATAAGGTAATGATTTTAACCTTGTCCCATTAGCCACAATCGCAATAGAGTTACATTGGGCTTTCGGTTCGTAATGACAACGCGGGGCTACTGTATTCTCTATTTCTTTTATCGCCCTAAATATAATATATTACACTTGCATAAAAATATCAATTTAAAATTAAGACCAAAACTTCGTGTCCTTTGCGTACTCCGTGCCTTCGTGAGTTTTTTTCTGAAATGAAATGATCTATACTTAACTCATTGGAGGATCTATGAGCAACGAAAACACCCAAATAAATTGCAATCGTATAAAGGAACCAATTCACATCGACGGAGACCTGGAAAAGCCGGCATGGAAGGAAGCGGAAAAGTCCGGCAATTTTGTGGATCTTGTTACAGGGGAGCAGGCATTCCTGAAAACCCGAATGGCTTCCCTCTGGGATGATAAAAAACTTTACATTGGCTTCTGGGTTGAGGAGCCGGCACTCCGCGCTTCGCTTACAGAGCGGGATTCCCTTGTTTGGTTTGACAACGACGTGGAAGTTTTTTTTGACGGGGAAGACTGCTATTACGAGTTTGAGATAAACACCTACGGAACAGTGTACGAGGTTT
>Ga0268262_10000613_pt1 | contig 46464 bp, 76 predicted proteins | sample TergutNc150P3_FD_190354 | JGI IMG/M metagenome (GOLD analysis project Ga0268262, IMG submission 190354) | Nasutitermes corniger P3 segment gut microbial community from laboratory colony in Florida, USA - Nc150 P3 (SPAdes) (version 2) | ecosystem: Host-associated > Arthropoda: Insects >... | reverse complement strand
CTGAAAACGAAAAGAACATGATTCTTCGCGTTTTCAGTATCACCCGCGTTTTTGTAGGTATTGAATCCGGCAATGACAATGCGGTTGTTTTTGTAGGTGTTATTCCATGCCTGCGGAGCAGTACCCCCAGCGGGCGCGGCAATCGCGCTTAAATCAAGGCCGTCAATGTAGTCGCCTATCATCAAGCCGGAGAAATTGGGGATGCCAGTAGCGTCTATTTCGGCGTTATTGTTACACCGCCGCCGAATCTCTGCCATTGCTTCGGCGATAGTATTAACGCCAAGTACCTCAAGAAGGTTTCTCCCTACTCCGTCCACTTCCATTCCGTGTACCGCCGATAAAGCCGATAATCCCCGGACTTTCATTGTTCCGTCTTCGTCGATAAATACTTCATCAGCTCCGCGACCGCCGCGAACAATGCCAGCAACGCCATCATTGTTTGCAATGCCAACGCTGTCAACGCCGTCATCAGTCCATTCAAATATTGGCGGTTCGGTATCCGGGGTGTTCGTCAAAACCCACACATGGCCGTTCCTGAGATTTTTAACGTGCGTTCCGTCCCAAATTTTTGTTTGGTCGGTCTGCCCGATCTGCGCCAGGGCATAATCGGTTAATTGCTGCTGTGTCGGGTTCGCCACTCCGAAATCATGCGCGGTCAGGTAACCGCCGCGCCCTTTCATGCCGTCAATTTCCTCTTGCTGCCTTTCTATCTCCTCTTTGAGATACGCCGCGCTTTTTGCCAAATCTTTTAAGGGTTTATTGGCACATCCGTTAATCCCGCCCTCTACCGGGGTATTAACGCCGTATCCTGAAATAGGCTCTACCCATTCGGGCGTTACACGCAATTCAATCATTGTTTCTAATTCTTGCTCTGTCATAGTTTCCTCCTAAAAAACTAACGTCCATTGTCCGACAACTGAAATGTCGTTTTCTTTATTTATGGGACCTGCGGGATTGCCGTCCTCATCTTCCCTGATTCGCCGGGCAAACAGCGTACCGTCATCGGTCAATAAACCGAATTCACAAATGGCTTTGCCGTTCGCCTCGTATTTGGTCAAACCCCAATCGAATTGCACTTCGCCGGGCGCGGGGAATGAAATTTCGTGAATATCCTTTAAGAAAGGATTCCGTATTTCCGTATCGTTTTCATTCGGTATAACGCCGCTTTCTCCAAACGCGATTTTTGTTATGTTCCTGCCGGAGAAAACGCCTGAAACCAGTTTCGCCATTACTTCCCTTGCCCCATTGACGATAAGGTTTTTGTGTTCCACATCTTCGATAAGAACGCCGTTTTTGAATACCTTATACCGCAGTATTCCCCTCATTTGCGGACGGTCAATAAACTTTATTTTCGCGTCCGTATTTTCTTCTCTTGCCATATAAGCTCCTTAATAGGTGATTCCCCTTCATTCCAACGGAATGAGTATATTGCTGTCAAAATTAATTGCCCTGCCGTATTGATGAACGCCGTTAAAAAAGCGGTGTTTCTTAATCCAGATACGCGCCTTGTCATATACTGATTTTCTACCCCGCGCACTGAAACATTCGCTGCCGTCAAATCTAATTGACCTGTTGGCAAAAACGCGCGCGGACGCTTTGTCCGTAACCGCTTTTGTGCTTATTGAAACCGCAAGAGTATCACGCAAACCGCCGCCCGAATTAAATAAAAACGGTTTTCTCAAATTGCCCGTCGATTTTTTTCTTTTGTGTGTGAAATTCAGCGTTCCATTAAAAATAAAATCGCCGTTATAATGCACATAACCCAATTCATAGCCGCGATCCGTCCTTGTGTCATAAAGAATCCGTCCGTTAAAAAACAATTTCCCCTGATTGGAAAAATCGTCTTTTAATTTTTTTGAAAGCGTCATGTTCTGGCTTTCTTTAATTTCTATTTCTTCGCGGAAAACAATTAAAGAAGTCAGCGTCTCCAATAAACTGCGGGTGTTTTTAACGGAGTTTATGGCGCGTATCAGTTTTGTTATTGTTTCCTGATCCGGCATTTCCTCAGCCGTCGCTACGCGGAAACAATAAGGGTTTCCTTCATACTCGTACCATTCTTCAATTTTCGCTTTTGAAAAAACTGTGGATACTATTTCTTCGACTACCGCAGGTGTCCCTTTCCGGCAATGCCAATCCAATGACTTCATAACCAATTCGCGCTTAATGTTTATGGGCAGCGCCGGATCGTAAAAATCCACATGGAATTGCCATGCCAGCAAATCCATGAGCGTTTCATTGACAATCTGGTTTAACGCCAAATCTTTTATTATAGCCACACCGGGTATTTTTTTAATTATATCCCGTAACGCTTTGTCAAACGCCTCTGCTGTCATTTTGACGTTTCGGTCTTCGGCGATATTGGGGGGAAGAATGTTTAAGATTGAAATGTTATTCAAATCCATTACGCGTCCTCTAGCCCCTCATAAATAATTGATTTCGCGCCGTTAAATTGCGCCACCTCATGGGATTTTAAAACCGAAAAAACCGGCTCGGTTATCACGACGCGCTTAACGCCGCAGTCCATAATTAATTTGTGAAGCCTGTCCGGGATAATGTCCAAACCCAATTTTGATTTTTGCCATGCGATGTAATCTCCGACCGCCGTATTAACCGCGTCTATTATCGAGGCCGCTTCCGTCGCTCTTTCCGCTTCGATCCAGTACCGCGCCGATATGCCAAACTCCACAGGCTCAGGCGGTATCACATGGACGTAATCGGTTAATGGCCGCCTTGTTTTGTCGCTCAAAGTTTCTTGCACTTGATCCAAAACTTCCTGAGAAGGCAGTTCCCCGTTTCTCATTAAAACCGTTACGTCAACATTTCCCGGCCCCGTACCGCTTTCGCGGTAGTAATTGTTTAACGCTTCGTAAAATTCAGAGGCGTTTGTAATTCCCCAAGGCTCAAGAAACGCCGTAAAACTTTCCATGTCCAGTTCGGGCATCCATACTTTCGCGTCAACAATTCCAGAATTGGCAGACCTTGCCCAAAACTCATACGCTCCGTCTGGTCCCGCCACTGAAAACGATTCCGGCAACAACCGCAATCTTTCTTTGTACGCGTCGAGGCTTTCCTTTTCAGCGCCGCCGTTGGAAGGCGTTATATTTACCGCCGATGTAACAAGCGGAATTAAATCTACCATGTTTTTTATGTCGCCTGCCGCGAAACCGTTACCGTCAACGCCCGCCGTCAAACAACGCGCTTCCACATCGACATATAATTCCCCTGCCGGTATTTCTACCGCCTTAGTAGTCGCAAAAAATATTTTATTATCAGCCGTTATCCTTTTGCCTTTTCCGATAGGCGTTCTCACGGTACGATTGACAGATAACGAATACCGTACCGTCGTCATGGCGTATGAGGCTTTAAGGCGCTTGCCGCGTTCGCCGTACAAGTCGCCGATATATTCAGCCGTTTCGTCATCGGCAAAATAGAGCAAGTTTCCTTTGCCCGTTTTGTCAATGTCATGGTTTACCTGCCCTAATATCGAGGCTTGCGCCAATTGTAGCAACCTTTCCGGCGCCCCTAATGGCAACCGATATCCGGGTTCTCCGCTTGACCGCCTGACAGCCTCATAAAAATCTTTCAGCTTGTCGGCTATTGCGCGCGCGTCATCTTGCGCGAAATGTAAATCTCCAAACGCCATTATAACACCACCTGTATTTTAACTTCCGGCCATAACTTGCCGTTAATAACGTCGCCGTTCCATTTAATTTGTTTGAGTACCGCCCTAGGCTCGTATTTTCTTAACGCCATAAAGCAATCCTGTTCCGCCAGCGCCCTAGTTTTCAAAACAGGGCTGTCCAAAAAATCAAGCGATATGCCGAAATCGCGGTCAAGCGGTTGCGTGCCTTTTCGCGTGCTTAAAATAGTTTTGACATTCTGTATAACTTCCTGAACTTCTTTCGCGCCAAATATTATTTCATTTGACTGAGGTTCCAATGTTACCCATTCCGCCATTATAAATACTCCTTAAATTTACAAGTAACTTCCGTCCACAATATTTCCCCCGTTCCCGCGGCAAACTTTGTAGAAGTGCCGCTTATGGTTTCGATGTACCACATATTCCCTGACAGCGGCGTTCCGTTCAAAATTAAAGGGTGGTTTTCCCCGTTACGGACCAACTGCCTTAATGATTCAAATTCGCTTGTTGGATCAACGCCCAACATCCGCGCCAATACCACTTTTATTTCCGCTTCATCTTGACCCGGACCTAGAAATTGGGAAATCGGAGCCGTGTTTATCGGCTCATGGTTAACCCAGCGCCCGGAAGAATCCTGCGTTAATTCCGTAAACGTCAACGCGCCAACGCCGGACACAAAAAATACCACTTGCCCCCATGAACCTATAAGCATTTATGTTACCTTCCCCTTTCCAGTGGTTGATCCCCCGCCGCCGCTTGTCGAAACCGTTATCCCTGCCGGAACTTCGGCGTTGGCTGTTATGTGATCCACTATCGCGCTACATATTTTTTTCCACACTTTGGTTACTTCTTGTTTGGCTTCATCGGACGCATCTGAGTTCATAATCGCGTCTGCCACTTCTTGTCCCATTGTGTTTCCGTTCATTGCCATAATTTACGTCCCTGTCGCTTTATTGCCGACGTGCGGCGATCCGTCAAATGTGCAAAACGGTTTCGCGCAAAAACAGCCTGTTCCTGTAGGCGACGCGGTTCCGTTACATTCAACATAACCCCCGGTGATTTTCGTATTGCCGTCCAATTCGACATCAGCGCCTTTGATCTTGTTTTTTTTCTTTGCCGTACTGGTAATATTTTCTTTCGCTTCCTCCTCTATGTTTTTTTCAGCGGTAGTTTTTTTATTTTTTACCTTTTCGGTCATCGTCTCTTTTACTTCAATGGCCAAATTGTTAAACATTAAACCCGCGTTTTGATCCATAACCACATCAAGCGTTCCTTTGTCCGCGTCAAGACGGATAACATTTTTTCCGTCATCGCTGACTAATAAAATTATATTTTTTGCCCCCTTCTGCGGCATTTTGTTTCCAGTAAATACTTTGCCCAAAATATAATCTTCCCCCTGTCCGTTTCCAGTTACGACATGATCGCCTTCCTTCGGGGTAAAAAACATATTCCAACCGCCTATAGCCGGAAATAAAACTTGCATTTTTCCGCTTACATGGCCGTTCAAATCGTCCATGGCCACACGCGCCGTAGCGGTACTGACATCGCGCTCAGAGACTTGCGCCTGACGTAATAATCTCCTGTTATCTGCCATATCAATACCCCACTAAAACCTTATGAGCTTTGACTGTGGACGTGTAACCGTCGCCTGTCTTATGCGTCGCTTCATCGACGCTGTACTTTCCGTCATAAACGCCGAATCCCGTTATCTGTATATTTACGCCGCCTACCATTTTGACGTTACCGACCATGTTTAACGTGCAAGTCCACTCATTTTTATTTTTTAACCGCGCATAAGCCTTAGCTTGACGCATCATGTTATCGGTACGGTCGGACCGTTTTGTTTCAAAATCGTCTGAGCTGTCATTGAACGGCGCGAATCCCGTGTCAAACGTGCCGCCCGCGCTCCCTGACGCGGTGTCTTTTCCTTCGCGGAAATTATCGCCGCGCAAATCGCCGGGACGGACGTTTATCCGCGCAATCTGCCCTGTCGCCGGAGGCTCCTCTGGTACAAATTCCGCTTCCACTAGCAAACCGCTTTTAGGGTCTTTGTAACTGGCAATCACTTTGCATACGGTGTCATTCGTGTTTTGTGAAAATGAATATTCCGTTATTCTGCCGCCAATTTCACTTGCGTCAAAAGTGTCTATAACTTCCTTCGCCTCATAAACCGATTCTTCAAATAAAACTAAAATTCCGTCAGTAACTTTTAAGGATACGCCGTATTGTTCGCATAATTCCTGTAAAAAACCCATGTCGGATTTTTTTTCCTGTTCCGCGCGGTCAAGCTGTATGTCGCTGTCCACTTCGTACATCAGTTTTAATTTTGCGCCGTCCGCTATGTCCTGCGCGATTTTTTGTAGAGTCGTATTTTCCCATGACCGCGTTTTTTCTTCCCTGCGCATACTTGATGAAATGGGTGTGGACACCGCCATAATAGCGACCTTATCAGGCGGTCCGGAAAAATCTACCGCGTCTATCTCAAATGAACCGCAGTCCAATTCGTCATAATCGCCTTCGGCGTTCCAATTTTCAACACAAATTTTTACGCGCAATACCGTTCCCTGCACGGCGTTATTTGCAATTTCTTTTGGCTTGCTTTTCGCCGGAGCCTGTTTTGAGGGGCTTTTGTCTGCCGCAATGTCGTTAAATTCTGCCATTATACGATCACCCCCGCTTTTATGTCCTCTATCAGTTTTTTCTTGCCGCTTTCTCCCCGGTACTGCGGATTCTCTGCGGCAAACTGTTTCCATTTACTGGCGTTCGTTACGCGCTGTAAAGTTTTCCCCTGTTCTGCAGAAAGATCGGAAGCGTCTATCATTCTCTGTAATTCCGCCGCGCTCGTTCCGGCCTGTAACGCCTTCGCCATTTCCGTATAATCGGAGCTTCCGGCACTCACTGGCGTTCCGTCGCCTTCCTTGCGAAGTTTCGGATACCATTCGTTATGCCAATGCCCTTCCCTGTCATGGCAGTTAATAGTTACCTCGTCGGCTTCATTGCCCGCTTTGTCCACATACTGAAAATCAATAACGCTGTTAGATACCGCGTCCGTGATATCCTTTCCGTCATATTCTATTTTCAGGAAGGCGCGTCTTGAATCTGCCATGTTACACCTGCTTCCAAGGCGGTAAATTCGCCGATGATTGCGCCCTCGATTGCGGCTTGTCGGGAACATTTATCTCCGTAGGCGTTTCAAATATGACGATATGCCGTAACGCGGGATTCGCGTCCAATAAAATATGGGCATACCCCTCATCGCCATACAGTTTCCAAGACAAATAATCCCAAACGTCGCCTTGTACGGCGGTGTATTTACGCATAACTCACCCTCTGTCGCTGCCGTGCGATCTTTTCCAAAACCCTTGTTATTTGTTCCTCAAGATTGTCTGCGGCTTTCTGCCCGGCAACCGTTATCTGGTTTGCAATGTTGCTGTCAGGCGCGTTACCGCTAAAATTGTTCGTCAATTTGATGTCAAAGTTATAAACATCACCCCCCGACATTTTTCCAGCCGTAGCGGACATAATTGGCGGCGTTTGCGCTTCGGGTTTTTCTTTTTGGAAATATCCGCCCATCTGTCCGGCTTGTTTCCAGATATCAAGGCCTTGTTTGGTGTTATTTAACGGTACTACGGCTTCGGCGCCGCGTTCCGCTATTTCGGCTATGTGCCTGTTCCTGAAAATGCCGCCTTCGGCGTGTCCGGGAATGGCGTTTTTATTTTTACCGCCGCCGAATAATCCGCCGATCTTGTCGCCGATACCGCCAAAGAAGTCTTTAACCACTGAAAACTTGTCAGTAAAGAATCCTATAAACGCCTGTATTTTTTCCTTTATTGAATTGAATACCCCGGTAAAAATATCAGCAAGGCCGCCGATTAAGTTTTTAACGGCGTTCACGGGATCGGTAAACACGTTCTTAAAGAAGTCCGTAAACACGCCAATAATATTTTTTATTAAGTCAAAGCCGCCTTTAAAAAAGTTTATTATGCCGTTTATCGCGCCCGCGATTGGCTCAGGAAGTTTCGCCATTATGTTATTAAATACGGATAACACCTTTTCTTTTAACGTGTTAAACACGTTCTTTAAATATTCAATGGTCGCTTTCGGCCCTTGTTTTATCGCTCCCCATAAGCCGGAAAAGAATTCTTTAATGTTGTTTATGGCGCCGCTTACAGTGTCTTTAATTTTTATAAATACGTTTTTTACGCCATCGGGCATTTTATCCCATACGGCTCCGGCAACGTCCTTAATTTTTCCCCATGAAGTGTCCACTAAATTACGGAATTTTTCATTGTGGTCATAAAGAGCCTTTAATCCGCCAGCCCAAGGATTTACCATGCCAATAGCGATTGTTTTCCAGTTGTTTTTTAAGAACTCCCCTGCTTTTGACGCTCCGCCTTTTATGCCTTCCCATGCTTTTCCGGCTATGTTTTTAATTCCGCCCCATGCGTTACTGGCAGCGTTTTTCACACCGTCCCATACTCCGCTAAAGAAATCACCGACGCCGCTAAAAATGTTTTTTATGCCTTCCCACAATCCCAAAAAGAAATTTTTTACCGCGCCCACGACATTATCAACAAAATTTCTGAAACCTTCAAAATTGTCATAAAGGTATTTAAATATTCCGGCGAATGGGTTAATTATAAATGCGATAATCGCCTTCCAATTGGTTTTAATCCAGTCTATAACGCCAGTAAATAAATTCTTAAAGAAATCCCCTACCTTCTTAAAGAATCCGACTACGGCATCCGCGACTTTTCCGGCCACTTCTTTTACCTTGTCAAAATTTTTAACCAGTAAAACAATTCCCGCGATTAAGGCCGCGACCGCCAATATTATTATTCCAATAGGATTAGCGCTCATTGCCGCGTTTAACAGCCACTGGACAGCCGTCCATACTACCGTGGCCGCTTTAGCGATTCCTTGAGCCGCCGCCTGAGCCAAAATAGCGATCTTTTGCGCGACCAATACCGCGTTTTGAGCTACCAGCGCCGCCGTCTGCTTGCCTATGGCAATTACATTTTTAAGCGCACCGCTTTCGATTGCCTTAAAAACAAGCCCCGATATATTTTTAACCGCCTTAAAAGATGTGTGCAATAAATTTATTGAACTTTCCAGAACTTTAATCCCGCTTATCAGCGTCGGCGCGATAGCGAGGCCGCCAATGATTATGCCGAGATTCTCCCAGCCGCCCACAAAGTCTTTTACTTTGTTTACGTTATCCCATATATTTGCGCCAAACTCTTTTATTTTTGCAATGATTTCCGGCAACCTTGTTACCAGATCGCCAAGCCATTGCCCAAACTTCGCGCCCAGTTCCTGTATTGCCGGCATTTGTCCTACAATGGAATCTTTAAGCGTTTCCATTGCTTCAGTTATGGGACCTATGGCAGAACCTATAAACTGGTTTCGCATACCTGAGAATGACGATTTTAATTTCTCTGACGAAGACTTAAACAATTCGGATTGATGCGCCTGTTCGTCGGTTAATACAATTCCAAGACCTTTAGCCTCTTTCATCATCTCCTGTAATCCGGCGCTGCCTTGTTTCATCGCGGCCATCATTTTCGGACCGGCTGATTTGCCGAACAGCGTTACCGCAACCCTTGTGCGTTCCGCGTCGCTTTTTAGCGTTTGCATATAATCGGATAACCGTTCTATCGCCTGTTCGGGCTTCATCCCCGCCAGTTTTGAAGCTGACAATCCCACTTCCTCAAGCTGTTTTCTTGCGGCTTCGTTACCCGCCGCGCCTTGTTTTACCGTCAGGTTAAATTTTTCTAATGCTCCGTCAAATTCTTCCGCGCTTAATCCCGCCTGCTTCATAGCGTAAGACAGCCCTTGATACGCTTCAATCCCTATCCCGGTAGTCGCTGATATTTTAGCGACCTTGTCTCCTATATCCGCAAACTGGTTGGCCAAACCAAAAACGGCGGCGCCAGCGGCTGTAACGCCGCCAGCTATGCCAAGGGCTAATTTTCCGGCATTGCCCGCAAACGCTTTGAAATCAGTACCTAGTTGTTTTCCCGCGGCTTGTACGTCCGCAAGCTGCTTTTTGACGGTTTTGAGCGCGGCGACAGCGCCTTTATCCTTCCCGTTGATTTCAATAGCAACATCCCAAATAGTTTTTCTTCCCATTATTTTCCGCCCGGTTTTGGTTTGTTATTCTCCGCAATGATTTTTTCTACAATGTCGTTATACTCAAGAACGTCATCTAACGGCATTACTTCTAATGCCGTTATAGACGTATGAAGTATCATTGCAAGACCGACCATAATCTTTCTGAGATACTCAGTAGGATTATCGTAATCAAAAATCGAAAAACCGCTTAACTTTCCGTTTCCGACTTCTCCGTTATCAGATGGCTCTCCGGCTTTTCTGCCGGTTTGGTAAAAACCACATCTTCATCCGAAGTGAATTGGTCGTAAAACTCCTGCGGGTTTCTCTTGCCGACAAAGCTTCCAACGGTTTGCCAGATAATGTCAAAATCTTCCATGCCCAGTTTCATAAGAACGCGGTACGCGGTTTTTTGCTCCCATTGCATCATGTAAGACGCAAGATTGGTACAATATTCAACGTTGGTCATCTTCATAATTGAAGTGAGATTGGCGCCGCAATTCCGTTCCGCTTCAATAACCGCAGTCGGCGTCAACTTGCCAAAATCAAGAGCGATTTCTGTAACTTCGTTGCCTTCCCATTGAATGGGAGTATCTAATTTAACCTTTACGGTTCCCTTAAAACCTTTTGCCATATTTACTCCTTTTTATTACGGAAGAATGTTCTTCCTTGTCTCTTCCATCAAGTCCTTTCCGTTGACTTTGAAAATGTATTTAAGTACGTCCCACTCAAGCACCTCGTCGCCGTCAAGGAAATGCTGTGCGTACCGCAATTGCATGACAAGGGAAGCGTCCCCTGCCGCGGCCGATTCGACTTTTCCGGGATTCGCGGCGCTTAAAACGCCTTTCAACACCCAACGGTTCGGCACTTTCTCTTGTACGTGCGTGGATGTGTTGGTAACGATTATTTCATTACGCAAATCCAACGTGCGCGTAGTTCCAAGTTCCATATATTTTGTTAATGCGCCGTAGATGACAGGGCAACTGATTGTCGCCGTTTGTGCGCTCATGTTGCCCGGTATCGGCACGTTCATTTCTCCGGCGACACCGGCGCCCTTAAATGATTCTGATAACAATTCAAAGCCCGGAAGTTCAACGGATACCGTTCCGTCAAGAGCCTTGTTTGTTTCCGAATCATATACCTTATAAACATTGCTGTTTGTCGCAATTCCTTCTCTCATGGTTATCCCTCCTTATTAAAATAAACCTTCAAGGTAATTGGGATCATAACTGAAATTAAATTCCAGTTCCTTTGCGGCGTTCGGCGGAGTAAGGAAAACGCGGAATAATAATTTTCCGCTCATGATTCCCTGATTGCTGTTGTCGGCGCGTAAAAATTCAACACGACCGCCAATAATTGCCTGCCTCGATTTCAGAGTGTTCAGATATTCGTTCCCGGTTAAAAGAATCGTGTCGATTAAAAGCCTTGTTACGGGCTTGTCAACATTTTGCCACATGGTACGGTTTACGACGTTCTGGACAAAACTGAACATACGGCGAACTCCGCGCTCAAAGTCTTTTATGTCCGTATTGCCGGGAAATGCGGTTGTTTCGGTGCCCCATGCCCGCCATCCGTCCATGTTAATGAACGTGCCGATTCCGTTTTCATTCAGGTAGTTCGCCTGAGTAACGGACATCATCGGGATTAAATTTCCGTCCTCGTCGCAGAGGTTCGTCATCGACAGCGTTTTGTTTGAGGCCTGTTCATACGGCAATCCGGCGTTTTTGTTATCGACTTGCCCGTACATACCCGCAAGCCGGACGGAAGGATAAAACCATTGCTCGCCAATCGCCACGCACGGCCAATCCAAAAACGCGTAGGGGCTGACAATGGAACTGTCATTTTTCCATTTGGGAATATTGCGGTAATTGGCGTACCGCCCTGTGGTCGGCGCGTCAATAAGCGCAATGCAACTGAATTCGCCGTCAAGGTGTTCCGCCTTGCCGATAAGCAACGCCGCGATTTCGGGGTCGCTGCTCCAGCCGGGCGCTAAAAGGAAACTCGGAATTTTCCGTTTCGCCGGAAAAACCTCGTCAACCAATTCAATGCCTGTTTTTTCGTTCGTGTCAGGATCGACGCCTCCGGCAATGTCGTCTTTCGTTATGTTCGCGGTTGTTGCGCGTTTGTATACAACGCTCAACGAAACCGCCGCCGTTGGTATACTGCCTTCTTTGTTTATAACGATTAACAGATCATCTCCGTCATATTTGAGTTTGTAATCGTTTTCCCTGACATAATCCGGGCTTCCGCTGGTCGCGTTATGGACGCGGACCGTGCTTATCATGGCCATCGGATCGGCGATTGTCGCAACTCCGTTCACGATTGGCAAAGCTACTTCAGCTACGTCTACCGCGTCTTTTAACGGATTCCACACGTTGATCATGACAAGCGGGCTGACAAGGTGCAATCTGAATTGTGAATACAACATCATGGACAGGGTGAATTTTTTCCAGTGCTTCGGCCCCATATAGCCCATGTCCGCCACGCCTTCGGCATAGCTAAAAACCAAAGACGGATTGTGAACAGCAACGGCGGGATTTTCCAGTCTGTGAACTGGGGCAATGCCTATTGCTACCGGCAACGCGGAATCTACGGACGCCGGAACTTGTAACGGCGTCGGTGATTCTGTTATTCGTACTCCGTGAAAATAACCCATGTTTTTTCCTCCAAATAATTATTCTTTGGCAGCTTCTTGATTTTCAGGTTTCCCTGAAGTGTCTGCCGCAGTAATTTTCTCAGTGCTTTCTTTCCCGGGCAAATCAACGATTCCAACGGGAATTTCAATTGCTGGCGGTGCGCCGCGCCAAACTGATTCTATTGCCGCCGCATAATACGGCGGTTCTTTTGTTTCCAATGCCGACCACTTAATAGGCGTATCCAGCTTATAAGCGCCTATTATGGTATTGGCCAGTAAATCTATTAATACGCTCCAAAGCATCGCCATTGGCAAACGCCAACCCTGCCTGTCCGCGTCTTCGTCGTAACCGCCAAAATAAATTTGTATGTTTATTTCAGAGCCGTTTTTAACTTCCGACAGATCGGTAATAGAACCCGTTGTTACCATAACGCGAACCAGAGGATAATCTTTTGATTTAAGGCGCCCATCTTCCGCAGTTTTTGTTACAGGCAAATATTGCGCGTGAACAAACGGCTCGTGATAATCTTCATTGTCGCCGTCATCGTGCTGTTCAGCCTTATACCAATATGAAACCAACGCTTTTCTTATGCGGTCACACAGACCGTCTATAAGACCCATCGGCGTGCGGTCAATTATTTCAGCCATACATTAACCTCTCCAATTCATGAATTAACCTTTTGTTTAAGGTTTCTCCGGCTTTTTCCCTTGCCGCTTTGTTGATTTCGGTTTCCTTTTCCCTTCCGAACATTCCGGGAACGGACGGGCCGAAATGCTGTTCAAGGGGCAGACCCTTGTCCGTTTCGCGTTCATAAACCCCGACATGGCCGTTTTTCATTTTTGCCACAAACGATCTTTTTAATTGTGCGCCTCCGCCTTTTTTTACTTGGGCGTTAACAATTTCTTTGGACGGCGGCATTATCGCTTTCGGCGTTACGCCCGTAAATTTCGGAAGCGAAAACGGGCTTGATTCTATTTGCATTGCCGCCCCGACATCGCCGCCTTTCAGGTTGCGCGTCGTTACCGCTTCCCTTATGTCCGTAACCGTCAAAGTATATGCGGAAGAAATCTGTTTTACCGTCTCGGTTTTCGCGGCGTCAGCGGCGCGTTTCGCGGCGCGGTTTATCGCCTTATTGATCTGGTCTTCGCTTGCCAGTAAGGAAACTTTGCGCATAAGGTCTGAGTATTTATTTTTATCAATCTGTACGCCCAATTCAACCATTTGCCTTGTTCCTTCCTATTCTTATTGCCAACACTCCCATTTCGCTAATAACTTCACGCACATACCATTTCTTGTTTTCTTTTGAAAGTTCATCGCCGGGTTGTGGAATGCGTTTAATATCTTTTTGTTTTATAAAGATAAACTGTTCGCCATTAGCCAAACCTTCCGCATAAGTTTCTGTTTTTCCTTGCAACATATCGTCGTCAAGAATTAACGGGACGGGTTTGCCGTCGATATTAACGCTTTCCGCAAATTCGTTTGTTTTGAAAAAGACGTTATCAATATCGGCGGCGACCGCATCCTTAAAATTCATTATTGAGCCTGCGCCCCCGCGATTAACTTTTGAATTTCTTCATCGGTTGTGGTTTCGGCGATCTTGTCAGCCAAGCCCAATTCTGCGGCTTTTGCAAGTAACGCCGTTCTGTCCGGCGTTTTCTTCGCTATGGCTTCCGTAATCTTCTGGCGCATCTCAGCTTCCGACAGCTTATTGAAATGCTTGTCCGTTTCGATTCCCAGCCCTTTCGCTTTCGCGATAAGTTCGCCTTTGTTCATTTCCTCAAGCTTCTTTTCGGTAGGCGCGGCTGTAGGCGACGCTGGCGATGATCCGCCCTCGTCAAATTCAATCTTTTGGATAAATTTTTCTTTCAACAGACGCTTAATGTCATCGTCGCTGAGGCCTTTATCGCCGCCAACTGGAATAACCATTTTGCCGGAATACTCGACACCGCCGACTTTTATTTTACAGTTGCCTAATGCAACATATTTAACGGTTTTCATCCTTCCTCCTATAAGACCTGGAATACGAACCAAGATTCGATGTTTTTCGGAATTGGAACTGCGCGTGACGTTACCAGCACTTCTTCACGGGGTGGACGGCGTTCTTTGAAAAATTCCTGCACATAACGCCCGGAAACCGTTACCCAGTTTTCGTTTTCATCCATGTAGGTATACGCGCCGTAGCCAAGTTTGTTTTCCCTTGCTATGGAACAGGCCAGTATAACCATTCCTGCGGGCAATTGCCGCACTCTGGCTCCTTTTGGACCGTATTCGGCGTTTTGAGTAAAGAGCGTAACGTCCGGATCGGAAAGCATACCGACCGCGCGCGCCTGTCCGTATTTGGAAATTTTCTCAGGCTTGAATTTCCCGAATTCGTAATTGCGAATGTCGAGTAACTTTTGGATTTCGGCGTTTGAGTACATCACCTTCCAAACTTCAGGAGACATTATAGCCTCGTCAATGGTATAGCCAAGGCTGCCCATGAAATCCACTTTTCTCCTCAGAGAATCGACAATGGATACTCCCGGCTGCCCCCAGCGGTCTGCGCCGACAAGAACTTCCCTGTTCGGCAAACCATAATCAATTTCCCGCTTTACTCCCAAGCCTTCAATGTCAATGCGTCCCTTAGTGATAAAATCGGAACACATAACCTCGATACGGTTGTCGATTGAATCCAAACAGAATTTCAAATCTGCGGTATGGAGAGCCGCCGCCCTTTCCGCTTCCGTTTTCGGGGATAAAATGCTTTCTCCAAGAGTACGCTTTTTAATGTCGCCGGAGCTGATTACGCGGCGTTCCTGCATTTTGGGGGTTTTGATTTCGTCTGTGCTGAAAGGTTTCCTTGCTGTCGGTTCGACATACATATCATCTCCGACAAAACGCGCCATCGGAGCGCCTTCGGTCAATTTGTCCCACTCGACATTTTCAGTGGGAAAATACTCGTCCGCGCCACCCATAAAGTGATCGCGGAAAAATGTGGACATAGGCCGTACAGTTAATACTGGCGGTAACTGTGTCCTGGGATCGTTTCTGTTAATCGTGTCACCCATTTGTTACTTCCTCCTTAATATTCTTCCGGCGTGGGATTCATAGGAGCTATGAATATCCTCGATCCGATACGCGCTTTGTGAATTGCCAACGGGGATAACTCTTCCCCCATGGCAGCCTCAATTCTGGTTTGGTTAAATTCGCCGCCGAACGCGGCAGCCCCGACATTGGAATCGGGATCATCGGCGTCAACGTCCTGCAAAAGAACGCACTCGATGTTCTCAGCGTCCGCCGAATAGTTTTCCCCGTCATCGCTTGACAACAGGGTTCCGCGCTTTACGGTTCCCGTTCCGGTTACTTTTACCGCAACGACTTTTGACGTTACGAGTGTCCCGGAAATAAGATCATCGACTACCGATGTATCCACATTTGACTTGTACAGATTTTCCATACTTCCTCCTATCGTTTATCCAGCGCGTCAAAAACGCTGTCAGTAAACGTCGCTTGTTTGTTATGATGTCCAGGCAGGCGAAGATCATTTACTCCGCTTGCTTGTAAATCCCGACCTAGCATTGCCGCAAACTGCGCCGCGCCAGTATTTCCGGCTTTTCCCGAAGCCATAGCCCTGATCACGTTACGTCCCATTATTTCAGCCGACGCTCCGCTTTTCTTTGCCGCTTGAATCATCGCCGCCATAGACGGAGCGGCCTGTGCCATTTCGTCTAATGCCAAATTGCGGTTTCGTTCAGCTAACACTCCTGCGCGGTACGCCGCTTTAGCTTCCGCAGACGCGACAGGAACAGCGTCCGGAGCGGGAGCGGCAAACGGTTCTATGAATTGTTCGTTGCACTCAGGGCAAGTAAGCAAATAGCCTTCTTCCCCGGTTGTATCATCCGTTCCCTTCTCTGCCGTTTCCGTGTCGTATTGAACTTCGGCGCTGCACTTCGGACATACCGCAGTGGCAGCTTCCGCGACAGGGGCGGTATCTTTTTTCGGCTCTGGAGCCGCCGCGCCGCCAATGGGAACAGTCTCTTTAACGTCCTGAGCCGGTTCGCCGTCCGCGTTCAAGTCCGTATCCCAAACAAAGTCATTGCCGCAATGCGGACAATTCACCGAGTAAACTGTCGCTTTGACATTGCCCGGTATACGCCGCGCTAATTTAGCCGCAGGTTCTTTATTGTCTTTGCCGCCCTGCGGTTCCGTCTGTTGTGTGCCGCCTGCAAATGTTTCCCCTGTTTCGGGATTCAAATTGACAGCGCCGCCACACCCTGGGCATACCATTTCGACAAAAGTTATTTCAGCTTTTGGTTTTACTTTGGCAGCCGCCTTGTTTTTCTTCTTAATGAAAAACGCCATGAGTTTTCCTCCTCTCATAGAATTTATTTTTCCGGCAGTTTTTTCGGCTGCCTTTTCAAAACTTGTCAGATCAACTTTATGCCCCCGGTAGTTATATACTCCGGGTTTAATCATTGCGGCGACCTCTAACGGTTTTTTGTTGTCAGGCGTATATGAATCCACTAAACCAAATTCAATTGCCGCATCTGCGGTAAGCCATGTTCCTTTTCCCGTTTCGCCGTCCATTAACGCGACAACTTCATCGTGCGTTTTACCTGATTTTTTCATATAAGCCGATATCATAGGTTCGCGGATTTCGTCTAAGTCGTCTGCCAGTTCTCTTGCCTCTTTCGCGTTAAGCCCGGCAAAACATAAAAATTCATACGGGTTGTGAACCATGAGCATGGACGTGTCATTCATGTAAACCGTATCGCCGCCGCACAAGATCAACGTCGCCGCCGATGCCGCGATACCGTCAATATATACGCTTACTTTTTCAGTCCGCCGATTCATTTCCTCGTATATGGCCAATGCCGCAAAAGGATCGCCGCCGTTACTGAAAATGTGAATTTCTATTTCACTCACCGTTCCTAAGTTGTTCAAATCTTCAATGAATTGGGAAGGTGTTTTTTCATCCCCCCAATATTCGACGGCACTTATTTCTCCGTAAATATCTATGCGCCCTATATTAGTATTATCTTGCGCACGGATTTTTCTCATTGAATAAAACTTGCCCATATTAATTACCTCCCGTTTGATTTGAGTTTGCCGCTCCCGCGTTTCCAATAGCCGCGCCCGTTTGCGTCATCGCCTCAGCCGCCGCCGCTGGCATTCCGGCATCTTTCGCGGCGGCTATCTCGCGCCCCCGCTCCTGTATATTTTCATAATAATTGCCGCCAGTTAATTCGCTTGTCGCCTCGCTTGCCGTCGTGTAACCTAAACGCACGAGGTTTTCATAATTCTTCGCGCTCCTTCCCAAATCTATGTGCGGCATTCCCGGCCCGTTCCATTTTGCCCTTGTGTATAAATTCCTCACAAACGGATCGTCAAAATATCCCGGAGCTTCTATCCAGCCCCGAAGTACCGCCTCGTCAAACGCCGCCTGATAAACTGGATGACAAAAATCGCGCACTAGGCAGGCGCGTTTTACTCTGAAACCGCCCCTTGCCACATTATTGGCCGCCTCGCTCGCGCTGAAAGAAGCCTGATACAACTGCGTAAATAATTCATAAGGAAGCCCGACAGCCGGACCCATTAGCTGTAATTGCGCCTTTACGAAAGGATCAAATGCCGTTGTAGGTCTTGTGGGGTTCACTGGCGTTACTTGCTCACCCGGCCTTGCGTATTGGACAATTCCATTGCCAAGGGCTATTAAGCTGTCATCGCCGCCCGTTATGCGTTCCCCTTCTTCGCCTTCCATGTTTTCCGTTTCGCCAATGGCGGTTTCTGGATTCTGGGAAGTTACAATCAAAGTAAACATCGCCTGAATCTGCGCCGCTATAGCTTCGGCTTTCATGTAACGGTCAAGAGTAAGCGCGACTTCTATAACCGGCGCCACTAAAGGAATTCCGCGCCGTTGCCCAGGGCGTTCCGATTCCATTAAATGTAAAACATTAGGCAGCCCCGTTTCAGCTCCATAAGCCGGTATATAAATCCAACGCGGATACCTTCTGTCGTTATGCACAAATCCGGTAGACCTGCGCCTTGACAGCGGATGCCCTGTATAGAACCAAAAACCTAAGACGTTTCCCCATTGGGATATTTCCACACCGCCGTAAATGTCATTGCCAAGCCGCTCATGATCCACACGTTCCGCTCCGTCCGGATCGGCGCAACAGTCAGCCTCGATAACTTGAATCTTTAAGGTAAAAGGATTATTGCGCCGTTCAAAACGCGGCATAGTTACAAAACAATCGCCGGATTCAAGCTGCGACCGAAAAGCCAATTTCGTCAACTCATAAAAATTGTCGCGGTGATACACGTCGCAAGCTGTGGATTCCGCGAAGTTTTCAAATATCCTAAGAACATTGGCTTTCCATTTTTTCGTGTACTCAGGAGTCCAGCCGAAATAATCCGCGTCGGGGGTAGGTTCAGGGCGCAAGCCGTCACCTACCACATTGGTAGTCATCGTTTTATATAAGCCGCTAATAACGGGGGCTTCCATTGTTAGCTGACGTGAACGCTGTCTGATAACAGGCAAATTGGCGACTATATCGTCATCGGGCGATCCGCCCGTCCAATTCCAACCTTTAAAAACTGGTTTTGTCAGAGACGCGCCCGCGTATGAATAGCCGGACGCAAGAACCCTGTTATGCTTTTTTGAGATTGGTTTACCGTACTGGTCAACTAAAACAGGTTTCTTCACACGTTCCCCTATCTGTCCATTGGCACTACGCGCTTAAATCTGCCGCCGCCCCCGGACAGCGCGGCGATTAAATCCTCTAACGTATCCTTGCGTTTGTATAACGTCGCCAAATCAGCCCTTATCAAACTCCGCGTTCCGACTCGGTACGATTGAGCGCCGCCTAATATCGCCTCTATTGCGGAATCTATTTGCTTGAGTTCGGTTTTTGCTTTCGCCAGTTTCTCTGATTTTTGTTTCATCAATTCATCTCCGTTTTTCGGGCAAATAAAAAAGCCCGCAGGGAATGAAAGAGGGTATTCCTCTCTCAGTCTCTACGGGCTTCCGCTTTCGGTCGGCCAATATTAAACTATACTCTTTTTATAATACGATCCTAATATAATTGTCAAGCGGTTTTTTCATCTTCAGCCTGATAATCTACCCCTTTTGGAGTAACGAGTTTTTTGTACCGTTTCCGCTTTTCGGCGGTAACGTCTACAATTTTGTCGTTAGGCGGTCCGGAAATGGCGATTATCACTTTTCCGTGTTCAATGCCCCTTGCCATGATAATAACCTCGTCAATAATTGACTGTGTTAATTCCATAATCCCTCCCGTTATAGTTCTATTCCCTTTTGCCTGGCCTGCGTATTTCTGCCAACCTGTTGCTTTTTCTTGACGCTTGTAACCGCGCCATCCCCTCTGTCCATATTTTTAACCGCCTGTCCGGGAAATGCCCAAGGTTCTCTTAAAAAAATCTGTTTCAACATTATATCATCTTTAGATGACATAATCCGTAATGCCGCCCTTGCGTATATACGGCAGTCAAAACTTTCATTCCGCGCGCCTGCGGGTTTAATCCACTCGTACCGCGTGAAGCCTTTTTTATCCTGCCTGCGGACTTTTTGTTCAACGGTCAACATTTCAAAGTATATGGCATCATATCCATTTACAGATATATTATCAATATCTTTATCTTTTGGAAAATGGCAATAGCCGTCTCCTGGTTTGTTTACTTTTAACCAAGATACAATGTCAGACTTAATCCCGTCTACGCCGACAATGAATAATCCTTTTTCCCTGCTTTTTTTTGCCGGTCTTGTCAAAGGCAGCTTTTCGCCGCCCTGTCCTTTTATCGGATATACACCCCTTGTTTTCCTAGCCCTGCAATAATTATAAACTTGTGTCGTCATGTGGCCGCCTGTATCAATCGCTATACGTTTTATTTTTAATTGTTTTCCATTTCTATACGACCATGTGCGTTTTAATAAATCATCAATGCGATTCCAGACATCGCCTTGCCTCGGATCTCCGAATATTTCTCCGTACTCAATCCCCCAGCTTTCAAAGCCTAATCCCCAACCGACAACTTCATAAGCCAACCTGTTATCTTGCGTGTCAACGCCCATAGTCAAAACGCAAACGCCGTCCGGCAATTCCGCTTCATAAGCTTCCCTGCGGCTTTCCAGCGCATGAGATTCGACCACTTCTCCGCGTAATTCCCATGACTCAGCCAAACGGGAATTAATGAACGTAATCAGCAAGGAAAAATCACCTTTCTTTTCTGCGGCGGTTGCTTCTATAAATTCTTCTACCAGATCATCCCATGTAACGGACGGGTGATCCAGCGCGTTAATGTGATACCCAATAACTTTGGCTTCTGGATTTTCCGCTACCCACTCGCCGCCACCGGCTTCCCATTCCCTTCTTGTATGTAATTCTTCGCAATGAGGGCATCTCATTTTCATTGTCTCAAAATTAAGGTTTCTCCAAGAGAATTGGGACCATTCCCCACATGACGGGCATTCATGACTCCATCGGTGTTTACTTGACGTTTCAAATAACGCGTCTATTCGGCTTATGCTTTTTAATGTAGGTGTCGATGTATATATACTCTTCCGGTTGGGATAGTTCGTTTGCATTTTTTCCGCTATGGAAATAACATCTCCCTGCTTAGACAAATCATGAGGGTACTGATCAATTTCGTCAAAATATAATATCGGAACCGGCATGGATATAATTCCGGCTGTACTGTTTGCGCCAGTCAAAATCAAAAACATACCGACACATTCTTTGTATAAAATCTTGTTATCTGAATCCCTGGACTTATCATCGGGTACTAATCCTTTCAGGCATGGCGTGTCCCTGAACATATTTGAGACGCGGGTTTTACTAAATTTCTCCGCAAGTTCCCCGGTAGGCTGTATGATGATTACTGGAGAGGGGTTAATGTGTATCAGATACCCAAGATAATTTAAAAATACTGTGGACTTGCCCATTTGCCGGGCGGCAAGAAATACAATCTTTGAAACCGTTGGATCTGTCAGGCGTTCCATTATTTCTACAAGGTATGGCGTCCGCTGGTTGTCCCACGGACCGGGAGAGGAAGTTTCCACATTCGACATTATCCGATATTTTTCTGCCCATTGCCAAACTTTTAGAGCAGGGGGCGGCCTTAATATTCCTAATAGCGAAATGAATATGTTAGCTGTTTTATCAAACTCCGTATTACGACTCATCTTCCGTTTCTTCCTCGTCATCCAGTCCGGCAAGATACTCAGCTCCGACATTTGTTTTCAATGTTTCAATATCATATTCCGTTATTTCGTACAGTATTTTATCCAGTTGGGTTTTTATTTCCCCTGCAATCTCCATTACATTATTTTTTCCGGCTATTTTCGGCGCCAACCCTAGTGGGAATGATTCAAACCCGGTATGAACCCGGCTAAATATCGCGCCGAATATTCGTTTTATGTCGTCGGTATGATGTAATTCCCCCCGCGCCCTAAGCACTTTCATTTCTTCTAATTCGCGTTTTGCCGCTAATTGTCGCAGTTTTTCTTCTTCCATTTCTTTAGAATCGCCAGACCTGCGGCTGTCCGCCTTGCCCCTATAATACCTTACAATAGCGACAATAGTTTCAGCAAATTTATATTCTCTTTTTTCCTTGTTGTTTGTTTTAGACTCTGACTTAATAACTCCTTCCTGTTCCAATTGCCTTATTCTTCTTTCGTCAACGCCTACCAATTTTGCAAGTTCTTCAATGCCTACAAGTTTTACTTTTGGGGATGATTCTTTCTCTGCGGTTGTTTCTTTTTTTGAAACCGCCGCCGAATTTCGAGTAACGGTCTTTTTTACTTCAGGTTTACCCTGTTTTTTCATGGAAACGGAAACCGCCTAAAATTTTCTTGTGGCTAGAGGTCTTTTGGGGTCAAAAGCACCCTCGGTCAAATTTTCTCCGACAGTACCTTCGTTTTTTATCCCGTGTGTAACCAATAGTTTATACAGATTATATAGTATTTTTAAGGAAAAACAAGCAAATAACGGTTTATTTGTGTATCTCTATAACATAAGAGGGTATGTCTGCCATTATATCAGTCATGTAGCTATTAACATCTTCGTTCAATACCGCATTAAGGGCTTCGTATGCTTCCCTTGCGCTCATCAAGCCTTTGCGTATAGCGTCCTCATAATAGGCCGTGTATTCCCTGCCTCTTAATTCAATGTTCTGTTCTATGGACTGCCTTACAGGGCTTACTGTTACTATGGACGCTTCGCCATTGACTACCTTTTTTATCTTTTCCCATTCGCTTATGGGGCTGAAAAGAAGGGTGTCAATGACCGCCTGGGCTTTCCTCTCTTTCTCAGGGTCTATATTACGCACTGGCTTCTGTCTCCATAGCGGGTACTTTATTCTCGGACAAACACACGTCCAGGCGTTTTACCCTGCCCAATAAGTCCGTTTGTAAATCGCAATTGTGTAATCCGCAATAGAACAGGGGGGATAACGCGCTGTCTCTGCCCTCGTGCTTTTTTACATGGCCGCAGGTATTACATAATATCCCGTTGTTTTTGGGGAGCCTCTCTTTTAATTTAAGGTCTTTTTCTATCTGTACCCATTTATCGGTAACGCGCTTTATAATCTTTGCGGTTTTCCGGCACTTCCGTTCTGTCAATTCGGCAAGCATATCCTCTAGCGTTTCTCTTGTTATGATATAATCGCCAAGCGTCATCATAAGCTGAAACCTCCAGTAATATTCAGCTTAAGGTTCTTTATTGAGCATTCGGCGGGGTTTGGCACTTCCTTTTCAAAACCTTCGTTTAATATCCATCTTTTTGGACCGACATCCCCACAATGTTTGCAAGGTTCGTCATTATAACAGGCTTCATAGCTCTTTCCGCAATTAAAACAAATTAACGTGAACGGATATCCTTTGTCTATTGACTCTGCCATATAAAATATTATCCTTTTGACCGATTATTGTCAATGATTCTGAATTTTTGATTAAAAACCATTAAAAAGCGGGATTGGCTTTTCTCATACTCCCGCAAATATATTATTACAAGCCCTTTTCCCTTAGCTACCGCACGGGTCTAGGGGCTGCATGATATACCCCCATTCTTCCTTGTCTTTATTGTTTCAAACAACATATAAAGTATATGTTGTTTTATATTTTTTGTCTATCAAAATAATAAGGGTTTCCGTATTTCCTCTTTTTTAATTTAGTTTAGTTTACTTTTAGTTTAGTTTAGTTTGTGTATTTCTGTAGTACATAAACCCCGTTATATGTGGGTTATTGTATCAGATTTTTTACAATAACCCCTTAAACCTTCCGCAAATACATCTCTTTTGAATATCCGTCCGTTCTGGATATCATTATCTTTAAGAATTCCTCTTTCGATATGTCCGTAAGGCGGAATATTTCCTCATGGCGCATTCCAAGCTCCTTGCTTATCTCTTTTACGGATTTTCCCTGAGCCAATAGCCGCTTTACTATGTTCTTCATCGGTTCCAACAAATGAGTACCGCGCGCGCGGTTGTGCGTGACCGTCCCGTACACGTCCCCGGCTTCGTTGCTGTGCTTTACTATGACTATGGGAACTTTGCCGCCCAACAGTTCATATAACGTCTTTTTCTCCCCTTCCGGCTTGTATTTCCAGTCAGGCCCCGAAACCGTCCAGCGATGAAAGCCGTCAATTATTGTATAATCAGGGCGGCATACAATAGGCAGCGTCCAGCCGTTGCTGAACATGGACTGAGTTAATAATTCCAGATTCTCCCTCGTTACCTTATTCGGATTCCAGTCGTTTGCGCGTAATAAGTTCCTGTCCACCCATTGCAAGGTAGAAAGCGGAGCCGTAAGCCTATTTGACATTTGTCCCCTCCCATCTGTAGTCTTTCGTGTACTCGTAATTTATCTGAGTAATTATGGCGCGGAGCGTCCTCTGTTTTGGATCTCCGGCGATTAAACAGTCATAAATGGTTCTGTATACCCTGTCGCTGATAACCGGACCGTATTTGATTAACGTCTTAATGATTCTGTCCGCGTTATATAATGAGCTATACATCACAAAGTTCTTTTTTGGATTGCTCAACAGTTTAAAAACTTCGGCTTTATAATCCTTCTTTTCCTCCAGCTCCTTCCTGTTTTTTGTGGAATGCCGGAACATTTCACTATCCCAGTAAAGGGCGGCAAGGTAGGCGTTCGGCTCCCTTTTAATTATCCTGTCCATAAGATCGGGATAGTATTCGTTCATTTTTACCAATGATTTTGCGGTGTCCACTGAAAAGAACTGCGACACCCTGAGCTGGTTTATCCTTATCCCTACCTGATACATATACAAATAAACTTCGGGGATGTCTATTTTTTGCTCATACAGGTAACGCCACACGTCCGAATCTTTGAAGTCGTAGATCGCCCACACCATGTTTCCCCTGGCAAGCCCTATCTTCGCGGAAAAAGAATTGGTTACGAACTTTAACCTTTGAAGGGATTCAGCCACACGGACACCCGTTATGCAAATGCCGTCCGCGTTGTGCCTTTCAAGAAACTGCTGGTATCTGTCCACCCTTCTCTTGCATACGGGGTGGTCAAATATTGCGAATGACGGGGGCTGCCGTACCCATGAATCTTTCCTTTCGCTGTCCCAGCAAATAAAATATTCATCCTGTTCCAACTGGTTAAAATACGAATAATGCCGCACTTCCAAACAGAACCAGTTAAACTTAGCCCCGGCCAGTAATATCTTTTTGCGCCATTCATAAACTTTTTGAATAACGCAGTCATACATGGCTTCCTCGTCTATGAACTCGACAATCATCATGGAAGGATCGATTTTTCCCTCAGCCGCAAGCTTCAGTATCAAATCCATTAAACATAACGAATCCTTCCCGCCTGAGAATGACACATAAACTTTTTTACCGTTGGAAAAAGCGTTAATTATCCTCTTCCTGGCCGCCTCGATGACCGTTCTATTGCCTTCGCGCTTTACAACCATATTTCTTTTCCGCAATGGGGGCAGACAATAGGCTTCTGTTCCGCCTCATCTTCCGGCGCCGCGTCCTGATAAGTTTCCGGCAGTTCCCCGTTTTCTTCGGAATTAACTTCGGCATGGGCTTCTATCTTCGCAAGGTTATCTTCCGTCGCCTTCCCATAGTTATCAAGCGCCGCCGATATTTCTTCGGACGCGGCGTTAATGGACGCAAGCACTTCATCGTCATACCCCGGAATGTCAAAATCCCCGGCAAGCCCGGCGATAATCTCTTGAATGTTATTAAGGTTGTCAACGCCCAATCCCGCCGTCTTGTTGTCGGCCATCATCAGCTTCATTTTGTCGTTTTCGGACAAATCGTACAGGATGACCGTCCATGCTTTTTTATAGCCTTCCAACCGCATGGCCTGAGCCAGACCGTTACCCGCCAATATAAGGTGTTTTTCGTCTGTTACAACGTCCCTGTACTGCCCCCATTTCTTTAACGAACGCCGGATTTCATTCAATTGTTTTTCGGGGTGTATGCGCGTGTTCTTTTCGGGCGTTTTGAGCAGGGATAAGCTGACCTCTTTACGCTCCTTTCTCATGCGCCTTCTTCCTTCCCTTTTCCGTCAAATGCCAGATAACGGCGAAGAGTACCGCGCCTATGACTATGTAAATCCTGATTGAAGCCATAAGCGTCCACACCCCAAGAACGCCCATCGGTATAAGGAACTGCCAGAACGCCACAAGCGCGACGTTCACGGCAAGCCCCAACTTGCGCCCGAAGGTGATGTATATGCTGTAAAGGAATGATGATACTGTGGATATCGCCACAAGAAAAATTAAAAACGCCTTGATGACGTTAAGCGCGGGGTTAAAATGCGTCCATGCAAGCAAGAACGTGAATGTCAAATAAGCCCCGAAAAGCAAACCGCCGTTAATGAACGCCCTGCGTATGTTCACTTTTTTGACACCGGCTTCGTTCCTGTCGTTGTAATCCAGTATCTCAAAAAAATACGGATACAAAAACGGTCCCGGTATCAGCAGTACGCACTTCTTGAAACCGTCGCTCAGCGCCCCAAACTCCAAGCCCCATGACAGCGCGTTCATGTTGCCGCGTGAATAAATAATAGCTCCGATAGTGAGCAATAACGCCACTAAATACACCGCCGCCCAGCTTGCGTTGTCGGTTAACACCGTCCGTATCATTCCGTTTTTGAATAACAGGAAGATGAACAGTACCGCAGCGGCATAGGCAAGCACAAGCCCGAACGTCCCGGTCATCGGCGTATCCTTGAATATCGTGTGTATGCCGTTCATGTTCAGCCACACCTGAAAAACGCACATCAGGCCGACAACGTAATGCATCGGTCGGCTTTGAAAAACTTCCCGAACCTTTGGTATTATCGGAGCCAGTAATCCGAACACGATGCAAGCCATCGTATTCCCGAAAGCCCAAAGCAGAAACGGCACTATGCCGAATTTCTGCGCCATTTGGATGCCTACCATGAGCGAACCTACTCCCGCCCATGTCGCCGCTATGGACATGGAGTAGTACCTCAGTGGATTTTTAATGAAACTGGTTTTTGCGCGTGACAATACGCGCCCTTTGAGAATAGTGTACATATAGTTTTCCCTCTGCCGGAAGTATAGCCAGAGAAAATTCCTTTGTCTATTTTATTTGTTTATACTTTGTCGTTAATGTCGTTATTGTCGGTTTTGTCCGACCGCTCGGACAAAATTTTTATCGGCTTTCGGCGTTATCCGCATTTTTATTTCTTTTCCGGCAGCGTTTTCTCGATTCCCTGTTAATAAAAGCGTGATGTTCCTTCTCGGTCATTTTGTTTCTTAAAAGTTTGTGTATTTCCAACTGATGCCTGACTACGGCAAGCCCGGCAAGCGTTACTTCCCTGTTGTTGGTCTTAAATCCGTATTGTATCAGTTTTAATTTCTCAGCCTTCGTCACCAGCTCCAGATTGTCAAGCGAAAAGTTATACCTGTCGCCGTCCAAAAAAATAACGTCCATCCCTTCCGGAATTTCCCCGTGCGCCTTCTCATATACCCACCTGTGTTTAGCTTTCCAACAGGCGTTCCTGCTATACCCTTTCGCCGTCATGCGGATTTTCACATAGACGAAACCGTCATAATTCACTTTTTCGGAATACAGGGAATAAGGCGCGTGTTCGTTTAAATCCATTATCTTCATTTTCTTCCCCTTTTCTTTTTCCATTTCTTTCTCTTTTTTTCTATGGCTATTTTAAGATCGGCAATCGCCTTGCCGGTTTTCGTCAATTCCACATTATTGAAAATAAGCCCGCTTGCGTTCATCACCCCCAATTCCTTCCTTGACACCAATAAGAGGTTTTCCAATTTAAAATTCTTTTGATTTCCGTCCGCAAATATTACGACATGGCCTTTTGGCACTTTGCCGTGCGCCTCTTCCCAAATTAAAACGTGCTTTCTTTTCCACTTTGCCTCTCCGACTTTAACATCGACATATTCTTTGTAGCAATTGTTAGTGGTTCTTTCGCTCCCCACGGGTATGTAATCTTTTCTCGTCCTACAGATTTTTTTCCATTGTTTCGTGCCTATCCCTTTATTAAATGGCTTATGGCCGGGTTTAAATTTGCCTACCCCATTACGCAATCCGTGCTTATACGTCAGGGTTTCAAATTGTTTTAAAGATAACTGAAGCTTGAATTTCTTATTGAACATCGCAAGCAATTTAAGATAAGGGCGTCCCTTGATGTTCTTTTTTACGAATTCGATTTCTTCTTTCGTGTACCAGCGGTGCATCCGCATTATTATTCCCTTCTCTCTTTCAGCGTTATTCCCGCTTTTTTCAAAATGGCGATTGTGTCATTTATCATTATCGGTCCCAACGATTTCATTTTTTGCAAATCTTGAATTGAAAGCTCCTGCAGGCCTTTTAAGGTGTGTATTTCCCTTTCGTCAAGACGGGTTAATACCCTCGAAGGAATTTTCAGGTTTACCAATTCCTTATTCCTGTCTAAAAATCGGTTTCTCTTTTCGGCCGTAAATACATAGACGTAATCAAAATCATTTTTATTCCCGCGTCTTTCAGGCTTTGGACGTATGCGATATAATCAGAGAACGGACCTTTAAGGGCGTTCTCCGGGGCCACATTTACCGTATAAACTATTTCCTGTTTTTCGTGCCATTCCCTGTACTTATAAACATATTCCGCGTCCATTGGCAAAACATAAGGGATGTCTTCTTCGCGGACAGATCCAGACCAGCTTGTATTTCTGGTTCGCGTGTTACTTTGCGCCCATAACACGTCATAAAAAATCCCTTCATGGCTTGTAAGTTTCTGATAACAAATAAGTACAAGCCCGTCCCTTTGTAAAACTTCCCTGAAATCCTCTACGCCTTCCGGCAGCGCCGTTCCGTAAGGCGCGTATATTTCCTGAGTTTCTACTTCGGGTTTTTCTTCCTCTTTTTTCTCCGCGCCTGTTTTCGGTCCGGTGTAATTGGTTGGAAATGGAATAACGCTTCTGCCCTGCCTGTTTTCCCTGTGGGGTGTGGGAAAATTTCCGCCGCCTATTACGCTGTCTATGTAATCGCATATCTTCGCGCTTTGATCCTCTGTGATATTGCCCCGAAGATAATAATTGATGACAAGCCTTGCAATATCCTGTCTTACTTTGATCTTGTCAAAGTCCACACGGGAACATCTTTCCTCAGCCATTTTTCACTTCCATTTTTTTGCGGATAAAATGAGTCCGCCTGCACTTGTGCGCGTCGTAAATCGAACACCCCATAGTGAAGCACTGATACCTGTCGTGTTTTTTGCCGGTATCAAAAAACTTTTTACAGAATTTACAAACGCCCAATATTTCCCTTTGAAATTCTTCCCTAGTCATAACGTCTCCTTTCATCTGCCGCAGCAATGTTTATATTTCTTTCCAGAACCGCAGGCGCAGTATTCATTGCGCCCCTGCTTTATATCGGAACGCGTTATGGGAGAAAAGAATACTTTACCGTCGCTATAACGCCATCGCCCTTCATCGTCTTTTATGAAACTCGCTAATTCGTGATGAATTTTTTTAAAGCTCCCCTGTTCGTAGACGGCTTTGAATTCCACATTTCCAGTTTCATCGCTTTTAATAATTTCAAGCCCCAGCCAAATTGACTTATTGCTCCAGTTCTCGACATTGACGCGGTTAATTTCCTCTTTGTCTTTACAGGTGTCGATGATGTAGTCAATTTCATGTAACACATACGCGGAATACCGGCTCCGCATAAGGGCTTCCGGGGTAGGCGCGTTTTCCTTGCCTTTGATGTAAGGCTTGCAACAGTTCGCGTACAATTTGCCGGAACCGCACGGGCATTTTTCAAACATTTATTTTTCCTCCTCTTTTATTTGTCTTAATTCCTTGTCAATCCGCATTTTTTCAGATAACAGTTTTATAGTTTCAAGTTTTCCCTCTTCGCTGGGGGAACCGCCGTCCAGTTGCCTGATTCTTTTATGTATTTCTAACAGCCTTTTTTCCAACCCTATCACCCTGTCCATTTTGTTTTTTCTTTCCTCTAGCTCCGTTGCTTTGTTCATTTTTTTCTCCTCCGTATGATTTTAGTACCGTTTTCCGCTATTCTTTCCATTGCCGATTTTTTGCCGTAATGCACTCCGCCCCTTCCCGCGCCGATAACGGGTTTCTCCTGTTCGCCGTTGCAAATAACGGAATGGATCAGCCAGCGTCTGCCAGTAATGCCAGCGCGAATACCGACGTGCATACCGCCGTATAACCCTGCGAATGTTTTACTGGGACTGTCATTCAAAATTGGCAAATGCGGCGTTTTTAGTTTAAGTTGCTTCATTGCTTTTCCTGATAAAAGCGGTTATGCTCATAGGGGGCGCGTTTTTTGGCCGCCCCTTTTCCCTTGATCGGGCTTTTTGTTTATTGATGATTTCTACAACTTCCGATATTGGCAAATTATATTTTTTGCAAGTTATTGTTTTTTTTCTGGGTAAATATAACCAATGTTTACATTTAATTTTTAGGCATTTTTTGCAACTTATAACCGTGCTTTCTTTTGGAATTTCTTTTTTCGGCATTAACGCCTTATTTTCTTCAACGGCTATTTTAACAAGCGCAAGTATGGCCATTTTATGCTCCGCTATCGCTATACCCGTCCTTGTAATTTCGGGATCGTCTGAAATCAAATTATTTTTTACCATTACTCGTAAAACGGATGTGGAAACACAGGCTAAATTCTCCATCTGATAATTTTTTCCATTGCCGTCAAGATGAATTAAGACGTGTTTGTCGGGAATTTTTCCGTTTATCGCTTCCCATGATTCTCTTTTTTTAGCGTTTTTCCCGTAATCTTTCAGGACTTTCATTGTTTATCCCGCTCTCTTTGAAGTCAAATATTTTATTTTCCCGTCGCCTTTATTGTCCTCGCTGGGCTTTATTGGCAACAACGGCATACCTTCCATAGCGGGTTTGTAATCAAGCGTTTCAAGCACATCAAGAGCCTTGACCATTAACGCGCCGTTCGTTACCGCCGTCTTAGCAAGCTCATTTATGGTCAGCGACCGCTTGATCTCCCTTTCCAATTCTTCGCCTTTCAAGTTTTGATCGTTCAAAGTTTCTATCATTTCAAATAAATGATTCTGTAAATCTACCAATGAGTTTTTCATACCAACCCCCTTTTAATCGCCTCTTTCGGTTTTTCAAGCGGAGTATCCAAACTAACGGTATATTGCGGATCGTCCTCGTTCCCTAAATCATTGCCATATCGCATAATGTCCAAGATGTCGATTGCGTCTTTTTTGTTTTTTATTTGCAACGTGTCCGGGAAGTCCACACAACAATCCGGAGAGATAACGCCGCCAAGCCTTTTTACCGCTTTTAAATATGCCGATTCCTTCATGTTATTTATCCTCCTCTAAATTAACCTGCCGTTTGCTTTTCCAATTTAGCTCTACGGTTTCAGGCCTTAATCTGTCCAATGTCGCCGTCCCGTACAGTTCGGCGAATTCTATCTTGTCAATGTTGCCTATCAATGTAGTGGGCAACATATTATTCCAGCGTTTGTCGATGATCTCAAAAAACAGATTGCGTTCAAAATCAGTTCCCTTCTGGCGGCCTACCTCATCGAGTATGAGCAAATCGCATTCGCCATATTCGTCTATGGTTTCCTGTTCAATGTCCTGATTTTCCCTGACCGTTCTGAATAATTCGGGTACCAGACAATAAGTGGCTCCGTCTTTTGCAAGACACATGGCAAGGTGTGTTTTTCCGGTCCCGTTACCGCCGATTATGAACAGGTTTTTATTCCATGCCTGTTGTTTGACTTTTTCCAGAACGCTTTTTTGCTCCGGCGTTTCAGCTTCCCAGTTTTCCCATGTAGCGTCATAGAAGCGCGGCGTTACTCCGCGCCTTCGCCATTTTTTGATCTGTTCTTCCCTCTCCGCTTTTGCCCTCTGCGTTTCCATTTCCCGCATTTGATTTTCCCGAAGGGCTGTGATGCGCTGTTTTTCCTCTTCCGGCAGGGCATCCCATTCGGCTTTTTCCCTTGCGATTCTTTCCTCTTCTTCTTTTTCAAACCTTGCCTGCCTTTCGGCCATTTCTTGAAGGATTGAAGCGCACTCGTTACCTGCTTTTTTAACCTCTTCCATATTTCCTCCTAATTAAAATATTGATCCACATCATCCGGGTTTATATTGTCCTTCGCTATTTTTAGCGGCTTCGGTTTCGTTCCCGATTTTTTTCTGCCGTCCGCTATCATCTGCGAATAAAGCGTTTCAAACTGTTTGCGTAATTTGCTACCGCTTTGGATGTTCGGAAACCAAAAACAGTCAGGGGCTTTTGCCCACTCTATAACCTGGCGCACGACATCAGGCGTTTTTTTATCGAGGCGGATAATTTTCTCAATATCCTGCGCCCAGTCGTTTTTTATTTTTTCAATGTCTTTTCCAGAGTGATAATCAGGCACTTCTTTTTTATGCAAATCGAAAAGCAAATTGGCAAGTATAAGGGAGTCCTTCATTGACTGTGAAGGTTCTTCTTTACTCTTTTCTTTTTTACTTTTTTTTAGTTTAGTTTCTTTTAGTTTAGTTTGTGTATTATTGTCATCGGAATTGACACCTTGTGGGGTTTCTGTATCCGTTTTTGATACAATAACCCCACTACCCCCCTCATTTTTAGCGGTTTTTGATACGGAAACTTCCTGCGACCTGTATTTTTCCCTTATTTCCTCAAGCGTTATTATGTTGTTTAATCTCCGCTTGTAAGCGTCCCTTACGCTATCAATAAAAGCCGGGCATACGATAACGCTGTATTTTTCCCATAGTTCCCTGTCCAGTTTTTCAGTGTCTACCATGAGTTCAATCATGGCGATTCCTTTTTTCCTGTCGGTAACCCCGGTTTCCGCAAAAAAGTTTCTCGCGTCGCTTTCTTTTTTAATGCTATAATGATGATCAGGCGTTAATGCAAGGAAGCGCATCATGTTGGTAAAAAAACCTATACCCTCATTTCCGTATTCACTCTGTAAAATGTTCAGAGTTTTTCCCCTTTTAACATAAAATGGAAAATAGTCCACATCGTGCCTCACTGGTCTTGCCATTGAACCTCTCCTTGCTGAAAAAGAAAATTGAGTTTGCCCTGTTTGTGCATTTCTTTAAGGATAGGCTCAAGCAATTCAATGTTACCCGCCAGCATCTTAAGCCTGGCGGCCTTGTTATTTGATTCTGCGCGGTTCACTTTTTCGTGATATGCGTCAAGAAAAAATTTCGGCAGATATTTTTTTTCGTCAAAATACGCTTGCCCTCTGGAATAATCCTCAGCGGACAGGCAAATTTTGACCTCGATAAAACGGCTTGTAATGCGTTTTTTCGCGGGTTTCCGTGTAGAATTACCTTTTTGGATTTTAAGTCCCGTATTTCTACCTACAGGTAGGTTTTCAGGCGGTTTTTTAATGCCTCTGCCCCCCGCTTTTTTACCGTTAGACATTTAATTCCCCTCCCAATTCCATAGCCCTTCCCGCACTGCTCAAAATTACGTCAAAATCCCTTTTTGGCAGAAGTATTTTTGCCTGATCCATGAAGTGATCACCCAAGCTCCTGTCTTTTTTTCCCTGCTGTTTTATTACAAAATTTATGTAGGGTATCATCTTTTGGGTTAATGAGAGCGCGTATTTCTTTTTCGCGTACCAATCAGGCTTTTCAAGTTTTTTCCTTGCCTGAATTTTGTCCGCTATATCGGTTGCCTTCAGGTTTAATCTTGCCTTAAAGGTTTCCAATTCCTCTAATGACATCTCCAGAAAATCGCTATCTTTATACTCCCCGCCTTCAAAGATAAAAGTATCTTTTCCTATTACGTCATTTAAAATCATTTATTTTTACCTTTACGTTTCGCGTCCGGAAGTTCCGGCGCACGTCCGTTCATTTTGGTTTTAACCCCCAATAACTTAGGGCATTTATCTATAGCGACAACGGAGGGGCAACCAGCCCGATTACACCAGGCCGGTTCCCCGTCATCCGTTGAATAGTCAAGACATTTAATCTCCTGACAGATCATTTACTCTCCCTCGTCTTCGTTGCCGACTTCTTCACTTTCAGCCGGTTCTTCGGTTTCATTCGGCGGAGCTTCTTTAACGTCCTCAATTTTTTGGTAGAGGAATCCTTTATATAACGCCGCGTATTCTTCCCTGCTCATTTGAGCGAATTTCCAGAACAGTTTATTTTCAGTCTCATTCCATTGCTCTTCGTCATCATCCAAATCGGGCATATCGTGCGTGCGTATTTGCATGGCAATAAGGAGAAGGAAAATCTTCTGCGTTACAGGCTCCGTTTTAATTTCAGCAAACGATTCAATGTCGCCGAAAACGGCGGTGACGAGTTCCTTATGGTCGGGATCAATTTCGTGCATTTTTCCGTCTTCGTCTTCGCCGGAGAATTTGTCAGCCAGATAAATAGCCGCCAAATTGGTTTTGTTTTCTTCGGTAAAACGCCTTTTGAAAACTGAGTTTAATATGTCCTCTTTTATATCATTCTTTAAGTGGTAGTAGCTGTTGTATTTTGATTTTACCTTTTCCGCGATTGTTTTTCGTTCTTCTTCGGGAATGTCCGGTATCTGGTCTATCATATAGTCTTTAACGGGATTTTCGGCGTGGGGGGTATAGCCATAATTCTGGCGTTTTGATTTTTCGTATGACACCCTCGCCATATAGACCGTATATGAGCCGTCATTATGATTCCATTTTCTCGACACAAGCCATGCGGTTTTTGCCTTGCCCTTTTTTTCCGTTTCCTTCCAAGAGTGTTCATTAGTGGGAATTATGTTATATTCCACATCGCCGATTTTTACGGTTTTAGATTTTTTGGGAATAAATTCGGGAATTCCCCTGTCTATGATGATGTTGTTTTCGGTTTCGCCGCCGTGTTTGGCTATGAAACCGCCGATAAAAGACAGCCATTTTTTCGCATAACATTCTCCGTCAAAGCAAACGTCCACAAGGGAATTAAAATCTTCAAACAAGCCCGGCGCGGTGTTATGCGTCCTGTTTTTGCACTTTTCGCATTTCTTGTCCGCGATATTTTCAAGGGTGTGCTTTTGTACCGAATGAATGAAGCCGTTAATGTCAAACTGGTTAATCGGTTTGTTCTCATACTTTTTGAGAAACTTTTCCTGATCTTCGGGGGGAAGGCTGGCAATCAGGGCAGCCCCGGAGAGCTTAATCTTTCCATCGCGGAACATCATTTTAATTCCGTCAATAAGGTTTGTCAGCCTTATGCGGTGATATATTCCAGATACGGTCCGTGAATAATACTTCGCGATTTCCTCTACCGTTTTCCCTTCATCCTGTTGGCGCTTGAAAGTCTCCGCCTCATCGAGGGGGTGCATATCATCCCGGTTCACGTTTTCGGCAAGGGCAATGGCCGCTTCGTCTGCGTCATCGGCATAGACCGTTACTTCGACGTTTTTCCAGCCTAATGACTTGACCGCCTCGTACCTTCGCCTTCCGGCGATAACACGATAGTAGCCTTTTTTCTCCGCGCTCTCTTTTACCACAAGCGGATGAATAAGTCCGTGCTGTTCAATGCTCTGGGCTAAGGTGTCTATGTTTCCTTCGCCCCCGTACTTCCTGTCGGTACTTGAAATGATTTTCCCGACCGGAACTTTAATCGTCGTCGCTTCCATTTGAAGCCTCCTTCCTCTCATTCTTTGCTATGTTTTGCGGTTCATGCGGACAAACCGCGCTTTTTTTCATGCCCATGTTTTCCGCTTCGCAATTATGAGTTACATCGCAAATATAATGGCATCCGATATCCGAATAAGGACATTTCATATTTTTTTCCTCCTGTTAAAATGGAATATCTTCGGTAAAAGCATAATCGCCGCCCTGCTCTGACGGCGGCTGATTGTTCTCATTGTGTTTCGCGTTGCCGTTTGCCGTTCCGTTAAGAAGCTGTATGCTTGACGCGGTAACATTTACCTTTGAGCGGTTCTCCCCGCCCTGATCCCAGCGTTCCTGATTCAATTCCCCGGTAACGACAACCTGTTTTCCTTTTGTAAGATAAGGGCGCAATGATTCTCCAAGCTGCCCCCATAATACAATCTCAAAAAAGCCGGTGTTCTCTTTCCATTCGTTACCGGCTTTCCGCTTTTTATTCACGGCGATAGAAAACTTTGTGACCGCTTTTCCGCTGGGCGTGTATTGCATATTCGCGTCGCGGACTAAGCGCCCGACCAAAATAACGATGTTCGTATCAGTCATATTCAATCTCCCGTACTAATTTATTTGAAACCGCGACGCGGCTTTTTTCTAAAATAATTCTCCCTGTAGTGATTCCTTTTGAGGCGTTTTAATTTCTACCGTTTGTTTTTCTTCCTCTTCCTCTTGCGTGTCCTCATCCTGAACCGGCGCGGAATTTTCCATCTCCCTTATTTTTTCGAGTAACTCTTCCGCCCTCAGCCGCGATTCCATTCCCGCCATGTGGTAGCCTATGGTTTCCCTGTGCCAGTATTCCTGCATTGACAAAGTATTCATGCAATATATGACCGCAGGAACACCTAACAAGCTGAGTTGGATAAACGCCATACGCGCACATCGCGCGTCTATGTCCTGTCCGATAAAAAGCGCGTTTTGCTGATAATTGAATCCGCGCTCCTTCATTATCATAGCTCCGGCGATTAACATTCCCCCCGCGCCGCAGGTCGGATCGTTTATCCGGCAAACGCGGTGTTCCGGGAATTCCCTTTCCCCGATAATCATGTCCGCCATCATTCGTGATATGTTATAGGGCGTGAAGAATTGCCCTTTTCTGTCATTGGTAAATTCTCCGAAGGTAAACACTTCGCCTAAAAAATCCTGTTCCCTTTCCTCAAGCGCATTTATGGTTATCGCCAACAAGTGGGCGTGTTTGTCAATTTCATCTTTCGTGTACTGGTTCGCTATATCAGCGTATTGCTTTTCTACACCTTCATCTTTTTTCCATGCGTAAATCGTGGCCGAAGCCATAATAAGCCAATCTGAAAAAACCTCATAAGAATGTTTTGAGGGCTTGAGGTTTTCCAGTAATTTAACAAATTCCTTGCCGTATTTGTCCAACATTATTTTCCCTCCGCGGCAAGTTCTTCAATAAAAAGTTTTTGTTCTTCTGTGGAATAATCCTCGATGATTTTTCCGTTTTCCCTGTATGAGAAATAACCGCTATGCGGCGTGATAATTATGTGGTCAATTATTTCTATTCCTAAAATGCCCCCTGCCATGCAAAGCCTGTCCGTTATATTGTCATCTTCCGGGGAGGGGTATGTGTGTCCGCTGGGGTGGTTGTGGACAAACGCGACTGCGGCGCAATAATCTTTTATCGCCGGAAAAAAGCATTCCCTGGGATGCACTATGGTTTTATTCAATAATCCTTTTGTGACATGATGAATTTTTATAATGTCATGGCCGCCGTCCATAGTGATAACCAAGAAGTTTTCCTGTCGGCATTTTTTCCACTTTTGAGTAGCGGCGACAATATCTTTTGGATTGCGTATTTTAATTTGCTGTTTCATCGTTTCCTTTCTCATAACGCCGTATTTCCGAAATAAAAACGGATATCATTCCGCGCAAGCCCGTCAGGTTTTCTTTGGATTCCGCAAGTTCAGCCTTCGCTTTTTTCAGGTTCATTTCGGCGGTTTTTACCCGTTGTATGGCCGCCTTCTCTTCCTTTTGGCAACTGTTTAATTCTCTGGAGCAAAACTCATATTCTTCTCTCGTCATACACACCTCGATAACCGCCCGGATTTCTCCGGGCGGCGTTATTCAAAATTAAGCTACCTTTGACGCTTGTTTTTCAAAAGAGAAGAAATCAAATTCTTCTTTTTTAATTTTTACCATTTCGCAGAACACGGCTTTAAAAGTGTTAAGCTGTATCGGCGTTAATTTGCTGGTACTGGGGTACAGTACTTCGATTTTCTCCACAAGGGTAGAGACGACAAATTGCTCATTGGGGAATACGGACTTGAGCGCGTTTTTAGCAAGCCGCGCCGTCCTTTCGCTGTTGAATTTCTTCGCCTTCTTTTCTTTCTTCGCTTTCGGTTCCGTCTTCGGTTCCACTTTCGTTTCTTTTGTTTTGTCCATGATTGAATCTCCTTCTACATGGTTTGGTTTATTCAAACGCAACGCGTTTGGGCTTTCGCCGACACCCCGAAGGGTGTTTCGATGAGTAGCCAGCTCCTCATCGTCAGGGCGATCAGGCGGAAAACAAATCTACCAAAAAAGGTATACCCAGCGTTTCGATAACCGCAGTAAATGCGTCATTAAGATTTTGCGCGGGGTGTCCGTGATACATGGGGTGGTTTTTTTGTTTGGGTGTGAACATCGCTTCGCCTATGTGGGGATACGCTCCTTCGTATTCCCCGACCTCTACCATGCCAGTACCGTCAATGTCGATGTATATACCGTTTTCGCCGCCCTTGTAAAACAGCTCTCTTTCAAGCGCGGGATTGTTTTCCCTCTGCGCTTTTAACTTTGTATTCCCGGATATGATTAAATCCCGTCTCCATTGGTAGGTACTCTTTTGAGTTTCATCCCACCAGAAATTAAATTCTTGCTCCGTCATCTACCTTTCTCCCTCATTATTAAATTGCTCTATATTGTCACTTGCTTCTGTGGTTTGTTCTGCAAACGCCGCTCTGAACTCCACATGATCAGCGATTATGTATATAGATTCCCTCGCGTAATGCTTGCCGTCTTCTTCTTGCCAGCGTTCTTGTTTAAGTCTGCCAATAATTCTTACACATCTGCCCTTTTTACCTTTTGAATAACAGTCTTTGGCCATTTTGACAGATGTTACTATGCGGAAAAAACAAACTTCCTTTTCAAAGCTATCATCTGTTTTGAAGTACCTATTTGATGAAATAGTAAACTCACAAACCTGAGTACCTTTAGGCGTAGACTTTAACGCGGCATCTTTGACTATGTTCCCTTCAATCAGAATTGAATTAAGATTATTCATGTATTACTCCTTTTAATTCCAGAAGTAGGTATTGCCGTACTTCTCAATAAGTTTGTTAAGTTTCGCCTTAACGTCCGCAGGGAAATAATATGTGTTCCCATATTTCCTTAATTGTTTGTCAAGCCATTCTTTGGCTTTTTGTTTGCCTGTCATATTTTCATCTCCGTTAATTTAAGTCCGTTCATTACGGTTATTACCGCGTCCCAATAGCCCCAGTTGTATTCGTTGTTTAGCGTTTTCTCAAACCACATACTTCCGGACGCTTTTTCAAACAAATCAGCAAACGCATCTTTGTTTTCATGGCGGTTTTTCCGCGCTTCGTCTCTCTTTGCCAATGCTTCGTCGTATGTCATATACCAAGCCCCCCTTCAAAGAACCTATTAGTAAAACTATTTGTAATTTTTATCAGGCTTTCCGCGATTAATTCATCATTCGCCTCGCGATAAACTTTTGAGTACAATGCGTATATCAGGCTTACAACCATGGCGTCATCTTCTCTGTAGCAAAGATTTGCAACGGAGTTTGGATTTTTTTCAATAGAGGCTTTAAACGGAAGCGTAAAAGAGTGTTCTATACCATAAAAAGCAAGCGTTCTGGATAAATTATCCAATGTTTCATAAACCCCTTTTACGCCGTCTTTGTCTTTCATTACAATAAAAGTGTCAAATAATGTTGTTTTCATGCCGTTTCCCTCCTGTCCTCAATAAGAAATTGAAAACAATCCCTGCCGTAATGTTTTATAGCGTCAAACCTTCCGTCATACCTGCCTACATTGAGCGCGGTATGGGCAATGTCGCTCATAATGGAGATAATCTCGTCTCTCTTAATTTTTTTATTGTGTTTTAATTCCGACATCATGTGTCCCAAAAATTCACAAAACTCTGTGGGATGACCTGTAAAAGTTTTTGCTAAAAAGATACTCCTCTGGCTTATCTCGTGCGAATACTCAGAAGGTGCCGGAATAGCAAAAAACTTTGTGCTAATTTCGTTGCATTCTTTTATTGTCATGCTGCGCTCCATTCGACTTCCGCGTCGTCTTTGGCTGTCATACCGAATTGGTACGGTCCGTGATCGTCCAGAATTGTTATGCTCCATTCCCTGTGAGAATTAAGCCGAACAAATTTTTCTGTCGCTAATTGCGCTTTTAATACTTCGCTTTTTTTACAAAGTACAAATTCAAATTTGGTTTCTTCATTTGTCATGACTACTTTATATTTCATACCGTTACTCCTTCGCTCCGCAGAAAGCGGTAATATCGTTTAACACGGCGCGGACGGAGCTTTCTTCAAACCCCGTTTTGCGTGCGACCGAACCCGTGTCATTTCCCTTTAGCGTTAATTGGGCAACCTGTTCATGCACTGTCGGACCGATTTTATCTTTTTTTGTATTAAGGTATATTGCGCAACAAATAATCCGCCCTAATGGAGAACCGACATTTACGTCATCTAACAACGCTTTTTTTATTTTCATTTTGTACCCCTCTCCATTTCATCAGCCCACACTTCCTTTGAATCCGCGTATTCGGTTTCATCCATTTCGTAAAACTTCATCACTTTTTCTTTGTCGCCGTGGTTTACCGACCAAATGTAAATATCTTCTTCAAAGTCAGCAGGATTCTCATAATCGAATTCTTCCGACATCGCTATTATTTCTTTGTCGCTTGCGTTCATGTACCGATCAAATATTTCGTTTGTTAATTTCATATTGCCACCGCCTTTGTTTTGACTTCTTTGTAGCCGTGTCTTGTCATGTATTTTTTGCGGCTCTGAGAGTTTTAAATTCTTTTCCGAAGTCATACGGGATTTTGCTTTTAAATCTGCGGCTGTAGCATTCGATTTTTTCATCGCCTTCCGCGCGGAAGCCGTAACCAATACCGGGGTAACTGTAGGCTATAATAGCCCCTTTGATTTTCCCCTTGCGGTATTCAATAAATACCAGTTCTTTTTGAGCAACTTTTTTGCTCGTTTTCTTTCCAGTCTCTTTCATAAAAATCTCCTTCGGACCTCTTTGGGTCTCGTTTCGGCTTTCGGTTACCCCGTTGCCGTTTTATATATTTGTTCCGATGTCGGAACATAAGAACATTATATTAAAGCCATAGTAACCCGTCAAGTTCCTTTTGAAAATATTTAAATATTTTTTTCCACAATGTTCCAATGTTAGAACACTGTGTCATTATGACCCTATAAAATGTGTCAAAATGACCCACTTTTTTATAGTTCCGATGTCGAAACAACGTGATATTTACCACTTGATTTTTATTGCACTTTTGACGATATAATTGAGGTATGGAAGGAATTACAGTATTAGAAATGGCGCAGGCTTTGGGCGCGTCATCAGACGCAATCAAAAGAAGGTTGCAACGCAAAGGTATTAAACCGTTTCGGTATATCGGTTCTGCTGGTATATATAAAAACGAAGATTTTGAAGCTATAAAAGACGGCGGTAAAAGAGGAGAGCCAGCAAAAGCAAATAACGCGCTAAAACCAAAAGCCGCCAAGAAAAAAGCAAAGAAAAAATAATCCATTTTGCGCCTACTCGATAATGGAAAACGAATTGTCATTATGAACCGGATAAGTGTACGGTTCTTCTTTCGTCAATTCGGCTTTCGGCGTTATCGTTAATTGGATTCCGTTCTCAATCTGCTTGCTGATAACGTCGAAGCCCGCGTTTTCAAGTCCGCATATCGCCGTTGTTGCCGCTCTCTTTAACGCAAAATTTTCACTCATATAACGCTCCATAAATTCAGATACCCGCCCCACTAGGGGGACGGGATGTTAGATAGGTGTCGCTGACGCGACACAGAAAGCGGGGGCAACGCCACCGGCACTACTCGCGATGGTGTAGTTACTAAAACCACGGGTGTAGCAAACACAGAAACTGGCGGCAGAAGAAGCCGAAGGGGAAGATGTCCAGTACCAATGAGTTTCATTCTCAAAACTTTTTACGCGGTTTTTTTCGTTCTCAAATTGTTCGTACTGTTCCGGAGTAGCGAAGAAATCAGAGCTAGGCTCCCAATCATCGCCTTCGCCAAATAATTCATAAGCCGACAGAAGGGATATCTTGCCGAAAACATACGACTGTAAAACATCAGCAATGCCGAAAGCGTCCAAGAATGTTGTATTGAGATATTCAGCCAGGGCGCTCGCATGGAAGCCGCCTTCATTTTTATTTTTATTATTGATCGGAGAACGGAAAATAATATCGTCAAAATTGAATAGTACTTTGCCGTCTTTTACGGTGACAACTATTACCTTGCCTTCAATGTGCAATTCTTCAAATGCTACCCCTTTGATAACAGCGGCGGGAACGTCAAAGGATACGTTAATAAAATCGCCTTTATTAAATACCGTTTCAACGCAGACGGTTTGTATTGCCCTGAAAGCCTGCCGCCAATCGGAAGCCCCGACCATGCGGCTGATGTCAAAGGTTTCTCCGGGTGTGCGTTTTATTTCTTCCCGCGTTCCTTGAATAACCTTATCAAAAATCAGATCAGGTTCTTTTTTCTCTGCCGGTTCTGGTTCGCTGAACCCAGCCCTGATTTTATATGTGGGAACTGAAAAAATACTATGTTCCAATTTTTTAAAATCAAAGACTTCAAATCCGGCGCCGATTAACGCCTTAATAGCTTTGTTTTTTGTTTGCATGACCGCCTCGTTTTGGAGCGTCCCTGTTTACCCCGCCCGGATTTTTTCCCTTTACGCTTTCGGAGGTAACGCCTTTGCCAAGTATCTCTACGCGCCCGACATCAAACCAATGCGAATCCTCAAGCTTTCCGTCTTTGCTTGCCTTCGGCGCGATTCCGTATTGTTCACAACCGAACAGGTAGGTTATCTTTCCAATGATGATCCCCTCAAAACCTGTAATTTTGTCTTTTGCTTTTTTTCCAAGATTTACCATAAAAACCCCCTTGATAAATTCATTTTCTTTACAGGGCAATGCCTGACAGAATCCCTTATGGCAAGCCCTAATTTAACAACCGGTCCGACAATCCAATTAAGAAAATGAACGCCGAACACCCGAACATGGCCGATACGCTCCCCGCGTTCTTTTATCCATTGGCCAAGACGATAAATATCTCCGTTACTCAAAATCATTTTTTCCTCCTCTTATGACTTTGTTTTTTTGTAAGGCGGGAATTGAGATTGCTTGCTCAGAGACTCCCGCCAGCCGGTAAATGTTTTTTCACTTCCTCATACGGCCTCCTTCATATCTCCAGGCATTGAACCAGCCGGAACTTTGCATAGCTTCATCCAGTCGTCAATGTCCGCAGAATCCATAAGTCTTTTACCGGGGGTAAGCTGATACCAAGGAATAGGGAGAGTTCCTTCTTTCATGTGTTCGTAAAACCAATCCCTACCCAAGCCGGTTTTCTTTACGGCTTCACTGATAGACACAAGTTTTCCGCGCACGATAGTTTCTTCATTTCCTGTCGGTACGGCGTTACTCCTGGCCATAACTTCCTCCAAATAAAAAAAAGGCGGAATTTTTCAGGTCTTATGGTCGGTAGTGGTGGCTACCGTCCAGCCTTCAAAATTCAGCCTTTTTTTCGCACTGCCACCACAGTACTTGATTCAAAATATGAGCCGTCCGTTCTCTAGGGGTTTTGGGAAAACTACCAGTACACCCGGACGGCGGGGGAACTCTCATTCCCTTAATTTCAAGTATATACTTGAATTAAAAATAAAGTCAAGTATAAACTTGAAATTATTTATTTAACATTTTTCCCGTTTTTTCCGAAAATCAAATATGCCCGCTGACGGATATACAGTTTCGGAACTCATGCAAAAGACACGCAAAACGCGCAGCGCCATTGAATCGCTGTTGTCGTTGCATAAAATCAAGCCCCTTTCCTATGAAGCTATTTACCCCCCCCAAGCACTCGATATGCTTTTGAACGCCAAGCGCGGACGCCCGGCAAAAAAAGCAACGGAACAAAAAACCGCTTCTGCCAAGACTTCAAAGAAGCCCCGAAAGTAATTCCCCATATCTCCGCAAACGAAGATATTTAATAATATAATCTCTGTATACGGAGATTGTCAAGCAAAAAAATAAAAAATATTTCCGTTTTCGGAGATTTCTTCCGATAAATTAATTATGGTAGTTTCAGGAACTGGCATCGTATCGCGTATAGGCGAAGTAATAGACAGGAAAGGGCTTAAAAGAGCGGAATTTTACAATATCGTTCCTTCCGGGACGCTATCTAACTGGAAAACCAAAGGGCAGGAGCCGGGCGTTTTTACCCTGTATAAAGCCGCCGTTTTTTTGGGGGTTTCCGTAGACTGGCTTTTAACGGGCAAGGATTCTTCATCAGCCCTCGCGCAAGACGAAAACGAACTATTAACCAAGTACCGCCAATTGGGGCAGAAAGACAAAGACGAAACAATAGGAATAATGGATATAAAAATCAATAATGCAAAAAAGGGCGTTATTTTATCGAATACAACGGTCGGATAACATGGCGGGATTAAAAAAAGAAGCTGCCCGGTTTCCATAGTAATCTTGAGGGAAAACTAATGTACGTCAGGGCAGCGACAAGCCCACACAAAGTGAACTTAATTCACATTGTTATCCAAAATCGCAATGTTTGTCAACAAAGTGAACATAATTCACATTACTATTACTGATAATAAAGTTATGGCAGAAAAACAGGTTATATCAAAAGGCTTTCGGGTGTCGGCGAAAGCAGAAGAAATCCTGAAAGAAGTCTCAAAACGGGATTTTCGGGACTTTCCCACAATCGTAAGGTACGCCCTTATTGAATACGTCCAAAAACGGCATCCAGACCTTTACGATGCCCTGGCCGAAGACTTCACACCGCAGTAAATTGATTATTACAAAGACATAAGCTATACTCTACCAATGGGAATAAAATGGATAGAAACATTTTATAAGCCGGGCGGAATAGCCAAAATTTACGGCGAAAGTGAAACCTCAAAAATAACAAAATATACCGCGACAATGGCAGAAATTAAGAATAATAAAATTGTAGATGTTCGCAGCGAATCATTTGAAAGCAAAAAAGAAGCGGCGGATTGGCTTTGGAAAGAAGGCGGTTATAAGCAGATCAGAAGCGAAGAGCATTTGCAAGAATTAGGCTTAAGAAAATATGAATCATGGTTTAATAAAAATTAATTTTACGACACCTTAAATTCAAATATCTTTTTTTCTTCCGGCTTTTGTTTCTCAGGTTGTTTATTCATTTCTTCCGTTATTGTATTTCCGATGTCGCGGATTAATTGCTCAGGACTATGAAGGTATCCCAAAGTGGTTTTCAAATCCGAATGCCCCAAAAGGTCTTGAATGTACCTGAGAGAAACTCCCTTTGTTTCAAGCAACGAAGCCAAGGAATGGCGCGAACTATGGGGAACGATTTTGCGACCGCCCAATTCAATACCGGCGCGTTTTAGCCATTTAGGAAACCTGCCTTTGATCCATGACGAACCGATAATATTAACTTTATTATTTTTAACATAGGAAAAAACAAATTCGTTTTCCCCATGTTCATTCCATAGTTTTTTAATCGCCGCCTGTAAAACGGGATCAAACGGCGCGTCCCTTTCCTTTTTCCCCTTCGTTGTGCCAAGTATTTTATTTCTGTTATTAAACAATTGCCAGCTCCGGCAAACTGTAATTTTAGGCGTTTTCCAGTCCAAATCTTCCGGGCGCAATGCCGACACTTCAGCCCTGCGAAGCCCCGAAAGAAAAATGGCGGCGCATACGGCCAATTCCATAGTGTCCAATAAAACGCCCGGCATAAAAAGTTTTACCATTTCATCTTTGGTAAGCGCGCCCCTTTTGGTTTTATAATACGAGGGCTTTTCTATGTACTGAAAAGGATTCGTCTGTTGTTTGTTTCTCCTCTGAAATGAATTAAAAGCCGTGCGCACGAAGGAAAGAACCAATACAAATTTTCTTGTGCCGCCCATTTTTCTGCCACTGCCGTCTTTAAGTTTACTGACCGACAAACGTGTAATAAATTCGAGTATGTCCTCTTCCTCTACTTCAGCCATTTTCAAGTTACAAATGGGATCGTCTTTTATGTGGAGATTATAATAGCCTTTGTAACTGTGCAAAGTTTCAATGGAAAAAGGCCTGTTTTTCGAGGCGTTAATCCCCGTTCTGGGGCTTGTGTCGAGTTCCGTAAACTTCTTAATCCAGTCGCCTACGGTGATGTCGTCTACCGAAACGCGCCGGGCGTTGCCTTCCTCTTCCTGCTTTTTTTTCAGGTACTGGATAAGGGCTTGAGCCGCCGCTTCCGCAGCGTCTTTGTTTTTCGGGTTTCTGAGGTGTGCAAGTTCTGCCGGAAGATTCTGGTAACTTGTGCGATCCCATTCGGCGCAGACGCGCTCTGAAAGGCCGCAAGTGGGGTTAATTGAAAAGCGGTATGTTTTAGAATCGGAACGTCGCCAAACCGTAAACCATTTTTTATTTCTTGCCATATACTGCATCTCCTTCCGTGAAGACACGGAAAAATAAAGTACCGATAAAGTACCGATGCAAGCAATCTCATAAAAAAACGGAAAAATCAGAAAATAGTCATTTTGCTAAGTCCTTATTATATAAGGAATTAACTTTTTTATTCTAGCTCCCCCGCGCGGATTCGGACCACGGACCCAGTGGTTAACAGCCACTTGCTCTGCCAGCTGAGCTACAGGGGATATTTACCCCACTTTATTAAATTTT
>Ga0268262_10000612_pt1 | contig 46523 bp, 44 predicted proteins | sample TergutNc150P3_FD_190354 | JGI IMG/M metagenome (GOLD analysis project Ga0268262, IMG submission 190354) | Nasutitermes corniger P3 segment gut microbial community from laboratory colony in Florida, USA - Nc150 P3 (SPAdes) (version 2) | ecosystem: Host-associated > Arthropoda: Insects >... | reverse complement strand
TCAATATGTCTATATGACATCATAAGGCCTCCTTTGAATTTTGGTGGTGCTTAACTCTCTGGATACTTACCCCTTATGATGTCATCCTTTTTATTACCTACCGTTGCACTTCAAACTTGAATCTGCCGGATGAAAACTTTCACATGAATTTTTTTTTAATTGACGCAATAAATAAAGTAAAATTTATGAGATTTGAGTAATTTAAAATTACTGGTATCTAACACGAAGAGCCGGACATATAGTCCGTTCATAAAATTAATGATTTAAGGAGGATTTTTAGTATGAAAAACAAAATTTTAGGTACGCCTGCAATAATTGCGGCAATTGCGTTCGCAGTCTTTGTATGTGAGTTCGGCGTTGCCGGCGCTTCCGCCGGCTTACAGATGGTGCTGATAAAGGGCGGAAAATTTACTATGGGGAGCCCGAATGCTGAGCCTAAGCGTTCCGTTGATGAAAAACAGCATGCGGTAACTGTGAGCAATTTTTACATGAGCAAGTACGAGGTTACTCAGAAACAGTATGAGGATGTAATGGGATATAATCCAAGCTTTCATAATGGAGCTAATCTTCCTGTAGATATGGTAACATGGTTTGACGCTGTAGAGTTTTGTAATAAATTGAGCGAAAAAGAAGGTCTCCAAAAGGTTTATACGATTACCGGCAGGACTCCCGCAAGCGGTTATCCAATAACCAACGCTACAGTAACCGCGGATTGGACTAAGAAGGGGTATCGTTTGCCGACAGAAGCCGAATGGGAGTATGCGTGCCGTGCAGGTAAGACAACGACGTATAATACGGGGGATACCATAAGCGATAATACGGGATGGTATGGCGCTAACAGCGAACGCAAAACCCATGAAGTAGGGAAAAAACCTGCGAATGCGTGGGGTCTATATGACATGCATGGTAATGTAAGTGAGTGGTGCTGGGACTGGTCTGGAACTTATCCGGGTGACGGTGGTTCGGATTATACCGGCCCTGTTAATGCCAATGTCTCCGGCTGGCGCGTTCAGCGCGGCGGGTCGAACAACGCCAGTGACTTTCAGTTGCGTTCGGCTTATCGGGGCAGCGGCGCTCCGAACAGCAAGCAAATCGGCGTAGGCTTCCGGGTTGTCCGTCGCTAGTTCTGCGGCTCAGGAATAGGCAAAAGAGTCCGTTTTTGCGAAATGCCCGTCGAAGCGACGGTAAGGAATGAAAAGAGGAGAAGGGCATTTCAGCGGAAACGGACATGGTAAAAGTCTTAAACCACGATTCACAGGATTTACAGGATGTCCAAGATTATAGTTTCAATAAATGGTTTGTGTGAACATAACATTGTTGAGTTAACAACATTTTGTTTTAGGAGCAAAATCCCGGTAATCCTGTAAATCTTGTTGAAATCATGGTTCAAAATATGTACGGTAATTGCATCAAATATTATTTAATCTGAACGTATGAATGTTTCAATGAATTGAACTGGTCAAAATTTTTGACCAGTTCACATTTTTCGTTTTTATTAACGGTGATTATGTATCCGTCAGGAAACTTGTCCTGATTATTTTTTACCGCTTGATTGACTTCTTTGGTTTGCACTCCATACAATGAGGCGACATCGCTGTCTAACAGAACTTTTGTTCCGCGTATTTCAATTATTTTTGAATCTACATCAATAATATTCATATTAACATCACTCATATTTATTAATATTATATAAACTATAAACGATTGTAACCGGCGTTTTATGAAAAGATTTTTAAAATTTTTCAAAAAAAATTAAAGATTTCTTCTTGACAAAAATTAACTAAATAGTTAGTTAATAAACATGTTTTGAAATTTTAATAATTTAAAATACAATCCGTAAATTATGAAAAATATAAAAAAGATAAGAAAAAAAACAAAAGAGACTTCCTCAAGTGAGGAGAAGGTCATAGCCGCAGCCTTGGATGAATTTGCTCTGCATGGATATGCAGGCGCGCGTGTTGACAGGATAGCGGCAAAGGCAAAAGTAAACAAGGCTATGATATACTATCACTTTAAAAGTAAGGAGAAACTTTACGAAAGAACTATTAAAGATAATTTTGATATTATCTTTCAAAAAGTAAGAGAAGCGGCAGTTACTGACGGCGAGCCTGTAGAAGCGTTATATGCTATTATTAATAATTATTTGACTGTTTTAGATTCATTTAGTATAAATATTTTTCAGGTTTTTATGAGAGAGGTTGCCGGCGGAGGAAAAATCTTTAAAAAAACAGCGCTGCCTGTTATTTCAAAAACGATATTTCCCTTGGTTAAACAATTAATAGAATCTGCTGTTGAAAGTAAAAGAATAAGGGATGTAAATCCGCTCTATACTTTTTTTCAGGTTATAGGGAGTATTATTTTTTTTAATATGCTGCGAATCCCTATGGCAGGTACGGATTTAGGAAAGATAATCTTTAAAGAAAATTATCTCAATGAGTATTCTGATAATCTCTTTAAGATTTTAAAATATGGTTTGGAGTTAAAGAGATAAAGAATATGAAACTAAAAGTAATATCTATAATATTCATTGCGATTTTTTTCTCTCAGATTAGTCAAAGCGCTTTTTCCGCTGAGGCTAAGATAATATCTGTTCGGGAGGCTGTTGATATAGCTTTAAAGAACAGCCACGAATATAAGTTAGCAGAGTTAAAGTTTAAAGAAGCGGATGAAAATGTAAATTCCGTATGGGGGCAGTTGTTTCCTGTTCTGGAGTCGGAAGTTTCGGCAGTCAGACAGCATGCGGATAAGGGTATGATGAGTCTCTCCGACGGACAGTTTGACGTTAAGCTTGTACAGGTCGGATTTGGCATTAACCCCGGTATTTTTTATAATTCCCTTAAAGCTTCCCGCAGCCTCTACATTGCCTCAAAAGAAGATATACGCAGGATTAAAAATGAAATTGAACTAAACGTGATAAAGAGTTACTTCTCGCTTATACTCACAGAGGAGATGATTGCATTAAGGAAAAGCTCTGTCGAGCTGTTAAAGTCAAATCTAAAGGATGTTCAAAACATGCACTCAACAGGCACTCTTCCTAAGTTTGATTTGCTGCAGGCAAAGGTTCAGTTGAACAGCCAAATACCTCTCCTGTTAGAGGCTGAGAATAACTATAGAGCGGCATTAAATTACTTCAATTATGTTATCGGAAGCGGTGAGATTTATAAAAGCGATATTTCTATTTTAAATAACAAAATTGAACCCGTATCGCAGGACGGCATGGAGCAGAAAATAGATATGCTCATATCCGCTGCATTAAAGAACAGACCTGAGTTCATACAGCTGCAAAAAAAGGTTGAGGCGTCGGGTCATATAGCGAATATGTACGAGTCTTATTATATCTGGCCTACATTTACTGTGGGCGGTTATTATGGGCTGACAAAGAATGATGCAAATAATATCGGTATCGGAGATAAAATTCCGCCTCCGGTTGGACCGGCATTGGGAGCGGGGATGTCCGATATATTCGGTTATAATAAATGGCAGGATATATGGCAGGTGAGGGTTGCAGCAACATATAGATGGGGTTCCCTCCTTGGTATGGATTCAAACAGCTCTTTTGCAAAAGGATCGGAGCTTGCCGCAAAACAGGCAGAGGAGGAGATGTTGAAGCTGAAGAGGCTCATAGCCATAAATATCGACTCAATATACTCAAGGCTCGTTACCTCATACATGACAATCTTGTCGCAAAAGGAAAATGTTGATACTGCAATTGAAGGCTTACGAATAGCGCGCGAAAGTTTTAAGGCAGGGGTTATAAAAAATTCCGATTTAATATCTTCGGATTTAGCTTTTACCACTGCTAAGACAAGTTATATAAATGCAGTCAATTCGTATTATACGGCTTTGGCTGAGTTAAAGAACGAAACAGGTCTTAACGACGATTCTATTATTTTTGAGAAGGTGAAATGATGAAAAAGAAACTTATTCCATTAATAATATTTGCTGTTACAATAGTGACGTTAACTCTGTACTTTGAGGTGTTCAGACATATTGAAAGAGACAGAGGCGTAATCTCCGGTTCTGGGACTATTGAGGTTACGGAGATTGAAATAAGCTCTAAAATTTCCGGGCGAGTAGTCGATCTCCCCAAACCTGAAGGGTCGCAGGTCAGGCACGGCGAACTTGTTGCCAGACTTGAATATGAGGAGCTTTCGGCTCAGAGATTATCAGCCAGAGCAAATCTTGTAAATGCCGAAAAGAATTATAACAGGATGAGAGACCTGTTCAACAGCGGATCCGTAGCAAAGAGGGATTTTGATAATGCAGAGGCTGCATATAAAATCGCAAAAGCGGGATATGATCAGGTCGGCGCAGTTATACAGAATGCCGTACTTTACTCTCCCATAGATGGAGTTGTACTCGATACAAATATAGAGATCGGCGAGACCGCCTTCCCCGGAACGCCCATACTTACCCTTGCAGACATAACAAAGACATGGATGTACATTTATGTTGATGAGACTAAACTCGGCTTGATTAAAATAGGGCAGAAGGTAAAGGTGTATATTGATACATATCCGGACAGGTCATTTGACGGGATTGTCGCGTCAATATCCAACAAGGCGGAGTTCACTCCAAAGACTATCCAGACAAAAAACGAAAGAGTAAAACTGGTATTTGCAGTCAAGGTGACAATTGATAATCCTGATATGATTCTCAAACCCGGAATGCCCGCAGACGCTGATATAATAATCTCTGAGGGACAAAAGTGATTTCCGTAAAAGATGTTACAAAGAGATTTGATAATATCACCGCAGTAGATAAACTGAGCTTTCAAGTTCAGAAAGGGGAGATATTCGGCATAGTGGGACCGGACGGCGCAGGCAAGAGTACGCTCCTTCGCATGTTATCCGGTATAATGGAACCTGACGCAGGAGAGATTAAAATCAATGACAAAGTATTTAAAGAGAACCGGTATAAGATAAAGGAAAACCTTGCATATATGCCTCAGCGCTTTGGATTATATGAAGATTTAACGGTTGAGGAGAATATTATTTTTTTTGGGAGACTCTTCGGCGTATCGCGCAGAGAGATAAAGAAAAGGATTCCTGCGCTCTACGAATTCAGCAGATTAGAACCGTTTAAGGACAGACTCGCAGGAAAACTTTCCGGAGGTATGAAACAGAAGTTAGGTCTGGCATGTTCACTCATACACAGCCCTGACCTTATTCTCCTTGATGAGCCTACAAACGGCGTTGACCCTGTTTCACGCAGAGAATTTTGGAAGATTCTATATAATCTTTTAAGCGACGGAGTAACAATAGTTGTAAGCACGGCATATCTTGACGAAGCTGAAAGGTGTAACAGAGTATCTATGATGAGCGAAGGGAGATTTATTCGGAGCGGAACTCCCCTGGAGATAAAGAGTTCCATAGGCGGATTGATGTTAGAGATTATAACCGCCAATGTATGGAGAGCTGAAGAGGTATTGCACATGAAAGGAAAATTTAAGAATATAATAAGAGAAGGGAATGGGATTAAAATATTTACCCATTCCGAAGCTAAGGATATGAAGATAATAAAGGAACTGTTAGATAAAGAGAAGATAAAAGTTTTATCCGTTAAAAAACAGTTTCCTACATTAGAAAATTGTTTTATGGAGATAGTGGCAGGCAATGATTAGTATAAAATCATTAATCAGAATTGCTGCAATTGCAGATAAGGAATGGCTGCAGATAAGAAGAGACTCAAGGAGTCTCATACTCTCTCTGGCGCTCCCTGTTTTTCTTATACTGCTGTTTGGCTTTGCCCTCACCGTTGATGTAAAGAATGTAAAGCTCGCCGTATTTGATCAGGATAAGAGCACAACATCAAGAAGATTCATAGAAGAGTTTGCTCATACGGAATATCTTAAAATCATATACTACGCAGATAATTATCGTGACATAGACCGAACCATAGATGCAGGGAATGCTGCACTTGCGCTTATTATTCCCCGCAATTTTGAAAATATGATTAAATACGGCAAAAAGATTGATGTGCAGTTAATAGCAGACGGCTCCGACTCTACCACTGCTGCTGTTGCAATAGGATATATTAAGGCAATAATAGCAAACTATAATACGGATATGAAGGTTAATGAATTAAAGAGAGCGGGTCTCTCTTCATTTGGTCTGCCGCTTGATATAAGAAACAGGATCTTCTATAATTCAGAACTAAGGAGTAAAAATTTTATTATACCCGGACTTATCGTATTAATTTTAGCTATTATATCCGCACTAATAGCATCGCTGACTGTATCTAAAGAATGGGAACGCGGCACTATGGAAACTCTTATGACTACTCCTATACGCTCTTGGGAGTTGATGGCAGGGAAGCTCATCCCATATCTCTTCATCGGATTATTTGACGTTGTAGTAACCGCTTCTGTGGGACATTTTGTATTCGATGTGCCTATAAAAGGTAATTTTATTGAGTTCTATCTTTTTGCCTTGCTGTTTTTAATCGGGACTACAGGTCAGGGAATATTAATCTCTGCGGCAACTAAGGTTCAGGTAGTATCCGTTCAGTTTGCAATGGTTATAACATTTCTTCCGACATTTATATTATCCGGATTTATTTTCCCGATTCAGAATATGCCTTTGGTTATTCAGGGCTTTACGCATATTATACCTGCAAGATACTTAATAGTAATAATTAAGGGGATTGCATTAAAGGGGATCGGTTTATCAATACTTTGGACTCAGGTAATATTCCTGTTTGCTTTTGCCGCTCTTATACTGTTTGCAGGTATAAAGAAACTCAAACTGCAGCTTGATAATTGAGGTGTATATTAAAGTGTATATTGATGTGTATGGTGTATTATAAGGTGTATATTGAGGTGTGCGATGAAAATAAATCTATTAAGACCTGCAATAATAAAAAGTTTAATACAGAAAGAGTTTAAGCAGACACTTCGCGATAAGCGCATGAGGTTTCTCCTCTTTGGCGCACCGATTTTGATGCTGGTAATCTTTGGCTATGCCGTAAATACGGATATAACAGATGTAAAGATGGTAATTCTTGACAGGGATAAGACCAAAGAGAGCAGGGAATTGATAAGTAAATTTACTGCAAGCGGTTACTTCTCATTTTATGCATCGGTAGAATCTCCGGATAAGGGGATAGCCTTTCTTGACAAGGGCGAGGCTGATATGTATCTTCATATACCAATAGATTTTAGAAAAAATCTGCTGTCCGGAAAATCGACTAATTTACAGATAATATTGGACGGAACAGATTCAAACAGGGCATCGGTTATTATGGCATATATAAATCAGATGTCATTTGATATATCAGCCGATTATATGTTTAAAAAACTTAGAACTACGCTCCTTAGCCGCGAGAGAGGCGGCATTAAATTAAAAGAACAATTAACTCTTAAAGAAAGGATTCTCTTTAATCCTGAAGCTGTGAGCAGGAATTTTTTTCTCCCGGGAATGCTCGGATTGATTATTGCCATAATAACAATGGTGCTTACGTCAATGTCTGTCGTTAAGGAAAGAGAGAGCGGGACCATGGACCAGATAATTGTATCTCCATTAAGGTCAATTGAGTTTGCGGCAGGTAAGATAATACCCCTTGCCATTATCGGACTTATTGAAATAACGTTCATAAGCTCAATAGCGATTCTGTGGTTTAAGGTTCCGTTTAACGGGAGTTTTTTATTTCTTTTATTTTCGAGCATTTTTTACATCATGTGTACCTTGGCTGCCGGACTCTATATCTCAACAATATCAGAGACCCAGCAGCAGGCAATGCTTTCAACATTTTTGTTCCTGATGCCGGCATATATGCTTTCGGGATTTATCTTTCCCATATATTCCATGCCTGAGATTTTTCAATATATAACCTTGTTAAATCCAATCAGATATTTCGTTACAATAGTACGCGGAATATTTTTAAAGGGAGTAGGATTCTCTGTCCTGTGGCAAGAACTCCTTGCCTTGACCATACTCGGTTCGGGCTTGGTTTTTTTAAGTGTCAGAAGATTTAACAGGAGGTTTGAGTAATGGATAACATGGAAATCTCCGTTAATGTTGAAAATCTTACTAAGCGCTTTGATGATTTTACGGCAGTTGACAGCGTAAGTTTCAGCGTAGGGAAGGGGGAGATATTCGGATTCTTAGGTCCGAATGGCGCAGGAAAGAGCACTACAATAAAGATGCTGTGCGGAATATTAAGTCCGACAAGCGGGACAGGCACTGTGTCGGGTTTTGATATTGTTAATGAACAGGATGAGATTAAGAATAATATCGGTTATATGTCGCAGAAATTCTCGCTCTATAATGATCTTACCGTCAGGGAAAACCTTGAGTTCTTTGGCAGCATATACGGAATTTCGGGGAAGATATTAAAAGACAGAATTGAATATGTTCGAGATATGGCCGGCATCGGCGATAGAATGGATTCAATGGTTAATATTCTGCCCGGAGGTATTAAGCAGAGACTTGCCTTAGGCGGAGCAATACTGCACGATCCGCCGATTCTTTTTTTAGATGAACCTACTTCGGGAGTTGATCCTGTAATGAGAAGAAACTTTTGGGAGCTTATATATGAGTTTTCCCGCAGAGGCAAAACAATCTTTGTTACTACTCACTATATGGACGAGGCTGAACACTGTAACAGGATTGCACTTGTTATAGCAGGGAAAATCATTGCGCTCAACACTCCCGATAATCTTAAAAACGAACTTCCATATAGTGTTTACTCCCTCAAGGTTAATGATTTTATTGCAGTATTTGACAAAATATCGGGCTTTGACTTTATCGAAGAGGCTGCAATTTTCGGAAGCGATATTCACATTCTCTGCGACAAAAAGGTTAATCTTAAAAAGGAACTCGCGCAAGGCTTAAAAAGTATTGGCATAACGGATTATAAAATAGATCATATATCTGCAACATTGGAGGATGTTTTTGTGTCGCATGCGGGCAGGGATTAGGGATTAGAGATTAGAGGTTAGAGGTTAGAGGTTAGAGGTTAGTGGTTAGTGGTTAGAGGTTAGAGGTTAGTGGTTAGTGGTTAGAGGTTAGAGGTTAGTGGTTAGTGGTTAGAGGTTAGAGGTTAGTGGTTAGTGGTTAGAGGTTAGTGGTTAGTGGTTAGTGGTTAGAGGTTAGTGGTGGGGGTTAAATATGAAAGAAAGTATATTGAAAGAAAAAAGTTTTAGGTTTGCAGTAAGAATTGTGAATCTGTATAAATATTTGTGTAAAGAGAAGAAAGAGTTTGTCTTGTCAAAACAAATATTGAGAAGTGGAACGTCTGTTGGAGCTATGATTAGGGAAGCTGAACATTCGGAAAGCAAAGCCGATTTCATTCATAAAATAGCAATTGCTCAAAAAGAAATTAACGAAACTATTTATTGGCTTGAACTATTGAAAGAAACAGAATACATTCCAAATAGTGAATTTGAAAGTTTCAACGCCGATGCAGTCGAAATTATCAAAATGATTACTTCGTCGATAAAAACCGCTAAATCCAATTTAATCACTAATCACTAATCACTAACCACTATCAACTATCAACTAACCCAACAGCCAATCAAAGACATTTATCTGCTTTATTCCGTTATGTGATGTTAAAGGAGCCGCATCTTTTGTAAGCATATATTTTGGATTATGGTCGGAGATTTTGTTTAACGGCGCAAGCTCGCGGTCTCTTGTTTTTTTATCAAGAACGGTTTCGGCAACTTGATAGTATTCTGTTCCATAGTCGTTTTCTACTACAAAATCTATCTCTCTTGTAATTGGTTTTTCTTTGTCCGTATTTGCATTTTTAATATCTTCTGTAATTCTGGGCGTATCGATTTTCCCAATATAGACTTTGCGATTGCGGCGTAAGAGTTCAAGATATACGACATTTTCAAGCATGCGGCCCGTATCTATTTGTCTGTCTCCAAGCAAAAAATAGCGGAAGCCCATATCCACCAGATAATACTTATAGAGAGTTTTAAGCAGTTTTTTACCTTTTACATCATACCGGTCGGCGCGGTATAGAATGTAACTATCTCTGAGAGCCTCTAAATAATTTTCTATAGTTTGCGGATATATTTTGAATCCGTCATTTATCATAACATCGCTGATTTTTTTCATAGATGTTTGGTTGCCTATATTGTCGGCTAAGTATTTCAAGACCAATTCTAATCTGCCGGTTTCTCTCAATTTTTTGTTTTCTATAACGTCATGCAGCACTATCGTGCTGTAAATACTGCCAAGATAATCGCGAATTTTGCCTGTATCCCATCTGTTTTGTCCGGTAGTGAATTCCATAGAGTATGGGAAAGAACTATTTTCCAAATATCGCTGGAACATTGTTTCGCGCGTGTCGTTATATGGGTAAGCCGACACATACTCCTTAAATGACAACGGAAATATATGTATCTCTATATAGCGGCCGCTCAGCATGGTAGCCCATTCGCCGGATAAAACATGCGAATTAGAACCGGTGAGATACAGATCGACATTGTCTTTGATAAAAAGCCCGTCTGCTGCGCGCTGAAAATCTTTTACATTCTGTATTTCATCTATAAATACATAGTTTTTTTTATCTTTCAATAATCCGGCATTTATGAAATCATACAATTTATCCCAATCAAGTAAACTTCTGACGGAAGGATCTTCCATGTTAAGATTGATTATCTGCTCTTGCATTATACCATGTTCCAGCAGATAATCCTGATAAAGTTTAAACAGGGTGGATTTGCCTGAACGACGAACGCCTGTTATTATTTTAATTAACTTTTTGTCCTTCCAAGCTGCAAGTTTTTTTAAGTATTCAGGTCTATCGATCATATTCTCTTACTCTGTTTTTTAGACAAATGATAATATCGTGTTATTAAAAATCAAGAAATTTTTAGTTTGTATTCTAAAAACTATGTAAAAACACAGAGTTTTTAGAATGAGTTATAAAGATTCAATATATTTTTTATTTGACTTTTAATCTAAAAAATACTATATATTAGATATAAAAGAAGAGCTTGTTAAGCGGGTTCGGGCGGGGCGCCGCGAGGCTTAAGATTTCGCATGGAAAAGCGTGTGTTTATTGCATTACCTGATCCGTTTGATTGCAATTTTGGGATATTCAGCGACAGTGTGCCTGATGGTATGACAAAAGATTTTATTTTTTATGGGAGGAGTAAATTATATGAAGCTTAAAATATATTTAATTTTCTTTTTGATATTTTCAGCAACTTTAACACCAATAAATGGGCAGATATTTGAGGAAGAGGCTTCGGAAAAATATCGGAAACTTGCAGCACTTTATAGTGAAATAGAATATGATTTTTCTATTAGTCAATACAATGATGTTATTAAGTCGTCGGATACATTAAAAGATATAGGTTTTTCATACAATGATCTGGAACTGGATGAAGAGACAGATAACAGCAATGAGAGAGCTTTGTGGATTGATATTATATGGTTTCGCGGATTATCAGAAATTAATCTTGAAAAATATAAAGATGCCGGAGAGAGCTTTAAATTTATATTGGCGAATGCAAAAAATCCATCGCCGCATGTCTATTCATTTTATGGTGATGCGCTGAGCAAACAGGGTGATAATAAAGGCGCAATCTCTATCCTTGAAGAGGCTGCCGAAAAATTTGAGGATAAAATATCGGATACTGATATGCACGACTTACTGTGGAGTCTTGGATGGTATTATTACCTTGATAAACAATATAAGAAGAGTATTGTTGTCGGATTTGAATGTTCGGAAATAAACTCATATTCTACAGGTCCTCTCTATAATGCTTCTTTATCTTTCCTTGCGCTGAAAGATGATAACAATGCCATGCGCTATTTTTTAAAGGCATTTAACTCAAGCTTTCAATATGATGATGAATTCAAAGATTGGATACTTAAAGCTGTAATTGAGGATGTAAATAATTTTATCAAAGAATACGGGGAGAGCGACAACTTAAATACAATGCTATTTTTAGCTTATAAGGGGCTGGATGATATGGCATCTCATATTTATAGCGTGTTTTTAACAAATGAACCTCTTGGTAAATATACAGACTTTGTTGATGAACCCTCACCGCAGTTTCTATATGTAATTGCCTCTGCATATTCTATAAAAAAGAATAGTTTTGTTGAAACATATCTCTTTAATCTGCGCGATTGTTATCCGTCATATATCGAAAAATCAAAAAATGACTCTGACTTTGCCTGGTACTATAGCACACATAGAGAAAGAGCTGTTGACAAACCTAAGTATAAGCATATTGATAAATCCAAACATAAAAAGAAAAAGTAGAGAAATGTCATATCATCTGTTAAATATTGAAGCATCAGTCAGTTACTATTGCGATGAAGATGAATGGATTAGAACTATAGAAACGGCTAAGGAGAATGGATGGAAACCCGACGGTACTCTTTATGATTATGTATATGTTGCAGAAGAGGAGAGCTTTGATATAGATGATGAGCTGTACTGTATGTATATGATGATTATAGCAAAGGATGAGTATTTTGAATGGGATGGCAATTATATAGAGAAACAAAATCAGATTGTAATGTATGAAGATACTTTATATCTTGCTGCAGCGCTTGAAAATAGCGGAATAGATGACAAACTTTTAGATTTTATTAAGAAAGGGAGTTTTAGAATATGCTCTTAATGAATGTGAGATGAGTGTTCTATGCTTTAAGGCGCTGTTTTACCTCTTATAAAATCCGAACATATATCCCTAAGGCTCATAGCCCTTCTATATAATGTATCAATGTAGCTGTTATTCGGATTTTTTGAATACAGGGAAATGAGTTTTGATTCGTATTTATTGAGGTGAGCCTCAAGATTTTTCAGGTGGAAGAGATCTTCATCTCCTTCTTCTATTATTGCAGAGGTTATTCTGTCAAGGAGGTCATTTTCACTTCGGAAGTTCGGATCATTCTCTACTTGAAACAAAAAGTCCCTGCACATTAAAGCTATTGTTATCTGGTATTCCGATCCTCCTATTGCAGCTTCCTGTTCCATTTAAAGTTCTCAATTTTTTATTATTCTTTGTTATCGCCATTTATCAGACAGCTTCATTCGGCTGTTATGCTACGATAGACTTTTTTGTCAGTATATTCTCTTTATAGTCTGTTACTACCTTTTCAGCTTTGCTGTTTTCGCCTTTGAATACATATAACATGCTTAATCGTGTAACATCCTTCATATTCAATGGCTGTTTCATCATTATACTTTCAAGATTTCTAATAGCGCTGTCAATATCTCCAATCTCTTTTACCTTATTCTCGTAAGTAAGGCTCTCAATGTAGCTTTTGAATTTTTTGTACTCCGGATGTAAAGAGATAGCTTCCGAAAGATATTTCTCTGCTTCCTTATATTTCCCTAAGTGAAAGCAGCAGAAACCGTAGTATCTATTAATAAAACTCTTATCGTCCGCTATTTCACGTATTGAATCAATACATTCTATTACCGGAGCATAATCTTTTTTTTCATAATAAATGTATGAAAGCATATAGTTTGCCTTAACATGTTTTTTATCTACAGAAACTACATTGCGGAGATATTTTTCAGCTTCGTTAAAATTTTTGAGATTATAATATGTTAAGCCTGTATAATAGTTTCCTTCATGGAAATCAGGTCTTTGCATTAAAGAATCAAGAAAATAGTTAAGGGCTGTTTTGAATATACCGCTATTATAATATTCAACTCCAAGGTTTAGCAGAATTTTGTAATTCTTATCTATATTAAGCGCTTTGTTATATATGGAGATTGCAAGATCTCTTTTTCCCATAATTGAATATATTTCACCCATATTATTATAGGCTTCAATGAAATGCGGATACATATTTACAGCTTTCTGATATTCTGATATAGCTGTTTGCAGGTCTCCGTTATTAGTCCTTTCGAGGGCTCTATTGTAGATTGTAATTGCTTCGGTTGGCATAGAATTTGTATTCATATTAATATTAACCTCTTTAACTCGCGAAAAAATCAATTTAATTTAAGGGTACTTTTATTTTTATCGGTAATCATATATTTTTAGTTAATACAAATATATATTGGTTTATTATTTATTTTTCAACAAAATAATTATTATTTTTAGGTTTATATCTTGACTTTTTTTATTAAAATATTTTTATAAAGGAAATATAAAATAAATATGTAAATTGTTATTTTTTGAGCATACAAACCATACAAAATGTTAAAAAAGAAAATACATGACATAAAGATTATTCGGGTAACAACAAAAATTGTTGTTACTTTTACACTTTTTATTTTGCTCTCAAATTTAGCCTCAAATTATATAAATCTCCTTTTAAATCGTTCCGAGCTTCTTAATCTCATGAATGAATTGTTAATAAAAGATCTAAAAAGCATATATTCATACTGCAATAATCAGTATGATATATATATGTATGACAAAAAATTTGATGAATCTATGCAAAGTATAGAGAGTAAGGGTTTAAATGAGATAAAAAATAATAAGGCTGTAGTTCTAGGTCTTAAAAAAGACGGTTCAATAATATTTCAAGCTTCTAAGGTCAATCGTTGCGACAATTTAAATGACACTGAAGCGATTGATTTTATGAATTCTCATGTTATGAAAGAAGATGAAGGTCTATATGCCGGCGAGGGTCATTTAAAGTTTAGATTTAATAATGAAAAATATTTTGGGATGTTTAAGTATAATCAGAAATGGGATATATTTATCCTTCGCGGAGAGGAAGAGAATGAATTTTTTAGTCAATCCAGAAAAATATTTATTCAAATCAGCGTAATAATAGTTATTATAACTTTCTTGTCGGCATTCATTGGCGTTGTTGTTCTAAGGAGGCTGCTGAAATATATAAATGTGATTACAGATTCTATCATGAATATGATCGAATCTAACGAACTGTCTATCATTGATCTCAAAGGGGCAAGCAGCGATGATATAACATATATGGGTACGGCATTTAATACACTTTCAAATACTATTGGAAATCTTGTTAAAATTTTTGAAAAGTTTGCTAATCAGGATGTTGTATCAAAGGCATATAAAGACAGAGAGGTTAAACTTGAAGGTCATAAAAAAGAACTTACCATTCTATTTTCTGATATTAAAAGTTTTACATATATGACAGAGACGCTTGGGGATGATATAATAACGCTTTTAAATATGCACTATGACAAGGCAATCAGGGAGATTATAAAATATGATGGAACTATTGGTTCTATAATCGGCGATGCGCTTCTTGCAGTCTATGGAGTTGATGAGGAAGCAGATTCAAATAAATCATATCAAGCTGTATTATCCGGCTATAAACTCCATGAAGTAGTAGATTTCTTGCGTGTTCGAATGGAAAAGATTAAGATTGAGATTGAAAGTGAGAAAGGTAAGTTAAGCGATTATGAACTTAAGATATATAAAGCGGTCTTGCTTGAGATCGGAGTAGGGATTGACGGCGGTACGGTATTTTACGGCACAATAGGCTCCTATGTTCGAATGACCAATACTGTAATCGGAGATAATGTTAATTCAGCCTCAAGGCTTGAAGGGCTTACGAGGATTTATAAAGTACCTATAATATGTTCGGAATATGTTAAGAATGATATAGAAGAGAATGTTAGAGATCACGGCATATATTTTCTGGAACTTGATCATGTAATGGTTAAAGGGAAGACAAAGTTTCAAAGAGTTTATTGGCCAATAATGGAGTATGCAATAACAAAACAATTTAGAAATAATATAACTATATTTGAATCGGCGCTTAAGCTGTACTATAAAGGCAACTGGGATGAATCGAATAAACTGTTAAGAAAGTGCGGCTTAATTATTGCAGAAGTATTTAAAGAAAGGACTAAAACTACATGTCCAAGTAACTGGAATGGCGTATGGCAAATGACAGAAAAGTAAAAGACAATTTAACTCCTGTTGAATTAAGATTTTTACCAAATGAAATATTAAATATTGATGATAGAAAAGATATCTATTCGCTTAATTCCGAATTCGCTAAAACTAAGAAGAATATAAATTGGCTGGTAATAATACTTATTTTGATATTTATCTCTATAATAGTAGTCTTTACAATGCTTTTTAAGCACTATGCAGATAAAAAAGATGAGAATATTAATGTTGATATTTCCGAATTTGATGACGTTAGGCTGAGGGATATACTTAGCTCATCAAGGATGACAGAGAATAACATCCAGATAAAGAGTAATGAATTGGAAAGTCTTATTATTAAAATGAAGAATCAGATTCTTGAGATTAATAATACATATCTGGCTAAAGTTAATTCTGTTCTTGATCAAGGGCTGCCTTTTCATGTGACTGATGCAAAGTTATTAGAGTTAAAAAATTCAGAACTGAATGAGATCAACAGAGTTAAAGTGCAGTATGAATCCAATCTAAATGCAAAAAGGCAAGAGATAATCAAACTGCAAAAAGCAAAGAGAGAAGAGGAGCAGAGACTCGCTCGGATGAAAAAGGGAGTAGCTAATATTACCGATGAAGATAAGATATATCAGATGAAGATGAAGAGTCTATATGATGTATCATCAAGCGGACTCGCTTCAATGGCTGATTTTTATAATAGATATAATAAATATATAGTTCAAAAATATAACCCTGTTTTTGCGGCAGATGATCTAAAGTCAACTATTGATAAAAATAGTAAAAATACCGAAAAGAGAAATTTGAAAGAGTACGATGATATTTTTAGTAAAGAGAACATAATTAGTAAAAAACAATTTAATGATATTAGAGGGAAGATATCTGATCAAGATAAGCTTATTCAGAGATTGAGCGGTGTTGGATATGAAAATTCCGTGCCGCCTGCTTTAAAGAGCATAGATAATTTATCTGCTTCCATCATAAACGATTATGAGAATCTTTGGTTTAATCTTACCACAACCGTAAAGAATAAAAACACTCAGATTGAGTATTATAAAAACGCATTAGATGCATCTTTAAAAGAACGGCCTGAAAGCGGTTATATAATTTCAGCCGAAAATCCTAATAGAATATTAATACATATAAATAAACTTATAAAAGTGAATGAAGGTGATACGGGTTTTGTATTTAGAACTGATGATAAATATATTGGTAAAATCGAGTTTTTTAACACTCTTGATGGTTTAAAAGGGAAGGTAATAGATTTAGCAGATACTGAAAAGATTAAGCCATTTGATAGAATATTAATTAAGATTAAGTAGGAATAAAATGAAGATTAAAAAATTTTATATTTTGCTGTTTCTTTTTGTTTTAACATCAAGCGCATCGGCATATAATTGGAACTCAGCCGGATTTCAAGAGATTAGCTCAGGGGTTGAGGGTGATGAAAACTATTTAATTTTAAAGGATGGAAATTCGGTAACAATAAAAATCAGGTATTATGATGACGTCCCAAGAGGCTGGGAGGATAATGTTGTTGAGCTAAATAGAAAATTTACCCGGTGGGAGTATATGAAGCCAAGCGCTATCGATTATTTAGTTACAAATAATTCATGTGAGGTTTTAATCAACCCGTCATCTTTTACTTACAATAATAACAATTTTCTCCAATATATTCCTGGCGGTATGACATTTATTCTCTATGATTACGGCATCACCTATAATTTTAGAATAACTAAGGATAATCTTTTTGTGCGGCTCAATGATAAATTTATAGACGAGGAGTCTCTTTGTAAAAGAATAAAGGAGGCTGTTGATGACCCTATTCTATATCTAAAAAAGAGAGAGCCCGAATATCTTTTGCAAAAATTAAATGAAGTAGAAAACGATATTGCTATTCTTAAGATGTATCATGATAGATTGATCAATTCTGTTCTTTACCTTCACAATACTGGGTTTTTCGGTTTTGGCAACACGCCGGTAAAGAGTAGTGTTATAAAAAAGGTTGTAGAGTTAAAAGCTAAAGACTCAACATTAAAATTTGATAAGATTAAAGAACAGCTTGAAAAAGAAAAAATAGATTTTTCAAATAAAGAATTAAAATTGATTCTATATATATTTTATAATGAATTTGATTGAAATTTGATTGATGATTATATCAAGCTTTAACTGCAATTCAATCAGAGCCAGACTGCCTGTTTTAGAGAAATGGATTAAAGAGGTTTCACCTGATGTTTTAGCTCTTCAAGAGACAAAGGTGAGCAATGGAGAATTTCCTGAGGATATAATAACATCGCTTGGATATAATTCATTGTTTATGGGTGAAAAGAATTACAATGGTGTGGCTGTTTTATCTAAGAAAAAAATCGGCGAAGTATATTATGGATTTGACGGCGCCGGAGAGGATGAAGGTTCAAGGCTGATTGCAGTAAAAACAGGAAAGCTTCATATCGTAAATACATATATTCCGCAAGGTTCATCCCCGGATTCTGATAAATTCCAATATAAATTAGATTGGTTTAAAAGAATAGGTTTATTCTTTGATAAGCGATACAGCAAGGATGATCTCCTTATATGGCTTGGAGATTTTAATGTAGCGCCAACCCCTTTAGATGTTCATAATCCTAAAAGATTAATTGGGAGCATAGGATATCACCCTGATGAACATAGAGAACTTGCTTTAGTTACGGAGTGGGGATTTACAGACCTCTATAGAAAACTCAATCCGGAAGGAGGTCATTATACATTCTGGGATTATAGAGTTAAAGACGGAGTTGCAAAAGGACTTGGATGGAGGGTAGATCATATATGGGGAACTTCTGCAGTAGAAAAAAAACTTGTAAGATCATGGATAGATATTAGTCCAAGGCTTATGGAAAGACCTTCGGATCATACGCCGATATTAGTTGAGTTAAAGATTTGAAAAAGATTATTCTATACTCAATTCTGATTTGTGTGTGTTTTAATCCGTATGTTTATAGTCAGATAAAAGAACCTGAGAGTCCGTATTCACCTGTTGTTGATAAAGATAACTTCAATGTAAAAGCAGAGGTAACCATACAGGGAAGGGATAAGCCCATTATCGGTTTTATAGCTCTAAGCTCGGATGTTTTAACAGTCGGAGATAACAGATTTAAGATAAGTGATTTAGCCAGGATAAATATTTTAATGTGGAAGAGATCGGAAAGAAAATTTAACAGCCATATATTCTATCCTGACCGTTATGAATTGTTGTTTCGCAATAATAAAAGTCAGATAATAAATGGTAATATTGAATCATTAAACAAAATCAGAGTAGTCGGAAAAAAGGGGTACTGCATATATCTCTATTACTATGACTATTTTAAAAACGGCAAGTGGATTAATAGCGGCATCGCGAACTTTGATGCAACATTTACAACTCCTGTAAATGGAAGTGTTATCTCCATTGAATTGATTGAATAAATTCATCTACAGCCCTGTTAAACTCATCGCTGTTTTCAAAAAATGGGACATGCCCTTCATCATCAAATATTACTAACTTTGAATTTTTAATCTTCCAATGCATCTCTTCCGTTAAATATACGGGTATCATCCTGTCAAATTTGTTTGCTATTAGGAGTACAGGTATATCTATACTTTCGAGTTTTTCATTGTAATTAATTTCAGAGCATAAGATTAAATCTCCGCTTATTACTTTCTTATGATCTTCGCTGAGATTTTTTTTCGCTGCTAACATAAAGATGCCTGATTTTTTATGAAATATTCTTGGAAAGATTTTGTTAAAGAAGTTATCAAAATCGTCAATGGATGAATCAATAAGTTTTTTAGTAATATGGAAATTATAAGATGTTGATACAAGAATAAGAGCCTTTACTTTATTTCTGTTTTTTAAATAATTTTCAATTGATATTGCGCCGCCCATTGAATGGCCTGCCAAAATGTATGAATTGATTTTTTCCTGCTCAACAACAGCCTCTATGCTTTTATTGTACAAGTTAACGGATTGTTCGGTAATATGTGACGACTTGCCATGTCCCGGAAGATCTATTGCAATAGTTTTATTAAATTCGCCGAAGTAATTCAACTGATTATGAAAAAAACGCGAATCTCCGGCAAGACCATGTATAAAAATTATAGGGAATCCATTTTCATTACCTTTAACCCTGTAAAAGATATCTATTTTATTGTCTATATAATTTATTGTTGCTTTCATTTCTATATATTATATTTAGTATTTTAAAATAATACTACATTAGTCAAGATTAAACCCTGCATCAAATTTTTAAATAATTTTTTACTTGAAATTATGTCTCCTGTAAAGATAATATCACAATAATAATTAATGTATTGTTTTTTTTGTTTTATTACAGATGTAAAAATCATCCGTTTAAAACGTTTATTTCCAATTATATTAGGTATATATGGATTTTGTACATTTACATAACCATACAGATTATTCAATTCTTGACGGGGCTATTACTATAGATAAGCTTGTTGGTAGGGCAGTTAAATTTAATATGCCGGCAGTTGCAATCACCGACCATGGGAATATGTTTGGAGCCATAGAATTTTATGAAAAGGCCGGTAAAGCCGGCATTAAGCCTATTATCGGCGAAGAGTTTTATATAGCTCCTGACTCAAGATTTAAAAAAGAATATGTTAAAGGCGGGGATGATGACAACGCTCACCATCTCATTGTACTTGCTAAAAACCTCACAGGCTACAAAAATTTGATGAAACTTTCATCAATTGCATATCTTGAAGGGTTCTACTATAAACCGAGAATTGACATGGAAGTATTAGAGAAATATTCAGAAGGACTTATTGTGTCGTCGGCATGTATTGCAGGTGAAATTCCACGCCATATATTACGGGGGAGATTAAAAGAAGCAAGAACGTTAGCAGGTCATTATAATGAGCTATTTGGGTCAGGAAATTTTTATCTTGAGCTGCAGTACCATGGCATTAAACAGCAAAAAACAGCGAACAGTGAACTGATAAAGATGTCGGCGGAATTAAATATACCGCTTATTGCAACAAACGATGCCCACTATATTGATAAAGATGATGCCTATTCTCATGAAGTCTTGCTTTGTGTACAAACGGGAAAGACTATGAAAGATGAGAATAGAATGAAATTTGCCACAGACCAATTTTATTTTAAGAGTCTTGATGAAATGAGAAGTATCTTTTCAGATTACCCGGAAGCGCTTTCTAACACATGTAAGATCGCGGATATGATAGATCTAAAACTTGATCTTGGGAAAGCTATACTTCCGAATTTTGAAGTACCTGACGGATTTGATTTGGATTCATATTTACGCCATTTAGTTAATGAAGGCGCGCAGAAAATTTACGGATCCAATATGCCAAAGACAGTTCCCGACAGGATAAATTATGAACTCTCGGTAATAACAAAAATGAAATTCTCAGGTTACTTTTTGATCGTATGGGATTTTATTAAATATGCCAGATCAATAAATATCCCCGTAGGTCCGGGCAGGGGATCAGCTGCAGGATCAATAGTCTCTTACTGTCTTGGTATTACCTCTCTTGATCCGCTGAAGTATAATCTGCTCTTTGAGAGATTCTTAAATCCCGACAGAAATGAAATGCCGGATATGGATCTTGATTTTTGCGCTGACAGGCGTGAAGAGGTAATAGAATATGTAAGAAAAAAATACGGCGAAGATCATGTAAGCCAGATAATTACCATAAATAAGATGAAGGCTAAAGCCGTTGTGAAAGACGTTGCCCGGGCGCTCGATATATCATTTGCAGAAGCAAATGCCATAAGCAAATTCATTGATGGGGAATCGTTAAAAAAATCCATTGAATCATCTAATGAACTTAAAAAGGAATTAGAAAAGGAAGAGGGAGGGAAATTATTTGATATATCTTTAAGGTTAGAGGGACTGGCAAGATCTGCAGGCAAACATGCGGCAGGCGTTGTTATCTCAAAAGGGCCTCTGACGGACTATGTCCCGCTGTACAAGGATAAGGATGGCAGTATATCCTCTCAATATGATAAGCATACATTGGAAAAGGCAGGTCTTGTCAAGATGGATTTTCTTGGACTCAGAAACCTGACTATAATTGATAAATGTATTAAACTTATAAAGGCGACAACCGGCGATGTAATGGATATAGATAATGTTCCCCTTGACGATAAGGAGACATACAGGCTGCTTCAGAATGTTGATACAAACGGCGTATTTCAGCTTGAAAGTTCGGGTATGAAGAATATTCTCAGGAGATTTGGTCCTAAAGAATTTGAGGATATTATAGCTATTGAGGCATTGTATAGACCCGGACCTATAGAGTCAGGCATGATTGATGATTTCATCGAGAGAAAAAAGAAACCTGCTTTAGTAAAATATCTGCATCCATCGCTTGAACCTGTTCTCAAAGAGACGCTTGGCGTTGTCGTATATCAGGAACAGGTAATGCTCATTTCTCAGGTAATCGGAGGTTTTACGCTTCCTGAGGCTGATAAGCTCAGAAAGGCAATGGGTAAAAAAGAGATGGAGATTATAGATAATCTTGAAACAAAATTTTTAGACGGCGCTGAAAAAAATAAAATAGATGAGAAGATTGCAATAGAGTTGTATGATATGATAAAGAAGTTTGGCAAATATGGATTTAATAAATCGCACTCTGCAGCATACGCATTAGTAACTTACCAAACAGCTTATTTAAAAGCTCACTATAGATTGCAGTATATGGCAGCGCTGCTTTCTGCTGCATTAGATAAACAGGAGGACGTAGTACAATACGTTAATGATGCAAGAGAGCATGGGATTAAGGTTCTGCCGCCCTCTATTAATAATAGCTATTATGATTTTTCAATAGAAGGGAAAAACTTGAGATTTGGTTTTGGAGCGATTAAGGGACTTGGAGAAAAAGCCATTGAGAATATTATTGATATAAGAAAGAGGCTGGGGGGATTTAGAACTCTTAAAGAGTTTTTTGAAAATATTGATTTGTCAATTATAAATAAGGGGGTATTAGAGGCTTTAATAAAATCCGGATCGTTTGATGAAATACATGGGAATCGTGCGCAGTTGTTTAAGTCGGTTGATTATATTATTGATTTTGCACGGAAATCTCAGCAGGATATTGAATCCGGGCAGGGCGACCTTTTCGGCTCTGATATATCTTCCGGCAACAGTATGAGCCGGTTAGACCTGCCGTCCGAACCTGAATGGGAAGGTAAAGTAAAATTGAACTTTGAAAAAGAGGCGCTTGGATTATATGTTTCAGGACACCCGCTTGCAAAATTTGAAAAAGAGATAAATTCATTCCCTTCATACACACTTTCTGAGATATGTAAAGATAACAGCTCTAATGAAATCTCTGTTGTAGGAATAATAAGCAATATAACAACAAAGGTGTCTCAAAAAAACGGTAAGATATATGCAGCCGGTCTGTTTGAAGACCTTGAGGCTTCCGTAGAGATTTTAATTTTTTCTAATGTCTTTGAAAAATTCAAATCTCTCATCTACAGCAATGAACCTGTCATGGTTACAGGGAGGGTTGAGATGGACGGCGACAGACCTAAAAAAATAATACCAAGCAGCCTTAAATCTATAAAAGATGTAAGACGGAATGCCGCATCTGCAATTCATATTAAATTAGATCCGCTTAATATTGATGACGATGTAGTTGTCAAGATGAAAGAGGTAATTGAAAAACATAAGGGTGATTGTCCTGTCTATTTTCATGTTAAGGATCAGAATGAAACAACGACTATTAAGGCTCACTCGACATTTAATATATTTCCATCTGACGATTTTATTAATGACATAAGTCAATTAGTTGGATTTGATTCTGTCAGATATTCATTTGTGCAGTATAATTGATAGATTTGCAATTATTATTTGTATTCACGCCATATCATATACTATAAAATAGTTGAAAAATATTGGAAGTAATATATAATGTAAAATCATGGAGGAGTAATATGAAAACCTTAGTAATTGATAGGAAAATATTGCCTGAACCAATATTTTCCTATATTCAATCTGAAAAAATAAGAGTTTTTGAAGAAAATGGAAATGTGATATTATCCCCCATTAAAAATAATCCGGATGTCAATGAATTATTCGGAATGTTTGATGATGGGAAATTATCTTCGAGTGATTTTATAAAGCAAAAATCCTGACTAATCTGCGCCGTCTGTGTGCCTTTTATTTATATGCGCTCCTTGTTTCTGATAGATTAAGAATTAGCAATTATAATGTTTTTCTGTATCATAGTAAATCCGGCTGCTTTTTGTATCTCCTTGTATGTTGTCATAGGGATTTTAATTCTAATATCCTTGTATGAATGAAGCTCTTTTGACAGCAATTGCGCAATTGTAGTCGGTATAGTTGAATCTATTTCGCTATCTTTAGGTATATTGATAATGATTGAGTTCTCCTTCTTAAAGTCAAAATCATTTTCAAATTCTCTCCTCATTAACTCCAGCAATCTTTTAATTACGTCAAGGCGTGTATAACTTGTGAAATTTCCTGAAATGTATATTTCTTTTTCCGATAAATTTAGATTTTCATCATATTCAATCGGAGCTTCACTGTTTTTATAAAGCATGTTTCCTAAACGTATTATTACATCAGCGGCTTGCGCAACGGAAGTCTTTGGTCCGATAGATTGGTCTTTTTTTTCAGATTGTTTATTTAATGAAAGGTCTTTTGATTTAACCATATTACTAAAGAGTATAAGTTCAGATTTAATTAGCGAAGGGTCTTTTTCCGCATTTAGGAACAGCATATTGAAATTATTCAAAAATTTTTTTTGATCGGTCATATAATTATTAATTATTTTATTAATCCTTTCATCATTTGTTTTTAATATACCCAGTATATTTTGGGGTTTTGCATAAGTGGGATTTAGACGTTCATAATTTTTTTTATCAATAAGAATCAGCATATTGCATGAAATATCTTCAAACTCTTTACTCTCCATAATAAGAATATATGACAGTAAAAATGTTTTAAGGATTTTAGTCCTCTCTTCATTCTTCTCCGGATTTAGGTTTATAAGCATATCAATTATAATAAACGGCGAGCCGTAATTTTTAATAAAAGATAAAATCTCTTTTCTGATAAAAGATAAGTTGCCATCTTCATTTATTTTATTTTTCAGAGCCTCAAGGGTCGAGAGAGGGCTGTCTCCTTCATATTTTTCTATTTTCACTGTTTTAAGCGTATCTAAAAATAACGGTAGAAGATTTGCATACTCTGTTAGAATCAATGATTTATTTGTAGTCTGCATATTCTTTAACAACTCTTAAAATTATTAAATATTTTATATACATTTTTTAATTTAAATATTGCGAATATTATAATAGATATTCCATATTACTGCCGAATTGTTACAATAAACAATATTTAATTATATAAACAATCATTTTTTCATTTATTTCTAAAAATATCTTGAATTATAATTTTAAATAACAAAATAGTTAACGAATTTAATTATTTCTTTATGAGTGAAGATATGAAGATTGTACATTCTATTGATGAAGTCAGGGCTGAAATAAGAAAATCTAAAATAGCAGGTAAGAGGATAGGACTTGTTCCAACAATGGGATATCTTCATAAAGGACATATTAGCCTTGTATCTATTGCAAAAGAAAATTCCGATTTTATTGTAATGAGTATATTTGTAAATAAACTCCAGTTTAATGACATTAACGATTTTAATAAATACCCTAAAGATATTGAGCAGGATATCATAGCAGCCGATTCCGGCGGTGTTGATCTTCTTTTTATTCCTGATGACAGCGAGATGTATCAAAATAATTTAACAACTGTTAATGTCGGCATACTTACAGGTAATCTCTGCGGCGCTCACAGACCCGGACATTTTGAGGGAGTCTTTACTGTTGTGAGCAAACTCTTTAATATTGTACAGCCTGATGTTGCGGTTTTTGGACAAAAGGATATTCAGCAGGCGGTGACTATTGAAAAGATGGTGTATGACTTAAATTTTCCAATACATATTATTATAGCCCCGATTGTAAGAGAGAGCAGCGGTCTTGCAATGAGTTCAAGGAATAAACATTTAAGTGAAAAACATAGAAGCGATGCTCTGGTCCTAAACAAGAGTCTTAATGAGTGTAAAAAAATGATAGATTCGGGATATGTTGACGTTAAAGATATAACTAATACTATGCAGTCTATCATAGAGAGCGGCAGTCCTGATAAGATTGATTATATATCAATAGTAGGGTATAGCGATTTAAGCCATATCAATACTATAGAAGAGAAAAGTATTGTAGCAGTTGCAGCCTTTTGGGGTAGCACAAGACTTATTGATAATATGATAATCGATAAAGATGATAGCGGGTTTTTATGTATATATTGAAAATGAGTAGTGTACTGATATTTTTGTTTTTAGTTTGTTGTTCCGGCGGAAAACCGTTAACTCCTATTGATTCATTTAAAGCTGTTAAGCATGCAGTTGAAATGAAAGATTCAGAAAAGATAGTTAGTTGTTTGTCAAAAGCAAGTTTGGAAAAAACACAAAGACTCAATCAGTTTATACGGGATATGAGGAATGATCAACTCTTAATATTGTCGGATAATTATGGTTATACTCAGGATAAGTTAAAGAATCTAAAACCGGTTGATGCTGTTTATCTCTATTTTTTTTCAGATCATACAAATATAAAGCTTGGAAGATATTTTCTGGAGAAACCAATATCAGTTGATATTTATGGAAGCAGCGCTGTTATTAAAGTGGAGAGCGGCATAGAACTGGATTTTATCAGAGAGGGTCCATACTGGAAATTTGATATAAGCGGACTATGAGAATAAAATAATGGCAAAGAAGCGTATTACCATACCGATTTTTATTCCTCATGAAGGATGCGCAAACCGCTGCGTATTTTGCAACCAATGGAGAGTTACAGGCGCTGTTGAAAAAGTAACCTCCGAATCTATTACAAAGACGATTGAGAAATATCTCTCTACTGCAATAGATAGAGCTGAAAAAATTGAGATCGGATTTTTCGGAGGAAGCTTTACTGGTCTTTCTCTTAATGAGCAAAAGAGATATTTTTTGGCTGTTAGTCCCTATGTAGAGAGCGGATTAATTGACTCAGTCAGAATATCAACCAGACCTGATTATATTGATAAGGGTAAGCTTGAAATTCTTAAAGAAAATCATGTTGAGACTGTAGAACTGGGCGTGCAATCATTTTCCGATAAGGTACTTAAAGCTGCAGGTCGTGGTCATAGTTCAAAAGATTCTATAAATGCATTTTATTTATTAAGGTCAAGCGGTTTTAGAGTGGGAATACAACTTATGCCGGGACTCCCTGAAGATTCATATACAAGCTCCATTCAATCAACAATAAAAACTGTCGAACTGTATCCTGATGATGTTAGAATATACCCAACGGTCGTGCTAAAAGATACTCAGCTTGAAAAATTGTTCAATGAGAAGAGTTTTATTCCTGTGACTCTTGAAGAAGCAGTTGAACTCTGCGCAGAGATATACGGCATTTTGACAGAGAAGGGGATAAATATTATCCGCATGGGGCTTCATCCGATGGATCTAAACAATGGAGATATAATTGCAGGACCATATCATGAAGCGTTCGGCTTTATGGTAAAATCAAGATACAGAAGGAGAATTTTGGAAGAGGTAATAGAGGAGAGTGTTAAAAAGAATAAGAACTGTGATTTAATCTCTCTTATGATTCCTGCTAAGATGAAAGAGGAGTATATAGGTATGAAAAGGGAGAATATATTCTATTTAAAAGAGAAATATTTTATAACTGATATTGATTACAGGTTTGCAGATATTGAAAATCCTCAGATTTTACAGTAATTTTTTATTGACTTAATCCATATAAGATAGATTTTTGTATTTCCGATTAAAATAATACGTATTTTAGATGAAATAAAATTGAGGTGACTAAAATGCCCACTTACGAGTATGAGTGTCTTGAATGTAAACAAAGGTTTGAAGTATTTCAATCCATGAATGACGCCCCAATTAGTAAATGCAGCAAGTGCGGTAAGTCTGTTCGTAAAATCTATAATTCTGCCGGGCTTATTTTTAAAGGATCTGGCTTTTATGTTAATGACTATAAGGCAAAAAATGATAAGCAGGCTTCGGAAACGCCGCCGGCATGTCAGGGTTGCTCTGGCTGCAGCATGGGTATGCCGGAATAGGGCTATTTATTACTGCTTTTTTTTCTTCTTTTCTTCTTTGCCTTATTCCGTCTGTATATTGATAACAGGTATTTCTCAATGGAGAACAGGGCGCTGCCGGTTAAGGTATCCTCTTTTAATTGCAATCCTGTTATTGAATCTATATAACCGTATATGCTCTCTGGTGAGATTGCAAATTCGGGATCTACCAATAAATACTCAATATCGGATATGAGATATTTTTTACTTCTTTTGGGATATAAATTTTTCCTTGCATTGTATATTGGAATAACAATTTTTAGCTTGGTATTACGCAAATCGGCAATTAATCTTTCGATCATTTTTTCATTATCCGGTTTGATCTCTATAAAATCCGAAATTGGCAACAGGAGTGAATTACTCAATGATATCTCTTCATAGATATTTATGGTCTCCTTAGATATCTCTATATTAGATTTTTCTGTTTTATATGATTTTTTTGTATTATTATGTTGATCTTGTTCTCTGCCTTTAAAAAACATTATTATTGAATATATTATCTTTTTTATAGAAGAGAATAATCCCTTTTTTTCGGAATAATTATCAGCATCATACATTGCCTTAAGGCGTTTTTTATGATATAGATATTTATATACTAAGCTTTTTAGTTTTTCTACATTCTCCGTACCATTAAAAATTTTTTGCACATTCGGATCATTTTCTAACAGTCCTTTCCCGGCATCTGTAAGCAGGTCGGCAGTAGAAATATTATTATCATAATTAATTTCGTCTGCTTTTGGCGATTCAATATGCTGAACAATTGAGTTTATTAATGGTTCATATTTATCAATAAATTGTTCAGGATCAATAAGATACTTAATATTATTATAATTATGAGTAATTAGTTTACAGGAAGATTTTTTTTCTGATTCCCATTTGTTTAGCGATTCAATAGTCATATCCGGAAAGAGAGATATTATATCACTATCAGTTGTTATAAATTTTTCTTTTAGATAATTTGATATTTCGCTGTTAAGCATAGTAGCAGGGTCTAAAAGTTTATCTACTCTAAGAATACATTCTCTTAGACTTTTAAAATTTTTTACCTTTATTTCATCGTTTTTATCAAAAGATTGGGTGAGATGATCTGTAAGTATACTCAATATATAGTCTAATTTATTATCTCTGTAATCATTTACATACGAATTAAGTATGCCGTAGTTTTTAAGACGCCTATTAATAATCTGCTCATTAAATGATATAATTTTTTTTATCTCATCAATATCGAGTCTTGATTTTACAGCATCATAGTTATCTCTATGGAAGCAGTAATCTTCTTCAATTACAACACCATTTTTATCTATAGAGAAATTTTTTAATGTAAAGATATTAGTTCCAAGCTGGCTTTTAATTAGATGCGCTAAATGATTTTTATTTTGAGACTTTCCTAGCAATCTTGTAAGACTAAAAAGTCTGAAACTTTTAAGCAATTCATTAAGACTTTTTGTTGATTCTCTGTCTCTTCCAATCTGAAGCTGGTTATATTGAGCGTCTTTCATCATGAAAGTATATTCTGCTTTTTCTTCAATTTTTGGATTATTATTTGTCGGATTTACAGAAAACTTGTATGAAAATACAGGTCTGATTTCCATTGGATGATTTTTTATAAGCAAATCAATAAGATATTGAATGTTCATCAAGCGCTTTTGAGTGAGAGGAAGCTTTATATTTCTTGATTCGTTAAGATTTTCAGCAGTTGCAAGTTCAATTGAATCATTTTTTAACCAAATCGTCTGCCTTGCTTCAATTTCAGACAATATATCTTCAATATGAGCTTCTTTAATTAACTTTTCATTAAGAAACGGGTATTTTGCATTTTTATTGTACAAGAGACAATATACCTTATATTTAAAATTTTGATAATAACTAGTTAAAAATTTTCAATTCTTTAAATTTTGTCAATTAATAATTAAACCATTTAATCATTAATACTGCATCCTTTAATCATTGGTACAAAGGTTACGTATGTTATAGTTTCGCTTATTATTTCTCCGGATACCTTTTTTAATCTAATTAGCTGTTGAGTCCTATTCCCAACCGGAGCTATAAGTCTTCCTCCATCCGCTAATTGATCTATAAGCGCTACAGGTATTGTCTCCGGAGCTGCCGTCAACATGATTATATCAAACGGCGCTTCTTCAATAAATCCGTTATAGCCGTCATCATGAATGACAGTAACATTGTCACACCCAAGCTCTTTAAGTATATTTTTTGCATTTTCAGCTAAAGGTTTAATTCTTTCAATACTAAAAACTCTATTTGAAAGAGCTGAAAGAATTGCAGCTTGATAACCTGAACCGCTTCCAATCTCTAAAACTTTTTCATCGCCGCTAAATTCGCATAGCTCACTCATCAATGCTACAATATAAGGTTGCGAAATTGTCTGATTATGACCAATTGGGACCGGATGGTCTCCGTAAGAGTCAAAAATATATTTTGAAGGTATAAATTTTTCCCTTTGTATATTCCCCATTATTTCCAAGACACGCCTGTCTTTAATCCCTCTTGCAATAAGGTGATCATTTACCATTTTTAAGCGCTGTGCTTTCATAATATTTTCTTTATCTATATTCATAATCACTGTAAGGATAAATACAAGAAGTAAACATTGATTCATATTTTTTATTATTAAAATTTAAAAAAATTTTTCTATATTTATTTATAAAACACAAGGAAATTTTTTATTATGGGAAAAATTTATTGGATTGACCGTATAAAAAATTTTGCCTAATGGTCATTGTTGCTCGTCAACGATCAAATGCCGTCCATACGAACCATGTGTTTCCATCATCACCCCGAAAATAAAATAATTATCATTGACAATAGATAATCAATTACAATACTTTATTATAATTCTAAGGTATTGATGAAAAGATTACTAATAACGATTTTACTTATTTTTTATCAGGCAGCATCATGCTATTCTGATGGTGATAATACTGTAATATCATCTATAATTGGCGATATTGACAATTATAAAAACAGAACAATAGCGATTAATTTAAAGTTAAAATATGTAGATAAGATATTTGAAAAAATAGTATTCTATGATACTGAAAATATTGACATAGAATTTGACATCTCGGGAAAAGCTAAAAAGAAGCGGCTATCTAAAAATTTGATTAATATTCATGAAGGGATGGTTTATCGAGTAAAATTCACTGTAATCGGCTATGGAGCTATTGGCGGACTTACGGGTGATATCCATGAATTTGTTCCTTTGATTTTTGATAAAATCCCTGTTAAGTGAGATTAATGTAGAAAGCAGAATAGCTGGGCGGCTATTCTGCCTTCTCTTTTTTGCAGTGTAAAGTTAGTAATATGATAAGAACAGGAGGGTATTATCATATTAATACTTATGTTCATTTTATCGGATTAATCTTAAAAAAACTTTAATTTTTTTTGAGGAAAAATGACTGGAATAATTATAAAAGTTTTTGGAAGATTTTATACTGTTTTATATAACGGATCTGAGATAAATTCGGTCCTTCGCGGTAAAATAAAAACAGATAAAATTAATTATTCAAATCCTGTTGCTGTTGGCGATACTGTTGATTTTTTAATAAATAATGATGGGCTCGGCATTATTGAATCTATCAAGGAGAGAAAAAATACATTTACACGCAAAGACGGTGTCAGGTCAAGGGAGGATATTATTGCCTGTAATCTTGATCAGGTTATAGCCGTACAGTCTTTTAGAAATCCGAAATTAAATTTAAGATTTGTTGACAGGATTATTATTCGCAGCAGAAGAAGTAAAATTCCGGTACTTGTGTGCATAAATAAATTAGATTTAATGAAGAAGAATGAATCTCAGTATATTCGTTCATATTATAAAGGAGTAAATATAGATATAATATTTTTAAGCGCCTTAACAGGTGATGGTGTGGATAGGCTTAAAAAAAAGATAGCTAAAAATAGATCTCTTTTGATTGGCTATTCGGGTGTAGGCAAATCATCAATATTCAATAGAATATATCCGGAAGTTGAGTTTAGGGTAGATGATGTATCTGAGAGTTCCGGAAAGGGCAGGCATACTACAACAAATGTACAAATGGTCAGAGCTGATGATGGGACTGAATTAATTGATACGCCCGGTGTCAGGGAATTTGGTCTTGTTGATATTGACAAATCGGAACTCGGCAGTTATTTCGATGATTTTAAGGCTGCTTCGGAGAAGTGCAGATTTAGACCATGCTTGCACGACCATGAGCCGGATTGTGAAGTAAAGCGATTAGTTGAGAAAAAGATAATTCATGAAGAGAGATATATATCCTACCTTAATATGTTATATTCTATATCTGATAATCGCAACAGGCAATATTAATAATATTTAGGTCTTGATATTTTTAATAATGTATAATGCCGTTAAGTAAAATTTTTTTAAGAATTAAATATTGTGGAATTATAATGATTAATGTCAAAAATCTTTCAGTCTCATTTGAAGATAGTGTTATTATTAATAATATTTCATTTCACGTAAAACGTGGTGAGACACTTGTCGTTATGGGGAAGAATGGTTCAGGTAAATCCGTACTCCTTAAATCTTTATCAGGGTTGATTGATGAATATAAAGGTGAAATTGAAATTGATGGAATAGATATAAATGAACTCTTTAGACAAAGGGGTAAATCTTTTAAGCATGGTGACTCCGCTTGCGTTGTATCATATGTTTTTCAAAAGGGAGGTCTCTTTGATTCGCTTAATATTTTTGACAATACGGCTTTTGGACTAAGGAGAATGGGTATAATCGAGGATGAAGTGGTTCAGAGGGTATTAGCCTCTATTCAACGTGTCGGATTAAAGGGAGCAGAGGAAAAGCTCCCGTCTGAACTTTCAGGCGGGATGCAGAAAAGGGCAGGGCTTGCCAGAGCTGTTTGCATGAATCCAACAGTAATACTCTATGACGATCCTACGGCAGGGCTTGATCCTATTCTTACAGATTCTATAACCGATTTGATAATTGAAATAAAAAATTCTTTAAACAGCACCTCAATTGTCGCTACTAATGATTTAAAGGTTGCAAAAAAAATTGCTGATAAGGTTGGTCTGTTGTATGCCGGAAGGTTTGTATCATATATGGAATCAAGTGAATTTTTCAAGGAATCGGATCCATATACAAGACAATTTATACGCGGTGAACTTGATGGACCTATAGATGTTCTGTAATATATAGATGTTTTGTAATAATTGAGGTTTATGTAATGAGATTAAAAAGAAGGATTTATGATGTAACAGGAATTGGTTCGGCTCTGCTTGATCTTATTGTTGAAGTAGATGATAATTTTATAGAAAGTCTGGGACTGAAAAAGGGTAATATGCATCTTATAGATGCAAAGCAGAGCAGAGAAATTTTGCAGCTTATAAATAACATGAAGGTATATGCAGCTCCGGGCGGGAGTTGTGCAAATACAATTGCCGGAGTTTCCATGATGGGAGGAAATACATCTTTTATAGGAAGTGTAGCCTCTGATGAATATGGAACAATTTATATAGATAAAACTTTTGAAGCCGGTATCACTTCATTTATCAGAAGAGGAGAAGGGATTACAGGACATGCAATTACTTTTATTACACCTGATTTGGAGAGAACATTTGCGACTCATTTAGGCGCAGCTACCCTGTTGTATGCAGACGATATAGATTTATCAATTATTTTAGACAGCTCTATCCTTCACCTTGAAGGATATCTATTTGAGCCGGACAATCTAAGGGAAGTTTGCTATAGAGCTATGAAAAAGGCTAAAGATAAGGGCGTATTAATATCAATAGATCTTTCGGATCCTGCGCTTGTGTTGAGGATAAAAGATATTTTCAGTGACGTTGTTGAAAATTTTGCAGACATAGTTTTTGCAAATGAAGAGGAGGCTTTAGCATTTACAGGCTTTAAAGAGAGAGAAGCCCTTGACATGCTGTCAAAACATTCTTTGATTGCAGTTGTAAAATTAGGTCCAAAAGGGAGCTTAATTAAATCAGACGGAAAAGTAATTAAAATTGATGTTGTTAAAGCTGATGTCGTTAATACAAACGGAGCAGGAGATATGTATGCGGCAGGTTTTCTTTATGGGATAACGTCTAACAGGAATATTGAGTTATCAGGAAAAATGGCAAGCTATGCAGCATCTCTTGCAGTATCATCACCATGGGCAAGAGTTGAAGCAAAAATTGATTTTAGAAGTGTTTTTTAAAAAGAGTTTTCATATCTTCTACAGCTTTTGCATAGGCATCATCAAATGACAGTTTAGATTTATATCCTGCTGCATTTTTATGTCCGCCGCCGTTATTTTTCATTGCAATCTCTGCAACATCAAGATCGCCTTTGGTTCTCATACTTATCTTTACAGGTCCTTCAATATCCTGTTTTATTAAAAGACTTGCAATAACTCCTTTAACTGTGAAAGGAGCATTTATGGTGGCTTCACCTTCCGAAAATGAACCCTTTGTATCTTTAACCATCTCCGGTGTAAGTTTCATAGAGATCATCTTGCCGTCTTCTAATATCTCCATTGAGGATAGAATTTTTCCTCTTAATTGCAGGCTGGAGAGAGAGTTGCTTTCATACAGATGTTCATAAACTTTAAAAGGGTCAACTCCTTTACTCACGAGATGGGATGCTGTCATAAATGTCTCTAATGTAGTTTTAGGATATCTGAATGAACCGGTGTCAAAGACAATACCTGTATATAAAGCTTGAGCTGTTTTAAAGTTCAGTTCTTTTTTGTAATACTTAATTATTGAGTAAATTATCTCTGAAGCTGAAGCTACTTCTGCTTGAACGAAGTTTATATCTATCATATCTTGATCACTCCCTTTATGGTGATCAATGAAAAATTTTTCCTTTACTCGTCCGTCCAAGTATTTATGTATAGAGCCTATATTGGTATAATCATTGGTATCCAGAATAAACAGGGCATATTTTTCAATATCATCCGGAAGTTGTGATTCATTCGTAAATATAGTTATTTCATTATCAATATCAAGAAATCTGCATATTTCCGGTGTTGGGTCGGAATTTAAGATTATTCCCTTTTTCCCCATCTGTTTTAGAAAATCTAAAAAGGCTATCTCACACCCAAGACCGTCAGCATCAGGACTTTCATGAGTTGAAATGATGAATTTATCATATCTATTTAAAAATTCATCAAGCATTTTAAATGATTGTTTCATTAAACTTTCTGTCCCTCTTTATTTAGCATCGGATAACCCATCTCGTTTCTAATCTCCACATATCTTTCAGCGCATTTTCGCGCAATATTTCTTACTCTGGCAATATAGCCTGTGCGCTCGGTTACCGAAATAGCGCCTCTGGCATCTAACATATTAAATGTATGAGAACATTTTAATACAAAATCATACGCAGGGAGTACAATCTTACATTTTTCATATTCAAGAATAGAAAGACATTCCTTTTCATACATATCAAATAGTTTAAAATACATATCCGTATTAGCAATATTAAAATTATAATGAGAGTATTCAAATTCGCTCATGTGATGAATATCTCTATATGTAAATCGTTCATTCCATGAAATATCATACACACTGTCAACACCCTGGATATATGTACATATTCTTTCAAGCCCGTAAGTAAGTTCAACAGAGACAGGATCAAGATCAATACTTCCGCACTGCTGGAAATATGTAAATTGCGTCACCTCCATGCCGTCAAGCCATACTTCCCAGCCTAAACCTGCTGCGCCAAGTGTCGGTGATTCCCAATCGTCTTCAACAAATCTCAGGTCATGCTCTTTAAGGTTTATTCCAAGATATTCTAAAGATTTTAGGTATAGATCCTGAATATTTACAGGTGACGGTTTCATAATAACCTGATATTGATAGTGCTGCTGAAGTCTGTTGGGATTGTCTCCATAGCGTCCGTCTGTTGGTCTTTTAGAGGGTTCGACATAGGCTACATTCCATGGTTCCGGTCCAAGCGCTTTTAGAAAAGTAGCAGGATTAAATGTTCCGGCTCCGACTTCCTGATCATACCCTTGAATAATGATACACCCTTGATTTGACCAATATTCATGCAGCTTTGAAATTATAGTTTGAAAATACATTTAAACCTCAGTTTTTTTATAAACATAAACTGTTTATAATTATCGGCAAGAATAAAGACAATGGAACAATAATATTATCTTAAATCATTAATTTATTCATAAGTAATGAATGTCTTATATCACTCAAGATAAATTCATTAAATATCTTTTTATTATCTTTTATTAAAATTCTACTGTCGCATTATAATTATTCTTTAAAGACGTATGGTATTCTTCAAACTTTTTTTTGTCATTAAGTTTAAAAAATTTTAATACCTCATCATCGGCAATTTCAAATTTATAGTTATTATGCTCTATCTCAACCATTACATCTGCAAGATAAACAATAAATATTAAATTTTGGAATTCAGGTTCTGCTCTATGAGGCCTGTGATGCAGTTCTATAGTTTTAGTTAGCGATTCATTAAAATTCCATTTTTTACAAACTAAAGCTCCAAGCTGGCTATGGCTTATTCCAAGGCTTATCTCTTCAAGAAGATCAATATCCAGCACATTTTTGAGTCCATTTATCTCTTTTATTTTTTTTATTGTATCTGTTTGCAGAGCCATCATGATAATTTTCCCTATATCGGCAAGAAGCGCTGAAATATAGGCTTGATCTGCAAGTTTTGAGCTGCCATGAATTTTTCTTGTTATTAATTGCGCATAGAATGCCCGCTTGTATGAATCAATCCAAAGATTTTCATATTTTTCATATTTTGACTCTAAAGCTTTCTGCGCCCCTGTTGCTATCAGCAGAGTATTAGTCCCTTTTATTCCTATTATTTTTATCGCTTCATCAATTGTTTCCAATCTTTTCGATGTTATATATCCTGCAGAGTTTGCAAGTTTCATTATTGATGCTGTTAACCCGGGATCTCGCGAAATTGCTTTTGCTATATCGCTGATTTCACTCTTCGGATCTCTTACGAGTGCCCTGATTTCATTTATATTGTCCGGCAGTGCCGGTATTTCTTCTATTTCCTTTAAAATATTTTCAGTAATCTCAAGATATGCCTCTTGAGGCAATACTTTATTTGGTATGCTGAGGTTAATAGATGTTAAAGCGTTATTTCTGCTCACTGTAAAAGAGTTTTTTGGGAAACCTGAATTTTTTATCAGCATTAATGAAATAATAAGTCCGAGTCCTGCGCCCTCTGAATCGTCAAGAACATCTGTAAATGCTTCCGGAATATTTTTGTATCTATAAGCCTTTGTAACTCGTGATTTAATTTTATTTAACTCCGATTCTAAAATTTGACTGTTATTTATTACACTTATAGTTAAATTGTCTTTAATAAGACCAAATTTTACCCGTACCATATACTTTGACATTTGAATAGATTTTATTATCTCATTTTCTTTTTGGAAGACATCATCTTTAAAACTATTCATTCCTTTACGGTAATCGTTTGTATTGTTAATATCCAGTTCTAAAGACTCAAAATATAGCCTTTTAAGGTTTGCCTTTACTGCATTATTTACTAATTCCTTAATTATTGCGGTAACAGTGTCTTTATAGTATATTAAATCATAGTTTTCCAGAAATCTATGTATCATTTTAATCAATTGGGACTCTACATCCTCTGTAAATCTTTTAAATTGAATGAAAAAGTCGCCTTTTGATCTTAATGCTTCAAGATAATCATCCGGTTTTATCAAAAAATATTTTGTTTCAGATTGAGTCAACGCCTGTTTCCTCTTTTAATTGAGTTATTTGATCATAGTATATATAATAGTATATATAAATGTAATAATTATGAGATAATCAATAATAATTAAGTTACACCAGCTTTTTTAGCTTTTTTATTTTATTTAATTATTATTTCAAGATAAATTTGTCTATTATGTATATAATTTGATTATGTATATAATTTGCTCTTGACAATAGAAATTACATAATGATATTCTCACAATCAGGCTTACTATGCCTATTGTTGATGATGTTTTGTGAATTATAGCATGAGAGTTATATGGTTCTTGTTGTATTTTTTATTGATATGGACAAAATATTATATTCTTAAAACCGGTTAATTAATAGAAGATTTATTTTAGGATAATTAAATATATTAAAAATATAGGATCGCTATATGCCCATTGATCTTGAATCAGCTGCAAGTAATCTGTCGGAACAGACAAAAAGACTTCAGATCGCCCTATATTATACATCCGGCGATGACGAGAAAGCTAAAAAAATGATTAATGGCACTTATTTAGATCTTTTCTTAATAAAGGCGAAATTTAGCTCTTCCAGCGTTTATGGCGCATTTATTATCTTTTTGAATATTCCAAATCTCCGAGTTGAAAACATATATTCAATTATATCTCGTTCTTTTGAAATCGCAGATATTAAGACTACTCAGACTTGGCGTAATTTTGAAGATCGTCTTGTAGATACAGCTAAAAAAGGCGATTTTGATGAGGTAATGACTGCAAAGGTAAATGAGGCATTGGCAAAGTCTTTGAATATGCAAGAGATTGATCAATTCTCACAATTGATAGATCAGGATAATGGGATTGCCGTAAGTCATAATTTTCAGAAGTTTTTTTCCGATGTAACAGGCTATCAGAATGTTACATTTTCAGTGGATTATGAAAAGATTAGTTCTCTTTCCATGGAGCTGCAATCCATAACAAGTACAAAAATAACAAATTTAAAAATAAAAAATAAAAAAGAAGATGTGAATGTTGAGGCAATAGATGATTCCGATGATCCTTTAGCAGGAAAAGACGTAAGGCTTTTAGTAAGAGGAGCTTTGATTTTGTCTCCAATAAAAGGGAAGGATATTTCAGAGCTTATAATCGGCGATAAAGTGATGATCAGCGTAATTGATAAAGGGGAGAAGGCTATTGAGCTGCTTAAAGCATTTAATGCATATAACGAGGAGAATAGGACTGCAAAGCCCATTGTAGGTCGTATTGTGTCAATAAGTCATACTACTGATTTTAAAATTCATGCTATTGTAGCAAAGGGGATATATGTAAAAATAGTTGAAGAGGAGAATTTCATTAAGGTCGCTATGGATTCTACTTATTATGGTATGCAGTTTGCAAATGAAGAGAAAGCTTCCAAGAAAAACAAAATGACTATATATATTCTTACAGCGATTTTTCTTGTATTGCTTGCAGCAGTTTTACTGTTACTCTTTTCAATCTTCTGATTTTTTATGTCATTGGCGTAAAAGTCAAATAACATGTCGGGCTTAGCGCTATTAGTTACATACCTGCGTCATCGCGAAACCTGTTTTAAGTTTACCCGATAAAACAATGTAAACTCGGCATGGCGATCCAGTAGGATAAATTAAGGCTCCGGATTGCCACGCGCAGGTTATTCAATTTATACTGAACATGATTGATGCGCTCGCAATGACATAATAATGTACTTATCGTTTACTCCTGTTACTTATCAGACAGCTCCGACGATAAATAAAAAATTAAAGTTCAGGTATATTTTATGTTTAATAAAAACAGGGGTAGTTACAGAGACATATTAAGAGATTTTTCGGGAGAGATTATCCCTGATATTGACGCATTTATAAACGGTTTTTTTGATGAAAAGATATTTTCCGCAGATTTGGACTTTATGAAGGAGATATTACAGTTTCTTAAGGAGTATTGTATTCGTGACGGGAAGAGAATAAGACCCCTGTTGTTATTAAACTCATACAATGGTTATAGGATTGGTTTTAAGAAGAGACATGAAATTATAAAACTCGGCGCGGTAATAGAGATGATGCACTCTCTGCTTCTGATACAGGATGATATAATCGACAGATCGGAAATGAGGCGCGGAGCAAAGGCGCTTCATATTCAGCTTGGAGACAGATACTCTTCTTTTAGTAATAATACGCTGATAGGTCAGGATATTGCTTCGGTTACGGCAGATATACTCTTTTCGCTGTCTGTTGAGATAATCAGCGAATCTAAAATCCGGTATGATATTAAAGACAGGTTTCTAAAAATTTTTTCACAGACATACGAAAAGACTGCGTGGGGTCAGATACTTGATTCGTTAAATACTATGCCGAAAAATATAGACTCAAAAAGCGATACGCCCATGCAGGTAAGTATAATGAAAACCGCATATTATACTATGGTATATCCATTAACAATGGGTTATATTTTAAGCGGCGGAAAAAATAAGAGAGAGATTGCAAATGTCGAATCATTTGCCATACCTCTGGGTATTGCATTTCAGGTAAGGGATGATCTGCTTGGAATTTTTGGTATAGAAAAGGATACGGGTAAACCTAATGATTCGGATATTCTTGAAGGAAAGATAACTCTTCCTGTGCAGAATACAATCCTAAAATTATCGGACAGGGAAAGAGAACAATTTATAAAGCTTTTTCTTAAACTTAAAAAATCAAAAGAGGATGTTGAATTTATACGTAAAAGCATAAGGGACAGCGGCGCATTGGAAGATACAATGAAACTTCATGCAAAGCTCATTGATGATTCTTATAATCTTCTTGATAATCTTTTAATGAAGCGGTATAATAAGGATGTTATTGCCGGTATTATCGAATCTGTTGAGGATATTAATATATAACTCTATTGTTTTGTTATTTTGTCGATTATCCGTTCAATCCTTGATTGTTCGGTTTGAATTTTTTCACTTATAGTTATTATCAGAGGGTCTTTATCTGTCGGTTTATGGTATTTGGCATAATTATTGATTATTTTATGACCTCTTATACTGTCTTTATCCTTTGAATAAAAAAGGGCTGATAAAAATATCTTATTCTTGGTTAATAGTTTTTCCATATTATCTTTTAAAGAGATATCCTTCAACTGTTCATCATATAAAGTTTGCAGAGCATGCGACCACTGCTTATTATTATCTTCTTCATATATGGTGAAATTATCTATGGTATTTTTTTCCGAAAGTATTCTTTCTATGCGGCGGGATAATTCATTTAGAGCGTATAATTGAATATAGAAGGTATAACTTTCTATCCCTTTTATTCTATTATTTTCAGTCACATAGTTTTTACCCAGACCTTCAATGTCAAGTTCGGTGTATATGTCTTTAATTAATAAAACGCTCTTTAATCTGTCGCGGGCTATTATCGTCATATCTATAATTTCAGGTCTGAATATATTAAAGTCGATATTACTTTTTGTTGATCTGTTTCTCTCTCTATATTTTATTTCATTTCTAATAACGGCATATATGTTGTCGCTCAGCATCCATGCAGGTATTAATTCATTATACGATAACGGGATACTTCTTGCGGCAGTCTGCCCGGTGATAAGCGAGAATGGAAATTCTACTCTTTGAGGCGGAGTTGTAGTATCAGTAGATATTACCGTGTATGGAGACATTGTGTAATCAGCCGGGAACTTTATGCTTGAGCCAAGCCCAAAGAACATCCCTTCTCCGGGTAATATTTCCTGGTCAGGCAGCCGCGATGTGTGGTTTGAGCCGATATTTGCTCCATAGCCTATATTCCCTCTCCCCTTCAGCCATATACAAGCTATCAGCAATGAGTGGTGGTGTGCGCTTGTAAACGGACCGGCAAGACTTGAAGTTATTTCACATCCTCCGATTGCAGAGTTTGAACCGATAATCGATTGGGAAATCATACACTGTTTTTCGGCTGATGAGTATTCCATTAAAACGGATTTATGTATTACGGCTATGGAATCAACTCTGCATCCCTGTTGAATAATAGATTCGCTAATATTAACGCCGCTGCCGATTGACGTAATTCCATCCTCTGAGCTTAATATGATGGAGTCGGATATGGACAATGCTCCGGAGATTTCAGTCATATTATTTATAAATGAGTTACTGATTGTATTTGTATTTATTATGCGGCAGTATTCTCCTATATATCCAATATCCAAGGAACAACAATTTTTATACTCTGCTATAAATTGATTATATATGAGGTCTATACCTTTCGTGAGTAAATATTCTGCAATATCAATATCTATGTCGGGGAATATCTTAATAGCTCGCTCTCCGGTTTCAGGACCAATGGTTATGCTGTTTATGTTGTTAAGAATATTTTCTACGCCGGATGTTAATGTATTAATGTTATAGAGTACCGAATGTGAAGATATTAAATAATTCGCTATCAGACCGCATCTGCATATAAGAGATTCGTCTTCAATAATTGAATCTTTGATTATGCTGTCATAAATTCCCGATTGCAGAGTAATTTTATTTTCAACTTCAAGATGCGACCCTGCGAATCTTCCCAAGCAGCATATACCGTAAAAGCGGTTGTTGGATATAAACGGTGTGAAAAAATCTTTTACAACAAAGACAGTTTCCCAGTTCTCTGCATGATTATTCTGTTTTTTGAGCTGGTCAATCTCTTCTATTTCAAGTCTTCTGTATTTGGCAGACAAAGAATTTTCTGTTAAAGAATTTTCTGTTAAAGAATTTTCTGTTACCGAAGATTTGATTTTGTTTATTTTATTTAAGAGTTGAGATTCTCTTAATATTGATGAAAATATTTCGTCGTAGTTTGTTGTTTTTTCGTTTTTTAGCATAATATATTATAAGCCTTGTTTTGTCCTACTGTTCAGACAAAGTTTTAGTTTCCTCTATTTTCTTTTTTATCTCTTCCCGACTCAATCCTTGCTCTATAAGTTCTAATATATAGTTCTGGACTTCCATCTTGCCTTCTTCTATTCCTTCTTCCTTACCTTCCCAGCGGGCGACTTCTAAGGCTTTGTCCATATCGAATTCTGCTGTCAGCATATTTACTACCTCCGATAAGTTCTTCTCTAAAAATTCTTTGAGTATGTTATTTGCTATACAATATTCTGAGGCTAATTTTATCGCTTCCTCTACAGAACAATAGTCCTCATATTCTCTTACCTTTTCTATCAAGGATGCATAATCCGATAAGGTTTTACACTTACGCATCAGTTCTGGATTATATCCTTTATTTATATTTATCACTTTTACTTCTAAGTCAATGAAATTTTTCCCACAACACTATTTTTTAATTCGTCACTATTTTTAAATGCTGTTGACAGTTTTAAGGTTTTTTCTGCAGGAAAATCTTCTTTCCCGTTATATAGCACTATAAATATGGGACTGGGTATTTATTTTTTCCATCTGCGTTTATAATAACAATCGCTAATCCATTTTGTCGGATTATTTTCTATATATTCTGTGATTCGATTATATTCATCTTGGTTACGGATTATGTGATCATGGTAGGATTTTTGCCACGGAGAAAATCCTAATTGTTTTGAAACATATTGTTTAAATTGTTTAACGATTATTGACACACTTGTAGGGGCGGTTATTAATCGCCCGTCTGCCTCGTTATTTTGTATTATTAAAATTAGATGTATATGATTTGGCATAATGACATATCTGTCAACAGAGACATTTTTATAATGGACAGAAATTTCGTTTATTGCCTTATCGACGATTATGCCATATTCCGAAAATTTAACATACAAATTATCTTCCATCTCATTTTGTGGATGGCTGTGGGATGATTGAGGTGGTTCGGATGATGATTGCGTGTTGTGTTTTAATTGCGGGCGATTGATGGATGATTGCGGGCGATTGGTAATCGCCCCTACGGCGTGTCCAAAAATTTCATATTTGTTTTTAACACATATCGTTATAAAATATAATCCGGCAGATGAATAATCATAATTTTTCAAACGATTTGGTTTGCGGACAGGTAAATTTTTCATGGCGTTTTTCCCTTATTTTGATTCTGCTTTAATTGCGGACGACAAAATGTTGTCCCTATAAAGATATAACGATGGAAAATTACGGGAAATAAAAATTTTTTAATTTTTTTATTAGTATGCTTTGACCCATAGTTGTTTAAATTGTTTAACGATTATTGACACACCGTAGGGGCGATTATTAATCGCCCGTTGCCACCGATAATTTTACAGGTGGCAGAGAAAATTTTTCACAAAAAACATATTATAATATTTCAACAAAAAAACAAAAAAATTATTGACACTTTAATAAGTAGAGTTTAATTTTACATTGGTTCTTTCAGCAGCAAAGTTTTATAACATTATTTATTTTATATTATTTAAAAAGGTGAAAGTTTTTATGAAAAACAGCTTTTCTTCTATTATAAGAGAGAGAGAGAGAGAGAGAGAGAGAGAGAGAGAGAGAGAGAGAGAGAGAGAGAGAGACGGCGCAATAAATCATCTCTTATAAAAAATATTAATCATTCGTTTTTTAATCTTCATGTAACACTAACCACTTACCATTATACATTAACCATTATTTCAACACTCACCCAAATACACGGGACTGAGTCTATACCTGCATTAAAACTAAAGGAGATTTTTCTATGAAAACCAAGAGCATACTATTGGGCGGTCTTATGTGCCTTATGGTCTTTATAATGACTGCGTGTTCAGGCAGTGTGGAAGATTCGGAAGACGCAATGCTTACTATAGATTTTGGGAATTTTGAAACGCAGGATCTGGTAAAAAACGAGAACATTGTTTACAAGATAGATATTGCAGATTATAATACCGGACAACCATACCTGAGCTTTCCCGCTAATAAAGGTCAACAGATTCAGAAAAAAGTTGCCTTAGGAGATTATACTGTATCGGTAGTTGTCTTTAAAGATTCCATAAACGGAGAAGAGTTTGCAAAAGGAAATTCAGGCGGAAAAGTTAAGGTCGCAACAGGTATAAATAATGTAAGAATTCAGCTTAATCTGGTTGACAGTGTTCCACTGACTGTTGATCCTTACGGTGGAACCCATTCTGTTACAGAAGCTCCATTTAAAATAACTTTAACTTCAGATATTGGAGTACCGATTGAATATACACTTACAGGTGCGCAGATCGGTTCCGGTACATTAACAGGAGCAGGGCAAATTAGCATAACCACTGCGGGAACTACCACGCTTAAAGCTATAGCGCGTGGAAGCGGTATTCTAAGCGACTCCCTGCCATTGACAGAGGTCTATACGCTAAACAATGGCTGGACGGCTAACGTAAACAGTACTTCTCATACTACGGCAATTACTTTTACTTTCGGCCTGCCTGTAACAGGTCTTGCAGCCGAAGATATAAGCATCAGCGGCGGGTTTACAAAGGGAACCTTGACAGGCAGCGGTACGACATGGACGCTGAACGGTATTCCTACCATCGGCGGCGCTAATCCTATATCGGTTAGTATTAACAAAACCGGTGTAACAAGCGAAGCCCAATTGGTGACTATATACGGAGAAAACGGAAAATTTCCGCTGTGGGCAGCAGTAGGGGATAGCAAATTTGGCGCGGAAGGCATTAGCGACATTGCTTGGGGCAACGATAAGTTTGTTGCCGTAGGGACTGGCGGTCAAATGGCATATTCTTCTGACGGAATAAACTGGACTGCAGTAACGGACAGCACATTCGGCTCGACTACCATCAGCTCCATCGCCTGGGGTAATGACAAGTTTGTTGCAGTCGGGTATAACGGTAAAATGGCGAATTCGTCTGACGGAATAACCTGGACTGCAGTAACGGACAGCACATTCGTATTTCAAATCAGAGGCATTGCCTGGGGCAGCGATAAGTTTGTTGCAGGCGGGAATAATGGCAAAATGGCAATTTCTCCTGAAGGAATAATCTGGATTACAGTAACTAACAACACATTCATGAATAACATCTTCGGCATCACTTGGGGCAACGGTAAGTTTGTTGCCGTAGGGACTGGCGGTAAAATGGCATATTCTTCTGACGGAATAACCTGGATTACAGTAACTAACAACACATTCACGAATAACATCAACGGCATCACTTGGGGCAATAACAAGTTTGTTGCAGTAGGGTATAGCGGTAAAATAGCATATTCTTCTGACGGAATAAACTGGACTGCAGTAACGGACAGCACATTCGGCACGTCTCATGCCAACGCTGTCGCCTGGGGCGGCAACAGATTTCTTGCCGGAGGGACCTCCGGTAAAGCGGCGTATTCATCTGACGGAATAACCTGGACTGCAGTAGCAAACAGCACATTCGGCTCGTCTGGCATCAACGGCATAGCTTGGGCCAACAACAAGTTTGTTGCCGTAGGTGATGACGGCAAAATAGCATATTCACTGACGGAATAAGGCAATGGGGAATTAAAGACACGCGCAGATTTTTATCACGACGTAGGGGCGGCATCCTGCCGCCCGCCGCGGTGTGCCCGTGACAATATGCCGTCCGTTTCAAATTGTTTATGGTTTATGATATTTATTGTTTCATAAATATATTTTTGCGGTTTGCGTTGATGAAATATACGGTTTGGTTAATTTAAACACGCGGGCGATTGATAATCGCCCGTACAACGAACGCATGAAATTTTGCGTGTGGATAAAAATTTTTGCGTTCGCATGTGATACATTTAATGAAACATGCGGGCGGCAGAATGTCTCGTCCTGAAATAGGTTTACACTAAAAAAACTAAAGGAGTAAACCGATGTTAGGATTAAGAGATTTTAAAGTAGAAGAAGTAATTCATTTCAGCGAATTTGAGAAACGTCAAATTATCGAAGA
>Ga0268262_10000611_pt1 | contig 46526 bp, 49 predicted proteins | sample TergutNc150P3_FD_190354 | JGI IMG/M metagenome (GOLD analysis project Ga0268262, IMG submission 190354) | Nasutitermes corniger P3 segment gut microbial community from laboratory colony in Florida, USA - Nc150 P3 (SPAdes) (version 2) | ecosystem: Host-associated > Arthropoda: Insects >... | reverse complement strand
TATCATCTAAATTCATTAAAATAGGTGCTGCCTCAACCGGTTTCATAGCAGCATAAACCTGTGCCAATTCTTCAATTTTTTGATTGGTGAGAACATCAGACTCCCCTACTTTTTTGTTTATTTCTTCTCTATCTTGGCTCATTTTTGCCAAATTCTGGCTAGTTTCCAGCTTTAAAAGCTCCAAACGGGAGAGTTCTTCCTTTAATTGCTGCTGTTTTTCCTCTAATTCCGCTGCCAATTTGCGATTTGCCTCGTAAAGTTTGCTCTGTTCCAAGTCTTGTGCTTCCTGGTCGGGCGAATTCCTTTCCAAATAGCCGGCAATCATCTTTTTGACTTCCACATTCAATGTTCCCACTTCCAGCCTCGCCATGCCGCTCGCAAGCAAGACGGCAAAGAAAATCACCGGAAAAAGCAGCAATGATGCAATGCCCACGCCTATTAAATCTCTAGCACGTATATCCATACAGAACATATATGCAAAATTTGTGCCAAATTTTAGAAAGAATTTTTGGGGTACCCTACAATTCCGGCAATTCTTTGAGCAAATCCTTTAAAAAATTATCATCGCCATGTGGGAGTATAAGGTCTTCTTCGGGGCTTTCCCAAGGTTCTCCTGCTTTGAGCGGGTAAATTGATCCCGCAGTAAGGCGTCCATCCCCATTGAAATCTTTAAAATAAAGCAGGTTGTAAATACCTTCCAGCAAACCCTTTATTTCAAAATTACCCGTATCATCGCACTTTGTCTGCCACTGCCTGCCCAAAGACCTAGAGTGCCTAGAGCGTTTTGCTTTGGCTGCACCTATTATTTCTTGCAAAACAACCACCGTTTCATCATCGCCACCCGGTATTTCCCCTTTCAAAGATGCCATTTTCAATTTTGAAATTGTGTTGAATTGGGTCAAAATTTTCTCCTTGAACAAGGTATCAACAACAGAATCCTTTTCCACCTGCACAAACTTGATTTTTGAATCTGTTCCCCAAGCGGTATCTGCCAAAATTTCCAGATTAGCGGCATCTAGTTGTTTCACCTCTATTTTAACGCTATCTTCATTTACATAAAGGCGAAATTTCAAACTATCTGCTGAAATCGGATGGTTGTAATACAGTCTTATGGGCAAATCTGGCAAAACATCAGAAACTCCTTTTGCCGGTTCTATTTTGGAAATAAATGTGGGCGTAATTTCTTTTTCTGGGATTTTTTTGAACTTGAATTTTGTGGAATTCTGCGCAGTGTCCAATTGCCTTCCAAGAGAATCTTTCGCATAAAGGCAACGTGCTGTGTAAAGCGAATCATTTTTTAAATTATCAATTAAAAACACGGTGTTTTGGCTGTTTGCTTCAACATAAAAATCAGAGGGGAAAATTGTATCTTTGCCGCTTAAAACAAAACAATTGCCTTTTTGTTTAAACAGAGAATCCAAAACTGTATTTCTGGAAAACGAAAACTCAATTTCCCTATTTCCTCTTTGACTAACAGCTTCCAAACTAAACGAAGACGTATCTAAATCTCCAAGAGAAAATTTAAGCGATGGCAAAGTTCTACCTCTTTTTGGTTCGGTCAATTTAAACGGAATATCCGCAATGCCTGCTATTTCACTTTCCGCATCTAATTTTTGATTGTTGTTTTCGTCTAAAAAGGCTACAGCCAAATACGAACCTGCTTGCATTCCCTGTAAAACTCCGTTTCCAAGGCTATCGGTTTGAGCAATATATAGGGGAATCTCTTTTGTGATACGCGGAATGGTATCGGCTTCTGCTTTTAAGGTTGAATCCCTGAATTTCTCCAAATAACCCTTGTGCAAGCGAGCGGCACCAAAGGGATAAAAAGCAACAACGGGGAATTTCCTTTTTTTAATCAAAGAATCTTGGAGCAGCACAGAGAAATTCGCTTTGAGGCTATCCAAGAAACTTCCGGTTGAAAACAAAATTTGGAATGGCTTTTCCAGCGGATTGCCCTGCAAATCTTTTATGGCATTTGTAACTGTGAGGTTGTAGGTTGTGTTGGAATCCAAAGGCTCGGTGGAATAAATGCGCAATTTGTCGCCATTTGCTTCTATGCGCAGCTTGCCAGAAATAGGAGGCGAAATTGCAACCGCGCCATTTGGCGGTTTTTGAACTATCCACTCATCAAATTGCAGTGTTAAATCCAAATTCACGCTTTGATTTACGGAATTTAAAGCAAGCGTTGAGCCGCTAACTCTGGGAGGCAATTTGTCTTCGGGTCCTCCAGATGGCGGAGCCACGGAGGCACATGTCTGAACCAGAATGGCCAGAATTAACAGGATTAACAGAATTATCAGAGTTTTATGTTTATTTTTCATTTTCCACCTTGTCTATTAGCAAAACGAATTCGCCTTTTGGGGTGCGGTTTTTGTAGTGTTCTAGGAGTTCGGTGGGGGTGCCTGTTAGGTGTTCTTCGAATTTTTTTGTCAGTTCTCGCATTAAGGCTACATTTACTTCGCCGTAAACTTTTTTTATTTCTCCCAAAAATTTCACAAGGTTGTGCGGACTTGCGTAAAATATAAGGGTGCTGTTTCCATCGTTTTTCAATTTTTGCAATAAATGTTCCCTTTGCGCGCTTTTTTTTGGAGAAAAATTCTCAAAGCGAAATCTATCCGTTGCAAATCCACTTGCAACCAGAGCCGCGAGCAAGGCATTTGCCCCAGGCACCGCCCTAACAGGAATATGCTCTACCCTGCAAGCCCTTACCAAATTAAACGCGGGGTCTGCAATTCCGGGTGTTCCAGCATCGCTCACAAGCGCTATGTCTCCGCTTTCTTTCAAATATTCAATATATTTTGGAGTAACCTGTTCTTTGTTAAAATCGTGATAGCTTTCCATTTTCGTAGGTATTCCATAATGTTCAAGCAAAACTCGGCTATGCCGCGTATCTTCTGCCAAAATAAGCGAAACTTCCTTCAAAACACGCACCGCTCTGAATGTCATATCTTCCAAATTGCCTATAGGCGTACTCACTATGTAAAGCGTGTTCATTACTCCTTGTTAAATATAGTAAAATTTTCTACATTTTTCACTATGTCCATATCAGCCGACCTAGTTTCCAAAATTATCCAAAGCCTTATAGGCTTGAATATTTATAAGATTATTCTTTTCGGCTCTTATGCCAGAGGCACGGCAACCGAAAACAGCGATATTGATTTGGTTGTGATTTTAGATTCTGACGAAATGAGCCAGTTATTTAAAGACAGAATGGCTAGAAGAAGACCTGTGTCTAGGTCATTGTTGGAAATAAATAGACAATATCCTATGGATATTATAGTTTATACAAAAGCGGAATACGCTTATCTTAAAGGTAAAGAAGATTTTTTTATACAAGAGATAGAGGAAACTGGCAGAGAATTATATGGGAAATAACGTAAAAAAATCAAATGCTTGGATATTTTTTGCAGACAAGGACATACAAATTGCAGAATTAGCAGTTGATAATGCAGAACTTTCAGGAGAAGTAACCTTTCACTCTCAGCAAGCTATTGAAAAATACTTTAAAGCATTTTTAGCAGAAAATGGAATTGCAATTAAAAAAACTCACGACTTAGTGGAGTTGTATTCAGAAATAAGAAAAATAAAAGATATGAATTTGAACGAAGATATGTTGCAAGACATAAAGGATTTATATATAGAAGCTCGTTATCCCAGCAATGTTGGACTTTTCCAAGATGGTTCATTGCCTACTATTGAAGATGCTAAATCCTATTTAGATTTTGCCAAAAGCATAGCAAGTATTGTTAAATCTGAAATTCACTAAACCAAATTGGCAACCCGCCCCCCAGTCCCCAACGCTTGTGCAGAAGAACCGCATAAGGTGTTAACATATTGGGCTAAAGGAAGACGGGTTGCATCCCTGCTTGCGCGGGGACACCAAGCAGCTTTTGGCTAGGCGGCGCAATGGAGTAATAAGGAAACCATTGGCTGCGCAACTAAGCCTGTTGGTCTTTTTGTTTATCTCAAATAACCGAACTGTGGAGTTAAAGAACCGCAATCGCCAACAGCGACTTTGCCCTTGACATCAGCAGTACCTATTTTAATATTAGTTGCTTTTATACTATCCCTATCGAAATTAACTAACCATACAGTATCCTTCAGACAATTATTTAAAGCAATTTTATTTTTCGCTTGCCAAGTTGCTATACCGGTGGTATCATTCGTGTAAGCTTTTCCTTTGTCGGCAGTAGTAGATGAATACTCGAAAGTTGCTGTACCGCCCTTCTCACTATCATTATCAGCTCTATCTCCAGGTGGAGTATAGCCAACTGCCTTAAAAGATCCCGCTGTACCATTTTCCGTAACAAAGGCTTGTTCCAATTTGCTCCAAGTGCCAACTGCCGGACCAACCTCGCTGGCTTTTGCTTTTGCGGTCATGCCGAACAGCTTTGGAATGGCGATTGCGGCTAGAATACCGATGATCACAATTACAACCATCAGCTCGATAAGGGTGAACCCTTTTTTGAGTTTTTGAACAGACATAAAGTCCTCCATATTGAACGAGCCTACTCTTTTCCACGGTTTTCGGCATACCCGCATTGCATTTTAAGGTTCCTTAAAACGCAACGTTTTTGCCCTTTTATATGAGCTGATTTTTTTGCAGAAAACGACATAATTTTGACAAAAGTAGGCTAAAAATGACAAAAAATTGACAAAAGTGGTCTAAAAATGGTCACAGGGGCGAAAAATAATGTATATTAGTAGTGTTGCGTTTTAAGGAAGGTTAAAATGCAACGGTAAATCTCTTGCTTTGATTCAAAAAACATATAAATCCTATTGACAAACTAGGAATTAATTTCTATATTTAAGAAAAAAGGAGAATGTACTATGACTACACCTAGTGACTATGGGTTGCCAGAAACAATAGAGCTTGAACAGTGGGCTTCGCCATATTTTCCAGAATTTCAAGAAACAAAAGTAGATAATGAAGAACCCAAAGCATATTCTCCCACTGTTTCGTCTTATAAAGAAGCACCTGCTGGCAAAACTGGCTTTGATGTAAACCAAATTCGCAAAGATTTTCCCATATTAAACGAAAAAGTGAACGGCGGCAAACCCCTTGTGTGGCTTGATAATGGAGCTACCACGCAAAAACCCAATGCAGTTATAGACCGCATTTCTTATTTTTATCAACACGAAAACTCAAACGTGCACCGCGGGGCGCATGAACTCGCAGCCCGCGCCACCGATGCTTATGAAGCAGCACGTGAAACAACCGCCAAATTTTTAGGGGCACCTTCAAAAGACAATATAGTGTTTGTGCGCGGCACAACAGAAGCCATTAACCTTGCGGCACAGGGCTATGTTAAACCATTGCTCACCCCTGGTGACGAAATAATACTAACCCATCTTGAACACCACGCAAATATAGTGCCTTGGCAGTTGATAGCGCAAGAGACTGGGGCTCTCATCAGAGTAGCTCCTGTTGATGATTCGGGGCAAATTATTTTATCTGAATTCGCAAGTCTTTTTAACAAACGCACAAAATTTGCTTCGGTAACTCACGTTTCAAATGCTCTGGGAACCATTACCCCTGTTCATGAGATGATTCAAATCGCACACGGGAACGGCGTGCGCATTCTTGTTGATGGGGCACAGTCTGTGGCTCATACGCCTTTGAATGTAAGCGCTATGGATGCAGATTTCTTTGTATTCTCCGGTCACAAAATATTTGGACCCACAGGCATAGGAGCCTTGTATGGAAAATCCGAGGTTTTGGAAGAAGCCCAGCCCTATCAGGGCGGCGGAAATATGATAAAAGACGTGACTTTTGAACACACTGTCTATAATCCTGCGCCATCTAAATTTGAAGCTGGCACTGGCAATATTGCCGATGCCGTTGGACTTGGAGCAGCTTTGGACTATGTTTCAAATGTGGGAATTGCAAATATAGGTGCTTATGAACACGAATTGCTGAACTATGCAACCGGTGAATTAAAACGCATAAACGGTTTGCACCTCATAGGCACAGCAACAGAAAAAGCTAGCGTTTTGTCTTTTATACTAGACGGAGCAAGCGTTGAACAAGTTGGCAAACATCTTGCTAGCCACGGCATTGCCGTACGCGCCGGACATCACTGCGCGCAGCCTATTTTGCGCCGCTTTGGGTTGGAAGCAACTGTGCGCCCAACCATAGCCTTTTACAACACATCCGAAGAAATTGACAAGCTGGTAAGCGCAATAAGAGAACTCGTGTTGTAAGGAGGCTTTGCATGGGAATTGACTATGAGATAGAGCAAATTGCAGCCGAGTTGTTAAGTGATTTCCAAAAAAAGCGAGTAGCTAAACAGCCCGTGAAGCTAGTCATAATTGACATAATCAGCAAATTGCAGCACCTGCTGTTTCCGGGAATTTTTGAAAGCGTTTTGACAGACGGCTCGGTAAAAAATAAACTCAATGTTATGCTGGAAGAAGTTTCCCACAATTTAGCCAAGCAAACAAAATTGGCTCTGCGCTATGATTTGCGTTACAAAGACACAGACCAAGAAGAGCTAGACAAAACGGCTTGGGAAATAACGCGCCAAATGATATTAAAAATTCCTCTCATAAAAGATTTTCTGGAAAAAGATATTGAAGCCGCATATAACGGAGACCCTTCCGCATATAGCAAGGCAGAAATTGTGATTTCTTACCCAGGCATTTATGCCACAATGGTTTACCGAATAGCACATGAATTATATTTGCTATCTGTGCCGCTAATTCCCAGAATTATGAGCGAATATGCGCATAGCGTAACTGGCATAGATATTCACCCTGGCGCGGTTATAGGAGAATACTTTTTTATAGACCACGGCACCGGCATTGTTATAGGCGAAACCTCCATTATCGGGGATAATGTGAAATTGTATCAGGGAGTGACCATCGGTGCTTTGTCCACAAAGGGAGGTCAAAGCATAAAAGGAGTTAAACGCCACCCAACCATAAGCGATAATGTAACTATATATTCAGGTGCTTCTATTTTGGGAGGAGACACCGTTATTGGCGAGGGAGTGATAATTGGGGGCAATGCTTTTGTGGTGAGGTCTGTTCCCGAAAATACCCGAGTAAGCGTGAAAAATCCAGAATTGCAATTTAAGAGCAGCGAAAATATTTCTTCTCATATAGAATTAGACCAATTGGATTTTTGGCACTACGAAATTTAGGTATAGTGGTGGCTGAAGAATACTTGAAACATATTTTAAAATTGCTCAAGGATAATGAAGTTCCCGAGCTGCCTGATGAATATGCTGAAAACCAATTAATGGCTCAAATCCACGAAAAATTAAAAGCAATTCGTGAGATTTTGTTTGCATTTTCGGCAGGTAATTTTTCTTCCCCCATCACCACCCAAGGTATTATTCCAAACCATTTAAAATCTCTTCAAACCAGTTTTCGCAATTTAATATGGCAAGTTCAAATGATTGAAAAAGGGGATTTCACTCAGGAAGTCCATTTTTCGGAAGAATTTTCAAAAGCATTTAACAACATAGTTCGCAGACTAGAACTCAGTCTTTCCAAACTGAAAGAAAAAGAAGATACGCTTGCAGATATAAATAATAAGCTCCGCAAAGAAGTTGAAAGCAAAGAAAGCCTTAAAGAGAGCAATACCTATTTTAAATTCTTGGCAAGCCACGACTCCTTAACAGGTATTCTCAACCGCCGAGCCTTTATTGAAACGGTGGAAATTGAACTCGCCACCGCAGCATATCTCAATGTTCCATGCTGCCTTGCCATGATGGATATAGACCATTTTAAAAAATTCAATGATACTCATGGACACTTGGCTGGAGATGAAGCCCTGCGCCATACGGTTAAGATAATAAGTTCGAGGCTCAGGAAAAATGATTTTATGGGACGCTATGGCGGAGAAGAATTCATTCTTTTCTTTTATTATGCCAACAAAGAAACAGGGTTGAAAATACTGGATAGGCTTCGTATATACTTGTCCGAGTCTCCAGTTTCTTTGGAAAAAGGTCTCACAGAAATTCACGCTAGTTTTGGCATTGTGGAAATTGACGTTGAAAAAGCGGCAGAAAAAGGTTATATACAGAAATTGATACGCGATGCAGATTCAGCCCTTTATTCCGCCAAATTATCGGGACGAAACAAGGTAGTAGTTTTTAACCAAGAAATGAATTCTGGGCATTATGAAATTTAGTACATTTACAATAGGGATAAAATGGATATAAGCACAACTTGCATACACGGTTGCAAAAAAAAGTTTGATACAACAGGTTCGGTTGCAACTCCGATATTTGCATCTGCCACATTCGCCCATCCGGGCGTTGGGCAAAGCACCGGTTTTGATTATTCCCGCTCTCTAAACCCCACAAACGTGCATTTAGAAGATACCGTAGCCGCATTGGAAGGCGGCACCGATGCCATTTCATTCTCTTCTGGCATGGCGGCTGTTTCAACACTCATGGAACTATTTTCCCCAGGCGACCACATAATAGCCTCCGATGACCTTTATGGCGGAACCTTTCGCCTTTTTGAGCGCGTGTCCCATAAGAACGGAGTAAATTTTTCTTATGCAGCCACTCCAAAAGATATGGAAAAAGAAATAAGCAAATCAACAAAAGCCATATTTTTAGAAACTCCTTCCAATCCAATGATGCACGTAATAGACATCGCTGCGGTTGCTGAAATTGCAAAAAAACATAATTTGCTTTTTATCGTTGACAACACATTCTTAACCCCATATTTTCAAAAACCTTTTTCTCTGGGCGCAGATATTGTTTTGCACAGCGGAACAAAATATTTAGGTGGTCACAACGATACTCTGTCTGGATTTTTGGTTGTAAAAAACGATGAGCTTTTGGAAAAACTGAGGTTTATAGCAAAAACCACCGGCGGCTGTCTTTCTCCCTTTGATGCTTTCCTCATAATTCGCGGAATAAAAACGCTCGCCATTCGCATGGAACGGGGGCAAGAAACTGCCCAGAAAATTGTGAACTGGCTTTTGGAGCAAAGCGCGGTAAAAAAAGTATATTACCCCGGATTGAAAGAACACCCAGACTATGAAATATCCAAGCGCCAAACCAGCGGTTTTGGCGGCATGATTTCTTTTTCCGTGCAAAATGAGCAAACAGCCATAAAAATACTGGAAAGCGTGAAAGTTATAAAATACGCCGAAAGTTTAGGCGGCGTTGAAAGCCTAATAACCTACCCAATGCTCCAAACCCACGCCGACCTCCCAGAGAGCGATAGACGCGCGCGCGGCATAGACGAATGTTTGCTCCGCCTCTCTGTTGGTTTGGAAGCCGCAGATGATTTAATCTCCGACCTCAAGCAAGCATTAGGGAACTGATATGAAATACGACTTTGACCGCATCATAGATAGGAGCAACTCTTACAGCATTAAGTATGAGCCTTCTTGGCGCGGAAAGCCAAGCGATGTGCTGCCCTTATGGGTTGCCGATATGGATTTTGCCGCCCCGCCCTGTGTGCAAGAAGCATTTGAGCAACGCGCCGAACACGGAATTTATGGATATTCCGAACCCGATGCCGCGTATTTTGATGTTGTGCAAAAATGGTTTGAAGAACGTTTTAATTGGAAAACCGAATGTGAATGGCTAACTATTACTCCGGGAGTGGTAAACGCATTGTTCATAGCCATTCGCGCCTTGACAAATCCGGGAGAAGGAGTTGTTATACAGCAACCTGTGTATTATCCATTTGAATCTAGCATAAAGAAAACCGGAAGGCAGTTGTTGGTAAATGAGCTTATCCTTAAAGATGGACGCTATGTTATAGACTTTGATGATTTTGAAGAAAAAATTGAGCAAGCAAAAATGTTTATCTTGTGCAACCCCCACAATCCAGTTGGGCGCGTATGGGAAAAAGATGAACTCACTCGCATGGGTGAGATATGCCTGCGGCATAGAGTTATTGTTGTTGCTGACGAAATCCATCAAGATTTTATTTTCCCAGAACACCAGCACATTGTATTCGCTTCTCTCAATAAAGATTTTGATAATATTGCCATCACTTGCACATCGCCCTCAAAAACTTTTAATCTTGCAGGGCTACTCCACGCAAATATTTTTATTTCCAATAAAACTTTGCAAGAAAAATTCAAAAAAGAATATGCGCAAATTGGTATAGGTCAGCCAGGAATAATGGGTCTCATCGCTTGCAAAGCGGTGTATCAAGACGGAGCAGAATGGCTCGATGAACTTATGGAATATTTAGCTCAAAATATGCAGCTTTTAAAAACATATCTTTCAAATCACATTCCGCGTATTAAATTTATTGAACCAGAAGGGACATATTTAGCGTGGCTAGATTGCAGAGAACTTGGACTTTCTGCTCAAAAGCTAGACGAAGCCATTACGCACAAGGGAAAACTATGGCTGAATGCGGGTTATACATTTGGAAAAGGCGGAAATGGTTTTGAACGCATAAATGCGGCTTGCCCTCGCTCTGTGCTGCATAAGGCGTTGGAACAATTGAAAAATGTGGAGGCTGAATAAGATGAATGTTTTAGACATTGTAGGCAACACTCCGATAGTTGAATTAAAACTCAGCACAGCAAATGGAGTTTCTCTGTTTGCCAAAGCTGAATATTTCAACCCAAGCGGCTCTGTTAAAGACCGTGCCGCAAAAGCCATGATACTAGACGGCATTAACCGAGGTTTGCTAACCAAAGATAAAATCCTTTTGGATTCCACAAGCGGCAACACCGGCATTGCCTACGCTATGTTTGGCGCAGCGCTGGGCTACCAAGTGTACCTGCTTATGCCAGCAAATGCGAGCGAAGAGAGAAAAAAAATTATACGTGCTTATGGCGCAAAAGTGATAGAAACAGATCCGCTAGAAGGCTCTGACGGTGCATATCGCTTGGCAATGGAATTTGCGGAAAAAGAACCAAATTTGTACTTTTTCCCAAATCAGTACGACAATTTTGAAAACCCAAGAATGCACTACGAAACAACAGGCGTTGAGCTATATAATCAGTGCAAACCAACGCACTTTATAGCTGGAACTGGTACTTCCGGTACCTTTATGGGCGTTTCAAAACGTCTTAAAGAGTTTGACCCCTCAATACAAATTGTGCTTATGCAACCAGATTCTCCATTTCACGGGCTTGAGGGAATGAAGCACATGGAAACAACCATAAAGCCAAAAATTTTTGACAAGAGCATAGCAGATTTATCTGTTGAAGTGAAAACAGAAGATGCTTATGCAACAGCAAGGCGGCTAGCTTTGGAAGAAGGTTTGTTTGTAGGGATAAGTTCAGGCGCAAATGTGTACGCCGCTATGGAACTGGCAAAAACTTTGCCCTCAGGCTCGCGAATAGCCACAATTCTCTGCGACAACGGATACCGCTATTTATCACAACCATTATGGAGAGACATATAATGCTTCAACTTTCCTCTGAACTGGACAACAACATAAGAAAGGCTGGCGAAGCCACCTACCCCAATGAATGCTGCGGAATTCTTTTGGGAGAAATAAAAGACGATGGAACCAAAATCGCAAAGCGCACCGTGAACATAGACAACTCCAGCGAAAACGAAGAACGCTATCACAGATTTCTAATAACGCCAGAAGAGATGTTCAACGCAGAAAAAATCGCAAGAGCAGAAAAACTGGAAATCATAGGCTTTTACCACTCGCATCCCGACCACCCCTCAAAGCCCTCCGGCTACGACAAAGACCACGCCCTCCCTTTCTATTCATACATCATTGTATCAGTGGACAAAGGCAAGGCTCAAATTCTCACGAGTTGGGAACTCACCGATGATAGAACAGACTTTGTGCAGGAAGAGGTTGTTTAAATTTTCTATATTTACACCTAATATGTCTTTATACGCCAAAACAACTTTTAACAGGGCTTGCACCGCAAGCTCTAAGAGTGGTTTTAAGCCCTCTTTTTTTTCGGTGGGCAAAAATCATTTCAACTCGCAGATAAGCGATTCTCGCACGGTTTGTGACGCAGTAGAAGGCATTTCTTTTAGTATATACGACCCCCCCCCCCCCCCCCCGAAATTAAACGCACATTTTATCGGTTCCGTGGGCAGGAAGTTGTGAATATGGCAAAACCATTTTTCATTTTGCTGCTTTTTGCATTTGCCGCTTATGGGCAGGTGCAAGAGCGTGTTGCGATATTGAACACTGTGGATGACAGCAAACCCGAGCTTGATTTTACGGTATTGGCATACTTGACCAATAGCCTGCGCGAAATAACTGTGAAAATGTTGCCCGAAAAAGAATATTTTGTTATGACCTCGCAAAGCATAGTGGAAATGCTGGGTCCGGAGAGAAAAGAAGAATGCAAAAACAAATGTATGCTAGACATGGGCAAGGCAATAAGCGCGGATTATATCGGTCAGGCTAGGCTAGGTCGCTTGGGTGGCAATTTGACCATAACTATGGAATTGTATAACGTTGTTAGAGGCAATTTAATCGGTTCCTTCAATGGCAATGCCAAAGACGAATTCGGCTTGGTAGCAGTGATAAATGAGAAAGCGCCGGCAATGTTCAGAAAAATGCTAGGCGTTTCTGATTCTCCTTTTGTCCCTGGCGGTGTAAGCGGCTTGGAAAAAAAGGCTGATTACGAAAGTAGTTACGAAAAGCGTTATTTGGCACATTTAAATACCGAACCTTCTGGCGCGGTTTTGAGCTTTAACGGAGTACCAAACGCCAGTTGTACAAGAACACCTTGCAAAGTTGAATTTCGCGAAGGCAGCGTTCGCATTATCGCTGCATTGGAGCAGTACGAAACAGCAGACACCACAGTTTCGATAAAACAGAATAACCAAAATATAAACATCAGGCTAAAGGCAAATTTTGGAGTGTTGGAGATAAATCCTGCTTACTTGGACGGAATAGGAAAAGACGAGCAATGGAATTTATCTTTAAACGGCAAGCCAGCTTACTCTTGGGAAAACAGGCTTTCGCCGGGTAAATACAAAGTGGAACTCAGCCATAGGTGCTATGAAACTTTGAACCCTGATGTTGGTATAAACAAAGGCAAACGCGAGGTTGTCAATATGGCAAGCTACATAACGCTGAAAAAAGGCGGTTTGGTTTTGAGCGCGGAAGCTGATGACGAGCCTGTGAGCGAGCCTGTTTTTGTGAATGGCAAGCAGGTTGGCGAAACACCTTTCAGCGGTTCCGTGCCTTTATGTGCCAAGATTGAAATCGGAGAAGGCAGGGAAGAGGTAAGTGTGCAAATTAAACATAATAAATCGGTGACATATACGCACAAGATGAATACGGAAGAAAGGAGGCGCAGGCTGGAGGCTGAACAGGAGCGGCAGGAACAGAATCGGATGAGAGCAGCCTCAGAAGAAACTATGCGAACTGCCTGGATGATAGGACTTGGTGGAATTCTTGCTGCTGGCGCGGTTTTTGATATGGAAAATATTGATCCCTACCTTAACTCAGTTCAATATCTATGGCCAGCGATTGACATTGAATTCTATAAGCGAAATCTCAAGTTTTTCCGCTTTGGGTTTAATTTTGGTTTCGGCTCGGGTAGTATTGACAAAGATGCGGTCGAAAGAGATTACCCATATGCCGACCATATATTTGCAATGCATTTTCATATAAATACATTCGCAAGATTGTACCCTGTGGATTTCCTATACCTATCGGGAGGTGTTGGCTGGTTTCACTGGTACTCGGCAGGTTTTGCATCCAAAAAGAAAGATGACGATAAAACTGAAAATAATAAAATCATTTCAACGCCAGTATTTCCGATAGGTGGGGGAATATGTTTAGGCTCTTTTGGAGATGACGATACATTCGCTGGGATTTTTATTGAAGGACTATATAACATAGTGCCATCTAAGGGAGGGTATATATCCATCAGTATTGGAATGAAAGGGAATTTTAAGAATAACAAAGACTAAGGAGGAGGAGGAGAAAGCGAAAATGATGAGAATGAGAGGATATAGCGGATATTAGCCTTGCCAAAAATGTGTTCCTAAGTTTTGGCAAGATGAACAAAGTGGGAAACAAAAGCTGTTTTCGGGTCAATGGAACCAACCCATTTTCAGCTTGCTCTTTCTAGCACGGTGCTAGGGAGAGCGTTTAACAAGAGGTTCCGAGGAGAATTCATTATGAGCGAAAATTTCACCGATTGCGAAATATGTGGAAAAATAAAACTAGAATATGCGCTCTGCCCGTTTTGCAACTGTCACGTGAGTGAAGGCGAGTATGGCGGTCTTATGATAAAAGGTAGTCGTATATACTGCAATAATTGTATGCGTTATATAAGTGGGGTATGTAACCCTAACCTCTGCAAAAAGGAAAGGGAAAGGCGCGAGCGTGCCAACTCTACGGGGTCTAGCGGAAACTCAGAACCATTAACAAAAAACGAAATAATAGCTTCTATTATTTCCATAGTTTTCTTTATATTATTCATATATTTTTTTTCGCTCCGTAAGTATTTTTAGTAAATCTTAAAAAGTATTAAATGTAAGAAACCCGCCAAGTTCTATGTTCCTAGGAGTTTGGATGGACGAACAGAAATAGGAAACAGAAGCTGTTTTCGGGTCAATGGAACCAAACGTTTTCAGCTTGCTCTTTTCGGCACGGTGCTGGGGAGAGCATTTAACAAGAGGTTCCTTAAAGGAGAAAGAACATGAGCTTCGCAAATATTTTCAAAGCTGCCCAAGAAGGAACGGTTGATGATGTACTAGATTTTGTTAAGCAACATAACGCTAGTATCTATGAGAAAGACAACAATGGTTTTACACCGTTGCACTGCGCTCAGTATAACAAAAATGTTAAGGTCATCGAATACATCATCTCTCAAAAAGGAGTTGATATTAATGCAAAAAGCAAGGCAACCGAAACCTTCCCTGACGTAACACCGCTACACATAGCTGTACTCGTAGGTAACATAGAATATGCTAAAATTCTCCTTGCTGCTGGTGCAGATGTTAATGCTAAAAGTGATATAGCTGGAACTCCATTGCACATATCAATATTCCAAGATAACATTGAATTTGCTGAATTTCTCATTAAGGCTGGAGCAAATGTTAATGCAGAAAGTAGAAACGGAACCCCACTCATCGTAGCGACAATCAATGATAAAACGGAATTTGTTAAAATTCTCATTAACGCTGGAGCAAAAGCTAACATTTCAGCAAATTTTTAAAAGTGAAGAGCGGATGGAATTCCTATAATGAAAAATTTTCGCCATCAACGGCACAAACCTTGCCAAAACAGTGTTCCCAAGTTTTGGCGAGGTGAACAAAGCGGGAAACAAAAGCTGTTTTCGGGTCAATGGAACCAACTCGTTTTCAGCTTGTTCTTTCTGGCACGGTGCTGGGGAGAGCGTTTAACAAGAGGTTCCTTTAGGAGTAAAAACCATGTGCCCATATTACGATGAGAGATACAAAAGCTGCAATTTTTTTTCTGGTCAAGACGATTCCCAGCGGCAAAGTTATTGCATGACCGATAGCAATTGGAGGCAATGCGCTAACTATTACAATAGGACTCTCGAAGAAAAAATAAAGCATCAGCGAAGAACAAATCCAGATTTGTAACCTGCATAAAAATAGAAGCTGTTTTCGGGTCAATGGAACCAACTCGTTTTCAGCTTGCTCTTTTCGGCACGGTGCTGGGGAGATAGATAGTTACTAAGTAATTGCTTCTATGCCTTTCTCAAAAATCCTAGAATTATACCACCCCCTGCACGAAGCAGACATAACTAAATTTTTTGAGGTGGCAAAGCAGCAGTTTCGCTCAAAATAATCGTTTTTCATAAAATTCAGAGTAATTTTGCCATTTCAAGCAATAAATTATCTTCTTGCAAGATAATAATATATATTACACCTATATGACTTCCCCTTTCACCGACCCAAGAGACGGCAAAACCTATAAAACAGTTACAATAGGCAAGCAAATATGGTTGGCGGAGAATTTGAATTATGAAGCGGAAGGCAGCAAGTTTTACAATGATGACCCCGCCAACGGCGAAAAATACGGGCGGCTTTACGATTGGGAAACAGCTATGAAAGTTTGCCCTCCTGGGTGGCATTTGCCAAGCCATGAAGAATGGCAAGAGCTTGTGGATTTCGTAGGTGGCAATCACATTGCCTTAGAGAAACTCAAGGCAACTAACGGATGGAAATATGATAAAAATAGCACGGACGAATACGGTTTTTCAGCTCTCCCGGGCGGTAATGGCTATTCCGGTGGTAGCTTCGACGATGCCGGCAGCATCGGATACTGGTGGAGTTCGAGTGAGGATGGTAGTGACCGGGCCTATAACCAGTATATGGGTTACGATTATGACTACTGTGGCGCATGGTACCGTTCATACCTTAAGAACTACTTGCTCAGTGTCCGTTGCGTGAAGGATTTGTTTAACGGTATAATATCTAATCTCAATAGCTGTGATAACTTACTAACTTATTTATATATTACACCTATATGACTTCCCCTTTCACCGACCCAAGAGACGGCAAAACCTATAAAACAGTTACAATAGGCAAGCAAACATGGATGGCGGAAAATTTGAATTATGAAGCGGAAGGCAGCAAGTTTTACAATGATGACCCCGCCAACGGCGAAAAATACGGGCTACTTTACGATTGGGAAACGGCTATGAAAGTTTGCCCTCCTGGGTGGCATTTGCCAAGCAATAAAGAATGGCACTATCTTGCGAACTTTGCAGGCGGCGATGAAATTGCTGGAGAAAAACTCAAAGCAACTGACGGCTGGAACGATAGCGATGACAGCACGGATGATTACGGTTTTTCCGCCCTGCCGGGTGGTGTCTATTCTTATGATGGCTTTCGCAATGCAGGCAGCAGCGGCTATTGGTGGAGTTCCTCTGAGGGCAGTAGCGACTGGGCTTACGATTGGGTGATGATCAACTGCCGCCCGAATGTGTTTTGCAACCACAACACCGCTAAAGATAACTTGCTCAGTGTTAGGTGTTTGCAAGATTAATTTACTATATTTACTAAGTGGAAAAATTAAACAAAAATATTGTAAAAAAAATGAGTATGGATTCTCAAGAATTCAAGGAAAACGATTTTTGGATTGTAGAGGGAACCCCGCAACATCTGTGGGACGAATTTTGGGATTTAATGCAATTTACCACACATCTCAATAAAGATGCGATAGATATTTCCAAACCATTAAATAGAAAAGTAGCAAGGAAATTTTATGCAGAATATTGAGTTTAGATTAAAAGATGATTACAAAGATATGATAAAAATACTGCTAGAAGAAAATGTGAAATTTATTTTAGTTGGTGGCATAGCTGTAATTTTGTATGGTCATGTTAGAGGCACAAAAGATTTGGATCTATGGGTTTATGCAAATTCTCAAAACGCCCCATTGCTCATTAAAGCTCTTGCTAAATTCGGAGCACCTATGCAAGACATTTCTGCCAGTGACTTTGAGCTTGAAGGAACAGTTTTTCAAATAGGCACTGAACCCATTAGAATAGACATAATAACCAGAATTGCCGGATTAAATTTTGAAGAAGCTATAAATAATGTAAAAATAATGGAAATTGACGGATTGCAGGTTCCAGTTATTTCCATAGAGGATTTAATAAAAAACAAGAAGGCAAGCGGCAGATTTCAGGATTTAGCAGATGCCAGAGTTTTAGAAAAAATATTAAAGAAGCAAATTTAGGCTTGACGTGGTAGGATTAATTTACTATATTAACCGCAATCTTCAAACCATAGGATAAAATATGAAGACAAACACAATGAACATTCTGATAATCCTAGCTCTGACTTTTGTACTCACATCTTGCGGAGACCATAGCTGGGGAGATTTATTTGAAAGCTCAAGTAGTTCGGGCGAAACGGATGATAACCCTTCAAGCAGCAGCAAAAAGAAACAATCTTCCTCTTCCAGCAACATTGTGATAAATGATGAAGATATCGTTCCAGCAGCGGATTTTGCCTCGGAGTTTTTTGAGTTTGTCACATTCCCGTTTATAGATGCTTATGGGCATGGATGGCTTAGAGCATTCTCAATAGAAAGCGACTTGGAATATTTTGTTGACAGACTTAATGATGAAAACGGAGGGGCATTCAAATCTCTTTTCTCTCGGTTATACGACAATATGGAAGAATACCTAAGGAACGGCAAAATGAAACGCTATGTAGAAATCCTCGCTGGATTAATACCGCACGAAACGTATGTTTACAACGGCTGGGACGAGATGGTGCGACAACTCCTCATTGCCTATGATGATATTAAGGCGAAATCCAGTTTCAGCGACATATATGATGTAATGGAATCTAATTGTAATTCTTTTTATGATGATGAAGATAATTTTTATAAATATTGCCAGAATGCGACTGATGTCTATGAGGAAATTCTTCCATTTGCGCGCGACCCTCAACTCAAAGCTTTTATCCTTAAACAAAATATCTCAGAACACGTTGATTGGAATGGAGCCAAAGGAAGCGTGAACAAATCGGCTGTGGTTTGGGCATATTCGTTCTGGGGCAGACGTTATCACGAAAATAAAAACATCATAGACCCCATTGTAGATATATTGCGCCTGCTCCGCGATAAATATCCTGAATGAATTTTTATAGCCTTCAACCAGCTAAAAGTTCGGAAATATTTCCAATTGCATAAAGCGGAACAATCCTAACTTTTGGCAATTCATCAAAATTTTCCAAAGAAGTTCTAATGCCATAAGAGGACTTCTTTTCTTCCAAAAACAAATGCAAACTTCGCATTGCTCCTTTTGCATTGCTTTTAACTTCTATAGGAACAATATTTCTCCCAATCTGCAAAACAAAATCAACCTCGGCATTGCTGCTTTTGCTTTCGCGGTGCCAATAATAAAGAGCTTTCTGCTCATAACACGAAGTGGACTTCAACAATTCCAAGCCCGTGAATAATTCTGCGATATTTCCCTTGTTTATCAAAGAAAAATCATCGCTAATAAGCAAATCGCTCAAAGAAAGACCTAGCAATCTCTGAAAAATCCCGGTATCTAAAAGGAGCATCTTTTGTTTTTTCACATCCATTTCCGCCCCCAGAGGCAAACCATTTGACGATGAATGAGTGACCGGAATAACCAAGCCTGCCATTTCTAAAAGTTCCAAACCCTCCTTTAGATGCCTGTGGGCATAGCCCCCAGAAATATTTGCATAAACAAATTTTTTCCCCATTTGGGCAACAACAGAATCGAACACCGCCAAAATTTGCATAACAGGAACTTTTTCCTTGTATTTAGCAAAATCCAAGCGAAGTGAAATTATTAAGTCATCTAATATGCGCTGACATTCCAGCAAATCATTTTTATTCACATAAGCAGACACAACTTCGGGCATACCACCGATTATAAGAAACCTTCTCAAAAGTTCAATGGCTTTTTTGTGAACAGGTTCAGTCAAAGGATTTTTGCAACTTGAGTTCTGAATGGCTTGCAAAAGCAAGCTATTGCCGCAGGCATTCAAAAATTCAGAAAAATTCATAGGATACATAAACATTGAACGTACCCTTCCAACTCCAAAAGAAGGCAGTTCCTGCAAGGCAAATTCCAAAAGAGAACCTGCTGCTATAACGTGCAATTCTCCGTATTTTTCATAAAAAAAACGCAGAGAAGAAATTGCCGGTAAAGAATTTTGAATTTCATCCAAAAATAGCAAGGTTTTCCCCGGAATTATTGGAATTTCATATATAACCGCTAATTCCTGACATAATTTTTGGGGGGATAAGTCGCTTTTGGCGAACAAAGCCCTTGCCTGTTTGTCCAATTCAAAATTTATTTCCAAAAAATGCTCAAATTGTTTAGCCAAATTCCGCACAGCCCACGATTTTCCAACTTGCCTAGCACCTCTGAGCAGCAAAGGCTTGCGGTGATTTTTCCGCATCCAAGCGAGCAAATCACCGTCTATTTTTCTGTTTATGTAGCTATTTGTCATTTTTCCAAGCCTAAAACCAGAGGTTTTTGCAAAAAATACAAGGTTAATATAGTAATTTTTTGCAAAAAATACAAGGTTAAGGCGTTATTTTTCCAAAACCGTGTAAAATTGCCCGCCGGCTCGCCTTATGAGCAATAACATCGTTTTGGAATTTTCCCCAAAAACCGCGTTGAAGTCTTTTAAGCTAACCATAGGCTTATTATTTGCCACCAAAATAATATCGCCTTTCCTTATGCCGGCTTTGTCTGCAAGAGATTTTTCTACCACAGAAGCAACCAATACCCCAACAGAAGATTCCAGTAGTCCTACCTCCTTCTTTTGAGCCTTTGTTAGCTCCACAGCTTGAATACCCCATTCGTTCTTGGAAGAATCAGTTTCTTTCTTGCCTTCTTTGGATTTCGGGTCTGTTCCTGCCAAGTTATTTTCATCGCGCAGGGCTATATTTATTTTCAGCTTCAAGATTTTTCCCTCTCGCAAAACTTCAAAGTTGGCGTTTTCGCCTGGGCGAAGCCCGGCAACGGTGTTTCTCAAATCGTTTGCATCTGCAATGGATTTTCCGTTTATGGAAAGAACCACATCTCCAACTTTTATGCCGCCTTTTTCCGCAGGAGAACGTTCAAATACTTCGCTAATCAATGCACCTTTCGCAGGATTCAAATTCAAGGCTTTTGCGAGGCTTGGGTTTATATCTTGAATACTAACCCCAAGCCAGCCGCGATTTACCTTGCCGTCTGATAGCAAATCGCTCATTATGCTTTTTGCCCAGTTCACCGGTATGGCAAAACCTATTCCCTGAAAACCTCCGCTTCTGCTCAAAATTGCCGTGTTAATGCCAATAAGCTCGCCCGACAAATTGAACAAACCGCCACCAGAATTGCCCGGATTTATTGCGGCATCTGTTTGGATAAAATTCTCGTAGCTGGTTATGCCGCGACCGTGAACGCCTTTTGCGGACACGATTCCTTTTGTAACCGTTTGAGAAAGCCCAAAGGGATTTCCTATGGCAACAACCCATTCACCAACACGCAAGGCATCGGAATTTCCAAGGCTTGCGGCAGGCAGGTCTTTCACATCGCCTTCAATTTGAATAACGGCAATATCTGTCAAGGAATCTGTGCCAACAACTTTTGCCTTGAATTCCCTTTTGTCGGGCAGGGTTACGGTTATTTGGTCTGCTCCGGCAACCACGTGGTTATTGGTTAAAATTTGCCCCGTGGAATTCACAATAACGCCGGAACCTTGCCCCTGTTGCTTGCGCTCGCGCTGCGGTCTTTGCTGTCTGGGTCCAAAATTGAAAAATTGGTCAAAAAAATCGTCCCCAAAAAAACCTCCAAAATCGTTCATCTTAATTGTGGCTTCTGTTTGAATGCTCACAACAGTTGGAACCAAGGCATCTGCTAAATCTGCTAACTCATAGCGAAATGCCTCTAAATTTGGCGATGCAGCTCGCGGTGCCTGAACTTGGGCAGGCGTTTCTTTGGTTTGCGTGGTGCTGGAAGAACTCGGAGTTGCACTCCCAAGGGAGCATGCAAATAGAATAACCCCAGCGATGGCAAAACAAACCGGCGATAAATTAGAACTCTTAATCTTCATATCCTTCCTCCTTTTTTTGAAATTAAAATTAGTAAATTTTAAAAGTGCTGTACGATAAAACGAGAGAAAAATTGGTGGCAGAGACCCCAGAAGAACTGGTTAGGCAAACCCTCGTAAATTGGCTAATTGAAAAACTAAAAGTGCCAGACTATATGATAAAAACCGAATTTGCCCTTTCAAACCTTTCCCCAAACGAAAGTGGCCGCTTGGATATTATGGTTGCAAATCCCAAAAGCACAGATTTAAAAGAGCCTTGGCTTGTGGCTGAATGCAAGGCTGGCAAAACGAATTTGCAAAGTTTGGAAGCTCAGGTGAACAAATACCTAAAAATAGTCAAGCCGCTTTATATAATTTTAGCCATTGGAAATGAATGGCATTTCTTGTCAAAAAATGGGAATACTTATGCCAGAGCAGCGCAAATCCCGGATTTTACTTCAAATTCGGAGAAATAACGCGCACATTTTTCAAAGTTTTTTTGGTATCTGAAAAAAACAACTCCATTGCGTTTCTGTCTTCGCCCGTCATCTTATATTCTTTGCAGGGATAATCTGTTTTTTTGCATTCGGGAAGCAAGCGATATACATTCGCTCCGTTTCTGCTGAACTTGTAAACCCAAAATGGCATATAGCCAAAATCTTTGATTTCTGTTTTACCGTCTTTTTGCAAAGTAACCTCAAAAACTATTCCTCCATTGGTATATCTATCCCTTTGGTTGGAGATGAAGTTTCCAAGGGAATATATCACAGGCACGGAATCATTGTGCGGAACATAAATCTTGTCAAAGGGTTGTACCACGTGAGGGTGACCGCCTATTATCAGGTTCACTCCTCTCCAAGCCAAAAATTTCGCAAGCTCTCTTTGCTCCGCATTTTCTGGGTTTTCGTATTCAATGCCCCAGTGCATAATGGCAATAATAAAATCGGGAGAGGCATGTCTAGCTCTTTTTATATCGTTTGCTATTTGAACGGTATCTATCCTATTCACAACATTGGGAGCCTCCTCCACAAGCATATTGGTTCCATAAGTGTAATTCAAAAATACTATTCTAATCCCATTTTTTTCAACAAAAAGAGGATGTTTAGAGTGACTTTCCAAGCTATCCTTGTATGTGCCTAAATGATTCAAACCCATAGAATCCAAAACAGAAATTGTGCGCTCCAAGCCCTGCTTGCCTCTATCCAAGGAATGATTGTTGGCAGTGGCTATAAGGTTGAATCCGGCATCTTCTATGGCGAAAATAGATTCATCTGGGGAAGAAAACTGAGGATAACCGGAGTAAGGTTCGCCTGCAAGGGTATGCTCCAAGTTTATAACCGCAATGTCTGCGCTTGAAAAGTAAGGTTTTAAATGTTTATAAACGGGCTTGTAGTTGTAGCTCTCCTTTCCTTTGGCTTCTTTTTTGGCAGCATTTATTTGGGTCACGTGCCCCATTATATCTCCCGCAAAAATCAGTTTTAAATAAGAAATAGATTCGCTATTTTGGGCAGAAACCGACAAAATTGAGCAAAAAACAAAGAAAAAGCATTTTTTTAAGAACATTCTAGGGCAAAATTACTAAATTTTCTTAATGATTATCTATAGTTGGAACGTAAACGGAATTCGTTCTGCGGTTCAAAAGGGTTTTGCAGACTGGTTTTCAAAAGTAGAACCTGATATCCTTTGCCTGCAAGAAGTTAGAGCCGAAGATGAGCAAATACCAGACGAGATAAAAAATTTTGCCGATTATCAGTCTTTTTGGACTTCCTGCCTCAAAAAAAAGGGTTATAGCGGAACAGGCATTTACACCAAAATTCCGCCCGAAGAAGTTAATCACGGTTTTGGAATAAAAGAATTTGACGAAGAGGGTCGCGTGGTGCAGCTGGTTTTCCCAGACTGGGTTTTGAACAGCATATATTTCCCAAACGGTGCCCAAAGCGACGACAGGCTAGACTACAAGCTCCGTTTTTACGACGCTTTTTTGGAGAATTCCCTTATGTGGCTCTCCCACGGCAAACACGTGGTAACCGTTGGCGACTACAATACCTGCCACAAAGAAATTGACATTGCCAGACCAAAAGACAACGAAAAAAACAGCGGCTTTTTACCCATAGAGCGCGCCTGGCTAGATAAATACGTTGAAAACGGTTTTGTGGATTCATTCCGTGTTCTGCACCCAACTCAAAAAGATGCCTACACTTGGTGGAGCAACCGCAGCGGAGCAAGAGAAAACAACATAGGCTGGCGAATAGACTACGCTTTCGTTGACGAAGCCCTAAAAAACTGCATAGTAAACGCCTCCATTCACCCAGAAGTAATGATAAGCGACCACTGCCCCATAAGCATAGAACTGGACGTACCGTTTCCGCCGATAGTTAGCGTGGATTAACCGCCGTTTTTTCTTTATTTTGCAAAAATCTGCACAAAAATGTCAACAGGTGTTGACAAAATTCACTTTTTTGAATTTTTTTCCCGTTTTTTTACGTCTAATAGGTAAGGGAGATAAAATATGACTCTTGAAGAACGCATAGACCGTATTATACACGCTGGCGAAATAAAGCTTGCAGGTGAGGCATATAAAGGAAAATATGAGTTAGGCAATATGAAATCTATCACAAATTTTATATTAACCAAGCTACGAAATAAAGAAGGATACCAAAATCATATCTCAGGCAAAAAAATAATACTTTCAAAGAGAAGCGCGGAAAAACTAGCAACGCATTATAGAAGCGGAGCGGCATACCAAAAGACCATAGCCCATATTCCGCAGATAATAGAGAATATGCAATTTTTGGAAGAAATGCTACCCGAAGGAGATAATACCAAATATAACAAATATTCCTATTACATTACCAGAGTAAATATAGATGACAAATCGCATACTATACTAAGCACAGTTGGAAAAATGGGTAATGAAATTTACTATGACCAGAACGTGTTTGAAGGAACGCCAGAAGAAGTATTTGCAAAGGCAGAAAACGCCAGAGATAATTCAAAATATGGTAGGTTAACTAAAATCCTGCAAGAAAATAAAAAGGATAGCTGGAACAAGAACGGGATTAGTCCCCCGGAGCCAGCTATCCAAAGCGATTTTACAACCACTTCTACCAATAAATATACAAAAAATTCTCCAGATGTGCAAGGGAAAGTGTGAAAAATAGTTGGAAGAATTTTTCTATATTAAAAATATATATGCTCCTAAACTGCAAAAGAGCGTTTATTTTGCTATTTCTTACCCTTGCCGTTTACTCACAAGAGCAGCAGCGTGTTGCGATATTGAACACTGTGGATGACAGCAAACCGGAGCTTGATTTTACGGAATTAACCTACTTGACCAATAAGTTGCGCGAAATAGCCGTGAAAATATTGCCCGAAAATAAATATTTTGTGATGACCTCGCAAAGCATAATAGAAATGCTGGGTACGGAGAGAAAAGAAGAATGCAAAAACAAATGCTTGCTGGATATGGGCAAGGCAATAAGCACGGATTATATTGGTCAGGCGAGGCTAGGGCGTTTGGGCGGTAATTATGCCATCACTATGGAATTGTATAACGTTGTCAGAGGCAATTTAATCGGTTCATTCACCGGCAATGCCAAAGACGTATTCGGCTTGGTTGCAGTGATAGACAAGAACGCACCCATAATGTTCAGGAAAATGCCAGGTGTTTCGAGCAATCGCATTATTGAGGAAGGCATAGGACGTTTAAGCAAAAGCGAAGATTACAAGCTGGACGAGGAAAAACTTTACTTGGTTAATTTAAGCTCTGAACCGTCTGGCGCGGTTTTGAGCTTTGACGGCGTGCCAAACGCCAAATGCCCCAAAACACCGTGCAGGCTGGAGCTTCACGAAGGTGCTGTTCGCATAATAGCGAATTTGGAGCAATATGAAATAGCAGATACAATTGTTTCTGTAGCCCGCAAAAATCAAAACATAGCAATAAAATTAAAACCCAATTTTGGAATTTTGGAAATAAAGCCTGCTTATTTGGATGGCATAGGCAACGAAAGTCAGTGGAGTTTGTCAATAAACCGTAAATCTTATTCTTTAGGTGAAATCAGGCTTCCTCCGAACGAATATTCAGTCAAGTTGAATCATGAATGTTACGAGAACATAAATTTTGATGCAGGAATAAATAAGGGTAAACGAGCGGCTTTTGATATGGCAAGCAACATAACGTTGAAAAAAGGCGGTTTAGTTTTGAGTGCGGAACTAGACGGCGAACCTATTAGCGAGCCTGTTTTTGTAAACGGCAAGCAGGTTGGGGAAACTCCTTTCAGCGGAGCCGTTCCTTTGTGCGCCAAAGTGGAGATTGGCAAAAATAGGGAAACTGTGGGTGTAAAACTGAGGTACAACGAAAAAGTCAATTTCACGTATAAAAACAAACTTTATGAGAATAAGTCCGGTGGATGGGATTCATTTAAAGCTTGGTTTGGTTGGAATTCATTTAAAGATCCTCGTGACAACAGAATATACAAAACCGTTAAAATAGGTTCTCAAACCTGGATGGCGGAGAACTTGAATTACGAAGCAACACGTAGCAAGTGCTCTGATAACGACCCGGCCAATTGCAAAAAATACGGACGACTTTATAATTGGTACTCTGCTATAGAAGTTTGCCCTGACAATTGGCATTTACCAAATAATGAGGAGTGGTATGCATTGAAGACAGATAAAGAAACCGCAGGCAAATACTTTAAGGCTACTAGCGATAATAGTGACGGTTACCCTTATTGGTGGAGTTCCAATAACGACTATACCTCTGCCTACTGCTGGTTCCTAAGCAACGACTACGAGAATGGTAGCTGGAATTTCTGCAATAAGTACGATTTGCTTAGTGTCCGCTGCGTGCAGGGTTCACTTCCCGAACAGGAGAATTATACAAATTATTCTAGCGAATCTTATGAAAGCAACTATAGCATAAAAAGAATAGAAGGATATGAAGATAATTTTTTAAAAGATGGACATTTTTCTTTTGCAGAAATAGGCTGGCAACGTATATACGATATGAATCATTTAAGAATGTCCGCAGATTGGTTTTACTTTACGGTAGGATTGAGTGGATATTGGGAGAATGAGTATGAGGAAGGGCAAATTGAAAATGTAGAATTCATTATGGGTCTAATACATAGATTTGTCTGGGAGCATAGCAATTTTGTTTCATTTGGCTTTGGACTATTCGGAGGATTAGGGTTAAGACAGACAAATACAGAATTGTCAGGAAAAGAAGAAAATTTTATGAGACATGAGTTGGGCATAGAATTCATATTAGGATATATTTCACTATATATAGCAGAAAGAGATTTCAAGCGAATAGGCGGCGGAATAGGTTTAATTTTCTGAATAGTGGCAAAGAACCTTATCAAATTTCATTTCTCTGCGAAGATTTGGCAAGAGTAAAATATTTTATGGCATACAACAGCATTTATTTCTGAAAAAACTTCTTTCACTGCTAACATAAGGTCCTCCACACAAGTAATATAGTAAAATAACGCATATCACCTCTTCCAAGGAAAACTGTGCAGACGTTTTCCAAATTGTTTGCCGCTATTGCCCTCTTGATAAATAGGCACGTCATAATCGTACACATAAAAATCGGAACTTTCTCTATGAATGGCGTTGGGTGCTAGGCGAATCGCCAAACCGTTCACTTGTGTTGAAATGGAAAAATCGTATTGGAGGCTTAGTTCGCCGTATATGCTTTTTCTGTCAAAATCGTAGCCGCTGCCTATTTGCAAATATTTTTTTTCTGTTCCCTGCCTAAAATTCAACTGTGCGGCTAGCTTCTCTCCCAAAAACATTCCACCCTCGGCAAAAAGCAGGCTGTTGGATAAAAAACCGTGAAATTTAGGATGCAAAGGAATTTGCCCAATTGCGTTTATGCCTTTTTGCTCACCCTTTGTATAGCCAAGAGTTAAAGCAAACGTGTTGTAAAGATTTTTTTCCATATTTGTTTGGCAACCGTAAATATCGGTGTTGAGCATACCGCAAGCAGCCCAAATCGGAATTTTTTTTGAATCCCACAATAAATAATAACGGTCTAAAATATCCCTTTTAAGCAAACGATTTTGATTTTCTGTTTTCAGCGAAGGAGAAAGCGAGCCTACCAAAAAAAAATTAAAAGGAGCAGACAAAACTGCCTCAACATCTAAAACTGCTCGGAGCTGATAATTGTTTCTTGCAAAAGAAACAGAGTGGTCAAAAGCTGGGTTAAAGTCTAAATATGCAATTGGTTCTTTGTCTGTTTTTAGCAATGGGGCTTTTGCCTGAACAGCAACATAAGCATAATAATCATCGTCTATACGCTCTGGAGAACGCCAAGAAATTCCAGCGCTTGCTTCCAAGTAAGATACATCAAATGCAGCTAGAGGTCTCAACGTAAATGTGGCTGCCGCTCCATATTTATTCAAATACCAAAAATTTTCAAGACTAAAAGCAACATAGCCAAAATCAGCCTCAAAAGCGACAGAACCAACCGGAGTGTGCAAATTTATATCGTAAATGCCGGCTATGGTTAGCCAATTCAGCAGTATCCCTGTGAAATACCATCGCTTGTCAGAAAATCCAACAGCCATGCTTTGTCCATCTTCGTAAAAAGGAAGAATAATCTTTGCGGCAGGAAAGGGCTTCTTGTTCATTCCAAGACCTAGTTCCATAAACAAAAGAGGGCGCATAACGATGGAATGATGAATAGCGCTGTCCCCTATAAAATCAAAGCGAGCGGCATAGCCAAATTCACCTTGCTCTATGGATTTTGGAGTTGGGGTATAAGAATAACCATAATAACCACCAGGAGTTATGGAAGCAAAAACACTTGCAACCAATATTAATATGCAAGCATAACTCTTAACTCTCAACTCTCAATTCTCCACTTTCCACTTTAGTCCAAAAGATGAACCAAAAGCCCATCTCTAAGTTTTGGCTCAAACCAAGTGCTTTTAGGCGGCATAATCTCATTTGCATCTGCTATGCCCATAAGCTCTTCCAAAGAAGTGGGATACATAGCAAAGGCAACAGCCCATTCGCCAGAGTCCACCCTTGCCTGCAATTCGCCAAGCCCTCTTATTCCGCCAACAAAATCTATTCTATCTGATGTGCGTGGGTTGTTTATTTTGAGCAAGGGCTTTAAAACCAAATTTTGCAAAAGAGAAACATCCAAGTTTCTCACTAGGTCTTTTTTGAAATGATTTTTTTCGCGAAAAACGCAACTATGCCAAGTTCCTTTCAAATAAAGGCTGAACTGCTTTGCTTTTTGCGGGGCAGCGAGACCTGGCAGTTGTTCTATCTCGCAAATTTCTGAAAGGGCTTTTAAAAATTCTTCGGGGCTATGTTCGTTCAAATCTTTCACAAGCCTATTGTAATCTAAAATCTTTAGCTGTGTTGAGGGAAAAAGTATAGCCAAAAAACGAGTGTATTCCTCATTTCCTTTGTGTTCGGGATTGTGCTTTGCTCTTTCTTCTGCCGCTCTTGCCCCTGCTGCGCTTCTATGGTGACCATCTGCTATATATGTGCAAGGCAGTGAAGAAAAAGATATGCGGAGCCTCTCTATAAGAGCATCATCATCTATCACCCAAACCGTGTGCCCAATGCCGTCTTCTGAAATAAAATCATAAACAGGAGCTTTTTTGGTAATGGGTTTTATCAAAGCGAACTGACCTTTGTCTCTATATGTTAAAAACGCAGGACCTGTTTGAGCACCTGTGACTAATATATGTCTCAAACGGTCTTCTTCTTTTTCGGCTCTGGTTAGTTCGTGTTTTTTTATGGAGCCTTTTATATAATCCTCGGTTTTTACGCAGGCAACCAGCCCATATTGCTCCCTGCCTTCCATTGTTTGCCGATAAACATAAAAACAGGGTTTTTCGTCTTGAAAAATAACCCCTTCTTTTTCCATTTTTTTCAAATTATGCTTTGCGTGCTCATAAATTTCCTTGCTGTGAAGGTCTTTTATTTCTGGAAGTTCAATTTCGGCTCTGGTCACCCTCAAATAAGAGTGTGGTTTGCCCTCTGCCATTTTAGCCGCTTCCTCTCGGTTCATAACATCATAAGGCAAAGATGATATTTCTGCGGCTAATTCCGGTTTAGGCCTCAAAGCGCGAAATGGATGTATTGAAAACATAAAGGGTAATATAGTAAATCAGATTTTTACTATATTAATCCCATACACAAAAAAAGGAGTTTTTATGGCAATAACCAAAGTTTGGTTGAACGAATCCGAAAATGAGTGCTCAATGTGCGGGGCTTGCGAAGCGACATGCGATGCCGTTTTTGAAGTTCCCGAAAAAATGGCAGTGAAAAGCGGAGTGGATTTTTCCGCTCATGAAGCCGAAATAAAGGAAGCCGCAGATAGCTGCCCGGTTGGTGTTATAGCTTTTGAATAGGCTTTTTTATGACAAAATTGGTAGGCATAGTTAGCGGCTCTGCATCGGACAAGCCCGTTGTGGATAAAATAACCTCGGTTTTGGACGAACTTGGAATTGCTTGGGAATATTCGGTTCTTTCTGCCCACAGAACCCCTAACAAGGTTGCTCGCTATTCAAAAGAAGCTCAGGGTAGAGGCTTGGCTGTGCTAATAGGCGTTGCTGGTCTCTCTGCCGCTTTGCCTGGTTGCCTTGCCGCTCACTCAACGCTTCCGGTAATTGGAGTTCCCTGCGATGGTGGATATCTAGGCGGAGCAGATGCGCTTTACTCGGTGGCTCAAATGCCTCCGGGAATACCTGTGGCAGCGGTTGGCATAAACAATGGCAAAAATGCGGCATATCTCGCAGCCTCCATTCTCTCCATTTCTGAGTCCGAAATAAGAGAAAAATTGCAGGCTTACAGAAAAAGCCTAGGCGACGAGTGATATGCAAAAAAACACTTACGAAAGCCCTTTGCTTTCCAGATATTCATCAGAAGAAATGCTGTTTTTGTTCAGCCCGCAGTTCAAGCACCAAACTTGGCGCAGGCTTTGGATTTGGCTTGCCGAAGGCGAGCGAGAACTTGGGCTTCCAATAACCGAAGAGCAAATAGCAGAACTTAGAGCTTCTGAGAGCGATATAAATTGGGAGCAAGCCGCCCAAGAGGAAAAACGCCGCCGCCACGATGTTATGGCTCACATACACGCTTATGGCTTGCAGGCTCCAACGGCAAAGGGAATAATACACCTAGGCGCAACAAGTGCTTATGTTGGCGACAACACCGATTTAATTCAAATGCAACAGGGCTTGATTTTCATTCGCCGCCGTTTGTGCAGAGTTATAGACAATCTCTCAAATTTTGCTTTGGAATATAAAGATATTCCCATTTTGGGTCGTACGCATTTTCAGGCTGCACAGCTAACAACCGTTGGAAAAAGGGCGGCTATTTGGGTTCAAGATTTGCTAATTGACTTGGAAGAAATAAATCATTTAATAGAAATTTTGCCATTCAGAGGAGTTAAGGGAACAACCGGAACCCAAGCCAGCTTTATGGAATTGTTTGAAGGCAACCAAGATAAGATAAAAAAATTAGATGCTTATGTAACTCAAAAAGCTGGTTTTAAAAAAGTTCTTTCAATAACAGGGCAAACATATACTCGCAAATGGGATTATATTGTGAACAACACCCTAGCCTCTCTCTCAACAAGCCTGAGCAAATTCGCAACTGATTTGCGCATAATGCAAGGGCTTAAAGAGATGGAAGAGCCTTTTGAAAAAGACCAAATAGGTTCCTCCGCAATGGCATACAAAAGAAACCCAATGCGCAGCGAGCGTATATGTTCGCTCTCACGTTTTGTAATCGCTCTGCCTCAAAGCACGGCATTCACCCAAAGCACCCAATGGTTTGAACGCACCTTAGACGACAGCGCAAACAAAAGGCTTGCCATTCCCGAAGCATTTTTGGCAAGCGATGCAATGTTAATATTGGCAGAAAACGTGGCAAAGGGAATTGTTGTTCATTCCAAAATTATAGAAAGGCACATAAACGAGGAATTGCCATTTATGGCAACCGAAAACATTTTAATGGAAGCGGTAAAAAAAGGCGGCGACCGCCAAATTTTGCACGAAGAAATTAGAAAACTCTCTCAACAAGCGGCATACACGGTTAAAGAAGAAGGCAAAGACAACGACTTGCTAGAACGCATTTTATCCAGCGAAAAATTCACCCTTGATAAAAGCGATTTGAAACGCATTTTAGATTTAAAAAAATTCATAGGCAGAGCACCGGAACAAACCGAAGAATTTGTGAATTCTGAGGTGAAACCCTTTATTGAGTCTTTTGATGACTGGAAGAATGCGGGTGGTGGAGAGGTGGTTGTCTGAACCCCGATGGTCAGGATTTTAGGATTAACAGGATTGCATAACGCTATTTTTTCAAAAAAATCGCAGATTTTTGTCCTACATTTGTTATTTTTTACTATATTGTAGGACAAAGGAGTTTTTATGAGTGTTGTTATTGGAATATTGAAAGAAGAAAGCGATAGGCTGGATGCACAGTTATTAAAGTATAAAAATAAATTACTCTCCTTGCCTAAGGCTTCAATAAAAAAACGAGAGCGTTATTTGTATTATGTTTATAGGCAAGGGAAAAAAATACTAACCGAATATATAGGTGAATTATCTAGCGAAAAAGCTAAAAAAGCAATGATGCTAGATGCGGAAAGAAAAAAATACAAACAGCGAATAAAAGATACTTTTTTAGAATTAAAAGAAGTTAGGAGGTTACTTGGAAAAAGAGCAATTTGAAATTTTTCACAAAATTTTAACAAAGTTGAATGATTCAGGTTCTTTGAACGAACTCATTCTTATAGGTAGCTGGTGTTTGCCTATATACAGCAAAATTTATAGTGGCAACACAGAAATCCAAATGTTGAGAACAAAAGATATAGACTTTCTTGTGAAGAATCCTAGGAATATCTATAAACCAATAAATATTGATTCCGTTTTGCAAGAAATAGGATTTGAGCCAACTTTTGACACAAGTTCTATTTTAAAAAAATACGATATGAACGGGTTTGATTTAGAATTCCTCTCAGCTCGCATACGAGGCAACGAAAAAATAATAAAAATTCCACAGTTATCAATAACCGCACAAGTTTTGGATTATATGGAAATAGCTGTTCAATATGCAATGGAAACGGAATATATTGGGATAAAACTAAAAATCCCTGAATTGCCTGCTTATGTGCTTCATAAAGCAATAGTCCAAACTTTAAGGACAAACGAAGTTAAAAAAGAAAAAGATGCAGCCACCGTAGCGAGCTTGGGGCGTTTGATAGCGGAGTTGCCAGATTTACAAACACGTACAATTCAAATTTTCAACAAATTTCCAAAATCCTGGCAAAAAATAGTTTTAAAAATGGTAAAAATTCATTCGCCAGAATTGAAGGAATTTTTCACTCGTACCTTAACACATTAAATTGATTCGCCTGATTTTTGGGATTTTTCCGATTGCACCTTGCATTGCGTAATCCTGCAAATCATTTCAGCCATAATGCGTTTTATACTTCTACCAAGCTCTTGAAAATGGTTTCAATATTTTTAGCGAAATCAAAAATCTCTTTTGCTTGCTCTACCGAAGGAATCTGACCGTCTGGCAGAATGCCTATATTGCTTGGGTATCTGGATTCGGAATAAATTTTATTTATTTTCAGTAGCATTTCCTCGTCAATTCCTAAATCTTTGACATTCTTTATGAATTCGTATAATTTTACTAAATCGTGTATTTTGGGGAATGATACTTCGTTTTCAACTAAATATGCCTTAAAATACTTTTCAATAGCTTGCTGTGAATGAAAAGCTACTTGACCTGTTAATCTTGGATCGCTCATGGAATAATCTGCGAGCTTCATATCATTTTCTGCAAAGAATACCCAGCCTTTTGTGTTACCTTTCATAGAGAATAGACCCTGTATTGTTTATTTCTTTTACGAAAAAGTCGTTTTGCTTGATAAGGTATTCATATTCTGCTTTTGAATATGTTATTAAATCCATTGCTATTTTTCTGTTGATGTTTATGAGCATTTTGGAAACAGGCATATCTCGCTTTATTTTTTCGTCAAGGTTTTTAGCCATTTCTTCTGAATCTAATACTACAAGCACATCCAAATCGCTGTTTTCTGTTGGGTTGCCATTGGCGTAAGAGCCGAACAAAATAACCTTGTAAGGCTTCATTTTTTTGAGCCTCTCGGTCATTTCTTCTACTAGATGCCAATTTTTTTCCAAGATAGACATAATGGAAATTTAGAAAATTTCTTTTGTCAGAACCCCGATGCCCCCGATTTTTGGGACTAACAGGATTTCATCTCGCTTTGCATAATACTGCAAGTAAGACGAACACTAAACAAACATTTGCTCTTACTTAACCTTAATGTTTATATTGTAAGGATTAGGAGGTTTAGAGGTATCATTATCAACCACTTTTATATAAACTGAAATAGGATAATTTATACTAAGCGTGGGATTTTCAAGAAGATAATCAAAACCGACTATATATTGAAATACATTGGATTTGCCTTTTGTAGCTTGGAATGCTGTGCCACTAGGTCCATTGATTATAAGGCTTAAATCTTCTTGATTTATAACCGTTATGGACACGGAATCTCTCGCTTTTAGTTTGAGTGTATAATAATCTTCCATATCGTAAATATCTATACCTACATCTGTAACCCCTACTTTATGATCTAAAACACCCGCAAATACGACTCCATTTCCTTTTCTAAGGTCTCCTATTAGTTCTATATCGTTGGCATGTTCTTCTCTGTTGTTCGGTTCATTATCCAGTATAGGATAGGTATAAAAATAAAATACGGTTCTGTTTTTTACATAGCCGTCTACATTCTTTAAATTTTTGAACACTATGGAATCGCTTGCTCCTCCTTCAAAATAATTCAAGCCTCCTGGTGTGGTGTTTGTACCTATAAAGTACAATTCCTTGCCAGTAGTAGCTTTCCCTTTTATCAATTTTCCTCGACTTAAAATTATGTTTGATTCATTCAATTTATCTATGTCAACTAATTCGGATTTGAACTTAACCACAAGAGTATCGAAAGGTGAAATTGTGTTGTAGCTATTTACCAATTCTGGTGGAGAGTCATCGGATATCAAAAAGGAACTGCTTGATACTGTTACGCTAGACAAAGGCACATCCACCGAGCTATAACCAGGTTCAACCGCTGATGAACTGGAAAGCTGGTTGCTGGCTTTGTCTTTGTTATATGGGTCATCTGGATTATTGCGCACAATATCCGTGCAGGACATGAAAAAAAATGCAACCGCAAGCATAAAAAATCTTAAAACCATATATACACCTCTATCTCCAAAGACAAACTACAAATTTTTTTCTGTTAATTCTTTAATTCTGTGAAATAAGTTTTAAGCTGAACCCAGCCTCATTATAAATATACATTTTTTTTTCATTTTGTCAACTATTTTTTTAATTTTTTTACTTTTTATTAAATTTTTCCCTATGCCTATCGTTAAAGATAGGCAAACTAAAAGAAAACCAAAAATTTAACAGCCCTATAAAAAGACTATTTTTTAATAACATTCCGAAAAGGCTCACCACTTTTTGCAACGCCCCAAGCCTGTTTAACAAGCTTGTGCATAACAGCCACAGTTGCAACCATGTGAAGGCAGCCCTTTGCTCGCATCCGGTGGTAAAGAGAAGAACAAGGCTTATTCCATTGAATTGCAGACTTTGAACAACTGAAAAGCAAGCTGCGCAGATAAGCATTGCCGCCCTTCACTATGCTGCCATTCACATTCAAAGTTTCTCCGCTCTGATAATGCCTAGACGTCAAACCGACAAAAGAGGACAAATGCCCGCTTGTTTCAAAAGAATCCAAATCCTTCACAGACACAAGAAGAACTGATGCGGTTTTAGCACCAATGCCAATTATCGACTTCAGCAAACGATATTGAACAGGGTACAAATCGCTCGCAATAGAGCATAACTCGCTCTCAAGCTGAGACTGGCAATCCCCGCAAACATCAACAAGCCCCGACATATAACCAAGCAACTTGTCCGTTTTGCCAATAACTAAACCATGCGCATGATTGACATTGCCGCAGGCAGTTTCGAGTACGGTTATCCTATTCAAAAGTGAAACAATCACCCTTGCCCTAACAAGCTTTGGAGGCATAAGTTCCCAAAACGGCAGCTTGCTGCTTTCCTCATTGGTTGCAAACCTATGAATGGAACGCGCATCCATTTTGTCCGTTTTGGACCTGTGCCCAGTTATAGACTTAATAAAACTGCGGACTTTGTAAGGATTGAAAACCTTCACATCGTAGCCCTTTTGCTTAACATAAGCGGCTAGTCTGTAATGGTAGTTCCCTGTGGCTTCCATAGTTATTATGGAATTTGCAGGGGCTTCCCTCAAAAGCCTATTCCAACCTTTCCGGTCATTGGAATATTCTTTGTCGCAGTTTTCCCAATAGGCATTGAAAGTATCTTTCGATATATCTACGCCAACAAAAGAACGTTTTTCAACATTCATTTTTCACCTCGCTTGTTTAAAGTTTTATGCAGAGCAAATAAAAGCCAACTTACTAAGCGCACTCATGGTGCAAAGTTTTAACCGGCAGAACATTCAACCCAGCACAACCTATGCGCTACCATCTTATTTCGCGCACTCAGGGTGCAGTTTAACAGTCGGCATTACGCACAGGACAACTCTTATATAGGCAGTTTTTTAAAAAAGATTTAACAAATTCTAATTATCTTTAACACAACGCACACTGTTTGCAAAGTGTCTATCATAATTTGCGGAATAGACATAATCCACAGTACTACTCATTGAGCGAGCAACTGCACAGTTGCAGTTAGCTGCCGTAGCAGTCCACCATTGTCCTATTACATTTTCATAAGTAAGCGTAGTCGCTTTTGTACCGTACCCAGTATGTCCGTAGCCAGCCAGCAATGCTGAAAAGCCTTTATTATCTTTTAAAACTTTTCCAGCATGGAAAAAGCCACCGCAGAAATCTACAAGTTCCTGCCATTCCTCATTAGTTGGTAAGTGCCACCCTTCGGGGCAAACTAACATTGCATCTTCCCAGTTGTACATACAACCAGCAGAATTTACATTTTTGACAAAATCAGCATAGTTAGAATAAGCCAAATTTTCAGCCATCCAAACCTGCTTTCCGATTTTTACGAGTTTATAGGTTTTGCCATCACGTGGGTCGGTAAAAGTAGATTCCATTTTCTTGCCCTACCTATGCCACGCTCTTTTCTATCTCTTTTAAGAACTCGCGACCTTCAACGAAAAAGTCCTTAGTCTCGCCATCAGCGATAAGATCTTCCATATAGCCTCTTGCTATCTTGTAATCCTCAAACCAAGGCGCAGCATATTCACAATTTCTTGCGGACACCTTAAAGAGCGTAATTGTTTCAAACTGGTTCATTTTGTTTCTCCCGTAGAGGTGGTTGTTTTTGTCCCTACACTTATAAATATATATTATTTTTCGCAAAAAAGTGAGAAAATTCTCACTTTTATTTATTTTTTTCTCAAAAATATCATATTTTTTATATTTTTTACCCTTTTTTACACAAAAATAGCTAAAATTATATATATTTATGGACATGGGAAGAAAAAAAATTTACCAAACAGAAGAAGAAAAGGCTGAAGCTCATCGCATAGTTCAGCAAAACCGGTATTATAGGAATACTGAAAAAGAAGGCAAACCTTCAAAAATAGCCATTTTAAAAAAAGAAAATAAGGATTTAAAAGAGGAATTTAATTCAATGTTTTTGGAATTAAAAGCAGAAAATGCAGAAATTAAAAGTTTGCTACTAAAAATTTTAGCCAAGTAAATTCATTGCCCTTTTCTTGCTTCAAGTGGCTGCCTTTGCCAAAACTTCGTTCACAAATCTTTGGTAGGGCTTACGCTGCGCCTTGGCTTTCTTTTTCAAACCGTCCACCACAAAAACGGGCAACCGGAATGAATACATTTTGCGTTCAGCTTTTTTCTTCATTGAGATTTTGCTCGCCAAATGCTTCCTAGCGGCATCCACCACATTGTCGCATTCAAAATCCTCAGGCTTAAAAGCCTCTCCCCATTCCGAGTCATCCTCGCCGTGCTTGTCGTAATGCCTGCCAAGGGCATTCAGTTTGGGGTCGTCTATGATTTCAATTTTTGCCATATCCAGCTCCTTTCTTTTTACCTACCCAATACGCCGTTAAAACGGCTCGCACGGCAGGGTTAAACACCACTTTCAGCAGACGTCCATCTGCCTCTCCCTCAGCTACGTAAACATCTTCAGTAGATTTGCTCTGCTTGAAAGAAACAGAATTCGCAAGTGCAGTTAGCACCTGATTTTCGCTTATTCTTCTTTCCTGCATACGTTCCAAAGCGTGTTTCGTAAATCTCATATTATAAATATACATTTTTTTTGAGAAAATGTCAATACATTTTTATGTTTTTTTAAATATTTTTTTCTGCTCGTATAATTCTTGTCTTGCATATTTCGCAAAGTCATATATGTTGTATTTTATTTTAACAAGAAAACTCACGGCATAAACACATAAGGCACCGTCCTATCACTCCACAATGCCTCATTTGGTTGAACCACATCCACGTGCACCCAGGTAGGTGTTGCGCTTGCCGCCTCCACCCGCAGAATACCGGCAGCCAAGCCAGCGGTCGAAGTGCACCACAACCGAAGCCCACGGAGATTGGCGTGGTGCAAATCCAAAGCCTTGCCAATCCTGTGCGCGGATTTAGGCGCACCTATTGTGCAGGCGGGCGACCGCAAGCCGCACCAGTTATTCACGCGCACGCCGTTTTTGACGTTCACCCACAAGCCAGGGAATAGCCTTGCCGCTTCATCGTAAATGCCAAGCAATTGCTGGTCAAAGTTAGCAATTGAATAATCGAAAGCCTGCCAATCAGGAGGCATTATATCATTTATATCCATCATTTATCCCACTTCCGAAATCCCATAAGTTCCTCCGCCCCCGCATAATCTCCTGTATTATCTTCTTCATAAGCCGCTCCGCCGAACACGCGCAAAGCTCCGTACATTATCCCAGCCCGCACGGTTCCAAGCTCGCCGGAAAGAATGCACATCTGCCGCAGCAGTTCATCCGCCTCAGCGCGTGGCAGGTAGTTGCCATAGAACTCGTTTTTTGTGTATGCAAAATCATGGCAGAGCAATGCCAGGTTGTATTGATTGTTTTTAGTGAATTTTGGAATGATAAAATCAATCAAATGAGAGCCGCTGCGCATATTTGTCGGGAACCCTGCAAGCATGGTGTAGCGCAGCTTGCCTTCATTCGTGAACACGTCAACATAAACCGGACTGGATAGCCTCCATAAATCCTTGCCCGCAAACTCGGTTATTATCTGCGAACCCGTGAAGCTATTTACCTTTATCATTTTTTTCTTGCAAAACGCCTTTTATGAAATTGACGGAATCGCTTATAGGATTAAGCCGCTCATATATCTTGTCTATTTTTCCACAAACGCCTTTCTCGTAAGACTCATGGCGATTAATATGTTTAGACAAACTTTCTTTGAGCGTGTCCAGCTCATGCCGGAACACTTGCATTTGCGAATCCCGCTCTTCTTTGCGTTGCTTTGTGTAATAGCCGGAAAGCAAGTACAGCCCAAGCGCAAAGCCGCTTGGTATGCCTAGCTGCGTTAACGTTTCCATAGTTAACATTTCCATCACAACCCCCATGCTTGCACGTTGCGGAAATACACAGGGCATATCGTTGGAAAGCCTGTGCAGGTTTTTTGCTTCGGAATAAAGTCATATTTAGTCTTTGCGCTATAATTGTACAAATTAGCATAAGGCTTCATTTTGGCGCAAACCGAAACCTCACCCACATTGTTTATGGTTATTTGCTCAAAGGGAATATAAGGTATTCCATATCTGCCCATCAAATCCCCAAAAGTGAACAAGTCCTCATTCCAGGAACAATAGACAATAGGAATATCATTCAATTCAAACAAAGGCTTCGCATCCGTTTCGGTTCTTTTGTTTGGATAATAAACGGCATAGCATTGGTTGTTGCAGTTCTTGATATTGTGCTTGAACTCTTTGAACTCCATCTGCGTTTCATGCCAGGTGCAGAAATATTTCAGATTAGGACATCTGCCTATCACGTTCATGTTTGCCGTGTTCGTAAGCACGCTTATCCTATAACCCATCCTAGACAAAAGCTCCACGGTCGGAGCAAACTCTTTTGAAAGCGTAGGCTCACCTCCGGTAAGCTCCACAATCCACTCCCTTGGGTCTATCAAGTCATTCAAAAATTCCGACAACTTCTCCAAGTTTATGTAATTGTAATTCCTTGGATCGCTTATGTTCTTGCGGTATTCGCCCATAGGGCATTCCGGGCAAGCGAGGTTGCAGCCGGATGTGAGGATTAGGGTAAGGAAGTTCATGGCACATCATTCCCGTTGTTCATCCTGTATGATGGACAGCTAGTGAAGAATGCGCAATCGCCAAGGCGGTTCCCAGTGAATATGCCCATGATGGCTCCGAGAGGTCTCATATATCCAACGCCGAATCCGGCGTAATCATGAAAGTCAAACTGAGCGGGATACGTATAAGTGAATGAAGTAGCCATAGTTCCCAAGTTATATATGAATAAAGGGTAAGGGTTAGCATATCCATCGCTTTTAAGCCTGATTTTTAAAAAATTGTAGGCTTTGTCGTTAGAATTGCCTCCTTTTCTGAAACCGCCATTTGTGCCTGAATTAGCACCGCTGCCAGTAGTGCCCCAAGTGCCGTCCGCAATGTCAAACGCGCTAAACCTCAAAATTTTAGTGTTCCGTGGAATGAGCAAGTTATATGTGCCAGCACCGACAGCGCCCGTAGCGGTGCCAGAATTACAACTTGTGATAGATAATGGATTCAAGGCAGCCTTCCAAGTGCCTCCAGATGGGGCGACCGTTTGGAGGGGGAATAAAAACTCTGCAAAATCGACTAGAGAAGTGAACGCAAATCCCTCCGAGGCGTTGTCGTTTATAAAAGTAGCCACGTTAGATGGCGTGCTATTTAGCGGAAAAGGGTGTTTGACCTGTCCCCTCCAAGAAGCATCGTCGTTCTCAACGACTTGGATATGGCTTCCATCTTGTTTATTAACGTAGATATTTCCTTGGACCGTTAGGTTTGAATTGTTGTAGCTACCAGTATCATCTCCTATAATTAAACCAGGACCGCCGGGGCTTCTATCTGTCGGGATTATCCGGGGAACCGTCAAGTTGCCACTCATCTCATCGCCAGTTTTAGATACATAATTGCCACTCCCCCCGCCCCCCAGTTCTTTCCAGCCATAAGGCGAAGACGAACTCTCCCAAGAAATTGCCCCAAGCGTCCCAGCAGTGGTGCTATCTGTATGCGCAACCCGCCACCATATTTTCCATTTATTAGCGGAAGCGCTGCCGCCATAGTAGCTCGCGAACTGCATAATGCCGTTGCCACCAGCAAGAACAGAAAGATTCCAAGCCGTTACTCCATTTACAGGGTAATGATTAGCAGATTGCGAACCGCCCGCCACCCTGTAAAATCCAGTGGCAGTGACCGTATTCATATCCGTATTGCCCAAATCCGTAGCGCCGCTTAATCCGCCGCCACCTCCACCGCCTCCAATATTCCCCCTGGCAGTGACCGCATTGCTAGCTGTTTTCTCATAAACCGCGCCAGCAGCAGCACTTGTGTTTGCCGAAGATGTGTGACCTATGTTCACGGCAGAACTGCTTGTGTTCACAATCAAGTCGCCAATTCCAAGCGTTAAAAAAGTTGCGTTGGTCATAGCCGCTGTTATTGCAACTATTGACTTTCCATTAGCCCCAGCAGCCCCTGCTGCACCAGTTGCACCAGCCGCGCCAGCGGGTCCTTGCGGTCCTGTCGCACCCTGCGCACCGGTTGCACCCGCTGGTCCCTGCGGTCCTAAAATATTGCCCCTGGCAGTAACAGCATTGCTAGCTGTTTTCTCATAAACCGCGCCAGCAGCAGCGCTTGTGTTTGATGAAGATGTGTGACCTATATTCACAGCAGAACTGCTAGTGTTCACAATCAAGTCGCCAATTCCAAGCGTTAAAAAAGTTGCGTTGGTCATAGCCGCTGTTATTGCAACTATTGACTTTCCATTAGCCCCCGCCGCGCCTGCTGCACCGGTTGCACCAGCCGCGCCAGCGGGTCCTTGCGGTCCTGTCGCACCCTGCGCACCGGTTGCACCCTGAGGACCTGTCGCACCGGTTGCTCCAGCTGCACCCGCTGGTCCCTGCGGTCCCAAAATATTGCCCCTGGCAGTGACCGCATTGCTAGCTGTTTTCTCATAAACCGCGCCTGCGGCAGCACTTGTGTTTGATGAAGATGTGTGACCTATGTTCACGGCAGAACTGCTAGTGTTCACGATTAAGTCGCCAATTCCAAGCGTTAAAAAAGTTGCGTTGGTCATAGCTGCCGTTATTGCAACTATGGATTTGCCGTTTGCACCAGCCGCGCCTGCTGCACCGGTTGCACCAGCCGCGCCAGCGGGTCCTTGCGGTCCTGTCGCACCCTGCGCACCGGTTGCACCCTGAGGACCTGTCGCACCGGTTGCTCCAGCTGCACCCGCTGGTCCCTGCGGTCCCAAAATATTGCCCCTGGCAGTGACCGCATTGCTAGCTGTTTTCTCATAAACCGCGCCAGCAGCAGCGCTTGTGTTTGCTGAAGATGTGTGACCTATGTTCACGGCAGAACTGCTAGTGTTCACAATTAAATCGCCAACACCGAGCGTTAAAAAAGTTGCGTTGGTCATAGCCGCTGTTATTGCAACTATGGATTTGCCATTGGCACCCGCCGCGCCTGCTGGTCCCTGCGGTCCTGGTGTTAGTTCAATGCCATCTATTCTCTCTCTCAAAAGAGAATCTCCAGACTCACGCGCCAGTTGCTCCGAAAATATCAAGGCTCCTAAATCGTGTGCTTTATCTTCAATCATATGTATCGTGGCTGTACTTACAGGCTTATCCATATCGGTAGTATTATTCACGTTCCCTAAACCAACATCTATTTTAGACAAATTGTTTATACGCTGCTCAATTGATTCAATCCTGCCTCTAAGAGCCTCTAGATCTTCCTGCTCTGCCGCTCCATTCAGAGCATCGCGTATTCTACTTGCAATTAAATTATTAATTTCCGCCACATCTATTTTAAAATTACTAGCGGTTCCTACCGATACCGGAAAAACAGCATTATCTTTAATAGCTTGGAATAAGCCATTAGGATAAATAGCAAGGTCTGATATTTTAAGCCCTTCCGCATTACTCATAAAAATCCTCCAGCTTTATTTTTTTTTCATCTTCAAATAAAAGATTCCTTTCATCTTCTAAAAGCAAATATCTATTTGGTGGAACCGCTGGCAAATCGCGAGCTTCAAGCAGTTCAAGCGTGACAACCAAAGTATCAAGATCGTCATGCCTTCCGGTGACTATCCAGAATTTATTCCTAAATTCTTTTGGATAGCCCGGCAAATCAAAACAAGTAAAACTACCAATATCTATTTTTTTATTTTCATTCTTTGAATTTTTCAACGCGTCCAAAACAGGTAATATGCAACGTGCCTGTGCTTTGCGCATCGGCGCTGTGTTCCAGTAGAGCAAATTGTAAGCCATATTCTCTGCTGCCTCCCAGCTCGTTATCCACTCACTTTCTATCGTTTTATTTATACCATCGCCATTTTCTGCGTTTTTCTTCATTCGCGCAAATACTGCCATCCATTTGTCGGCTGGAATTTTAAATTCAGATCGATCCTTACTTTCGTTATCTGCATAAATATCCCTAGATACATTTAAGATATGGGCATATTTACCACTATCGAAATCTTTTCCCCAGTGTATTGAAAGTTCGCTTATGATATCGTTTCTGTCAGCGCTTTCCATTTTAAATGAATAAATGCCACCTTCTGATAATAAAGAATTTATCTCTATTAAATAATATGGAATTTCTTCTTGTAGGGATATTTTTTCAACTAAAATTTCTTTTTTTTGCGGATTGAACTTAACCATAGTGACAGATTCTGCCGCCAAGCTACGCAACTTATCTCTAACTGCCCACACTTCGCCTTTCAGGACGCTTCCGTAAAGATATCCGTTAGGATTGCCTGCTATAGGTATCTGTTCAATAATTCCTGATTCTTTAAGTAACTCTGATATTATGGGCTTTATTCCTTTACCTTCTACGTTTTCCCACCATAACGAACCAGGCGTGATAGAATCACGGCTAACGTATAATTTATTATTGCCAAGTGGAATGGACACACTAAAGCTTGCCCTCGCGTAAAGAACTCTAATATGTCCAACTTCTTTAGCATCACTCAGTGATGGGTTGCCGTCCAAATTTAATTTAAATTCAAATTTAAGTTTAAGCATGGAAGATAATAAAGCTACAGCAAAGTTATTTAAATTAATACGAATAATTTTTCCGTTCATTAAAGAGGAAAGATTATAGTTTAAAAATCCACCGATAACAAGTTTAGCGGTATAAGTTAAGTTATGATTATTAGATGGTGAGTAGTCTAGGGCGATATCAATATAATGACCATCAGGCGTTAAGATAGCGTTCTCAGGCACACCTTGGGGCAAAGCTAAATTTATTGTAAAATTACATCCGCCCTCAGACGTCCAAATGGCGGGATGAAGTAAACTAATTCTTACATCAAAATTATCATTTTTTGGAACAGTAAATCTCGGCTCCCTCTCAACACTACTGTTTAAAACTAGCTGCGAGGGACTGCCGACTTGGAATGGAGGATAATCTGTAGGATAACTATCATCCATCACTATAGATTCAGCGCCTACATCAATTTTAAAATTTAGCATTAAATCTAAATTGTCAGGGATTTCTCGCAGTTGCGTACCTTCGGGGTGCGAATATCTTTTAACCCCTCTACCAATTGGATATCCTTCTAAACCAGAAGGATAAGTATCGTCAAATTGTTGCTGCTTCAGCCATAACCGGTTAGACCAAGCCTCAACTATTTCTATTTGTTCGCCTTCCCCCATAATGTAATAATTAGGCGTATCTCTTTTTTCTGGGCGAAAATTTGTAAGGGCGGTTTTTGGCAAAATAATAGAAGTGTACTCACTTATAGCCGCCGGTAATGTATAGACTACACGACCTTTTAAGAATATATCAAGAATATTATTTCCATCCGACCAGATAAAAGTTGACGGTTCTCCAGCGTTAGAAAGTGAATAACGTTCAAGGCGGTAATATTCTTCTGCAAATTTAAGATAAAGTGAAGGGAGAAAATCTATTCCATTTTCCATTATCTCCAAATGTACCTTTCCAATACCACGTTTCATCTTAACTTCCCAAAAGTTAGGTCCAGGAACTCCGATGGCAACGGGAAATTTGCGGCTACCGGATTGGGGATTCCCCAGCCAATCGCTGATGCGAATAGATGAAGTCAAGGAATTACCGCTAACAACAGATTCAACTACACCTATGTAAATAGGCTCTGGTTCATCATCCTTATATAACCTTGCCTCGCACCCTATAAGCTCAAAGTTCCCGCCATTCATTTCTTCAAGCCAATAGAGCAAATCCACCATCTTAACGCCATCCAAAGTGAATACCGATGGTATTCTTATCTCCCAGTCCGTGCGGCTCTGCAAAGGGCTTTCACGGAAATTGTCTATGTTCCGGTAAAGGCTGCCTGCTGATTCAAGCGGGTAATAGCCGGGAACATAATTTTTATGATATTTTTTACTGAACACTAATTCGGATATATTATTGCCAAGGTGGTCAACCCATTCAACGCCATCTGGCTTTAAGATTTTGACCTCAAACATGCTAATCCCTCACGAACATATATGGCAGCTCTATGTCAAAGAATAATCCAGCATCGCCGCTTGGCGTGATTAAGTCTTTGAGCATTGACGGACCAGAATAATATGCTTCTAAAATATCTTCGCCTTTGCCTTTGCCGAAATCTATGTATTTGGGGCATTCTATTTTGAATGGGTGTTGCCCCAGCCACGCATTGTGCAATATAAAGCTTTCGTATGCTTTTGTAAATTCTAGCGTGAGATTTTTAAATTGTATAGAGCCGTTCACCCTTTCGGGACCATGAGAAAAAACGTGCCTACGCCCATCAGCCGAATCAAGCGCAATATAGTTGAGCACTTCTGTGCTGGGGTACATAGGGTAGGGGTTTGATGGTATAACAAGCCTGTAACTATTATTAGCAATGAGCGTAACCCGCGATGTGTTTATTCCCATTTTAACGCCTCCTCTCAGCTCTTTTCAGAACCGGCTCTATTTCATCTCTGAATGCCTTCTGGGTCATTATTGACGTGCTTATATTCACATTAACGGTATTAGACCGGCTGTTGTTGTAAGTGTTGCTGGTGCCGTGATTCAAAGCATTCACGCCAGCTTCACCTCCAACGGCTCGCACGGCGCGGGTGTTCAAAATCGCTTCCCTGCCTTCCTCGTTTGCCATTATGAGCGTGTTTGAGCCAGGTATCATTCCGCCACGCGCGAACTTCTGCGCTTTGATGGTGGCTACTTGCGCTAAACCCTGTGCGGTGGCTCCGGCGACTAGGACCGCGTTCAATGGAAAAGGGGCAGCAGTTGCCGCTTTGGTTGCGGCTACTGCCGTGTTGATTATAGCTTGACCTACGGCAATGTATTTCATTGTGTTGCCGCCGGCTTTGCCTAGCACGGCTATGGCATTGGCTACTTGGAGCGCGGAGTCAAAATATTGAGCGTGTTGGGCTATGCGCATTTGCGTGAGCTGTGTTTCCATGCGCTCTATCTCGGCATTTTTTGCCCTCTCTATTTCCAATATCATGTCTTTGTTTCTTCCCGCTTTTTCTATCTCGGCGGCGTATTTGGCATCCAGGCTTTCCATTTGGATGGCTATTCTTTCTTCTTCCGTTTTGGCTGCCGTTTCGCGGTAGCTGCGGAGCAAGTCCTGTCGTTGCCGTTCGTTTTCCACGGATTTTTGCTTTATGGCTTCTAGTTCTACGGATTTGGCTTGTTCCAGGAGCGCAATGGTTCTCAGCGAGTCGCCAGCTAGTTTTATTTCTTTGTCGTACTTTGCTTTTATTTGTTCTTCTTCTATCGCCGCTATGTCGCTGTAATTTTTTGCCGCTATACGGCGCAAGTCCCATTCTTTGTTTTTCGCTTCCTCTG
>Ga0268262_10000610_pt1 | contig 46581 bp, 36 predicted proteins | sample TergutNc150P3_FD_190354 | JGI IMG/M metagenome (GOLD analysis project Ga0268262, IMG submission 190354) | Nasutitermes corniger P3 segment gut microbial community from laboratory colony in Florida, USA - Nc150 P3 (SPAdes) (version 2) | ecosystem: Host-associated > Arthropoda: Insects >... | reverse complement strand
TCAACTGATAGGGCAGCCCGCTGATCTTTTCTACCATGATGCTGTATGGTAATAATTGTGTATAAGTTAAATAAATGGATAAATTAACCCCGGAACAACGCCATAAATGCATGTCGAATATACGCAGCTTTGATACAAAGCCGGAAATTTTTTTTCGTAAAGCTTTATGGGAATGGGGTGTCAGGTACCGAAAAAACGTCAGGAGTCTTTTTGGGACTCCCGATATTGCGATTAAAAAATATAAAATTGTTATTTTTATTGACGGCGATTTCTGGCATGGGAACGATTGGGAAAAGAAGCATTTTTCGTCTCAAGAAGAACTCTTATCTTCATACTCAGATTATTGGCAAAAGAAAATAACACGCAATATTGAAAGAGACAAAAAAGTAAAAAAACATTATCAAAATATTGGTTGGACCATTCTAAGATTTTGGACTTCTGAAACTGAAAAGAACTTAAATAAATGCATCATAAAAACGATAAAAAAAATAAATAAAATAAAAAAACACATGGGTTAATGTACAATACCGAATATAGAATTTTAAACCCCTCCATGATATTGCTTTTATAAAATTACCGCTAAAATATCAGGAAAACAAACTAATAATGCATCTTAGTGCGGAATTTGTGCATCTTAATTAATTATCCGTTTTTTCCAAGAGCAAATTTCTATAATAATCAGTATGGAGGAACAATATGTTTAAGAAATTGCTTTTCTTATGCGCTTTGTTTTTGGCTGTTGAAATTCTGTTTGCGGACAGCGTTCATACAACCATAGAGATTAACGGAGTAACCGTTAACGGCGGTTTGGTATATGTGTCTGTATACTCGAATGAAAATGACTATAAAAACGGAACGGCTTTTGAGCAGTTTATCTTACAGCCGAATAATGCAGCTTTAACGTATTCTTTGGATTTGCCTAACGGCGATTATGTAGTTTCTGTTTTTCAGGATAAAAACGGCAATGAGAAACTAAATTCCGGCCTTTTCGGAATACCGTCAGAGCCTGTCGGCATAACAAACTACAGCCTAAGGGGAGCGCCGGGCGGTTTTAACAAATTGAAAGTTCCCGTAAACAACAGTTCGGCGAAACTGGTTGTCAACATGGGGAGAGTGAAAGCGCTGGGGATAATATGAAACGATTTATATTGCCGGGAATTATGTTCCTGATTTTTGAAGCGACAGCCGTTGTTTTATGGCTTGTTCTCGGCAATATATTTTATCTTTTTAATTTTACCTATATCGGCTTTTTTGTTTCTCTTGGAATTGGCCTTTTAACCGCAAAACATAAAAACGCAAGAATAGTTATTCAGTTTTTTATCGGTCTTTATATGCTGGTTTTTCTGGGAATAATACGCCGGGAAAACATGCAGATAGAAGGGTTCTTTTATTATGCGGCAATCGGAGTATTTGAGGCGGCGGCAATACATTATTTAATTGCGAAAATAGCGGGGCCATTTATCTTCGGCAGAGGCTGGTGCGGTTATGCGTGCTGGACTGCGATGATACTCGATTTGCTTCCGTATAAGACAGCGCAAAAACAGCCTGTAAAAAAATTGGGGTTGCTTCGCATTTTTACTTTTGCGCTTTCATTGGTTTATTTTTTAACAGTATTTTTCCGTTACAGAGAGAATATCGAAAAAATTATGTTCATCAGTTTTATTGCGGGAAATATCATTTACTACGGCGTTGGAATTTTACTTGCGTATTTGTTCAAAGACAACAGGGCGTTTTGCAAATATTTCTGCCCGATAACCGTATTCTTAAAACCCGCAAGTTATTTTACCCTCTCACGCAGAAAAGTAAATCAGGAAAAATGCATCTCCTGCAATAAATGCAAAAAAGTATGCCCTATGGACGTTGACATGCTTGATAACAAATTCAACCGTAAGAACGGAACCGAATGTATCCAATGCCTTAAATGCGTAAATGAATGCCCCAAACAGGCATTGTCATAATAAAGAAGAAATATAGAGGAATTAATTCGTCTTTTTAAAAATACCGGTTACGCCTATGCTTTTACTTAAAAGCTCAAGCAGAGAACCGGTTTTATAATCGGGAAAAGTTTTAAGCAGTAAACGGGCTTTATCGGCGTACCGTACCGCCAAGTCGCGGGATTTCTGCGTGCCGTCTGTATTGCAAACCGCTTTAGCAAGCTGTTTGGCCAGAATTGCGTCATCGAAAGCTTCTTTTGCCATATCACGCAGTTGGGGTGAATTTCTAAAAGCATAAATCAGGGGCAGCGTAACCACGCCTTCGGAAATATCCTTTCCGACAGTTTTCAGCGCCTCATCCTCGCTAATCTCATAGTCTTTGCAATCATCTACAATCTGAAAGACCATTCCAAAATACCGGCCAAACCGGGCAAGGCGCATGGTTTCATCACGGTTATAGCGGGCTATCAAAGCACCTGCAAAAGCGGCGACATAGAAGAGCGCCGCTGTTTTTTCCGAAATAATACGCAAATAACCGGGAATCTCAAGTTCAATATTACGGTTATTGCATAATTGGCGCAGTTCACCCATACAGATACGGCTGAGTGCGGAAGTGAAAACCTGAAGAAGATCGGCATGTTCCCGGTAATCACTGTGCAGCGGCACTGCAAACGAAGCCGCAAGACACAGCAGATAATCCCCGCAAATTACGGCGTGTTTTCTGCCGAACTTGTACTGGACTGTAGGTATTCCTCTGCGTAACGGAGCATTGTCAATCACATCATCATGTACTAAAGTCGCCATGTGAAATAATTCAACGGCGGCAGCCGCTTTTACAGTGTCAACCGGTACAAGACCATCAGCGTCCATTGCTGTATAAAGCAGTAATAGTGTTCGTACGCCTTTGCCTTGAGCGCCCGCTAAATGATTTGTTATTTCACAAATCGGGTTAGGGGCGCCCATAAGCGCTTGCTTTACAGTCTCCGCTGCCTGCCGTTGGGCCTCATGCACCGATAGCTTCGGAGAACCGGAAGCGGCATTAGTCATGATAAATATACCACTTCCTTACACATTTAATTTTTTTCCATCCCTTTTTAAGCCACGGAAGCACGTAATAATCAAGACTCAAAACACGCCCGGCGCCGAACAGCATGGCAAAAGAAGCAAAAAACATCCACCACTGCGACCCCATATAAAGACCTGTGCTTGTAAGGAACATAAATAGCAGTACAATCGACATAAAAGACGCCAGCGTAGTGAACAGACCGCCCATTAACGCAAGTCCGACAAGTATTTCGCACATGACAATTACAATCTGGAATATCATCTGCGCCCTGTCCGAAGGCAGAATAATGTTATTAATCATTGAATCCACCAAGGTTATCTGTACTTTAAACGCATAGAATAATTGATCGGCGGCGCGAACAAGAATAAGGCGAATTTGGCCGAATATATTGAGGTTTAAAAGCAAATTTTTAGTGGCGCTGGCTGCCGTAGCTACCGCATCGCCTGAAGCCGCTGATAACGCATCTGATGCAGCTGACATAGCATCCGAGGCCGCTGACACAGCATCCGATGCAGCTGACATAGCATCCGAGGCCGCTGATGTAGCATCAGAAGCGCCCGATGACGCGTCCACCGGCATACCCGCGGCGGCATTTATGATTCTTTTATAAAATTGATTCGCCCATCTAAAGAAATTGGTGAGCTTTGGCGTTTTCAACCAGCCTTCGCCGACCTTTACAACCCCTTCATAGAACCAGAAGAACCCAAGGAAAATTCGCATCGGTACAAGGAAGAAAGACGGTGAACGATTGGAGAAATGCCCGCCAAGGAAGCTGCGGCAGTTTCGTACTGTGAAAAATTCATGCTTTATATAAGAAAATACTTTATTCCATCCCAAAACCTGAATGAAATAAATTACGTTTATAAAATGTTTGGAAAGCATGGCAAGGAATGAGGGCAGGCCGAAGAATTTACCCGGCATACCTACATGAGCCACGCCGTACCTGCCGCCTACGCAAACCATTACGCCATGGAACTTGGGAGCGTATTCTTCAGGTTTACCCAAACCGGTCAGATCGCAAAGGAGATTGTGCGCGATTGTATCTGCGCACGCCTCGCAATTTTCCACCATTTGGGGTACCGGGCTTTTCTCTCCTTCAGGGATAAAGAAAATATTATCGCCGCCGACATAAACATTCTGGTAATTTTTGGCGCGAAGGTAACTGTCGGTTTGAACGCGTCCTCGTGGAGAGGCTCCAAGTTTATCGGAAGAACTCTTGGATAATTCGGAACTTTCGACACCGGCTGTCCAAATAACTGTTTTTGTAGCTATGCGTTTTACTTCGTCTTGGAGCTTGTATTCCATATAGTCGCCGCCAATGGATGTAGTATTTGCACCAAGAAGCACCTGAACGTGTTTTTTCTCCAAACGGCGCTGCACTTTGGCGGACAAGTGGTCGGGAAGAATATTACATACCTTGCTCAGCATATCCATATTGATCATTGTGACCAAAGAGGGATCAATTTCGAATCTGTCGCAGAGAGAAGGGACAAGCTCCGAAAGTTCGCCTGCCATCTCAACGCCGGTGAAACCGCAGCCAACCACCACAAAGGTTAGAAGGGCTTTCTTTTTTGCAAGATCGGGTTCACGGGCCGCAAGGCGGAACATGTCCATGATATGCTCACGTAAAACTACAGCGTCTTCGTATGACCAAAGGGTAAATGAATGTTCTTTTGCGCCTTGAACTCCAAAGAAAATCGGCTGCGAGCCGGTTGCTAAAATAAAATAGTCATAATTAAATGTATTGCCTGTGCAAACAACCTGTTTTTTATCGTAATCAACAGATTTAATTGTATCCATGACGACATTAACATCACGGCCCGCAAAAACCCGCTCAAGACTGATTTTTATGCTGTCTTCTTCCACACGCCACGCCGCAACTTCGTGAAGTTCGGTAAGCATTGTGTGGAATGGGTTTTTATCAATGATGGTAATCTCGACCTGATCCGAAAGCTTCCGCTTTTTTACCCTCTTGGCAATTTTTTTTGCGGTTAAAACTCCGGCATAGCCCGCTCCGGCGACAACAATCTTTTTTTTCATACTCTCCATAATTGTTTTCCTTTATTAGGCAACTAATCCCCCTTAACTATTAGGGGGTTTTTCCTTTGAATAAACATAACCCAACGCAAAGGCTAATGTTTGAATCCATTTGTAACGCAAAAAGCGCTTACTCCGGATATTATTAGCTTTATGCATTGGATATGATACACGGTAAACCTTCCGGCTTACCGTGTCTTAAAACTTACCTGGGGGCTCCCTGTTGAGGAGTGAGAGTACCGTTTATCTTTAAAATTCTTCCATCCCAGGTAAATTGCAAGTTACCGGAGAAGTGGAATATGGTTGAAGTTTCCCAGTCATTGGTTATAGCTCCGGTTGTTGCGTTTGCCGGAACAGTTCCGTTAGCTCTGGTAAGGCTTGCAATAGGTCTTCCAGCCTGAACACTGTTATCCCATACTTTCGCCCAATCTATCTGCGCGGCTTCACCGGTACTGGAGAAGTCTCTTGCTATTACCTGAGGACCCGCGCCGGCAATAAATCCTACCTGGCGGACTTGATAATTTCCTTTGGGGAAGGAGAGGCGTCCCTGAGCATCAGTAGTTATACGATACGCCCAACCGCGATGAACATATTGAACAGTGATTACACCGTTGTTAGCTCTGGTAACATTAAGCATATCATCCCTTCTGGTGGAATCAGACGCTACGGGGAATAAAAGCAGGCCTCTTACGCCTCCGGGGAAAGCCGCTCTCTGGGAAATGTCATTCTGATAGGCAATTGAGAATATGGCTGTTGTCTGAAATTTGGACGCTCCTGTCGCAGTATCAAAAGTATCTTTTGTTTGATCCATTTTGCTTCCGCCCGCTCTGCCATACCGATGAGGTCCGCTGAAAGTGAGATAATTGTTTGTATCCACTGCTGTTACATTAAACTGGTAGTCAATTGTTAACGGGGTAGGCGCCTGAGCCGCAAGCGCCATCGTCAGAAAGAGGATACCGCAAATTAGAAATGCTGCTTTTTTCATACAAAACTCCTTGAAAAATATATCCGCTGTTTCAGACTTATATTGAACTACGTTCAATTTAGCGGTCAGCCAAAGCCTGATAACAAGGCATTTACTTTATTAACTTTTTGATTTCAATCCGCCTCCTTACGGCAAAATACCCGGCTTTTATTAACATCAACATTAAATTGAGAATTATGATAAAATTTTATTGATAACGGTTTATAAAAAGCCATTGAAGAGGGTGAGATTAAAGCATAAAATACGCGCCTTTGAGCATATGCTTTAAAATTGGAAATCATTATTAAAGTAAAATACCACATTTTATAACAAATGTCAAGGTTCTTTCGGTAACTTTTGCAGTAATGCGTTTTAACAGCGCGGAACTGTTCTTTCCCGCACTTGTATTTTTTATTTTTCCGTCATATAAAAAAATATGCTGAAACGCCGTATTTTCCTTATTCCCGTCTTTGTAATAACTACACTGACATTTACATATTGTACAGGCAAGCCGGAACTTTCACGTACGGAATTTGCGCTGGGTACTGTCTGTTCAGTCACATTATATGACAAGGGAAACCCCGCTATTTATAGAGATATTTTCAGCCGACTGCGTGAAATTGAAAATTATATGAGTGTAAACCTGCCGGATACTGATGTCGCCCGCATCAACGCCGCCGCAGGTGTGGCTCCGGTACAGGTTCATGACGATGTGTTTAAAGTTATTCAAAAGGCATTGTATTTCGCCGAAATTTCAGGCGGCGCTTTTGACCCGACAGTCGGGCCTTTAGTCTCTCTCTGGGGAATAGGGAGTGAAAATCCGCGCGTCCCCTCTCAAGCCGAGATTGACGCCGCTCTGTCTCTTATCAATTGGCGGGATGTTGAACTGGACAAGGAGCAGCGCAGCGTGTTCCTGAGACGTCCGGGCATGGCGCTTGATCTTGGAGCGATTGCCAAAGGTTATGCCGCAGACGAAGCGGCGGTAATTATCAGGAAAGCGGGGCTTAAACAGGCGATAATCGATCTTGGCGGAAACATTTTAGTTTACGGGGAAAAAAAGGACAAGAGTCCGTGGAGGGTGAGCGTTCAGGACCCTCTTGAAGATCGAGGCAGGTCTTTAGGCGTCATAACAGGCCCTGAAGCTACTATGGTAACATCCGGTGTCTACGAGAGGTTTTTTGAGGCTGACGGACAGCAGTATCATCATATCTTTTCACCTTTCAACGGATACCCTGCCGACACAGGTTTACTGTCTGTAACAATCATTTCTAAAAATTCAATAGACGCCGACGCTCTTTCAACCGCGGTTTTTGTCCTCGGGTATGAAAAGGGGCGCGCGCTTATAGAACCCCTAGAAGGAACGGAAGCGGTCTTTGTCTTTAATGATCAAAGCGTCAGAAAGACGGAAGGAGCGAATTTAAAAATAAATAACAATAGCTACATATTAATTCCCGATTGACGCTTACTATATATAGAATATAATTTGATTCGATGAGGTGTAATTAATGGCTTATCGGGATTTGCAAGATTTTATCGCCTGCTTGGAAAAAGCCGGCGAACTTAAAAGGATTAGCGCGCCGGTTGATCCCCGTCTGGAAATCAGCGCGATTGCGGACAGGGTAATGAGGGAAGGCGGTCCTGCCCTTTTTTTTGAACAGGTGAAGGGTTCCGCTTTCCCGCTTGCGATAAACCTTATGGGCTCCGAGCGGCGTATGTCCATGGCGTTGAATGCGGAAAGCCTTGATGCTAAAGCGCGAGAAATCGAAGACCTTATTTCATGGCTCTGGTCTTCCGCCCGTGATTTTAACCTTTTAAAAATCGTCCCCGGCGCATTGCCGCGTCTGCCTGCGGCTTACAGTCTTATCCCCCGTACAATAAGCCATCCGCTCTGTCAGCAGATAATAGACGATGAAGCCGGTTTTGACAGCCTGCCCGTTCTTACCTGCTGGCCTGAAGACGGAGGTCCTTTCTTTACTCTGCCTTTAGTTTGTACGGCAGACCCGCAGACGGGCAAGCGGAACATGGGAATGTACCGGATGCAGGTGTATGACAACAGGACAGCCGGAATGCATTGGCATCTACACAAGGACGGCGCGCATTTTTTTCAGAAATACAAAGAGCGCGGAGAACGTATGCCTGTGGCGGTCGCCCTCGGCTGTGATCCTGCGGTAATCTATTCTTCGACCGCTCCGCTTCCCGAAGGAATATGGGAAATGGTCTTTGCCGGTTTTCTCCGAGGCAAAAGGGCGGAGGTCTGCAAGGCGACGCTAAGCGATCTGCTTGTCCCCGCGGACGCTGAATTTGTCCTTGAAGGTTATGTTGATCCTGACGAAAGCCGCATGGAAGGACCGTTCGGGGATCACACCGGTTTTTATTCCCTGCCCGACGAATATCCTGTGTTTCATTTACAGCGTATAACCCGGCGAAAGAATCCTGTTTATCCGGCGACGATTGTGGGCATTCCGCCCAAAGAAGATTGCTGGATGGCAAAAGCCACTGAGCGGCTGTTCCTTCCTTTATTAAAACAACTCTGTCCTGAAATCGCCGACCTTGCTATGCCATTTGAAGGCGTCTTTCATAACTGCATTATTGTTTCGGTAAAGAAGCGGTTCCCCGGTCACGCGCGCAAGGTGATGAATTTTCTATGGGGCATGGGGCAGATGATGTATACCAAGTGCATCATCGCGGTTGATGAAGAAGTGAATCCGCATAACAGTTCCGAGGTTGCGTGGAGGGCGTTCAACAATGTTGACGCCAAACGCGATCTTGTTCTCAGCGACGGACCTCTGGACGCGCTGGATCATTCTTCTCCGTTGCCCCGTTACGGCTGCCGTATTGGTATCGACGCCACTCGCAAGGGAGCCGACGAGGGGCATAACCGTCCCTGGCCTTCGCCGCTTGTCATGGACAAGGACACGGAGGAATTGGTAATGCGCCGATGGAAGGAATATGGTTTGTGAGAATGGGGAGTAGGGAGTGAGGAGTAATGTGTGATTGTGGAAGGAGCGGAGGAGATTGAGTTTTATCGGTGATAAGGTGCGGCTGACTAGCAGGAAGCTTTGGCAAATAGGCGAAGCCGTGATCTTCCGGCATACGATTTTTTCGCTTCCCATTGCCGCGTCCGCGATTTTGCTGGAAACCGGCGGTCATCCTCCGCTGAAAAAAGTTATTTTGATCCTGATTGCCGCCGCCGCAGGACGGAACGCGGCAAATGCCCTGAACCGTGTGATAGACGCGGATATCGACAGAAAAAATCCGCGCACCGCAAACCGCCATTTGCCCAAAGGACTGCTTTCCAAAAAAGCCCTGCTCCTTTTCAGTTTGATTATGATCCTCATTTTGATTGTAGCGGCGGCAATGCTTAATCCTCTGTGCGTACTGCTCCTGCCTCTTGCCGGTATTTTGATCGGCGGCTATTCATACAGCAAACGCTTTACATGGCTCTGCCATTACTGGTTGGGAGCCGCCTGCGCCATTGCCCCTATGGGCGCGTTTATCGGTTTATCGGGACACTTCGCTTTCCGTTACTTTGTTCTGGCGGCGGCGCACACGCTCTGGGTAGCCGGTTTTGACATTATTTACGCCCAACTGGATATTGAATTTGACCTCAGCGAAGACCTCTATTCAATTCCTTCTTGTTTTGGTTATGGCATAAGCCGTGTCTTTGCCGCGCTTTCACATCTGGGAACTTTGCTGGCATGGTTTTTAATTCCGCTGTTCTGGCATGTTTCTGCATGGTACTATGCTTTTGTAGGTCTCGCCACCGCGCTCCTAATTGCGGAGCATATTGTCGCTCTGGGAAACAGCGAGCGGCATATCAAAATTGCAAGTTATTCAATAAATGAAATAGTGCCAATTCTAATCCTTGCGGGAACAGCGGTGGGCGTATATATTAAATAAAAGGAAAAACATTGGCAAAGTATCTGGTTTGCATTACAGGCGCGAGCGGTTCTGTGTACGGCATCCGTACAATGAAAGCTTTAATTTCCGCAGGACACGAGGTTCACGGGATTGCCTCCGATTGGGGAGCGAAGACGATGCAGGAGGAGACGGGAAGATCGTTTGCCTCATGGAGCGCGGAGCTGGGACTGCCAGAGAAAAATATTTACGCTCCTGAAAACATGGGCGCTCTTCCTGCCAGCGGTTCCTTCAAACTTGACGGAACTATAATTGCGCCCTGCTCTGTAAGCAGCATAGGGGCGATTGTATCGGGAATAAGCCTCAACCTGATCCACCGCTGCGCTCAGGTTGCCTTGAAAGAGGGCCGGCCTCTGGTGCTTGCTCTACGGGAGACGCCGCTTTCTCTTCCGGTTCTGCGGAATCTCTGCACATTGGCGGAAGCGGGAGCGGTTATTCTGCCCGCCTGTCCCGCCTTTTATCATACTCCTCAAAGTATGGATGATCTGATAGACTTTGTTGTAGCAAAAATTCTTGACAGATTATTTGTCGCAAATAACATTGGAATATCATGGAGAGGTTTAAAATGAAAAGATTATTTTTACTGTGCTGTTGTTTCGCATTGTGCGTTCTTTCCCTTCAAGCGAGAGGGCAGAATGAAACAACACCGCTGCGGGTGGGCATAATGCCGGACGCTGATTCACTGCCCTTTATGATTGCCGATGACCATGGTTTTTTTGAGCGGGAAAATGTCAAAGTCGAATTGATAGTTTTTTCCAATCCGCAGGAAAGAGACGCCGCGCTTCAGGCCGGTCGTCTTGACGGAACAATTTCAGACCTGCTGGCTGCGGCCTTTCTGCACGCAGGCGGATATGATTTTAAAGTAACCAGCCTGACCGACGGCCGTTACGGAATCGCCGCGTACGCAAGGTCAGGAATCAGAAACCTGGCAGGGCTGCGCGGAAAACGGATTGGTCTTTCAACTAACACAATTATCCAATATACTGTGGACGCCCAGCTTGAATCGGCCGGCATCTCCATGTCCGAATACGAAGCGGTGGCGATTCCCAGAATGCCGCTCCGCCTCGAAATGCTGCAGACAGGCCAGATTGAAGCCGCAAGTCTTCCAGAGCCGCTTCTGACAGCCGCCGTGGCGCAGGGCGCGGTTCTTCTTTCCACAACCGATACTACAGGCATTGACGCCGGAGTAATGCTTTTTTCAAAAAAATCTTTGGACACCAAATTGAATTCGATCAAAGCGTTTTACCGCGCTTATTACAAAGCCGCTATGCAGATCAATGCAAACCCTGACGCATACCGGGATTATCTGGTGGAACACGCGGCTTTTCCTGCGGCAATAAGGAACGCTTACCGTTTTGTCCAGTACCGCAAGCCAACCATGGTCGGGGAAGATCAGGTCAGGAAAGCCCTCAACTGGCTTAAAGCCCGTAAACTTCTGGAAGCCGATATTTCTTACACGGATTTAATTGACCGGCGGGCAATAAGCGAATGGTAGAACTTAGGGATATTTCCCTTAGTTATGCGCATAAACACAAAAAAGAGGCTGCGGCTCTTGGGCAGGTAAACGCCCTGTTTGAGCGCGGAAATTTTTCCGCGGTTATCGGTCCTTCCGGCTGCGGAAAAACCAGCCTCATAAAGATCATTGCAGGGCTTCTTGTTCCCGATAATGGCGATGTTCTTGTGGACTCGAATCCGTTAAAGGGAGTACGCAAGCATACTGCGGTAATTTTTCAGGATTACGGCCTGTTGCCGTGGAAAACTGTCAGAGACAATGCGGAACTTCCGCTGCGGATTAGAGGCGTTGAGCGCAATGGCAGTCTTCGCTTAAATTCCGGCATTGATCAAGACGGCAGGAAAAAGGTCAGAACTCTGCTTGAAGAATTCGGTCTTGGAGCTTTTGCCGATCATTATCCCCAACAGCTTTCAGGCGGCATGAGACAACGCCTTGCCATAGTACGAGCTTTGGCTTGCGAACCGGAACTTTTGCTCATGGACGAGCCGTTCTCAAGTCTTGACGCGCTTACAAGAGAAAGCGCGCAGGACTTTATTCTTTCGATTCAACAGACGCGCCGTTTGACTGTCATTATGGTTACACATTCTATAGAAGAAGCCGTGTACCTTGCCGACATGATTTATGTTATGAACGGCGTGAACCCGGGATCAATAACCGGACGTGTTGCAATTTCACGTAATGAAGATTCACCCAGAGAACGTTTCAGGGAAGTTCCGCTCTTTCATGAATACTGCGGAGTTTTGCGCCGGGATTACCTGCGTAAGCCTGTCATTACCTCAAGCCTTAACGGAGCGGCCTCTTGAAAAAGCGTTTCGGCATAATACTCGCGCTTGCGGTGTTTTTCGCGATCTGGCAGATAATCTCATCGTTGATTCACAGACCTCTCCTGCCTAGTCCGGTATCTGTTATATCAACCCTTTTCCGCCTTGCGGCGGAAGGTAAATTGTGGCGTCATACCGGCGCAAGCCTTTCCCGTATTCTCTGGGCATTGGTAATCAGCGGAATACCGGCGATCATTCTGGGATTAGCGGCAGGCCGTTCGGCAAAACTGAACAGCCTAATCTCTCCGTTTATTTACCTGCTTCATCCTCTTCCAAAAGCCGCCTTTTTACCGGTGATAATGCTCTTTTTAGGCATCGGCGAAGTTTCCAAAATATTTCTGGTTGGCTTTATCATATTCAGCCAGATGCTGGTTACCGTTAGGGACTCGGCAAAACAGATCACGGGGGAATATCTGGATGTTGTCCGTTCTCTTGGAGCGGGAAAAATCGCCCTCATTCGGCATGTGATAATCCCCTCGGTTCTGCCAGGTTTTTTTACCGCTTTCAGGGTCAGCTTGGGTACTGCTGTCGCGGTTTTGTTTTTTGCCGAAACTTATGCTTCCGAAAGCGGATTAGGCTACCTTATCGTTGACGCGTGGACGCGAATAGCCTACAAAGAAATGTACGCGGCTATTTTGGCGTTAAGCATCCTTGGGCTCGCGTTATTTGTTCTTACGGATATTCTTGAATATGTTATCTGCCCCTGGCAAAAAATTTTACATAATAAGGAAAAACGTCCGTCAGCTTCTCCGCGTTAAATACTTCCTTGAATATAACATAAAAATGTTTACGGCAGTCCCGTCATTGCAACAGTGAACATTTTTTAATAAAATCAAAAAAGATGATGGCAGAACAAAAAGGAAAAATACCCGTAAAACCTTGGGATGTAGTGATATTTTTCCTTGCCCTCAGTTTGACAGGTTTTTCGGTTTTCTCGGCATATATAAAACCGCATAATTCTTCACAAGTGTTGATCGAAGGGAAAAATCAAAGATGGATATTCCCTCTTGATGCCGATGAAACCGTTGATGTACAGGGACCGCTGGGAACTACGGTGATACGGATTAATGAAAAACAAGCATGGGTGGAATCATCTCCTTGTGAAAATAAAATCTGTATAGGCGCGGGTCATTTGCGTAATACCGGGGAATTTGCGGCCTGCCTTCCTAATAACGTTTTAATAGTGATAGAAGGAAACGATGTTTCAGGAGAAATTGATGCCTTTTCCCGATAAAGAAAATACGGTGAGTCTGCAAAATCCGGAAACCAGAAAGCGCATCGCTCTTCTGGGGGCTTTTTGTCTTTTTCTATCTACCATAGAGTATATGATACCTAAACCTATGCCGTTTATGCGCATTGGCATCGCAAACCTTCCGCTTATGCTTGCTCTGGATATTTTTTCTTTTCATGCTTTTCTTGTTCTGATCGCTATTAAAGTGCTGGGACAAGCCCTGATTACAGGAACTCTGTTTTCATACATTTTTCTTTTTTCCCTTACCGGAACTTTTTTATCCGCAATGTCCATGTATATACTCCGCCGGCTTTTAAGCTCGGAGCGGATTAGCTTTATAGGAATAGGCATTACGGGAGCGGCAGTTTCAAATGTTACCCAGCTTGCGCTGGCATGGATTTTTATTTTCGGCGGCAGCACCAGGTACATTGCCCCGCCTTTCCTGACCGCGGGGCTTGTTACAGGAATAGCGTTAGGTGTTTTTTGCGAAGTGTTCACCCGCCGCTCAATGTGGTACGCCGCGCGTAAAATAAGATGAGGTTATGTGAAACAATTTGATCAATTCCGTTCCGGCAGACGGCGGATTTACGAAAAACTTTTCAGCGCCCGATCTTTGTGTATCGCCGGATTTCTTATTATGCCTGCTTTGCTGTTTAATCCGGTTGTTATGTTCAGAGTTCTCCAGTTTTTATTTTTCTGGTTTCTTGCGTGGCTTTCAGGGAAAAAAAACAATCCTCTTATTACATTTTTGATCATGCTGGGGATTGTGATTTTTAATCTTATTATCCCCTACGGACAGGTACTGTTTTCCGCCGGCGTTTTAAAAATAACCTCAGGCGCTCTTTTCACAGGCATTAACCGGGCTGTAACATTGGAAGGGCTTATCATGCTGTCCCGTTTTACCATCCGGCAGGACTTAAAAATTCCCGGACTTTTCGGCGAACTTATTGGAGAATCATTTCGCATTCTCGCCGTGATAATGAATCAGAAACACCATATTACCAGAAAAAACCTAATCGCCGATATTGACCGGCTAATGCTTGATTTAAACGGCGATGTTTCTGAAACTTCACAGCCCGCCGTGATTCCGCTGTCCAATGCGCAATATTCTTCGGTTACAAAACCTGTCGGGTTTGTTATTCTCGCGGCCGCGGTGATCCTGTCATGGACTCCCTGGATAATAATCCTTACGACCGGCTTTTAAAAATAAATTGGGAGAAATACAATGTTGTTTGATGAAATTCATTACCGTAATGATAAAAATTTATTAAATTTTGATAACGGTAATATAATTTTACGGAATGCTGTCAGAGCTGTAATAATAAACGGAAACAAAATTTTAATGGCTCATTTAGAAAAAACTGATGAATATAAATTCCCCGGCGGCGGCAGGAATGAAAATGAAACAATAGAAGATGCCATAAAAAGAGAAGTATTGGAAGAAGTCGGGTATAATGTCATAAGTATTAAGGAAAAAATCGGAACGATAACTGAATACGCCATAGCGCAAGAAGGAGGCAATAATATTTTTAAAATGATTTCAGATTATTATTTGGCGGATATAGAAAATAAACAATTAAAGCAAAATCTGGAAGAATATGAAAAAGAGCTGTTATTTAAACCGTGTTGGATAGAAATAAAAAACGCTTATAAAATTAATAATGATAAAATAATTAAAAAATATAAAATGACTTCAGGAATAAATAGAGAAACAATAGCTTTAAGGTATTTATGTGAAAAATACAGATAGCGTTAAATCAACTTTATACAACTCGGATAATATTGTCTTGTCGGAAAGTAACGATAATAGCTTGGTTTTGAAAGAGTATATGACCAGAAACAGAGCGAAATATTATGCAGAAATAGAAAAATCCGGAAATTCTATAACCGTACACAATGAGAAACATCATAACAATTGATTTTTAAGCTAATTCCCTAACTGATATAAAAAAAGTACAATGTTTTGAGTAATTTCGATTAAATCTCTTTCAGGAGGCATTTATGCAAGCCATTATGGAATCCGCTTTTTCAATATTGTATCTGATAACGGCTGTCGCGCTGGGGTGTTACATAATACGCCGTCAAAGAAACAACAGGCAATATTTTGTGTTCGGCATTATGACATTGATACTCGGTTTCGGGGACGCGTTTCATCTTGTGCCGAGAATTCTCGCCCTTTGGACGACAGGGCTGGAAAATTACACCGTTTCGCTCGGTTTCGGGAAATTGGTAACGTCAATTACCATGACGGTTTTTTATGTGCTTTTGTATCATGTTTGGAGATTACGATATGAAATTAAAGGAAAAAACAGCCTGACCGCCTGCGTTTATGCGTTAGCTGCCATACGGGTTGCGCTCTGTCTTTTCCCGCAGAACATGTGGTTAAGCGCAGATGCGCCGTATGAATGGGGCGTTTACCGCAACATTCCGTTTGTCATACTGGGTATTGTTATAATAATCATATATTTACAGACTGCCAAAAAAAAGAACGACCGCGCGTTCAGATTTTTATGGCTTGCCGTTCTTGTAAGTTTTGCTTTTTATATCCCTGTTGTGCTTTGGGCGGATGTATATCCGTTAATCGGAATGTTAATGCTTCCTAAAACCTGCGCTTATGTCTGGCTGATGTGGATGGGTTTCAGCGAAATTAAAAAAAATGTTTAAAAAAGACCAATAAAAAACCACGGAGTTTTAATACTCCGTGGTTAAGCTCTTCATTATCCGCTTCTTATTTAGTTTTAGGTTTAGCGGCGGCGGCGGCTAACAGTTTTTCCACCTTCTCCAGCATTTCGGTCTTTTTGGCAGGTTTATGTATGAATGCAACCGCTCCCATTTCAGCCGCACGTGACTTGTCATTCGCGTCTTCCGAAGTCGTGTGAATTGCTATAGGAATATGGTGCAATTTGGTAATATCCCGTATTCTTTCATAGGTAACAAATCCGTCCATTTCAGGCATATTCAAGTCCAGCAGCACCAGATCGGGAGTATAACCCTGGAAGAACAAGTCCAGCGCCGCTTTGCCGGAACTGGCTGTGGTAACTTCATAAAGCTCACCCAGAATGGCTTTCGACAGTGAAAGAACGGTATTTTCATCGTCAATAACGATGATTTTTTTCTTGTCGGCGGCCGTATCGGTTTTAAATTTATTTGACTCGGTTTTAAGTTCCTCAAAGTTCTTGCTGTTTTCCGAGCTCATTTCATCTACATGGACTACTGCGGTTTTTATCTCCTTCATGGCTCCGTTCACAATGTCGTTCATGCCGTTCATCGTATCCTGGCTGATACTTATAAGTTCATGGGTCTGGTTGTTCATGTTATCGCCGGATTCCTGCATCTCCAACGCGCCTTTTTTTACAGATACGCTTATCTCTTTCAGGCGTTCTATTGATTCCAGTATTTGCTTTCCGCCGACTTCCTGTTCTTCCATCGCGTTTCGGATGTTCAATTCATGCGTGGAAACCGTTTTTACGCCTGTGTCAATAACCTCGAAACGGGAAAGAACTTCATTTGAAGAGACTGTAATGCTGTCTATGGAAGCTTTTATCTTCTTGAGCATTGTCGCTGTTGTTTTTGACTGCTGTCCCGACGATTCGGCAAGTTTGCGAATTTCATCGGCAACTACGGCAAACCCTTTCCCAGCTTCTCCGGCGTGAGCCGCCTCAATCGCGGCGTTCATCGACAGCAGGTTTGTCTGGCTTGCGATATTGTTCATGACCGAGTTAATTTCCAGAAGACCTTCAGAGTCGCGGGAGATTTCTTTTATCTTCTCCGCCACAGTTTGAACCCCGACTTTGCCGTTTTCAGACGCTCCCATCAATTCGTTAACATTTTTGCTGTTTTCTATCAAGGTTTTGGTTACCGAATGAATGTTGGCTGTCATTTCCTCAACCGCGGAAGACGAGTTATTGATACTGTCGGACTGGCTTTCTATCAATCTGTTCAGGTTTTCAATGTTGGCCTTTATTTTTTTCACCGCGTTGTCGGTTTCGGCGGCGGTTTCTTCCTGCTTGCCCATTTTGTTCTTCATGCCTTCAAAATTAGTGGAAATCTGGTCTACCGATTTTGAGGTTTTGTTCATATTACTTTCAAGTTCATGACCTGTATTGGTCAGCGCGTTGACTTTGTATTTTATTCTCTTAATCAGGCTGGTAATAGACTCCATAGTCTGGTTAAAAAATTGGGAAAGCTCGCCGATTTCGTCATTGCCCTTAACTACGAGCCTATGGGTCAGGTCTCCTTCGCCCTGGGCGATTTCTTTAAGGCTTTCTGTTACCTCAATGATTGGCTTTGTGATGTTTTGAATAATAAAATAAACGACCAGAATGGTTAATGCTACCGCCACTATCACCAAAATAATGGAAAAGAAAGTCATTCTTCTGACATCTTTCATTATGTAATCTTCGGTTGAACCGACCATTATCATCCACCAGGTGTCTTCTACAGCCGATATGGGAATAGCGGCGAGGGCGATTTGTATGTTTGAACCCAGCGTAGGAGCGTAACTGTAACACTCAAAATCTTTTCCGTTCTTAATAGCGTTAAACGCATCGTTTGCATACTTGCCGAACTGTACTTCCGCGTCTATAAACATTTTCCCGATACGGTTGGGCTGATAACTTGCCATAACAAGTCCGTTACTGGAATAAACGGATATCGCGGCAATTTCTTCATAGCTTTTAATAGTGGCCTCTATTCTGGGCTGTATCATTTCAATGGTTAACCTGCATCCGACTACCCCGATTACCTGGTTGGTAGTTTTATCGGTAATAGGAACCATCATTCTGATCGCAAACGTATCTCTTCCCTGTATCTTATAAGGCATAGGCTGCTCCATAGTGTTTTTACGCGCGTTGGGACCGTTAATTTGGTTCATTGCCTCTTGAATACTGGTGCTTACTGTAGCCTCTATCGTGCCTGTATCTCTTGCGAAGGAGCGGGCGTACTGTCCTGTGGGCGTTGAACCTGAATTGCCTATGAAACGGTAATCCATGCCGTCAATGGCATCCGGCCTCCAGACTGTATACAACCGGATAAAATCAGGCTGGGTTTTAAAAACAGACTCAAGCATTTCGTCATATTGAGCCCGCCGCCTTTCAACAGGCACGCTTTGATATTCGCCCATTACGGTCGCCAATGTTTGCAGCACCTGGAAATATCCGTCTATACGGCCGTCCCAATATTGGGCGCGCTGATGAGCCAAATAACTGACGCTCTTTTTGCTGAGAGTCAAACTTATACTGGACGCCATATTCAACTGTATTAGGTCAATGCCTACTGCCACAATAATTACAATGGCAACTACAATGATGCTAAGTTTTATTTTAAGTTTCATCTTTACCAACTCCTTTTTATACCCACTTGTAAATAAAAAGCTTGTATACCATAATATTCTACAAGTTTTTAACGGAAATATCAATATTGCAAGGAGTAAGATATGGCAATAGGTACACGCCGTACATTCGGTACGCGCTTACTAACCAGAACCCTGCTCCCGCTTCCCCGTTCCCCAAAAAGAGGCTCAATCCGTTGAAAAGCCGCAAACATGGAATGTGCGTAATATCTGTTTGCGCTTTAATTCTGGCCGTTTTTTCAGGATGCGGAAAACTTTCCGATGAACAATCCCTTTTAACAATAGACAAGATTTCATTCAGGGATATACCCGGTATAACGCAGAGCGAAATCAGCGCTATCGAAGCCCTTCAAAGAGAACACAGTTCCTTTGTATACGCAATTTACCCCAGCATAGAGGCGTTTATTGACAGAAACGGCGAGCTTGAGGGGTATGCCGTCATGTTTTGCAACTGGCTTTCCGATATGTTCGGAATACAGTTCAAGCCGACATACTACAATTGGGGCGATTTGATTAGGGGGCTTGAATCGGGCGATGTCGATTTTACAGGTGAAGTTATGACTTCTTCCTCAAGCGAGGAGACATATTTTATAACAGGCCCTACGATCAACCGCACGATAAAATCTTACCACATTAAAGGAAGCCGGCCGCTTGAGCAGATTATTCAGTCGCGCACGCCGCGATACGCGTTTTTAAGAAAAACTGTCGTGTTCGCCGATATAAGCGCGAACACCTTTAACGAATTTGAAGCCGTTTATGTTGACAACCATGACGAAGCGTACGGCAAACTTAAAAACGGCGAGGTTGACGCTTTTTTCGGGCTGGATACTGCCGAAGGAACTTTTGCCGTATACGGGGACGTAACAGGCGAAGAATTTTTCCCGCTGGTTTTCAGATCGGCATGCCTGTCAACGCAAAAAGAGAAACTTGCCCCGATAATTTCCGTTATGAATAAGGCGATGGATGTCCGCGTTCTTAAATACCTGACCGAACTGCAAAACAGAGGATATCAAAAATACCGGGAAAACAGCATGTACGCGCTTTTAACCGAAGAAGAGCGTTCATATATTCAAAACAACCCTGTTATAAAAGTCGGCGCGGACTTCAGCAATTACCCTATTTCTTTTTTCTCCCGCAGCAATAAATGGGAGGGGATATATTTTGAAATTCTGGATGAGGTATCAAGGCTTACGGAACTTACCTTTGAAATCGGCAATAACAGCGCCGTGCCGTTAGCTGAAACGATAGAAAAAGTTGAAAAAGGCGAGATGCTGATTCTGCCTGAACTGCATCAAATTGATGAATACAAGAGACGTTTTATATGGTCGGAAATTCCAATCGTAACCGATCACTTTGCGTTTATCTCAAGAACGGATTTCCGCAATATCGGCGTGAACGATGTTTTTCATTTGCATGTGGCCCTGCATAAAGGAACGCTGTTTTCCGAAGTCTTTAAAAGAATGTTCCCCGACCACAGGAATTTCACCGAGTACAACACTATGGAGGATACATGGGACGCGTTAAGGCGCGGAAACGCCGATGTGATCTTCTCAAGCCAGCGAAGGCTGGTTATTTACACCAATTTTTACGAGATGTCGGATTTTAAATTAAATTTAATTTTTAACCATACCTATGATTCTTTTATCAGCTATAACAAGGACGCCGTAATACTAAAATCAATTATTGATAAAGCCCTGCGCGTTATCAACGTTACCAATATCGCAAACCAGTGGATATATAAAACCTATGACTTTCCGGACAAAATAGCGCAGCAGCAGCGTCCATGGCTTGTCGGAGCGTTATTTTCGTTTTTCCTGATGCTCCTGCTTGTATCGGTTTTTCTGGTAAAAAGCCGAAGTATCGGCAAGGAACTGGAAAACATGGCGGCGGAGCGGACGCGCGATCTTTCGTTCGAGACATCCAAACTTTACGCGATATTCGATTCAATTCCCGATCTCATTTTCTGCAAAGACACCAAATTAAGATACACGCAATGCAACGACGCATACAGTCAATTTATGGGCGTAAGCGAAAAGGATTTCCTCGGCAAAGCCAACAAAGACGGTTCATGGTTTTCCGCGGAAGATACGGAAAAGATTCAATCTACGGAATTGGCTGTAATAAAAGAAAGAAAGAAATATACGGTTGAGGAATGCATTTATTCGCCTTTTACCGGAATGAAAACCATTCTTGAAACCGTTAAAGCCCCGATTATTCTGGACGACGCCATCATCGGGATAGTCGCAATTGTACGCGACATAACCAAACGCAAAGAAATGGAAGAGGAACTTATTACTTCTTCACACACCAAGTCTTCTTTCCTCGCCCACATGAGCCATGAACTGCGCACTCCGCTGAATGTGGTCATAGGCCTTACCGATATAATTCTGGAAACTAACAACCGCCCGGACGAACATACTACGGAAAATCTTATAAAGATCAGCAACGCCGGCAGTACGCTTCTTAACATTGTAAACGACATTCTGGATTTTTCAAAAATTGAATCTGGCAAGCTCTCATTGGAACCGGTTGAGTATGAATTGGCGGTCCTTCTGAACGATATAACCACCCTTACAGTTACCCGGCTGGGGGAAAAGCGCGTAACGTTCCGTCTGGATATTACAGACGACCTTCCCAACAAATTGTACGGCGATGATCTCAGGGTGAAACAGATATTGACCAATCTGCTCACAAACGCCGTTAAATTTACAGGCGAGGGAAGCATAGAACTGCGCCTGCGCTGTACGCGTGAAGGCAGCGCCGTGTGGATGGAGGCTGCCGTTACCGACACCGGCGTGGGCATAACCGACGATAATCTTAAAAATCTTTTTCTTGATTACTATCAAATTATTACCAATTCCAGCCGGTTCATTGAAGGCGCGGGATTAGGCTTACCCATTACCAAAAGACTTGTAGAAATGATGAATGGGGAAATCAAGGCGCAAAGCGAGTACGGCAAAGGCTCAACATTCAGCATCCGCATAATGCAGGGCTTTGTAAACGAAGATACGCTTGGAAAAGAAGTCTCCGACAGACTGCGCAGCTTCAGTTACTCCGATGACAGGCACCTTGCAATAAAAAAACTGGTAAGGCTCGACTTGAGCTACGCCAGAGTGCTGGTGGTAGACGATATGCAGACCAATCTGGACGTGGCGTCCCAGCTTTTGCGCAAATACAAAATGGAAGTTGACTGTCTTAACAACGGGCATGACGCGGTTGAACGCGTACGCGAGGGAACTCCCGTTTACAACGCGATATTCATGGATCAAATGATGCCCGAAATGGACGGCATCGAAACGGCGGACAGGATTCGCGCGTTGGGCACGGAATACGCGAAAAAAATACCGATTATCGCCCTTACAGCCAACGCCATACAGGGAACCGACAAGTTATTCTATGAACATGATTTTCAGGCGTATACAACCAAACCGCTCGGCGTAATGGAACTGGATAAAATTCTCATGAAATGGGTTCGGGACGGAACCCGCGAAGAAGTGCGGATTTCAGCCGATTCTTCTTCCAACGAGAGTGAAAGCGTATTAATAGAAATACCCGGAGTGGATACTAAAAAAGCTCTTTCCCTTTATGTCGGCGATACAAAAGTTTATCTGCCCCTGTTGCGTTCTTACGCCGCCAACACGCCGAAAGTTTTGGAAAAACTGCGTTCTTTTTCGGCGGAAAATCTGCATGATTATGTCATAGCCGTACACGGGTTGAAAGGAACAAGCGCCGGCATCGGCGCGGAAGCGATACGGGAAGCGGCTTTGGAACTGGAAACAATGTCCCGCGCCGGAGACTTGCACGGCATTCTGGCAAAAAACGACAAACTCATCGCAAACACGGAAATCATTGTTGCCAATATAAAATACTGGCTGGATAATAAAGACGTTCACGAGGTAAAGCCGCACCTTAAAGCGCCGGATCGCGAGCTTCTGGAACGGCTTAGGCAGAGCTGTGAGAATTACGATATTGACGACATTGAAAAAATCATGTCGGAACTGGAAAGCGCGGAATACGAAGAAGAAGCCGAATTAATGGCATGGATACGGGAAAAAATCGACATATCAAAAATGAGCGAAGTAGCCAACAGGCTTTCAGAGCGTTTAGTTTAATATGAAATTCGGATGGAGAGAGACAAATGGAAAAAAATGAAAATGCGGAATTATCAGAACACCGCCTTGCCATTGTGGAGGCTTTGAATAAAACCTTAGAGATATTTTCTGTTAATGAAGAAAGTACATTTGAGGAAGTAATGACCAACGGAATGCAGCCTTTTGCGTGCGCGGTCGGCCTTGACCGCGTAGTCTTTTATAAGCTGGTAACTTATGAAGGCGGCAAAAGACTCGGACAAATCTACCAATGGGACAGGTTGCAGGGCGGCCTTATACCCCTTATCGAAGAAATGAAAGTTCTGCCCAATCATCCGGTTATAAACAAATGGATTTCGATAACATCAAATAACGGCAGCATACGGCTTAGGGAAAGCGATTATAAAGAAGATGAAGCGGCTCTTATGCAAGCCTATGGCATAAAATCAATATTGATGCTGCCCATTTTTACACACGGAAAATTCTGGGGCGTTATCAATTTTGAAGATCACACCAACGACAGGTATTTCGACGGAAACTGCGCCGATTTGCTTTACTCCGCGGCGCGCATATTCTCAAACTCAATTATCAGGGAGGAAATGAGAAACCGCGCGAAAATGGAAGCGGCGCTGAACAAAGCCGCCGTCATGTTTCTCTCGCAAAATGAAGAAACATTCGGAACAATCATGACTGATGGCGTTAAGGAAATAACCAACGCGTTTAATTTGGACAGATTATCCATTTGGCGCAATGTACCCAAGCCGGACGGCCTGCACGCAAAGCAAATATACCGCTGGGACAGGGAATCAGGCGGTACAACAATACCGAGAAAAGGACTGGAAGATGTCGCCTACTCCGAGTCGGTGCCGCGATGGGAAAATCTTTTAGCGTCAGACAAAACAATTAACAGCCCCGTAAGGCTTTTGCCGGAAGCGGCTTTTCTTAAACAATACGAATGCGTATCGATTCTTGTTACGCCCATTTTTATAAACAATATTTTTTGGGGCTTGGCTTTTCTTGAAGACCGCCGCAACGAACGTTTTTTTGAAGATGACGACATTGAGATGATGCGCTCGGCCGCGTTTCTGTGCGCAAACACCATTTTACGCGCCGATATGGAACAGGAAATAGCCGACGTTAACAAATATAACAGCGACCTCCTTGATTCATTGCCGCTTGGTTTTACCATTTTTGACGAAAACTGCCGTGTCATCGGCTGTAACAGCACTCTTGCGCAATTATTAAAGACTACCAAGGAATACTACATCGATCATTTTTTCGAATTTATGCCTGAATACCAGAGCGACGGAGAAAAATCCATAGATAAGGCGCTTGAGCTGATTAAACGCACATTGAACGGCGAAAAACTGATATTTGAGTGGATACTCTGCATGTCAACGGGAGAGCCTGTCCATAGTGAAATTACTCTTGTGCGCGCGATGTATAAGGACAAGTATGTAGCGTTGGGATATCAATACAATCTTGAAACCAGAAAGCGGCGGGAAATGGAGCTTGCGCACGCAAGGGAGTTAATTGACATACAGCTTGCCAAGTTGAACATGGTTGTTAAAGCGACAAAAATCGGCCTGTGGGATATGGAAGTGAGACAGGATGATCCTGTAAACCCGTCCAACCCCTTCATGTGGTCGGATGAATTCAGGCATATGCTTGGGTACACGGACGAAAACGATTTCCCCAACCGCCTTGACAGTTGGAGCAACCTATTGCATCCGCAGGACAAACAAAAAACGGTGGACGCTTTCGCAAGGCACATGCTCGACAAAACGGGCAAGACGCCCTATGACGTTGAATACCGCTTAATGCGAAAAACCGGCGAATACGCTTATTACCGCGCTTCTGGTGAATCAATCCGCGACAAAGACGGCAACGCCATACGCGTGGCAGGCGCGTTAATGGATATTACGGAAACAAAAAACACTCTGATAGAAAAAGAAATGCAAATGGAAGCGGCGGAGGCCGCCAACCGCGCGAAAAGCACGTTCCTTGCAAACATGAGCCATGAACTGCGCACGCCGCTTAACGTGGTTATAGGACTTACCAATTTACTGCTGGAAGATGAAGACACTCTGGACAGGCATATTACGGAAAATCTGATAAAAATAAGCAACGCCGGCAGCACGCTCCTGAACATTGTAAACGACATTCTCGATTTTTCCAAAATTGAATCAGGAAGGCTCACCTTATCTCCGGTTGAGCATTACGTGGCAAGCCTTGTTAATGACGTTATTACCCTTACAATTACACGGCTGGGGGAAAAACCTATAGAGTTCCATTTGGATATTCCGGATGATCTGCCTAATAAACTGTACGGCGATGACATTCGGGTAAAGCAGGTATTAACCAATCTGCTCACCAACGCCATCAAATACACCCGCGAAGGGAGCATAGACCTGATTATTCGCTGTACGCGCGAAGACGACATTATATGGCTTGACGCCGCCGTCAAAGACACCGGTATGGGCATACCTCAAAATGATTTGAACAGTCTATTCCAGGATTATTATCAAGTCGACTCCATGGCAAACCGCCGCATTGAAGGTACGGGATTGGGTCTGCCCATTACCAAAAGTCTGGTAGAAATGATGGACGGCGAGATCAAAGTGGAAAGCGAGTACGGCAAAGGCTCAACGTTCAGTTTCCGTATAAAACAGGGCTATGTGGACGATGCGGTCTTCGGAGCGGATGTCTCGGATAAACTGCGCCATTTCTGCTTCATCGACGACAAACGCGTTACCAACCAAAAACTTGTAAGAGACGATTTAAGCTACGCCAGAGTGCTGGTGGTAGACGATATGCGGACCAATCTGGACGTAGCGTCCGGTCTTTTATGCAAATACCACATGCAGGTTGACTGCTTGACCGACGGGCATGCCGCGATTGAAAGAATACGCGAAGGGACTCCGGTTTACAACGCGATATTTATGGATCACATGATGCCGGGAATGGACGGTATAGAAACTGCGGACAGGATTCGCGCGTTAGGTACGGAATACGCAAAAAACATACCGATAATAGCGCTTACAGCCAACGCCATACAGGGAACCGACAAGATGTTCTATGAACACAACTTTCAGGCATTTGTAACCAAACCCATAGATGTAATTGAACTTGATGCCGCTCTGAGAAAATGGGTACGGGACGATACCCGCCATAACGCGCAGGTTTCCACAGAGTCCTCTTCTGAAAATGAAAACATGAAAATTGAAATACCCGGAGTCGATACAAAAAAAGGACTTTCCCTTTATGTCGGCGATACGGATATTTATCTGCCGCTTTTGCATTCGTACGCCGCCAACACGCCGATAGTTTTGGAAAAACTGCGGGCAGTCTCTGCTGAAAATCTGTCTGATTATGTTATTGCGGTACACGGGTTAAAAGGCACAAGCGCGGGTATCGGCGCGGAAACGATTCGGGAAGCGGCATTGGAACTGGAAAACCTGTCCAGAGCCGGCGACTTGCAGGGCGTGCTCGCTAAAAACGGCAAACTCATCAGTGAAACGGAAATCATTGTCGATAATATTAAATCATGGCTGGAAAAGAACGATGTACGCGAGACAAAACCGCGCCTAAAAGCTCCCGACCGCGAACTTCTGGCGCGCCTGAAGCAATACTGTGAAAGTTACGATGTTGACGGCATTGATGATGTAATGTCGAAACTGGAAAGCTGCGAATACGATGAAGACGCCGATTTAATAACGTGGATACGTGAAAAAATCAACATATCAAAAATGGGCGAAGTGATAAAACGGCTGGAGGCGATTTAAGACAATGCTGACGTTTAGCCAAACATTAGAGTAAGGAGTGAATGTAATATATGGAAGTAAGAGTCAAATTTAGCATTATTATAATCGCCATTATGGTGTTCATAGCGGGCAGCATTCCGGTAATCCAGCTGCGGAAAGCGTCCGGCATAGCCTTGAATCTATCCAAGGAGAAAACCATGTATATGGCGCGCCAGTACGCCCAGTACTGGGACGGTAAAATAGACGGATATATAAAGGTGTTACAAACCTTATCGAATGTTATGAACTTCTATGAAAGCCTGGAACCGGCGGTACGGCGTCAGGAGTATGAAAATACGATACAGGGCGTTTTTGAGGATATGCCCGAATTTGTCCGAATATTTACCATCTGGAAACCAAACGCTATTGATGACATGGACAGTTATTTCATAGGCAGGCAGGGTTCAACTGAAACGGGACAGTTCGCTTTCGCCCTGACAAGGCAAAGCGGACAAATAGAAAAAACAATCAGCAACGTTGTTGAGGATGCAATGGAGCATATGAACGGTCCCAACAGTAAAACAATCGAAATGCTTGACCCCACCATCATTAATCTGGCGGGAAAAGACGCCTGGTGCGTGAGAATCACCGTCCCCATTATTAATAAACGCCTTGATGAAACGGTCGGAGTCGTAGGCTGCCGGTTTAATATTGAACTGCTGCAGCCGATGGTGGAGCATACTATCAGGGATTACGAAGAAATTTCCAGTATGTCGATTTACACCAACTCCGGGTTTATTTTGGCAAATTACCGGCCGGAAGTGATAGGAAGGAAACTGGTTGAAGTGGAAACACAATACGGCGATTATGTAAGCCAAGTCGCCGAGGCCATTAACAACGCGCAAGAATTCGAAGTTTCAAGTTACGACCCCAGGCTGAGAACAAACATGCACATGAGCATAGCCCCGATTCATTTGGCCGCTTCCCAGACGACATGGGCGATAATGATCGGCTCGCCCGAAGCGTACATCCTGAGAGACGTCAAAGCTATGACCAGATTTACAATTACGTTGATAGTGATAGTGGTTATTTCGGGGATGGCGCTGGGGATTTTTCTCATCCGCGTTGACATGGCAAGAAGCAAATCCGATACGGAGAGCAAACACAAGAGCGCCTTCCTCGCCAACATGAGCCATGAACTGCGGACGCCTCTCAACGTGGTTATCGGGCTGACCGAGTTAATACTGGAAGATGAAAACCGCCTGGACAGGCATATTACGGAAAACCTGATAAAAATAAGCAACGCGGGCACTACGCTTCTGAGTATTGTAAACGACGTTCTGGACTTTTCCAAAATTGAGTCGGGCAAGCTCACACTGTCGCCGGTTGAGTATTACACCTCCAGCCTGCTGAACGACGTCGCCACCATTACCATTACACGACTGGGGGAAAAACCCATAAAGTTCCGTATGAATATAACCGACGATCTTCCGAACAAATTGTACGGCGACGATCTGCGGGTGAAGCAGGTATTAACCAACCTGCTCACCAACTCCGTCAAATACACCCAGCAGGGAAGCATAGAGCTTAAGGTGCGCTGTAACCGCGACGGCGATTCGGTGTGGATGGATATTGCCGTCAAAGACTCAGGACAGGGTATATCCAAAGAAAATATTGAACGCCTTTTCTCCGATTATTACCAGATTGACGACAAAGCCAACCGTCATATTGAAGGCACCGGACTGGGACTTGCCATTACCAAAAGACTGGTAAAAATGATGGATGGGCAGATCAATGTGGAAAGCGAGAAAGGCAAAGGCTCGACCTTCAGTTTCCGCCTGAGGCAGGGCTATGTCAACGATGAGACGCTCGGGGCGGATGTCTCGGATAAACTCCGCAACTTCTCCTTCATTGACGACAAACGCGTTAACACCCAAAAGCTGGTACGGATCAATCTTAATTACGCCAGAGTGCTTGTTGTAGACGACATACAGACCAACCTCGACGTGGCGTCCGGCCTTTTACGCAAATACCAGCTTCAGGTTGACGTTTTAACCAACGGGCAGGCGGCGATTGACAGAATAAAAGCGGAGACTCCGGTTTACAACGCAGTATTTATGGATCACATGATGCCGGGAATGGACGGCATAGAAACGGTAGACAAGATTCGCGCGTTGGGTACGGAATACGCGAAGAAGATACCGATTATCGCTCTGACAGCCAACGCCATACAGGGGACGGACAAGATGTTCTACGCGCATGATTTTCAGGCGTTTATATCCAAACCCATTGACGTAATGGAACTGGATTCCGCGCTGAGAAAATGGGTGCGGGACGACAACCGCGCGGATGAACCGGTTTCGCCTGAGTCTGCCTCAGAGGGAGAAGAAGAAAAAAATATTGCAATAAAAATACCCGGAGTGGATACGGAAAAAGGGCTTTCACTGTATGTCGGCGACACAAAGATTTATTTTTCAGTGCTGCGTTCCTATGCTGCCAATACGCCGGGTGTTTTGGAAAAATTACGGGCCGTTTCGGCGGAAAATCTGCAAAACTATGTTATCAGCGTACACGGGTTAAAAGGCACGAGCGCCGGCATAGGCGCGGAAGAACTGCGCGCCGCGGCTTTGGAACTGGAAAATCTGTCCAGAGCCGGCGACTTGCAGGGCGTGCTCGCGAAGAACGATAAACTTATCGCCGATGCGCAGGTTATCGTGGCGAATGTAAAAGCGTGGCTGGATAAAAACGACGTTCATGAGGCAAAACCGCACCTTAAAGCCCCGGACAAGGAACTTCTTTCTAAACTGCGGGAGCTTTGCGAAAATTACGATGTTGACGGCATTGAAAAAGTCATGTCGCAGCTGGAAGCTGCCGACTACGATGAAGGCACGGTTTTAATAGAATGGATACGTGAAAAAATCGACATATCGAAAATGGGCGAAGTCGCAAAACGGCTTGCCTTATAATGAATTTAAGGAGGAAATAGAATGGCGGGCGATCGAAAAAAAATTGTCGCGGTTGACGATAACCCTGAAAACCTTAACGCTCTTAAAAACACATTAAAAGAAAGCTACATGGTGTATCCAAACCCTTCGGCGCAGGATATGTTTGAGTTATTGGAACATGTCATGCCCGATTTAATACTGCTGGATGTTGAAATGCCGGAAATGAACGGATATGAAGCAATAAAAAAACTGAAGAGCGATGACAAATACAGGGGAATACCCGTTATCTTCCTTACTTCCATGAACGACGAACAAAGTGAAAAAGAAGGCATGCAGCTTGGAGCGGCCGATTATATTCACAAACCTTTTGTAACGCCGATTTTACTGGAGCGGATAAAAACGCATCTGTCTTAATAAGGAGATCAACATGGCCGGAGAGCGAAAAAAAATTATCGCGGTAGATGATAACCCGGAAAACCTGACTGCAATCAAAAATACGCTTAAAGACATATATATGGTATACCCAAGCCCCTCCGCTAATGATATGTTTGAACTTCTGGAACATATACAGCCGGACTTGATCATGCTGGATGTGGAAATGCCGGGAATGAACGGATATGAAGCCGTAAAAAAACTGAAAAGCGATGACAAATTAAAGGAATTACCCGTTATCTTCCTCACTTCCATGAACGATCCGAAAAGCGAAATGGAAGGTTTAAAGCTCGGGGCCGTAGATTATATCAGTAAGCCCTTTATAACCCCGCTGCTTTTAATGCGCATAAAAACGCATATATCCGCGACGGAACATAAAAGGGAAATTGAAGACCTGCTCGAATTAAAAACGCAGGAAGTCAAACTGCGGGAAATGGCGGAACAGGCGGCGCAGAACGCGTCCCACGCCAAGACCAATTTCCTTTCCCGCATGAGCCATGAAATACGCTCTCCCTTAAACGCGGTTATAGGCATGATAAACATTGCAAAAGAAGAAAAGGAAGTCGAGCCTTTAAAGGCATATCTGAGAAAAGCGGGCACTGCCGCAAAGCATGTATTGAGCGTTATCAACAATATTCTTGATATGTCAAAAATTGAAGCGAATAAATTTGAACTGTCTGACGCTGAATTTGATTTGGGAAAAACAATGGCTAACATTGTTGAATTAAACAATGTCAGCGCGCAGGAAAAACATCAGGAGATTATCCTAAATATTAATCCGAATGTGCCTCCGTTTATAATCTGCGACGAATTGCGTTTAACGCAGATTATCAATAATCTGATGAGCAACGCGGTAAAATTCTCGTATGAAAACGGCAAAATAACGCTGAGCGCGGAAAAGCTGGATGAAAAAGACGGTGTAATTACCATAAAATTCGAGGTACAGGACAACGGCACTGGGATTTCGCCTGAACAGCAGAAAAAACTTTTTCAGGCATACAACCAGGCCGACAGCGCAGCCGCAAAAAATTTCGGCGGAACGGGGATTGGCCTTTTCATCGCCAAACGGATTACAGATTTGATGCACGGAACGATGCAGGTTGAGTCGGAACTGAACAAAGGCTCAAAATTTTCATTTACTGTAAAAGCGAAAAAAGGAACGCAGACTGCTGCTAAAACGGAATACGCTAACGATACAATTCCTGATATAAAAGCGTCCGATTTGCATTTAAAAGACTATACAATACTGGTTGCGGAAGACATGGACTTCAACAGGGAAGTCCTTACCAAATACCTTGAAAAAACCGGCATTACAATCAATTTCGCCGAAAACGGCAAAATAGCCGTTGATATGTTTAAAGAAAATCCGGATAAATACAAATTGATCTTCATGGACATTAATATGCCGGAAATGAACGGCGATGATGCGACAAAGATTATAAGAGCGCTTGATATAAAGAAGGCAAAAGAGATACCCATTATCGCCATGACCGGAGATGTTTTTAAGGAAGACATAGAAAAGTGCCTTGCGGCAGGCATGAACGATCATATCTCAAAGCCGGTCGTTCCGAAAATTATGCTCTCAAAACTCAAACGTTATATAGAAGCATAAAAGCACGGACAGGCGTGAGCTTGTATAAAATAAACTATTAGTTCATAATATTTTACAAGTCTCTTATTTTCAATTGTTTGAAAAAATCATTTTTACAGGGAGAAAAATATGGCAATAGGTATACCGGGAATAGATGAAGGAATCTTTAAAGATTTAATGGACGGCGATGAGGACATGTTTGCGACCGTCGTCAGCACTTTTGTTGATAAAACACCGGGCTCTCTGGCGAAGCTGGCAAACCCGACAAAGGAAACATTGGCGGATTATGCGGTTCTTGTTCACGGCGTAAAAGGGGCATGCGCCAGCGTCTGCGCGGAAGAAGCGAGAAAAATGGCATTCGATCTGGAACAAAAATCCAGAGCCGGCAATCTGGACGGAGTGCTGGCGGTTAACGGCGCTTTTATAAAACATACTGAAGATTTAATAATTAAAATGAAAGACTGGCTTAAAAAGCATCAATAAGAAAGTACAGGAATAGGGGAACGAAAAATAGGGCTGCTGTAAGCAGGCAAACATATTTTTACGCGCAGATAACAAACAAAAGCCCGTCTCGCTCTTCCCTACTCTTAAAAAAGGGGAAAAATATGTTTAAAAGCGGCAGCCGTGTAATGTGCATAATATTTGTTTGCGCACTGATATTGACGGTATTTTCAGGATGCGAAAAATCTGTTGACAAAGAAAAAGCAATTACAGCAGTAGACAAAATTTCATTCCGGGACATACCCGGCATAACCCAGCATGAAATAAGCGCTATTGAAAATCTCCAGACAAAATACGGTTCTTTTGTGTACGGAATCAACCCCACTACAGAGGCGTTCATCGGGAAAGACGGCGAAATAAACGGATATGCCGTCATGTTCTGCGACTGGCTTTCGTATATGTTCGGGATAAAATTCACGCCGAGATACTATCAATGGGGCGATTTGCTGAGGGGGCTTGAATCCGGCGAGATCGATTTTACCGGAGAGCTTATGGCGACTTCCGAAGAAAAGCCGGGGTATCACATGAGCGACCCGACAATTAACCGTACGATTAAATCCTATCGGCTTAATGACAGCATACCCATTGCGGAAATTGTGCGTCTGCGCCGGCCGCGGTACGCCTTTTTAAGGGAAGCGGTTGTAGCCAACGACGTAAACGTAAACACCGATTACAATTTTGAAACCGTTATCATTGACAGCCATCAGGAAGCGTACATGAGGCTTAAAAGCGGCGAGGTTGACGCGTTTTTCGGCTTGGATACCGCAGAAGGGGCTTTTGACATATACGACGATGTGCTAAGTGAGGAATTCAACCCGTTAATTTTCAGGTCGTCCTGTCTGTCCGCGCACAGGGATGAATTCCGCCCGATAATCAACGCTTTGGACAAGGTAATGAACGACAACGTTCTTGAGTATCTGACCGAACTGCAAAAGAAGGGGCATCAGCAATACCTGGAAAATAAAATTTATATGCAATTAACAGAAGAAGAGCGCGCGTATATAAATAATAACCCTGTAATAAAAATCGGCGCGGACTTCAGCAATTATCCGATTTCATTTTACAATACACATACAGACAGATGGGAAGGAATATATTTCGAGACGCTGGATGAGGTGTCAAAGTTAACCGGATTAAAATTTGAAGTCGGCAACGACCAAAATATGCCGCTTTTAAAAGTTATAGAAAATGTAGAGACGGGCAATTCGCTGATCCTGCCTGAACTGTTTCAGATAAAACAATATGAAGGCCGTTTTTTATGGTCGGATATTCCGGTCATAACAGATAACTTCGCGATTTTATCCAAGTCGGAAACGCGCAATGTTGACATAAATGATATTTTTCATTTACGCGTAGCCATACGAAAAAATTCCATTTATTCCGAAATGTTCAAAAGAATTTTCCCCGCCCACCGGAATTTTACAGAATACGACACTCAGGAAGCTACATGGGATGCGCTGCGGAACGGCGAGGTTGATGTTATTTTCGCAAGCCGGCGGAGGCTGGTTATTTACACCAATTACTATGAGCAGGCGGACTTTAAGCTTAATCTGGTTTTTAACAATACTTTCGGTTCATATTTCGCATTTAATAAAGACGCCGCCGTTCTTCAATCAATTGTAGATAAGGCGCTTCGCGTTATCAATATAAACAATACGGCAAATCAATGGATATACAAAACGTATGATTACCGCAATAAAATGGTTGAGGCCCAGCGCCCATGGCTGATAGGGGCTGCGGTTTTATCCTTCATTGTACTTCTGCTCGTGTTTACGCAATTGGTAAGAAGCCGCCACATAGGCAGGAAACTGCAAAAACTTGTGGCGCAGCGGACAGGCGATTTGGCGTTCCAGACTTCCAAACTTCAGACGGTTATTGATTCAATTCCTGATTTCATGTTCTGCAAGGATAAAGATTTTAAATACACGCAATGTAACAAGTATTATGAAGATTTTTTAGGCATCCATGAAACCGATATTATGGGCAAAACCGACATGGAAGGTGAATTTCTGCATCCCGAACACGCAGAGATGATTCACGGTATAGAACAGATTGTAATAAACGAAAACAAGGTATATACCGTTGAAGAAAAAGTCCATTCGCCTTTAACCGGAAAGGAAGCCTATTTTGAAACGGTTAAAGCACCGATTAGGCAGAACGGCGTTGTCGTAGGGTTAGTCGCAATTATACGCGACATAACACAGCGCAAGGCAATGGAAAAAGATTTGGCGTATCAAACTACACTGTTCAAAACAATGCTTAACTCCCTTCCGGACGCAGTATTCTGCAAAGATTTGAATTTTAAATATACCTTATGCAACCAATACATGGCGAATGTATTCGGTAAAGAAATGGAGGATATAATCGGGAAGAATGACGCGCAGGCTCTCGGGCTGCCTCCCGATACGGCGACTGTCGCCGATGAAAGCGACAGGAGAGTTGTAAAGGAAAAGAACCGGATAACGTATGAGGAGAGGATTCCGTGCGCGGACGGCGTTACACGGGTTTATGAGACGGTAAAATCGCCGCTTATCATGAACGGCGAAGTAATTGGAATTATGGCAATAGGGCGCGATGTAACGCGGCGCAAAGACATGGAAGAAGAGGCGAAATCCGCGTCCCGCGCCAAGTCCTCCTTCCTTGCCAACATGAGCCACGAGCTTAGAACGCCGCTTAACGTAGTTATCGGACTTACCGATTTAACCCTGGAAGAAGAAATGACAGATGGCATGAGGGTAAATCTGGTAAAGATAAGCAACGCGGGCAGTACCCTGTTGAGCATTGTAAACGATATCCTTGACTTCTCCAAAATTGAATCGGGCAAACTCACATTGTCTCCTGTTGAGTATTACACTGCCAGTCTGCTTAACGACATTATCACTCTTGTTATCACCCGTCTCGGTGAAAAACCAATAACGTTCAAGTTGAATATCAACGATGATCTGCCGAACAAGCTGCACGGCGACGATCTGCGGGTGAAACAGATATATACCAACCTGCTCACCAACGCCATTAAATACACCCGCGAGGGAAGCATAGAACTGAGCGTACACTGCGTTCGTGAAGGCGGCATGGTATGGATGGATGTCGCGGTCAGCGATACCGGAATGGGCATACCGAAAGACGACATAGGCAGCCTGTTCCTTGATTATTATCAGGTCGCCGCCAATTCCAACCGCAACATTGAAGGCACGGGATTGGGATTGCCCATTACCAAGAGACTGATAGAAATGATGGATGGGGAAATCAACGTGGAAAGCGAACACGGCAAAGGTTCAACATTCCGTTTCCGCATTAAACAGGGTTTTGTCAACGATTTGGCGCTGGGAGCGGATGTTTCGGAAAAACTCCGTACCTTCTGTTACTCCGATGACAAACGCGTTGTTTCCAGAAAGCTCGTAAGGGTCAATTTAAGTTACGCCAGAGTTCTTGTAGTTGACGACATGCAAACCAACCTTGACGTCGCCTCGGGCATTTTACACAAATACCAAATGCAGGTTGACTGTTTAAACAACGGACCTGCCGCAATTGACAGAATAAAAGCGGGGAATCCTGTTTATAACGCGATATTCATGGATCACATGATGCCCGGAATGGACGGAATAGAAACGGCCGACAATATCCGCGCGTTAGGCACGGAATACGCAAAAAAAATTCCGATTATCGCGCTGACCGCCAACGCCATACAGGGAACGGACAAGATGTTCTACGCGCATGACTTTCAGGCGTTTATAACCAAGCCCATTGACATAATGGAGATGGACAGCGTTCTTAGAAAATGGGTGTATGACAGCAATAAACACAAAGATGATGCCGCCTCCGATGCCGTAATAGACAACTCTTCAGAAGACGAGTCTATAACAATAGAAATACAGGGAGTGGATACGAAAAAAGGGCTTTCCCTTTACGCCGGCGAGATGGATATTTATTTGCCTCTTTTACGCTCGTACATTTCCAATACGCCGGGAACTTTGGAAAAACTGCGCTCAGTTACGGCGGAAAATTTACACGATTATGTTATTTCAGTACACGGATTAAAAGGCACAAGCGCGGGCATCGGCGCGGAAGACATACGCGAAAAAGCTTTGGAACTGGAAAATCTGTCCCGCTCAGGCGACTTGCAGGGAGTGCTGTCCAAAAACGGCAAACTCATTGCCGATACGGAGATCATTGTCGCCAATGTAAAAGCATGGCTGCAGCAGTATGATTCCAAATACGCGAAACCGCGCCTTAAATCCCCGGACAAGGAGCTTCTTGCGAAACTTAGGCAGTGCTGTGAAAATTACGATATGAGCGGCATTGATGAAATCATGGCGGAACTGGACAAGAACGACTATGATGAAGACGGCGATTTAATTAATTGGCTGAAGGAGAAGATCGTCATATCGGAGATAGACGAAGCTGCGGAAAAGCTTGCGCAGTATAAATAGGAAACTGGCATGACCGGCGAGCGAAAAAAAATTATTGTTGTAGACGATAACATTGATGACCTGACCGCTCTCAGAAATACCCTGAAAGACCTGTACGAGGTATTTAGCTGTCAGTCGGTGTCAATGATGTTCGACTTGCTCGGTCATTTTCAGCCGCACTTAATCCTGCTGGATGTAGAAATGCCGGACACGAACGGCTATGAAGCCGCAAAGAAACTGAAAGAGAGCGGAAAATACAGCGAGATACCGATTATATTTCTGACAGGCATGAGCGATCCGCACAACGAAATGGAAGGTTTAAAGCTGGGCGCTGTCGATTATATTCACAAACCCTTTGTCGCGCCTCTTTTACTCCAGCGGATAAAGACACATCTTGCGCTTATTGATCACAGACTGGAAGCGCAGAACGCGTCCCGCGCCAAAGGCGATTTCCTTGCCCACATGAGCCATGAAATACGCACTCCGCTGAACGCCGTAATAGGCATGATAAATATCGCGGCGGGCACAGAGAATGTTAAAAAGATAAAGCATTGTCTTGACAGGGCGGGAAGCGCGTCAAAGCATCTCTTAAGCATCATCAACAATATTCTTGATATGTCAAAAATTGAGGCGAATAAACTTGAGCTTTCATACGGCGAATTTGATTTTAAAAGAATGCTGACAAACATTACCAATGTAACAAGCGTGCGCGCGGAAGAAAAGCATCAGCAAATTAAAGTTAACGTGAATGAAAATGTTCCGCAGTTTTTAATCAGCGATGAATTACGGCTGTCGCAGGTCATCACGAACCTGCTTACAAACGCGGTAAAATTCACGCCTGAAAAAGGCGCTGTTACATTAACCGTTGAAACAACAGAAGAAACAGACGATGAGGTTACAATAAGGACGGAAATAGCCGACAGCGGCATAGGGATTACGGAAGAACAGCAAAAACGGCTTTTCTCGTCTTACAATCAGGCCGACAGCACTATCTCCAAAAATTTCGGCGGGACGGGACTTGGGCTTGTCATTTCCAAACAAATAGTTGAACTCATGCAGGGCTCAATATGGATTGAGTCGGAACTGAACAAGGGGTCGAAATTCATATTTACAACAAAGGCTAAAAAAGGAACAGGCAATACAGTTACAGACGTTTCACAGGAGCGGGACAAACCGGACGAAGGAGGCTATAATTTCAGCAACTATACAATACTGGCTGCGGAGGATATTGAAATTAACAGGGAAATTCTTGCCGCTCTTCTGGAAGAGACAGGGATTTCCATAGATTTTACAGATAACGGGGCAAACGCAGTGTCAATGTTCAAAACGTATCCCGACAAATACGACTTGATTTTAATGGATGTCCAAATGCCGGAAATGGACGGATATGAAGCGACGCAGGCAATAAGGGCAATAGAAGCGGAACATAATTCCGTTTCCGCCGGCGGAAATCCGCACAGGCAAATTCCTGTCATAGCCATGACCGCAAATGTCTTTCACGAAGACATAGAAAAATGCCTGTCGGCAGGCATGAGCGATCACATAGGAAAACCAATTTCAGTGGAAGATTTATATGAAGTACTCAAAAAACACCTATAACCAACCCGAAGCGGCGGTTAATGAACGGAAAAGAATTATCGCCGTAGATGATTCTATTGAAAATTTGACCACAATAAAAAACACCTTAAAAGACATATACGAAATTTATCCGTGCCTGTCCGCGGCAAAGTTGTTTGACATATTAAAACATGTTAAGCCCGATTTAATCCTGCTGGATGTGGAAATGCCTGAAATGGACGGATATGAAGCCGCGAAAGAAATGCAAAAGAATGTAAAATACAAACAGATTCCTTTTATGTTTCTGACTTCCAGAGATGATATAAACAGCGAAATTGAGGGGTTAAGCCTGGGCGCTATTGATTATATCCATAAACCGTTTGTCGCTCCCCTGCTTCTGCAGCGGATAAAAACTCACCTCACTCTGGCGGATTGCCAAAAGATAGAAATTATTTCAGTAGCGACAGTAACCGCAATGAACCACATAAGGGAAGGTTTTGTACTGGTGGATATAGAAAACAAGTATCTGACTTCCAATCCCGTTATGGCGAAAATACTACCGGGCATTGCCAAACTGAAAAAAGGCGATTCCATATTCATGGTAAAGGACTGGCCGGAAGAGCTTAACATTATTGAACACGGTTCTATTGAATTCTCCATTACAAACGAAGGCACCAGGTATTTCAGAACCGGCATCAGTCCGGTTTTTATCGGGAACAAGACATTTGTCGCCAGAATTTTCCTGTTCACCGACATTACCGAAAACGTTAATTATATGACAGAACTCGAAAAAGCCGCATACATAGACACTCTGACAGGACTCTATAATTTAAAACATTTTATCGAACTCGCGGAAATCGACATCAAAAGAGCCGAGAGGCTGAATCATTCAATCTATACGGCAATGCTGGATATTGATTTTTTCCAAGATATAATAGATACCTACGGACACACAGCGGGAGATATGGCTTTAAAAGCGGTTGCTGACAATATCAAGCAGACGCTTCGTTCCTATGATCTTGTCGGACGTTACAGCAATGAGGTGTTTGCCGTCATGTTTGCGGTTGAGAATGCGGCGGAAGTTTATAAGATAGCGGAAAGAGTGCGCAAAAACATAGAACATATCATTGTCAACTACGAGGGAGAGGAGATAGATGTTACCTGCAGTATAGGCATAGCCAAAGTTCTTGAAAACGACACGCTGAAAACCGCCATGCAGAAAGCCGATGAAGCCCTCACTTCCCTGAAAGAATTAGAGGGCAATCAGGTAAAAGTATACGATGCTTCGCTGTGTAAAACATGACATATCCGCGATATTACGGCTGTTGCCATTGTAATACCTTGAGGATATAATTAGAGTCTGTCTATAATGTGGACACATTATAGACAGATTACCTTAAAAATCGTATTTTCGTAGCCTTTAGGCGAGAAAATACAGTGTCTGTCCGCAAAGTAACCGACTTTGTGGACAGACACTAATTAGGAGCAAGAGGAATTGGGTAGTATGGACAGTAAAAAAAAGATTATAGCCGTAGACGATAACGTTGAAAATCTGACCGCTCTTAAAAACACCTTGAAAAACTCATACGACGCGTATCCATGTCCTTCAGCGTTAAAGATGTTTGACATTTTAAAGCATATTCAGCCGGATTTAATTCTGCTTGATGTTGAGATGCCTGAAATGAACGGATATGAAGCGGCTGAAAAACTGAAAAGCGACGACAAATACCGTGAAATACCAATTATGTTCCTGACGAGCATGAACGATGAAGAAAGCAAAAAAAAAGGTTTAAGCCTGGGCGCTGTTGATTTTATAAACAAACCATTTGACACTACATCTCTGCTTCAGCGGCTTGAAACGCATCTATCATCATAAGGAGTACTTAAATGGACAACGCGCGAAAAAAAATTATCGCAGTAGATGATAATGTTGAAAACCTGACCGCCCTTAAAAACACCCTGAAAGACATTTACGATGTGTATCCTGTTCCGTCCGCGGCGAAGATGTTCAATCTGCTGGAGCATGTTCATCCTGATTTAATGCTGCTGGATGTCGAGATGCCGGAGGTAAACGGCTACGATGCGGCAAGAGAAATGAAAAGCAGCGAAAAAAACCGTGAAATACCCATTATTTTCCTTACATCCATGGGCGACGAGCAAAGCGAACTGGAAGGTTTAACCATCGGAGCGATTGATTATATCCGAAAACCCTTTGTCGCCCCGTTATTGCTTCAGCGGATAAAAACTCATCTTTCAATAATAGAACAGGAAGAGGAAATCAAGCGTCTTATAGAATTAAAAACGCAGGAAAGCAGCATGCGCGAAGCCGCCGAACTGGAAGCGGAGAACGCTTCCCGCGCCAAAGGCGAATTCCTCTCCCACATGAGCCATGAAATACGCTCTCCGTTAAACGCCGTTATAGGCATGATAAACATTGCAAACGATGAAAACGACATGGAAGAGATAAAGCTTTATCTCGGAAAAGCGGACAACGCGGCAAAGCACGTACTGGGCGTTATTAACAATATTCTTGATATGTCCAAAATTGAGTCGAATAAACTTGAGTTTACCAACAGTGAATTTGATTTCGGAAAAATGATGACAAACATTGTCGATGTAACAAACATCCGCGCCCAGGAGAAACATCAGCAGATCGTAGTAAATATGAATCAGGATATTCCGTCCATGTTAATCAGCGATGAATTGCGCCTGTCGCAGGTTATTACAAATCTTATGACTAACGCGATAAAATTCACTCCGGAAAACGGCAAGGTAACATTGAGCGCGCAGAAGCTGGAAGAAAAAGACGGTGAAATTACAATAAGAATCGAAGTTGCGGACTCAGGGATTGGCATTTCGCCTGAACAGCAGAAAAAACTTTTTCAGGCTTACAATCAGGCAGACAGCAGCATTACAAGCAAATTCGGCGGAACGGGGCTTGGGCTTGTCATTACCAAACGGATTATAGAATTGATGCAGGGAACGATATGGATTGAGTCGGAGCTTAACAAGGGCGCAAAATTCATTTTTACAATAAAAGCTAAACTGGGGACGCAGAACGCGGATAAAGCCGCGCCCAAAAGCGCGCCTGCCATAAAAGCGACTGACCTGCATTTACAGGGTTATACCATACTGGCCGCCGAAGACATGGACTTCAACCGGGAAGTCCTTGCCAAATATCTGGAAAAAACCGGCGTAACCATAGATTTTGCGGAAAACGGCAAAATATGCGTCGACATGTTCCAAGCGAATCCCGATAAGTACAGCTTGATTTTTATGGATATTAATATGCCGGAAATGACCGGTGATGAAGCGACAAAGGTGATAAGAGCGCTTGATATGAAAAAAGCAAAAGAGATACCCATTGTCGCGATGACTGCGGATGTATTTAAGGAAGATGTAGAAAAATGCCTTTCAATAGGCATGAACGATCATATCTCAAAACCGCTTATCCCGAAAATCGTATATACGAAACTCAAACAGCATCTTGGGTTATAAAAAACAACCTGCTAAAAAGGCATATCCCTTTTCTTCCGCAATTGGAATGTTTGATTAGTAGTTATACCCCATGTCGTTAATGCGTTCCATAGGCGATACAATCTCGGTTACGCGGACGCCGAAGTTTTCATCAATAACTACAACTTCGCCCTTTGCAATGAGCTTGTGGTTGACAAGAATGTCAACAGGCTCACCGGCAAGTTTGTCCAGCTCAATAATAGTGCCTTCGCCCATTCCCAGAATTTCTTTGATAAGTTTGCGGGTACGGCCAAGTTCTACAGTCATCTCCATGGATACGTCCATGATAAGACCGATATTACCCGCTTCATGAGCGCCAAGTTTCGGCTGCATCAGGTTAGGAAACTGTACAGACTGCACATTTGCCGACATGCCCGGCCTTTGACCTCCGCCCATATTCATTCCTCCCATACCGCCCATTTGCATACCTCCGCCCATACTCATTCCTCCCATAGCGGCCGTATTTTTACCGGGTCCCGCGTCAGCATGGGAAGAACTGCCGTTTAATCCATTTGAAATATCAACTGCCGGAGAAGGCCCCAAAATTTCCCACATTTGATTGCCTACGGCATCTCCAAGATCAAGACTGTAATTCATTACCGCAAATTCTCCGGCCGGAAGCGCCGCCGCCGCCTTTGGAATATTTGCAGCTGACGGAGAAGAGGCGGCTATTGATTTATTGCCGGTCTTGTCTGTCAGATAAGTTATTTGAGTTCCGACCATTTGAGATACAACTTCTCCGATTACGGACATAGCCATATCATCAAGCTCGATATTGTCTTCTTTGGTCATTAATGACGCAATAGCTTTTGCAGATTCCTCAGGAAGAATAAAAATATGTTCGCCGGGAAAACCGGAAGTGTAATTTGCCTGGATTACGGTTACCTTATCCGGAAGCTGCCCCAGGAAACCGTCGCGGGTGGAAGCCTCAACCTGCGGACCGTGCAGCGCCGCTTGAGACCCCGTTAAAGTCGAAAGATTGGCTGAAAGCGCGCCGGTAGTTGAGGAGAAAAAAGTTTCCAGAGCGTTTACGTCAAAGGCGGCGGACGCTACAGCCGCATGAGTTCCTCCGCCGGAAGAACTGCTGGGGGATGACGAATCTACACCTGCAAGCAATGCATCTATTTCATCCTGAGAAAGGGCGCCGTCGCTCATCATAATTCTTCTCCTTCGGAAACGAGCTCTTCAAATTCTTCCTGTCCAAACTCGTTAATTTTCTGTGTTATCTGAACCGCGATTTTCTTTCCGATAATACCGGGCCGGCACAGAAACTTTTTCCTTGAGCCGATGTTCAGTGAATAGGGATCGCCAATACGGGTATTATATAGCCGGATTACATCCCCAATCTGCAAGGAAAGCACGTCCCGTACAGGAACATTTATCTTTCCAATTTCGGCCGTTACACTAACATCGACCGTTGCGAGCTTATCCTTTAGCACATTAAGATTTTCCGTTGTAGCATTTCGCCTTACCGAAGAATACCAGAACTGCGCCGACAATTTGCCGATAATCGGCTCTATTGTAAGATACGGGATACAGAAGTTCATCATGCCTTCTACATCGCCTACTTTGGTTTCAAGCGTTACAAGCACGACCATTTCCGTAGGCGGCACAATCTGCGCAAACTGCGGATTGGTGTCAATCTGCCCAAGGCGCGGGCGCAGGTCGATAACCGTAGTCCACGCTTCGCGCATATTGCCCAGAATACGGACAATAATCCCTTCCATTACCGATTGCTCAATATCGGTAAGTTCATGCTGCGATTTTGTTCCTTCGCCTGTTCCGCCGAAAAGACGGTCAATTATTGAAAATGTAATCGCAGGGTCAATTTCAAGAATGGCATTTCCCTTTAGGGGGTCCATATTGATAATGGCGAGAGTAGTCGGCGTAGGTATAGAACGGATAAATTCCTCATAGGTCAGCTGATCTACGGAGGCGACATGCACGTGAACCATGCTGCGAAGCTGGGCTGAAAGGCTGGTCGTTGTAAGACGGGCAAAAGTTTCGTGCATGATCGAGACAGTTCTTATCTGTTCTTTGGAGAATTTATCGGGACGTTTAAAGTCATATATCTTTATTTTCCGGCTGTCCGCAGCCGGCCTGAAATCTTCAGGCTCGGTATCTCCGGCATTTATCGCGGTTAATAACTGGTCTATTTCATCCTGAGACAGAACTTCTGTCATAATTACCCTTTCCTAATGATAAACTCTAAGACAACTCTTGACAAGATTAAGGTTTATAATGACTCCATTACATCGAGTCTGTTAAAAAGAATTATACGCGCCCTTGCCGTATCCAAAAAACGCGTATTAAGCTGTTCGCGGATTTCTTTCTTTAATTCTTCTTCTCTTTCAGGAGAAAGTTCCGCCGCGGTTTTCCCCGTAAAATAACGGCGCACAAAATCCCTTAATTCGTAGCGTCTGCTAACCAATTCAGCGGAAGCGTTTTGATCGCCAAGATCATAACCGATAATCATTTCCACCGTTACCGAAGAAGGGACAGGGAAATCCCGTGTTCTGGTCGATATTGAGCCTATCATATCATAATAGCTGTATTCGGGGCGTTTCCCGACATAGGGAGAAGAAGGATCGCTTAATACAGTCTGGGATTTTCCACCCTTGTTCATGATGTTGAAGGTAATCACAGATACAGTAACAATAAATATCAACGCGCCAATGCCGATAGCCACAAATTTTAAAATAGTCGGCAATAAATTGCCTAACCCGCCGCCGCCCTTTTTCTTCGCACCGCCGCCCGCATCCGGAGCATCACCGCCGTCAAGATCAAGATCATCACTATCAGCCATACCAAGCCTCCCGCTTTACATTTTAAAACTAAAAATCAAAAAAATTCAATGATTCTCTTATATAATCGGTCAATTTATAGGGAGGATTTAAGGAAAAACACGTTTTATAAGGGCAATACCGGATATTTATACATTGTCTTGACATTTATTTGCCGAATTTATATGATAATTGAGTATCATCCCCGGTTGTGTAATGGTAGCACGGCAGACTCTGGATCTGCTTGTGGGGGTTCAAATCCTCCCTGGGGAAAATTGCTAACTCCTTATGTTATAAGGAATTAGCGAAACTACTACCTTTCAAAAGGAGTAAAAAACATATAATACATTGGCAATGTACATAAATGTACAGTAAAACATTTGAATACATTGCTGTTCGGAGTGTGTTATATGAACGCTTACCCTTTTACCCTGTTTAAGCGGTCTAATCGTCCCTACTATTTCGTGGCTTATAAAGACGAAAACGGAAAGTGCCTTAACCCAATTTCAACAAAAATGAAAGATGAAAAAGACGCTATGAAAGTGGCTTTTGATTGGTTGCGTTGCGGTATACCAAAAAAAAATACTGTGGTTAATGTTAGCGATTTGTCTTTGAAAGATACTGCACGGAAAATAAAAAACGAAAATGAAGCCGAGTTAATTTTAGACGAATTAAAAAGGCTTGGTATGTTAAAATCTTATGTTCTTAAAAATACTCCAGCCGCTGAAAATTGCATTGAATACTTGTTAAACTTTTGGGATTGGGAAAAATCCCCTTATATCAATGACAAATTAAGAAAGAAACATGGTATTCATAAAAGGCATTGTAAATTGCAATGGCAAGCCATTTTAAGGTATTGGAAGCCGTTTTTTGAAAATAGGCTTTTGGGAGAAATTGCTACAGAGGATATAGACGGATTTATTAATTATATGGACAAACAACCTGTTTCCGCTTCTAGGAAAAATGGGGTTATAAAGGCAGGTTTTCAACCTTTGCGGTGGGCATTTGGTAAAGGAAAAATTGAAAAAGACCCTACACTTAATCATACTTTGTTTTCTGGTGAGGAACGGAAGCGAAATATTTTAACTCCTACTGTTGCCGCCGCTGTTTTTAGGACGGCTTGGGTTGACGAAAGGGCAAAACTCGCCAATATGTTGGCGGCTGTTACTGGTATGAGAAGCGGTGAAATTATTGCCCTACGATATAAGGATTTAGGCTCTGATTGTCTGTATGTAAATTGTTCTTGGAATATTGCCGATGGTTTTAAGCCGCCAAAAAATAATGAAACTAGGACAGTTGAGCTTCCCTTCCCTGACTTGGTGCATGGGTTGTTTGAACAGGCAAAACAAAATCCGTGGGGCGTTTCTCCTGATAGTTTTGTCTTTTGGTCGGAATTTAAGAAAGACAGACCAATACAGCCGTATCTGTTTGTAGACGGACTTCGGGCGGCTCTTGTTAAAATAGGTTATTCGGAAGATGAAGCCCAAAAGTACCTTTTTCATGGTTGGCGGCATTTTTACACTTCATACATGGTTAGGCGGCTCGATAAAAAACTATTAAAATCACAGACAGGACATAAAACCGATGAAATGTTGGAACATTATAGCAACCATGAAACTGACGGAGATAGAGAAATTATACAGAAACAAGAAAAAGAAGCGTTTGCAGGGTTATTGCCTGAAAATACAAATAGGTTTTTTATTAAGCGTGAACCATTAAAATTTGTCGCTTGTGGTTGATAATTTATAAGCCCTCGAACCTTCGGGGGCTTTTTTTATTTTGTACGAATTCCAAACTATCCGACTTTTTTTATTACTGTTATTTTTGACAATATCAACGATAAAAATTTATTGTTAATTGGGGGCGGTAATGAATAATGATTTTGATACATCTGATATTTTAAGCCGAAGGGAAGCGGCGGAATATTTGGGGATTTGTAGGGCTACTCTTGATAGGCTTGATATACCCAAAACTCGAATAAGACATAGGGTAATGTTTAAGCGTGATGTATTAAAAAAATGGATTGATGACCATACAGAAAAAAACAAGGGTAACAATAAATGAACTATGAAAAAACAAAGGCTATGATTTCAAAACTGATTTCTATTGCGGATAGTTTGAAGTATGGGACGGCTTCGGTAATGATAAAAAAACATGATGGACGTATTGTTCAAGTGTCTTA
>Ga0268262_10000609_pt1 | contig 46603 bp, 37 predicted proteins | sample TergutNc150P3_FD_190354 | JGI IMG/M metagenome (GOLD analysis project Ga0268262, IMG submission 190354) | Nasutitermes corniger P3 segment gut microbial community from laboratory colony in Florida, USA - Nc150 P3 (SPAdes) (version 2) | ecosystem: Host-associated > Arthropoda: Insects >... | reverse complement strand
ATATCTGCCGTAGCTTTACAAATATACTACATTTTTTTTATTAATGCAAGTCTTTTTTTTATTTTTTTTATTTTTTTTTCAAAAACCGCGTTTCCGGCGAAATTTGAGGGGGTTCAATCAAACAAATGTTCGATCTTCCCCGCGATGAACTCCTCCCAAGGCATCCCGTCCCTGCCGACGATAAGCGTCATAGCCTCCGGAAAGTGTTCTTTGAACTTGCCGAACCCCTTTGTCCGGCCTCTCCCGATCCCGCTTTTCACCTCTATTCCGAGCGCCTTGCCGTTGTATTCGAATATAAAGTCGACTTCGTAGGTATTGCGCCCCTCCGTCTGTCTCCAGTACCCGATTTTGCAGTTCCGCAGCCGCGACTTCTCCGCTATCAGGTGCGCCCCCACGGCGCTCTCCACGAATCTGCCCCACGCCGCGCAATCCGCAATGATTTCCGGGTACGAGTACGGCTGCAGCGCGCAGAACAGCGACTGGTTGTGCACTTGGAATTTGGGGATCGACTGCTTTTGGACAATGCTTTTTCCAGAATATTTCTGCAGGCCGCAGACTATGCCGGCCTCGTCAAGGAGCTGGATATAGTGCGAGAGCGTCGTCGTGTTTCCGGAATCGTCAAGCCCGCCCATGATTTTGTTGTAGGAGACGATTTGCGAACTGTAGGAGATGCCGACATTCGTCAATTGCCTAAGCAGCGCCGGTTTGTTCACCTGCGTAAGCTGCAAAATATCTTTGCTGACGACAGACTCTATTATTGAGTCGTGGACGTACTCTTTGAACCTTATTTCATCGCCGGCAAACGCGACCGCCCCCGGGTACGCGCCAAAATACGCGTACTGCTCCGGGGTAAAGCCAAAGGCGTCCCGCATTTCGCTGTAAGACCAGTGCCCGAGGACATTCAGTTCAAACCGCCCGAAAAGCGATTCAGAAAGCCCTTGCTTGATCAGAAGCCGCGATGAGCCTAGAATAATGACCTTTATATTAATACCGTTAAACGTATCCGCGTCCCAGTTTTTTTTGACGAACTCACTCCAATTGTCTATCTTCTGGATTTCATCGACGACAAGCAGCGCCTCGCCGGCTTGGGTAAGCTTCATACTCCTCCGCAAAGCCTCCCAAATACCGTCTATCCACTCCCCGCCCGCGTTAATAGCGGCGTCAGTCGTGTGATATTGCGACATTATCTTAACTTGCGACAAAATGTGCTTGCACAAAGTGGTCTTCCCGACCTGCCTTGGGCCTGCAACCACCTGTATCACGTGTCTTTTTTCCTCTATTCTGCCCAATAATTGTTTGACCAGATACCTTGAATTTGCGGAATTTTCACCCATTTGCCCCTCCTTATGGCGTATGCGCAACTTTTACTCAATGTATTGACAATTATTACTCAATTTATCGGCAACTTTTAATCAGTACATTAATAATTATTACTCAATTTATTTACAATATTTGCTCAATACAGTGATAATATTTACTCAACTCAATGGTAACTATTACTCAATATAATATATCCGGCGATAAAAAGCAACTTGTTTTTGATTAATGCGCAAATTTTATTCAACGCTTCTGCAATTTTTACTCAATCAGATGGTGATATTTACTCAATACTATGGTAATGTTTACTCAATGCTGTGGTAACTATTACTCAATATAATATATCCGGCGATAAAAAGCAACTTGTTTTTGATTAATGCGCAAATTTTATTCAACGCTTCTGCAACTTTTACTCAATTTGCTGGCAACATTTGCTCAATATGGTGGTAAAATTTACTCAATTGATTGGTTGTTTTTACTCGATGACGTGGTGATTTTTACTCAATAGTATGGGTGGCTTGTCAAAAACAAGGACGCACCCCTAGTGGGGTGCGGGATAATCTTGTGGGAACCTACGTTCTACCGAGCTATGCACCCCTAACGGGGTGCAATGTCAAAGACGCCACCCCGGCGCTTGTTTATCGACGGGGCGTTGCTGGACAACAGCACCCCACTGGGGCGCGTCCTCCCCGCAGAGGGTGGGTAGCGGAAAACAAGTTCTTTTTTAGACGGAAGGCTACGCCTTCCATAGATAGCTCGGGGGCTAAACCCATAAAATCAAAGTCTTTAAAGTCTTTTAAAATCAAATGCTTTAAAGTCTTTTTTAGACGGAAGGCTACGCCTTCCATAGATAGTTCGGGGGCTAAACCCATAAAATCAAAGTCTTTAAAGTCTTTTAAAATCAAATGCTTTAAAGTCTTTTTTAGACGGAAGGCTGCGCCTTCCATAGATAAATCGGGGGCTAAACCCCCGATTTTCAGTCAACGTCAAAAGAAAAAAGCCTTCTTTGGTGATTTTGACTTTCTGGATTGCTTCGTCGCTTCGCTCCTCGCAATGACCGTCATTGCGAGCGAAGCGAAGCAATCCAGTGTTTTGACTTTGACTTTGACTGAAAATGCGGGGTTTAGCCCCGCATTTATCTATGAAGCCGAAGGCTTCGTCTTAAAAAGAATTTGATTTAAAGAATTTAAATATTTTGATTTAAAGAATTTGACTTTCTCCATCCCCATATACTATATTATCTAGTCTTAATTGCCCTAGTAACTATTATTCTTAATTCTTAAAATAAAAATTCTAAAAACCTTAATTTACTATCAGGAGGCGTATTTATGGCTATCAAAGTCGGTATTAACGGTTTCGGCAGGATCGGCAGGTTGGTTTTCCGGGCGGCTATGGAGAAGACGTCGCATATTGAGATTGTTGGCATCAACGACCTCATCGACGTGGACTACATGGCCTACATGCTCAAGTACGACTCCACGCACGGGCGTTTCAACGGGACGGCCGAGGCCAAGGACGGGAAGCTCGTCGTGAACGGGAAGGCCATCCGCGTCACCGCCGAGAAGGATCCGGCGAATTTGAAGTGGGGCGACGTCGGCGCGGATTACGTGGTCGAGTCCACGGGGCTTTTCCTCACGAAGGATAAGGCCGAGGCGCACATCAAGGCGGGCGCGAAGCGCGTCGTGATGTCGGCGCCCTCCAAGGACGACACGCCGATGTTCGTGGTGGGCGTGAACCACAAAACGTACAAGAAGGAGATGACTATCGTCTCCAACGCCTCTTGTACGACCAACTGCCTCGCCCCCGTGGCGAAGGTTCTGAACGACAACTGGGGGATCGAAATGGGCCTGATGAGCACGATCCACGCGACCACGGCCACGCAGAAGACGGTCGACGGCCCCTCGCACAAGGATTGGCGCGGCGGCCGCGGCGCGGCTCAGAACATCATCCCCTCCTCCACCGGCGCCGCCAAAGCGGTCGGCAAGGTGATCCCGGAGCTAAACGGCAAACTCACAGGCATGGCTTTCCGCGTGCCCACACCCGACGTCTCCGTCGTCGACCTCACCGCGCTCCTTAAGAAGCCGGCCAAGTACGACGAAATCAAAAAGGCGATGAAAGCGGCTTCCGAAAGCGGCGATCTCAAGGGCGTTTTGGCCTACACGGAAGACGAAGTGGTCTCCACCGACTTCCTCGGCGAGTGCCACACGTCGATCTTCGACGCCAATGCCGGTATCGCGCTGAGCGACACGTTTGTGAAGGTCGTGTCGTGGTACGACAACGAGATGGGCTACTCGCACAAAGTCTGCGAACTCATTATGCACATGGATACCGTGAAGTAAGTTTTTTTAGTAGATTTCGGGGCCTTTGGCCTGATGGGATGAGGCTCTTTATTGATGTTGATAAGGAGCCTTTTTTGATTAAAAGATTAAAAGCTTTAAAAGAATTAAAGTCAAATTCTTTTTTAGACGAAGCCTTCGGCTTCATAGATAAATGCGGGGCTAAACCCCGCATTTTCAGTCAAAATCAAAGTCAAAGTCACAAAAAAAGGCTTTTTTTCTTTTGACTTTGACTGAAAATCGGGGGTTTAGCCCCCGATTTATCTATGAAAGGCGAAGCCTTTCGTCTAAAAAATATTTTAAAGATTTTGATTTTAAAGATTTTGATTTTAAAGATTTTGATTTTAAAAGATTTTGATTTTAAAAGATTTTGATTTTAAAAGATTTTGATTTTAAAAGATTTTGATTTTAAAAGATTTAAAAGATTTTATTTTTTAATTTTAACGAAAGGACAAACGACCATTATGGCTCTAAAGAAAAAGACCGTAAAAGACATTGACTTTAAAGGCAAGCGCGTTTTAATGCGTGTTGACTTCAACGTGCCTATGGACAAGGGCGTGATTCAGGACGACACCCGCATTCAGGCGGCGCTGCCTACCATCAAATACGTCTTAGAGAACGGGGCTAAGAGCCTCGTCCTTATGTCCCACCTCGGTGATCCTAAAAAGGACATGGCCAAGGCTAAGGAGAAGGCGGAGAAGGCGGGCAAGCCGTTTGACGAGGCGCAGTATCTCGCCTACAAGCACAAGATGACTCCGCTTGCGGCGCACCTATCCAAACTCTTGGGCAAGGACGTGGCGTTGGCGCCGGACTGTATCAGCGACGAGACGAAGGCTATGGCGGCAAAGCTCGACGGCGGGGCTATCCTCATGTTGGAAAATACCCGGTTCCACAAGGAGGAGACCTCCAAGGAGGCCGCCGACCGCGAAAAGATGGCTAAGGCTTTGGCCGCTCTCGGCGACGTCTATGTGAACGACGCTTTCGGCACGGCGCACCGCGCCCACGCCTCAACGGAGACCGTCGCCCACTTCCTTCCGGCTGTGGCGGGGTTCTTGATGGAGAAGGAACTCGTGTTCCTGCAGGACAAGGTCGTGGACGCGCCGGAGAAGCCTTTTGTGGCTATAATCGGCGGGGCGAAGGTCTCGTCCAAGATCGCGGTGCTGGAGAGCCTGCTCTCCAAGGTCGACAGCATGATCATCGGCGGGGGCATGGCCTACACCTTCCAAAAGGCGCTGGGGCAGAGCATCGGCGAGTCGCTCGTTGAGGACGACATGATCGACACCGCCAAGAGCATTATGGATAAGGCGAAGTCCAAGGGCGTCAAACTGCTGCTGCCGGTAGACAACGTGGTGACCAAGGAGTTCGCGGCGGAGGCCGAGTCCAAGGTCGTGGCCGCCGGGGCTGTGGAAGCCGGTTGGATGGGCATGGACATAGGCCCGAAGACGACGGAGATCTTCAAGGACGCGCTCAAGAGCGCCAAGACGGTCTTCTGGAACGGCCCGATGGGCGTCTTCGAGTTCCCGAAGTTCGCCGCGGGGACGCAGGCGATAGCGGCGACGCTGGCCGAGCTGAAGGGCGCGACCACGGTGATAGGCGGCGGCGACTCGGTGTCGGCGGTGAAGAAGGCGGGCGTTGCCGACAAGATGTCGCACATATCGACGGGCGGCGGGGCGTCTTTGGAACTGGTGGAAGGTAAGGAGCTGCCGGGAGTCGTGGCGCTCAACGATAAGTAGGTTTTAAATATTTAAATCTTTTAAATCATTTTTAGACGGAGCCGAAGCCTTAAAGTCAAATTCTTTTTTAGACAAAGCCTTAAAAAAGCTTAAATTCTTTTTTAGACGAAGCCTTCGGCTTCATAGATAAATGCGGGGCTAAACCCCGCATTTTCAATCAAAGTCAACGTCAAACTGGAATTGGTTTTGCCGTTGACTGAAAATCGGGGGGTTTAGCCCCCCGATTTATCTATGAAAGGCGAAGCCTTTCGTCTAAAAAAGATTTAGATTTTAAAGGAAATAAACATGGCGTTACCGGAAAAGAGATGGATTCAACGGTTAGATAATTACGAAAAGGCTGTCAATCTTTTGGAGAAATCCTTTCTCGTCAGTCAAGAACGTGAACTGACTGAATTGGAGAGAATGGGTTTAATCCAAGCGTTTGAACTTGCATTTGAATTGGCTTGGAATTTGATGAAAGACTTTCTACAATCAAGGGAAGTAATCAATATTTTAGGTTCAAAAGACGCTATAAGACAAGCGTTTTCCAAAGGAATTATTGAGAACGGTCAGGTTTGGATGAATATGATTGATAGACGAAATGAGACGTCGCATTGTTACGACGAGGCTGTTGCGATTAGGGTCGTTACGGAAGTTACCGATTCTTTCGTTGAAGAATTGAAGAACTTTTTAGCGATTATGAAACAACGAAAATAGGAGAACAAGAATAAAAATGTTCGGGCTACCAGACAAGACGGTAAATTTGATTAACGAGATATTCCGCAATTGCCCGGGAATAGAAAAAGCGATCATCTACGGATCACGGGCGAGAGGTGATTACCGGAACGGGTCGGATATTGATTTAACGTTGATAGGCGACATTTCGGATAGAGAGAGATTGAATATTTCCGAGTCAATTTACGATCTTCCTATTCCGTATATGTGTGATTTGTCGATCCTTAAAAACATCAAAAACGAAAATTTAGTAGAGCATATAGAGCGCGTGGGGCAGGTTTTCTATGAGAAGGTTTAATGACGTTCTTTTTAATCTCAATTTTCGATTCATGAATCTCGGAGGATAAGATGACCGGCGTTATCAAGGCTTTACCGTTTTCAAACGACGAAATTATCGCGATCGCAAATCGCTTTGAGACTCCTTTCCATATATATGATGAGAAGGGGATACGGGGGAACGCGAGGCGTCTAAAAGCCGCGTTCTCTTGGGCGCCCTCTTTCTTAGAGTACTTCGCCGTGAAGGCGGCGCCCAACCCATTCCTGATGAGCATCTTCAGGCAGGAGGGGATCGGGGCGGATTGCAGCTCGCTGGCGGAGCTGTCGCTGGCCGAGCGGTGCGGGATCCTTGGGGAAAACGTGATGTTTACGTCCAACGATACGCCGTCGGTTGAGTTCAAGACCGCGAAGGCTATGAACGCGGTGATCAATTTGGACGACATCAGCCACATCCCGTTTTTGGAGGAGCACGCCGGTCTGCCGGAACTGGTCTGCATACGCTACAACCCCGGCACGGCGCGGACCGGGAATTCGATCATCGGCAATCCGGTGGAGGCCAAGTACGGTTTCACGCGGGAACAGGTGTTTGAGGGGTACAAAATACTCCGCGACAAAGGCGTGAAGCGCTTCGGGCTTCACACGATGGTCGCGTCGAACGAACTGCACTATAAATATTTTGTAGACACCGCGGTAATGCTTTTCGAGCTTGCCGCGGAGGTATTCAAAGAGCTTGGAATAAGGATGGAGTTCGTGAATCTGGGCGGCGGTATCGGAATCCCGTATAAGCCCGAACAGAAAGCCGTCGACTTAGAAGCCGTTTCCGCGGAGATGAAGACGGCCTACGATAGAATTATCGTTCCCGCCGGACTGCATCCGCTAAAGATATGTTTAGAGAGCGGACGGATGATGACCGGCCCGTACGGATTTCTGGTATCAAAAGTATTGCACGTCAAAAAGACGTATAAACATTACGTAGGCCTTGACGCTTGCATGGCGAATCTGATGAGGCCGGCGCTTTACGGGGCTTATCACCACATAACCGTTATAGGAAAAGAAAACGAACCGGAGAATCATACATACGACGTGACCGGATCGTTATGCGAAAATAATGATAAATTCGCCATCGACAGGAAACTGCCGACAATCGTTCCTGGCGACCTTGTGGTAATTCACGACGCCGGAGCGCACGGGCACGCGATGGGTTTCAACTATAACGGGAAATTGCGGAGCGCGGAATTGCTAAGACGAGAAAACGGAGAGGTCATAGAAATCAGGCGGGCGGAGACTTTGGATGATTTGTTTGCGACATTGGACTTTGAGAAGTTAAAAGGGTTTGAATGATTTTATTAAAGTCAAATTCTTTAAACGCTTTTTTAGACGGAAGGCTGCGCCTTCCATAGATAGTTCGGGGGCTAAACCCCCGAACTTCAGTCAACAGATAAAGTCAAAAGATTTAAAAAGAAAAGGAAAATATATAGTCATGTCACAACCTAAAACCGCCGTAACACCGACACGTCAAGAAGATTATCCCGAATGGTATCAACAGGTGATTAAGGCCGCCGATCTTGCGGAGACCTCGCCTGTCCGCGGGTGCATGGTTATTAAGCCTTGGGGGTACGCGATATGGGAGAATATTCAGCGTGTGCTCGACGGTATGTTCAAGGCTACGGGGCACAAGAACGCCTACTTTCCGCTCTTCATCCCCAAGAGCTTTTTGGAGAAGGAGGCGCAGCATGTGGAGGGGTTTGCGAAAGAGTGCGCCGTCGTTACGCATCACCGTCTTCAAGCCGGGCCGGACGGAAAGCTAGTCCCCGCCGGAGAGCTTGAGGAACCGCTTATTGTCCGTCCGACCTCCGAGACCATCATCGGCGCGATGTTCGCCAAGTGGACGCACTCTTACCGTGATTTGCCGTTATTGATAAATCAGTGGGCCAACGTCGTCAGGTGGGAGATGCGCACCCGGCTTTTTTTGCGGACCGCGGAATTTCTATGGCAGGAGGGCCACACCGCGCACAGCACGCCCAAAGAGGCGCAGGAAGAGACTATGAAGATGCTCGACGTGTACGGCAAATTCGCGGAAGAGTACATGGCTATGCCGGTTATCAAAGGCGAGAAGACAGAATCGGAGCGTTTTCCTGGCGCGGTATCAACATATTGCATAGAAGCGATGATGCAGGATCGCAAGGCTTTGCAGGCCGGGACGTCGCACTTTCTCGGGCAGAATTTCTCTAAGGCTTCGGACATAAAGTTTCTTGACGCCGAGGGAAAAGACGAGTACGCCTGGACGACGAGCTGGGGAGTTTCCACGCGGCTTATCGGCGGGTTAATCATGACGCACGGCGACGACGACGGGCTGATCGTGCCGCCGAGACTCGCGCCGTCGCATATCGTTATCCTGCCCATCGTGCATGACGACGCCGCGTCAAACGACGTATTCGAGTATTGCGATAAATTGGCGGCGGAATTAACGACGGTGCGGTACGACGACAGGCGGCTTGAGGTTGAGGTTGACAAACGCGAGGGCAGGGGCGGCGACAAGGTGTGGTCGTGGATAAAGAAGGGCGTCCCGATATATTTAGAGATAGGCCCGCGCGACATAGCCTCCGATTCCGTATTTGTCGGCAGGCGGGACAAGAGCAGGAAAGAGCGTTTCGGAATGTCAAGACAAGAATTTGTGGGCAAGGTATCCGATATATTAACCGATATTCAGAACAATCTGTTCAGTCGGGCGAAGACTTTCAGGGATAGCAACATCAAAGTCATCGATAATAAGGACGAATTCTACAAATTCTTTACCCCGGCGAATAAAGAAAAACCTGAACTCCACGGCGGCTTCGCGCTTTGCCACTGGAACGGGTCGGCGCAAGTTGAGGAGCAGGTGAAGAACGATCTGAACGTGACGATACGCTGTATTCCGCTTGACGGGAAACCGGAAGATGGGAAGTGCGTTATCAGCGGGGAACATTCTAAACAAAAGGTTATCTTTGCTAAGTCGTATTAAAGTCAAATTCTTTTTTAGACGAAGCCTAAAAAAATCTTAAATTCTTTTTTAGACGAAGCCTTCGGCTTCATAGATAAATGCGGGGCTAAACCCCGCATTTTCAATCAAAATCAAAACACTGGATTGCTTCGCTTCGCTCGCAATGACCGTCATTGCGAGGAGCGAAGCGACGAAGCAATCCAGAAAGTCAGAGTCAAAATACTTACAACACGCAATGACAGACTAAGGTTTTTGACTTTGACTTTGCCGTTGACTGAAGTTCGGGGGTTTAGCCCCCGAACTATCTATGGAAGGCGTAGCCTTCCGTCTAAAAAAGAATTTGATTTTAAAGATTTTAAAGATTTAAAAATTTTAAAGACAAGGACAATATATGCACCCGACATTATTCCACATATTCTCGTTCCCCATTCCTTCATACGGGACGATGCTTGCCGTCTCTTTTTTGAGCGGTATTGTTTTCGCTATGTACCTCGCCAAGAAGCGCGGGCTAAACCCGGACGCGGTGTCCGACGTGGGGCTTTACACTATAATCTCCGCTATTATCGGCGCGCGGCTTTACTATGTGATGACGCACTTCGACGAGTTTCGCGGAAACTTGTTCTCTATCGTCAACCCGTATCAGGACGGGCGCCTTGGGATCAGCGGGCTTGTGATGTACGGCGGGTTCATTGCGGCTATCGTCACGGCGGCGCTGTTTTTTAAGATTAAAAAGCTTCCCGTTTTGCCCTATTTGGACGTATGCTCGCCTAGCGTCGGGCTGGGTATCGCGCTTACCCGCGTCGGATGCTTTCTCAACGGGTGCTGCTACGGATTGGCGGCTAAGGCGGGGAGTTTTTTATCGGTTAGCTACCCGATAGAGGCGCACTCTCCGGCCGCGTACTATCAACGTTCTATAGGCGCTCCTGGATTGCTGCCGTCACAGTTTTTCGAATCCGCGGGCGGGATAGCCATCGCCGTCACTCTGTATCTTGTCGGCAGAAGCAAGTTCGCCTTTGCGGGGCTGCAATTCTACTTACTTGTGGTGATGTACGCGGCGCTGCGCTTTTTCATTGAGACGGTCCGCTATATCGAGACGCAAAAGATAGGGCCGTTTTCGCATAATCAGTTGATATGCATCGTTCTGTTTTTTGTGTTCGGGGGGATTATTATTAGGAAGTTTATGGTAGAAAAGACATTAAAATCAAAAGCTTAAAAATCAAAATCTTTAAAATCTTTTGGGAACATTAACCCACCAAGTGGAAGATCCTTGCCACGTTGTAAGGTCCTTCCGCCATTTTAGACGCTTGGCAGAGACACTGGAAAAGCTATAAAAATGCTGATAAAAGATACACTTAGAACGTTGCGGCGGCGTATTGAAGATTTCTTCATCCCACCGCTCTGTATAGTCTGCGACGGCGCGTTGGCCGACGACCGTGACGGCGGCGGGGGGGCTTGGCTTTGCCCGTCCTGCGTAGAGGCGTTGGTTAAAAACCACGGGCGGCGTGATCCTTGCCCCCGTTGCGCGCAAAACCGGCATAAGCGGGAGTGCGCTTGCGAGTTCGCTTGGGACTTTCCGTTTGAGAGGGTGTACTGCGTATACGATTATGACGAGACGCTCAGCGTTATCGCCAAACACATCAAATACTACGGGAAGAGCGGTTTGGCCGACCGGATGGGGATCATCAGCGCCCCGTTAATCCCCGAGGCTTTTTTTGACGGCATAGACGCGGTCATACCGGTGCCGCTGCACCGTCGAAAGCAACGGCTCAGGGGGTACAATCAGGCGGAGCGCTTTGCCGGCGGCGTTTTGGCGGGGCGCGGCATTGATACGGCTCTGCTGCGTACCGATTTGCTGACGCGCGTTAGGCACACCAAGACGCAGACGCGGTTGGACCGGGATGAGCGCCGAGAGAACCTGGCCGGCGCGTTCGCGGTGAGCGGAGAGGCGGCCGGCAGGCTGGCGGGGGCGCGGGTGGTATTGGTCGACGATATTTTCACGACGGGGGCGACCACGGAGGCCTGCGCCAAGGCGCTGATAGAGGCGGGGTGCGCGTCGGCGGTCGTGTTGGCTATGGGGCGGGATTGATAAAAAAGGGCCGCCCCGCACGCCGGTTTAACACGCGGGGCGGCCTTACTCTCGCACATGCTGTCTTAGGCGCGATGCCGACGGTTTTTACTACGCTTTGCTTATCGCCTCCGCCGGGCATGTATCGGCGCAGGCGCCGCAGTCGACGCACTTCCCGGCGTCTATCGAATAAGGCTCACCCTCTTGGATAGCCCCGTTCGGACACTCGGGAACACAACTTCCGCACGCCAGGCATGCGTCTGAAATTTTGTGGGCCATAAGGTAACCTCCTTTGTAAATGTTGGATTTTTCCGGTTTCGGGCACCGGCCGCGCCGATACCCTATACATATAATTATAGTTTATGCGGGGGTGAAAAATCAAAGCCTATTAATAAAATTTTAAAATCTCCGGGATTACAACGGCGGAATACCAGGATTACGCCTCGCCTTGACGTCGCCGACGGTGTCGGCCAAACGGGTAAGGAGAGGGGACGTAAAAGGTATGCGCTTAAAAAATATACAAAAAAACTTGACTTTAGGCCAACCCATGAACCATCTTCTATAATGTATATTAATTTGGCCGGTCAACGGTAGGTTATTAAATCAGCGGGCGTACTTAGGGAGATAACCAATGAGAGCGGTGAACGTTGTAAAAGCGGCGGTATGGATTGCGCTCTTTGCCAGCATATCGACGGCGGGAATGAAATATGTGGCCGTCGTAGAAACGGATATAGACGTGCAGTCCGGCGCGTCCAAGCAATTGAATTCGGCGGACGTCCGGCAAGTAACGGCGACGCTTCGTCGGGAGGCCGTTAGAAACCTGCCGCAAAGCCAGTACAGCATAATGACTTCGGAGACAGTGCAAGCGCAAGGCGGCGCCGTTTTGGAAGAGTGCGCGGACGAAAACTGTGTCATCACGCTTGGAAGTAAAATAGGGGCGGACTACATTGTGCGCGGGACAGTAAGCAAACTCGGCGCAAAGTTCACGCTGTCGGCGGAGATATACGAAACCGAGAACGGAAACTTAGTCGGCTCTTCCGACCTTATCAGCGCCGGGAATATTGAGGAACTTGTAAAGGGAGCCTCGAGCGTTTGCGCAGATATGTATAGGACATTCATAAACTTGCAAAACTCCAAAACGCAAACAAAACAGAAACCGCCGGTCAATGTTAAACAGAAGAAAGCGGCGCCGGCGACGGCGATGGCACAGCCGCAAACTTATTCCCAACAACAACCGTATCAAAACTTTACAAGCGCGGAACGATGGAGAACGTTCGGATTAAACTTTATTCCGGGTTTAGGGTCTTTTGCTATAATGAAAGACAAGGAAGCGGGCTTCATTCAGGTGGGGGCGGCTATCACGGGTACGGCATGTCTTCTTATCGCATCCGTAGACTGGGAAAGCGGCGGTCAACCGAAAGAATTCGCTGATTTGCTTAGTTCAACATACACGGTTATGGGATACGCCGTGTTTGCGGGGGGTTGCCTCATACTTAATGTCGCCCGTTCGTTAACCTACAAAAAACCGCTACCCAAGACGGCGTTAAATGAAGCGCCCGACGGTTTTAGCATAGCGGTAATGCCCGATAGGAACGGTGATCTTAAAGGATATGTGTTTTACAATACGTCGTTTTAGCGGTTATAACGTATACGATAATTGTTTGACTTTGTTTTTTATCATCCGAAGAAAGGAGAATTGTACAATTAGAATCGGCTTATTATTTTATTAGGGAGTGCCGCCTGTCGTCTGTCGGCGTGGAAGTTCGTAGGAAGTGGCGCGTCGTTTTGAATCGTCTTTCAGAGTTTTATAGTCATTTCGTTTCAAATCATGTTCTATTCTCAAAAGGAGCGAGTTGTATGTTTAGGAGGCTTGCATTTATTTCAACCGTTGCGGTTCTGTGTTTTGTCATGGCAGGGTGCTACTCGATCAAAGTCTGCGCGCCTGCCGGCACCGACGTCTCATTGGCGTCTACGGAAAAATCGTTGCCGTTCAAAACGGAGGTGCGGAGTTGGTATGTTGTTTGGGGGCTTGTGCCGATCGTCAATGAAAATGGCGTTCAGCAGGTTATCAAAGACAATAACCTGTCCGATGTGCGGGTGACGACGAAAATGACCTTTATTGACCTTCTGGTTAGCTGGTTTCTTAGTTTCGCCACCGTCCAAACGCGAACCGCTATTGTCGAGGGGAGTGCGGAATGACGCGCGTCGCGGATTTGTTTTTTAACGTATCGTCACGATTATCCATTTCAAAATTTCTCTAAAATATGGAGGTAGTATGTTTAGGAAGTTTGCAGTTATTACTATGACGGCGGTCGTCTGTTTCCTTGCCGTGGGGTGTTATTCCGTTAAGTTGTCCGCGCTTCCGGACGCGGATGTCAAGCTGCTTCCGGAGACAAAGTCAACCACGTTCAAGAAAACGGTAAAAACTTGGTATCTCTTGGGTGGGTTGGTCCCGCTCAGTTCCAAAGACAAAGTCGGCAAGGTTATCAAAGATTACAACTTGACGGAGGTCAGGTTAGAGACTAAGATGAAGTTTTTTGACTTTTTGATTACGGGTGTAACATATTATTTATTTAGCCGATACACGACGATAATCGAGGGTAACGCCGGCAGCGGTTCTTCATCTGGCTCTTACTCCGCTCCGAGTTCGAACGACGATTCCGGTTCCTATGATTCCGGCGAATCTTCGTCTGACGACGAGTAATTTAGTTCATTGCAGGCGGATTTTTTTTGCGGGTAAGCGGGGATGCGCGGTTAGCGCGTCCCCCTTTTTCAACCCATCCACAATATACTCGTAACCCCCCTCGGATAATACGCGCTCCCGCAGATTTTCCCCGCCCTCATCTGGTCGCTGAACGCCTGAAACGCGTTATCCGGGTCTAAAAGCCACGACGCGTGCGCCTTGTCGGCCTCCGTATCGGGCGGGAATTTAAATATCTTCTCCGCGATGAATTGGCACAAAAACGTCTTGCTCAGCCACGAGTTGTCGCTCGTTTTAGACATCTTCCAGGCGCCGTCCGAAAACTTACAGCCGTCGGCCAACGCGGCCTCGAAATGTTTTTTAAGGGCGCCGATGAACCCGCAGTACTTCTCGGCCATCGCCATGTCCTCGAACAACCCCATTACAACGGGGTATACCAGCCCCTCCACCGCGGAAAGCGTCACCGCGGCGTTGTCCTCTTCAAGGAGCGCCGGGATCGTCCCGTCATTCCGTCTGTATTTCATAATTGTATCAGCGCATTTTTCGGCCTGATCCGCCGCCATTTCGGCCGCGTTACACGTTCCGAGCGCGCCGAGCATTTTATACAGCGCCAAATACGCCGCCCAGCACTTGACCGCCAAGTACCCGCTTCGCCGCGCCCGGCCCAACGCGGTGTCCACGTTGTCGTACGTGGTGATCTCCGCGCCGCCGCCGGTCTTGCAGGAGTCTAAGTCCATGATACCGTCGCGGACGGCGGCGATTGCGCTGTCCCTGTTCAGCATACTTATAAAACACTGCTCTATCACCTGACGGCGGCTTTTGAGCCACGCGTCGTCGCGCGCGCCCTCCCAATAGATGCCGGCGCAGAGTATCCAATTTACAAGCTGCTCCTGCGACATGTAGGAGTAGCAGCCGCTCCGACCGCTAAGCTCGTAGGCCGAGCGCCCCGGCGCCGAGAAGGCGTTCGCAACGCCCATGTCGTGCGCGAAACTTATGCCGCCGGGAAATCTTTCCCCCCGCCCGTTCTTCACCTCGTCAAAATACGAGTAGCCGTCCGCGTATTGATCCAGCACGGAGCGCACCGTCCACGGATTCTTCAGCATCTCGAAAAACACCTGGTCGACGGCGAGGTCAAGCGTGTTCATCATCCTGTAGGCGCCCTCGTTGACGATCCACAACGGCAAACCGGCCTTCGAGTCAAAGAGAAGCTGCGTCGAGCCGTAGTAGCTCTTTACGGCCTGCGAGAGCATAAACATCCTCTCGGCGCTTAGCCGGCGCTGAGCGATCATCGAGTCGAATTCGGCGGCAGCGGCTTTATAACGCTCGAAGTTTTTTAGCGCGTAGCAGGCCGCTTCCTCTATGTTTCCGAAGTGGCGCGTGTACATGTAGACCGCCTCTACGCCCGTCGTCACGACGCCGGCGCGATAGAAGCAGACGGCGAAGCGCCAAGTGCGCTGTTCGCGCGGTTTCGCGGTCATTACCAATAATCCCGTAGTCCCCAGTCCGAAAGGCAGCCTGTCGGCTATGTCATCGGCAAGCAGTTCGTCGGCGGAGAAGGCGAGGGCGCAAACCGCGTCCGCGTCGTCGGTGAATATGCCGGTGATACCGCCTTGGGCGACGCCTTTGACGTTCGTATTTTTGATACCGCCGGTTTTTACCGTATCTATACGCCGCATGGCGTTGTACGGATCGTTGCCCTCGTAGCCGAAGAAGGCCTTTCGCGGCGACTTGTTGGCGGAGTTGTCTAGAGTCAGCTCGACGAAGACGGCGGGGATCAATACGTCCTTGGTGATCGTGGGGTCGACCGACATGAATTCGGCCTCTAAGGCCATGTCGGGGACGGACGGGAACGGGGTATAGATTTTGAACTCAAGATCGCCGCAACGCCAGACGTCGCGGGCCGGGGTGGTCCGGCGGGTGATTTCACCGTCGGCAAACGGGACAATTTTTACGGTCTGACCGTCATCAATACAACCCTCTTGACTTGACAACTCCTGTTGAACCCCGCTTTGTTTGTCGCTGTCTCCCCAGACGTCTTGCGCGGTCGGCTCCGTTTCCACGCGATGATCAAGGACATCCTTATAGAACGGCAGCGCCGAAAAATGCCCGGGACGATCCGCCGACTCCGCCCCTATGTAGACATTTTGGCAAGCCGGCCCCGCAAGCTCAACCCCCAAACCGCCGGACGCGCCTTTGAAACCCAGGGTGAAGGAGGCGAAAGCGCCTACGGGCGAGTGCTGGGAGTTGTAGAATGGGGTCATCGGGATTCGTCGGGGCTGATTAAAGTCAAAGAAAATACCCCCAGCAAGGATCGAACTTGCGACACCAGGTTTAGGAAACCTGTGCTCTATCCAACTGAGCTATGGGGGCAATCGACAATTGATACTTATTGGATTGCTTCGCCGCTTCGCTCCTCGCAACGACGTCATTACGAGCGAAGCGAAGTAATCCAAAAAGCCACATCTATCACCGTCAGTAATATAATATTTTCTACATATCAAAACAAATTTTTTCTGTTCCGTCCCCCAAAAACCTACACATTACCCGCCATCGCGTAGGCTTCCGACTCCCCGTACTCCGCCAGGAAGTCCGCCTGCAAACGTTTCAGGTCGCTCTCGTCTATCGGGATGCCGGCGCTGTCAAAGATTTGCCATAAGCGCTCGTCATATTTCGGACAGGCTTTTCTGCCGGAGTCGCCTATTTTAGTCAGGTGGCAAAGCGTGTCGGCTACTGTGACCGTGGCCACGAAGGCGGGTTCTACCTTGGCGTCCCACGGGGCGTGGTGGTACTTGACGGCGTCGCAGATGATCGGCGGGAGGTTCCAGTTCTCGGCCAGCCAAGCACCCACGTATCCGTGCCCGACGCCCAATATTTCGCTCTCCGCCCTGTCTAAGTCGTAGCCTTCGTTCTCCGCGGTTTTCATGACTTCGACCAGTTCCGCGCCGAAGTAGCGGTTGAGCATCATTTTACCCATATCGTGCAGCAATCCGGCCACGAAGGCCTCGCCGGCGTAGCGCGAGGCGTTGTTTTTGGAGAGCATGCGGGCGGCGACCCCGCAGGCGGCGCTGTGCTCCCAGAATTTTACGGCGTCGAAACCCGGCGCCGCCGGGCCGGCGCCCTTAAACGTGTCGAAGACGGAGAGCCACAGGCCCATATCCTTCACGGCGCTGAAACCCAGCACCGCGATGGCCATGTTGACGGTGGATATTTCCCGCTGGTACCCGTAGTAAGAGGCGTTGGCGCGCTTTAGGAGGCGGGCGGTCAGCGCCGCGTCGGTGGAGATGAGGCGGGCCAGCGTGTCGGCGGAGGCGCTCTGATCGTCGATCATACCGATCATCTTGGAGACGACGGTGGGCAACGTGGGCAAATCCCCCACGCCCTGAGCCACCCTCTTTATGCGCTCCGTATCGATCCTTCTTGATTCGTTCATCGTATCCGCCCTACGCTTCCAAATCTATGAGCCTGCCGTTGTCGAGCATCCTAACGGCGACGTCCGTTTCCACGCTTAAGCTCTCCGAAGCGCCGCCGTCCTCGCCGGATTGACCGTTCTTTCTCTTCTTGGATTGCCGCTTCTCCTCCCTGTGATCCTTGGGGTCGACAATCTTACCCTCGGCGGCTTCCGCCTCGTTCGCGGTCCTAAGGTGTATATCCAGATGGTCGCGGTTCATGTCGGCGTTTTGGGCCTGGTGCGCAATCGGCACGCGGTGGACGTCCGCCTGTTGCGCGGTGGCAAGAGGAAGGTTCGCTATAGGAATGTTTACGTTTACACTGTTCATATTTACTGATCCTTAAAAAATAAAAAACTCTTAATCATCCATAAACGTCTGAAGCAATCTGGCGCGCAGTTTCATCATAGCCTTGGAGTGTATTTGGCTGACACGGCTCTCCGTCAAATTCAGCACCACGCCTATCTCTTTCAATGTAAGTTCCTCGTAATGGTATAACGCCACAACCACGCGCTCGCTCTCCGGCAGACTCACGATCGCGTCCTTCAGTATCCCCTTGACCTCGTCGAACCCCATCTCCTTGAGCGGATTCATGCTCTCAGTATCTTCCACCTGGTCGATCATCCGTATATCCTTCGCGTCGGAGAAGGGATCATTCATCGTTTCGTCCAAGGAGACTATTGTGGCGGGGGTGACCTCGGCCAATATCTGCTCGTACTCTTCCATGGTCACGCCCAGTTCGTCGCAGACCTCGTCGTCGTACGGGGCGCGGCCCAGGGCGTTTTCCATCCGCGTGAACGTCCTCTGCAGGTCGCGAGCCTTCTGCCTGACGGAGCGCGGCACCCAGTCTAGAGCGCGCAGCTCGTCTAGGATCGCCCCGCGTATCTTGTGGCCGGCGTAGGTCTCGAACTTGAAACCGCGCTCCGGCTCAAAGGTGTCCACCGCCTTTATAAGCCCCAAAATCCCCGCGCTGTACAAGTCGTCGCGATCCACGGACGGCGGCAGATTCACGGCGAGCCGCTGAGTTGTGTATTTTACCAAGTGGGAATACTCCACAAGCAGCTTGTCTTTGGCCACTTTGGATCCCGTTTCTTTAAATTCCTTCCATAAATTTTCCAGCTCCAGCATCCTTGCTCCTGAAAATCTTTTTTTATTCTTTTTAACTTGTTTATCTCGGCGAAGCTAATCCTATAATCCTTTTAATCCTACTAATCCTAGTTCAGACACGTTTTTAATCCTTGTCACTTTTTCTTTTCCTTGCTCTCTTCCGGATTCTTCTTTATCCTGGCCGACTTGGTCGTAACTATGGTATCGTTCCTGGGATCTATCTGTATCACATTTCCGTCCATGTCATAATTCAACTTCTGCTGATACATGTATATGCGCTGCAATATACCGCCGTCAATCAGGTGATTCTGGTCAACGGGGATGTCCGTGATCAAGCCCTTCAAGAATATGTTGCCTATAATCAGGCCGGCCAACCAGAACAGCAGGGCGGCGCACATACCCTTTGTAAAGGATATCAATACCATCTTTGTATCTAAGTAATTCTCAAAGTCGAAGCTGAGCAGGAACATCACCACAAAGCCGCAAACGCCCAAGAAGAACGCCGATCGCTTCGTCCACAGCACCATTGCCGCGGATTTATCCAGTTCTTCTTCCTCCTCATCATCTTCGTCTTCGTCGTCCTCATCTTCATAACTGAGGACTTCTTCTTCGTCATCGTCGTCCGCCATTACGAGCCTCCGAAGAATTTGCTGAAGAATCCGCCCCGCGCCGCGGACGGCGACTGGTGGCCGCTCAAGCGCTTGGCAAGCGCGTCCACCGTCCGGTAGAAGTTGACGCCCTCGCCGCCGGCCAAATGCAGCTGTTTGCGGCCAAGGCGCAGCACCTCGCGCTCATTAATTAATATAGCATATAACCTGATAGGGTTCTTCAAAAATTTTTCAACCATCGTCCGCAGCATCTCAAAAGCCCCGCGCCCCTCGCCCTCGTTGGCCGCCATGTTGACCACCACCGCCACATTAGTGTTGCCCTTTTCGTAGAGCACCTTCACCATTGCGTAGGCGTCGGCCATTGAGGAGGGGTCTGGTGTCATGACCAGCAAAACCAGGTCGGCGTGGCGGGCAAAGCCGGTGACCGTATTGCCGATACCCGCGCCGGTGTCCATTATCAGGAAGTCGTAGCCCTCCTCAAGCCCCGTGAAATCGTTGCGCAACCGCTCGAAGCGCCCCATGTCTATGTTCGACAGCTGCTCAAACCCCGACGCGCCCGGCGCCAAAAACATGTTCGGCGCCACCTCCACAACAATGTCGCCTATGGCGCACGCTCCGGTGACCACGTGCGCTATGTTGAACTTCGGCGCGATGCCCAGCAGTATCTGGATGTTGGCCAAACCGAGGTCCACGTCCATCAGCAGCACCCGCTTGCCCAACTTGGCCAAACTCGCCCCGAGCACGAGCGACAGCGTGGTCTTCCCCACCCCGCCCTTGCCGCTCGTCACAGCGATGCTCTTGCACCTGCCCTGCCGGCGCGCTGGAGGCGCAGGCACGGACGGGACCGCCGCGCCGCCCGCAGCCCGAACCATCTCACGCAATTTCTCCGCCTGGTCGCTCACCTGACACGCCCCTCCATAAGCCTCTTGACAAATTTACCCGCCTGCGCAAGCTCTATGTCGTCCGGCACGCTCTGACCCACCGTAAAGTACGACACCGGTATGCCCAAGTCGCTCACAATGTTGAAGATATTCCCGAGCCGCGTCGTCTCGTCCAGCTTAGTAAAGAGCAGCCTGTTCACCTTTATGTTGCGGTAACGGTTCACCATATCGTGCAGATCGGAATCCTTAGTCGTGGCGCTCAAAACAAGGTGCGTCTCGTCCGGGCGCAGCATGTCCATCATCAACCGCAATTCCTCCATGTGCTCCTTGTCCCGCTGGCTCCTTCCGGCGTTGTCCACGAAGATAACGTCGCTGTCCCCGCACTCCTCAAGCGCCGCCGGAACCTCGTCAGGGGAGAAAACGATCTGCAGCCCCACGTTCACGATGTCCGCGAAAGTGCGTATCTGCTCGATTGCGGCGATCCTGTACGTGTCGGCGGTGATGATAGACACCTTCTTGCTCTTGTTCATGCAGCAGTAAGCGGCGAGCTTAGCGAGCGTGGTGGTCTTGCCCGACCCCGTTGGCCCCACAAACGCCACGACCAGCGGCGCGTCTTTCTTTAGCTTCAGCGGGCCGGAGACGGGAAACTGCTCGCTCAGCGCGTCAAAGAGCTTCTCCTCCAGCTCCGCGTCCGTTATCTGCAAACCGCCGCGAATCGAGTTGACCAACTTCCCGGCTATCTCCGGCTTGACCTCCGCGTCGGTCAGCCTCTTTACGAACGCGTCCCACTCCATGTCGCCGGCGGTGGTGACGCCGGCCTCGTCCCTCGGCGGACTCTTGAAGGGCGACGACGCGCTGTTAAGCACGCTCTTCACGAGGTCTTTAAGCTCGTGGACGTCGGCCTTGAGATCGGCTATCTCGTCGGGCGTACGCTTGTTGGCAATCGAAAACCGCGACGGCGTCGGCGGGGTCTGCCGGACAACCTGATTCGACTCCGCAAAGGACGGCTCGATAGGCCTCACGTGCTGACGGGGCGGGAAGTACGGGCGCACGTTCTGCGGCAGCGAGAGCGGCTCCGGCACCTCCGGCGGCACCGCAGGCAACGGCGACAACGAGTCGGTAGCGAGCGTCTGCGTACGCGGGGGCCTGTAAAGACCTGGATCGCCCGGCCTCCCGCCGGGGTCGCCCCCCAGGCGTATCGGGCCAAACTCCGGCGGTCTCTTTCCCGGCGCCTCGTCGTCTATCCCCGCCGTAACCTCAATCTCGTCGGAACCGCCGAACAGACCCTTCTGCAGCTTATTGGTCTTGAGGATCATAGCGTCCTCACCCAACTCCGCCTTGATCTGCAGAAGCGCCTCCTTCATGGTTTTCGCTTTAAACGTTTTTATACGCATTATAACCCCTCTACTCCAGCGTAATCATCCCCAACGATCTGATTTCTATACCCGGCACCACCTCATTGTACGACAAAACCACCAATTCCGGGAAATTCGCCTCTGTCAAACGTTTCAACTGCGGACGCACCGTAGGCGAACATATTAATATCGGGTATTCGCCGGCCTGTTTGGCCCCCTCTATCTGGACGCCCGCCGCTTCTAATATACGATTTGCGTCGGCGGGGGATAAAGAAAAACGGAAAATTCCCTCGCTCTCCTGTATAGACCCCTCCAGCTTAGCCTCCAGATTGGGGTCGAGCGTTATGACCGGGATCACGCCGTCGTCATTCTTGTAGGTCTCGCATATCTGCGGCGCGAGGACGTTTCTCACGTACTCGGTCTGGACGTCGGCGTTTTTACTGCGCGCCGCCACACCGGCCAGCGTCTCAAGTATCAGCAGCAAATCCCTTATGGAGATGCGCTCCCTCAAAAGGTTCTGAAGCACCCTGTGGACGTCGCCCACGCTCATCAAGCCAGGCATCAACTCATCTATGACCGCGCCGCCCTGCTCCTTAAGATTGTCTATCAGCGACTTGACGTTCTGCCGCGTGAGTATCTCGTGCGCGTGCTTCTTTATCGTCTCCGTGAGGTGGGTGGCAATGACCGCCGGCAGCTCCACCACCGTGTAACCGGCCACCTCGGCGTCGCTCTTCTGGCTCTCGGTGATCCAGATGGCGGGCAGGTTGAACGCAGGCTCCACGGTCGGCACGCCGCGTATCTTCCTGACGGCCGTGCCCGGGTCCATTGCAAGGTAGGCGCCGCTCATCAGCTCGCCCTTGCCGACTACGACGGTGCGGATCTTTATCTTGTACTCGTTCGGCGTCAGCTGTATGTTGTCCCTTATGCGTATGGGCGGGATGATTATGCCCAGCTCCGAAGCCAGCTGCTTGCGGATCATCGTTATCCGGTCGAGCAGGTCGCCGCCCTGCTTTACGTCGACTATCGGGATAAGCCCGTAGCCGATTTCAAGCTCCATCGGGTCTACGTGGAGGTAGTCCTCAATCCGCTCTTCGGGTTTAGCGGCGTCCTTGCCGCCCGGCTGTTTAGAGACGTCTTCCTGAGCCGCCGCGGCCTCCGCCTTCTTCTTCTCCTGCATCCTGAAATACGCCGCCGCGAAACAGACCCCGCCCAGAGCGCCGAAGGGGATCGCCGGAAATCCCGGCATGAACGCGAAGAAGAACATGAGCGAACCCGCGAGCCACAGCACCTTGTGGTTGGAGAGAAGCTGCCCGGTGATCTCGGAACCGAGGTTGTCTTCCGAAGCGGCGCGGCTGGCTATCATACCGGAACCCACGGATATCATGAGCGCCGGCATCTGCGAAACAAGCCCGTCGCCGATAGTCAATTGCGTATAAGTGGTGAGCGCTTGGCTCCAAGGCATACCCGCCTGCGCCACGCCGATGATGAACCCGCCGATGATGTTGATGGCCGTGATGATGATGCCCAGAATGGCGTCGCCGCGCACAAACTTGGAGGCGCCGTCCATCGCCCCGTAGAAGTCCGACTCACGCTGTATCTTGGTGCGCCGCGCCCGTGCCTGCTCCTCGTTTATAAGCCCCGCGTTCAGATCGGCGTCTATAGCCATCTGTTTGCCGGGCATGGCGTCGAGAGTGAACCGCGCCGCGACCTCCGCTATACGCCCCGCGCCCTTCGTGATCACGATAAACTGTATCAACACCAATATCAAGAATATGATAACTCCCACGACCATATTGCCGCTAGTCACGAAACTGCCGAAAACCTCGATAACCTTCCCAGCCGCCTCCGTCCCCTTGTCCCCGGCCTGCGTCAGGATAAGGCGCGTGGACGCCACGTTCAGCGATAATCGGAATAGGGTAACGGTCAGAAGCAAAGACGGAAAAACGGAAAAATCGAGCGCTTCCTTGTTGTACATGGAGACAAGCAGTATGACAAGGGCGACGCACAAGTTCAACGCCAAAAGCATATCCATGAGGAACGCCGGTATAGGAACCACCAAGACGACTACGACTAAAACCACACCGATGATGACGAACAAACTGCTCTGCTTGCCGATGCTCTGCAAGACAGGGGAGTTGAAGACGCCGGAGAGGAAGCCGGAGCCGCTTGTCGTTCCCTTCGTGTTCATCGATACGTCGAACTTTCCGTGGCTGGAGCCGTTAAGAGCATAATAATGTAATAATATACATTATGGGCGGCACCGGATACCCTAAAAAACTTTACAGGGGCGGCTAAGCCGGGAGACGGTTGGGGAACCGTATAATTTAAACGCTGGATTAATTTATACAACAATGCCTATCTAGTTAAAATGCTATCCGGGCATAGGCAAAGTCAAATTTTTTTCACTACCGTCCCAAATCTTAAGTCTAAATCTTTTTTAGACGGAAGGCTACTAAAATCAAAGTCTTTAAAGTCTTTTTTAGACGGAAGGCTACGCCTTCCATAGATAAATCGGGGGCTAAACCCCCGATTTTCAGTCAAAATCAAAAGAAAAAAGCCTTTTTTGGGTGACTTTGACTTTGATTGAAAATGCGGGGTTTAGCCCCGCATTTATCTATGAAGCCGAAGGCTTCGTCTTAAAAAGATTTATATGTTTTAAGGCTTCGTCTAAAAAAGATTTAAAAGATTTTGACTTTAAAAGATTCGGTGTAAAAATGTCTATATTAATAGAGGGTTTTATTTAGACAGAATAGGGGCGGATGAATGAATTTAACCAATTTAGTAAAAACGGCGGCATGGATAGCGCTCCTTGCCGGAGTCTCTGCGGCGGGGTTGAAGTATGTGGCTGTTGTGGATACGGATATGGACGCGCAGTCCGGCGCGTCCGAGAGCCTGAATCCGGCGGAAGTCAGGCTGATAACCTCGGAACTTCGCAGGATGGCGGTTGAAAACCTGCCGCGCGACAAATATAATATTATGACATCGGAAACCGTTCAGTCGATGAGCGGCGCGGTTTTGACAGAGTGCGCCGAAGAGAATTGCGTAATAGCGCTCGGCAACAAAATCGGCGCTGATTATATTGTGCGGGGGATTATAAGCAAGTTTCAAACTATGCTCGTGCTGACGGTGGAGATGTACGAGACGGAAAACGGGACGCTTGTGGCCGCGTCAAGCCCCGTCCGATTCGAAAAACCGGTGGAACTTTTGGAGATGGCGGCGGTGTCTTGCAGGAATATGTATAAGACGTTTGCGGGGATGAAAGTGGCCGCGCGGAAATCAAAAGCCGAAATAAAAGCCGAACCGAAGAAAGAGATTGCGCGGAAGCCGGAAGCCGGGACGGCTGACGGCAGGAAGTTCGACTACTACATCGCGCCTAAGTATCAACAAGTGGTGTGGGAGGGTTTTTGGCCGGGCGGTAATATTGAGGGGGGAGTGGTTTGGGGGAACGGGATGTTTGCGGGTCTGGATTTTGGTGTAGGTTATTATGACGATGTATTTGTTGGGGGAGGCGTAAGTTTCGGCAATGTATATGATTTGGGAAATCAGTTACAGTTGGTTTACGGTGGATCTGTGGGTATTTGGTATGGGCGGTGGTGGTGGTATGATGGTTATGGCTATTATGACTATTATGATGCTGTTGAACACTACAATATTCTTGCTCCATTTGTCAAACTGCGTTGGAAGTTTGTAGAACTTACGTACAGAGGGCTTTTGGGATGGAAGTGGGGCGAATCCTACCATGGCGATTACGATTATTATGATGGTTTTAGCTATAACCAACAACTAATGCTAGGCCTCTATTTCGCCACCTCAAAGCGCACAAGATAGCCGTATCACCCCGCCCCAGCGCCCCCGCCGACGCCTGGACACGCAGAACGGTCGCCCAGACTCACGTTGCGGCGGAGTCTTACATTCTCAGGGCAGATCAAAATCAACTCCTGTAATTTACCATACCCGCGTGACACAGCGAAAAATCGAATCTCACGGGGTCTTCGGGGTCAAACTTCCTCAGGGCCGCCGTGATCTCATCGGCCATCTTCCAGTCGGCGGACGTTCGGCTTGTCAACCCGTACCCCTTGGCTATCTGCGCCACATGCGTATCCACCGGCACTATCAGTATAGACGCCGGAACGCCGTCCCAGACCCCCATGTCAATCCCGTCGTCCTTACGAACCATCCAACGCAGGTAGAGCGCCATCCGTTTGCAGGCGCTGCCTCGGTTTGGAGAGGGAATGAGGTAATCAAAACTCGGCCGCAGGGCGCTACGGGTCGCCGCGTTCTGTGTTAACACCCCCTTCAACTCGTCGGTGAACAACGTAAGCGCCGCCCTGAATTGACCGCCGCAACGCGTTAGGCAATCGCTAAAGCACCCCCCCAGCGACCCGTACCGCCGCGTAACCGTATTCACCGCCTCCAAGAGCGCGGCCACGTCGGAGCCGTCGTTAAAACGATGTTTGAACTTGACAAACGCCTTACGCTTCTCCGCATAAGACGTCCCCTTAACAAACGACACCGGATCGCCGCCCATCACGTCAATCAACGTATTAATATTGCGGACAATAATCTCCACCCGCCCGTAAGCCAGCGCCGCCGAAAACAGCCCGACCACCTCGCGGCTCTCACGGTCGTCAAACCGGCGTACGCAAACCAACGGATCTAAGCCCAAGTAACGCGGGTGATGGTATTGACGATATATCGATTCGATCACATCTTTAGTTATTTTTGCCATAAAAAACTCCTCGTGTCCCGACCAAGCGTCTAAAATGGCGGAATCACATTACAACGCGGCAAGGATCTTCCACTTGGTGTGTTCATTTTCCCATAGTATTTTTAATCTTTTTATCTTTTAATTTTCAAATAACAAACTTACCTTTCCTGTAAATGACCTTCTCGCTCCCATCCTTAAGTATCGCCGTTACCGTCCTATCCGCCGTTGATATTATGTCCGTGTGTTCCTGGGAATGATTAAAGCCTAACTTCGTGAATTGCGCTTCCGTCATTTTCGACGTGTCGCCGGCATACGTATCGTGGTAGCTCTTCCCCACCGCTATATGCGTGTTCCCGTACTTTCCGCCGAAATTCTCGTCAAAGAGCGTCTCGGCCATGAACTTCGTTATCTTGGAAAACCTTATGTCGGTAAGCGAGAACTCCCCTATCTTGTCCGCGTTCTTCTGCTTGATAAGCTCCTTCAGCATCCGCTCGTTCTTGGCCGCCGTCGCTCTCACCACATGCCCTTTCCTGAACTCCAGCCTGATGTCCTTGATCACGTTTCCGTACCTGTAAAGCGGCATGTCGAAGCTGATCACGCCCTCCGTTCCGCGCCAATCCGGGGAGGTGAATATCTCAAACGACGGGATGTTCCGACCGCTCCCGCCCAGCCACTTGCGCTTCTCGCCGAGCGTAATCCACAGATCCGTTCCTTTAGACTCCACGTGCAGCCGCTTTATCGGCAACGCGTTCAGTCTGTCGAGTACGCCCTGCAGGTCGTGGAAAACGCGCCGCCACTTAACCACCGGGTTCACCTCGTTCAGAAAACACGCCTTGGCGATTTGCTCCCAATACTCCTTAAGCGTCAATCCCGCCTCCTGCGCCATCCTCTCGGTGGCGTAGAGGCAGAGCGTCCACGTGAACTTGCCCTGATCCTCCTTCTCGTCGAGCCATTCACGGAAAGTCCGCGCCGCCTGATTCGAGAGCAACACCTTGGCCGGATCGGCGTTCTTCAGGTACATCGGCTCTTCGTCGGCAACGACCCGTATCCAATGGTCGATGGTGTCGGCGAGGCCGCGGTAGTACTTGCCAGGGAAGAAAGTCAACTGCTGATGTGAGGCGTTTGTCACCTGCAACAACTTGAAATCGTCGTCGATCACGTTGACGATGGGGTGCGCGCCCACATCAAGTATCGTCTTGTATATCGCCTTGGCCAAGGGCAGGCCGGGCTGCTGGGCGGCTAGGTAGACTACGTCGCCCTTTTTGATTCCGGCGCCGCCGTTTAGGGCGAACCGCACTAATACGTCGGAGTATTTTTTCAACATACGCGCGGTTGGAACATAGGGTTTTCTTGTTCTTTTGGACGTCCCGGACTTTTTGACCCTAGACGCCCTAGTCGTTTTAGCCGTTCCAGACGCCGTTCTACCGCCCCGAGCAACGCTTCTTATTCTGTTCATACTACGCTCCATTATTGAATGAGAAAGATTATATTTAAGTCCTTTTTATGTTTTTAATTCTATAATCTGTTTTTAAATCCTACAAATCCTAATAATGAATAAACATCAGTGCCGCAATACCCGCCGCCGCTATGCCCGCCGCCGCCGCGGCTATTATCCACGGCAATTTTCCCAACCCGTGCGGCTCCTTCTCCTTTAACTCGGATTCTTGCCGCCGCGGCTGCTCTTTCCACTCCGGGATTGATTTCGGGTCGCGCATGTAGGCTGCTAAGATGTCTCCGGGCGGCAGGTCGGACACCTCCCGCAGCACGCCGTAGATACCGTAGGCCATATCCGCGGCGCTGCCGTACCGCTCCTCAGGGTCTATGCGCATAGACTTGTCAACCACCAATGCCAAGCGCGCCGGAAATTCCACGCCGTAGCTCGACAGCGCCCGGTATTGTCCGGCGCTCTTCTTCTGCACCAACTCCGTCAGCGTCTTCTGCGGGAAGGCCCTCTCGCCGGTTACCATCTCATAAAGTACCGTGCCCAGCGAAAAAATATCGCTCCTATGGTCAAGCGTACCGCCGTTCAGCTGCTCCGGACTCAGGTAAACCAGCGTCCCCATAACCTTGGCGCCCACCGTATGCAAACTGACCTCGCTGGGACGCGCTATGCCGAAGTCCATCAGCTTGACGCCGCCCCCCTTGGAGACCAACACATTCTCCGGCTTGATGTCGCGGTGGATCAACCCCTTGTAGACCTTGCCGTAGAGCGTGTAACTCTTCAGATGCGCGTAGTGCAGCGCCTGGCACACGCAGTAGGCAATGGAGAGGGCGGCCGCAACGGGCAACCTGCCGCCGCTCTCAATCAACTCCTTTATCGAGATACCCTCAACGTACTCAAGCACAAGGTACGGCTCCCCGCGCTCCATGTAGCCGATGTCGAATATCTCTACGATGTTCGGATGGCGTATATCCGCCAATATCTTGGCTTCCGTGAAGAAACGCTCCCTGGCGTCGGACTTGTAACCCTTCTTGAGCACCTTTATGGCCCGCACCGTCTCAAGCTCCCCGTGCCAAACCTTGAAAACAGCCGCGCTGCCACCCTCCCCTATGGAACTCTGGACGATATGCGGCCCGAGTTTAGCGCCGACGGCGGGCATAACCGTCAACTGTTCGTTGTACGGATTGATAACGCCGGTCAGCCCCTGCGGGAGCCGCTGGCGGATCGAATCTTGGAATTGAGGCTGCGGTTGGAGATTTTCCATGTTATAAATATAATTTATGCAGATAGCAGAGTTGCATATTGATTTTTTTACGAATCCCGCTTAGCCCGCTGATAGCCCCTGTACTGCATATCAAACAAGTATTCATCAGCCAAACATTGGTAAACGCCGCCGCTCTCAAATATCGAGCGCCTTATCGAAAATGCCTGGCGGGTGAAATCGGCCATAACCCGCGCCGACGCCTCGTCCGCGCCGAGACAAACCACGCCTGTCCGCGGGTGGATAACGGCCTTGGGCAATAGGTCGATAAGAGGCTGATCCGATACGCCGTGTTCTTTGAGATAATCGCCGTAATACTTCACGTATTTGTCAACCGCCGTTTTTATATATGTTGATATTTCACCGACACCGCCGCGCAAATCGACATCCAGCCACAACGGCAGTATCCGACGCAGCATCGGGTAATCCGGCGTTAACGGCGGGTCGCGGACGATTCCGGCGTCAGGAGAATTGATCAACTCCATCACATCGGGCGAGTTTAACAGTATTAACGATATTTCGGCAACCCCCAACGCTTTCTTTATTAACGGCGCCGCCAACCGATAATTATCTTCCGACTCGCCCGCCGACACCTCCGCCCCGCGCGCTATCGGTTTTGACGGCATAGACGACAGAAACTTCTCCGCCCTGTTGACAATCTCAATCGTCAAATCATATACCTCCCGCGCCCCGCCCCCCCACACGACCAGACCGTGGTGAACGACGGCGACGCCCTTGCAACCTGAGTTCCGCTCCGCCGCCGAAGAGACCGCCGACGCGAGGTCGTAACCCATCCGAGCGTACGGGATCACGGCTAAATCACCGCCGAAACACTCAGCCAAAAGCGACGCCCCATTCACACGGTTGGCGATTTTTAACAACGCTTCGGGGTGGGAGTGGTCTACTATCTTTGCCGGTATAAAGGCGTGCATGAGCGATTCTATAGACGGGAGCCTGTCCGTTTTTACCAGTTGACGCTTCTTAAATTCCAACGCCATCGAGGCGTCGTCAATCCCGCCGCATGATTTCAATCCCTCTAAAAACTCCAAGTCCATCACCACAAAATACCCTGGTTCAAACAAGTTCAGCGGCGTTCCTGTAGCCTTAACGTAGAGCGCACGTTTCTCATTAATATCAACCTTTATAGACGTATTCCCGCCGCCGTGCATTGTCAAACCGCTATCCGCCCCCAAAAGCGTAGTCGCGTAGGCTTGGCGAAATATTTCTCTTTCTGCGTCGGGATTATTATGATAGTTGTCGCTATGGCGCGATATGTAAGCCTGTTCGTCAGAACCGTTCCATTGATTTTTCATTATCAACGTCTGCCCCGCCTAATCAATACCCAAATCCCTATCAGTATCAATGCTACAGGTATCACTATCTTCATAATCGATACCGGACGCCGTTGCGGCTTATTAATACGATTTAGATTTATACCTATATCAATGGCGCAACCGGGTTCCGGCTCCTTGCTGTTCTCTTTGGCGCGCGATACTATCCTTTCGGCCAACGCCTCGTCCACATTCTCAAAGACTCGCTCACCCGCATGTTCGTTATTCATCGCCGGCCTCCGTTTTTTTTGTCTTACGGTACCTTTCCCTCGCCCGCTCTCGGACGTGCTCGCCGCGCTTGTCCATAAGCGCGTCCCATATCTCTTCCTCGTCACGCGCAAAAAGCTCGTGCGCCAATTTCACATAACACGCCGCGCCCTTGGAGTATAACCTATGTAAAAACAGTATTTTCCCTTCCGTCACCACCTCGTCGAACACGTTGTCCGACAGTATGCGCGTATCCGTCACCCGCCCCGCGAAAATCTTGTTGAGCGCGGCGATAAACGTGTTGTGGCGGCGGACGTTGCGGTAGTTGTTCGGGATGATCTTCGTGATCCGTCCCCCGCGCGGACAACGCTCCAAGAGCGTCCGCTCCATCTCAACCAAACCGTCGACGGCAAATTGGCGCAGCTCGGTCGGCACATATATCTCGTCGCAGGCGTTGACCGCGGACATCTGCAACTTGTCCAGACCGGGAGCGTTGTCAATCAGCACAAAATCGTAGTACCTGTCCAGCCCGCAGACGTCTATAACCTTTTTGAGATGGTAAACATCCCCCACCGCCGCGTCAAGCAAATCGCCGCAGGAGGTCACCATGTGCAGATTCGGCAACCCCGTCTTAACAACGGAAGAGAGCAACAGGCGCGGCGCGTTATCGATATTCGCTCGGTAAACCTCCAAAATATTGGGCTGCCTGACTCCTACGTTTAACAATGATGAAAGATTATGCTGACTGTCATTATCAACAGCCAGCACTCTGTACCCGGTGAGCGCGAGCGCTTGGGCGACACTGCCGGTAAAGGTAGTCTTGCCCACGCCGCCTTTGTGGTTTAGTATGGATATTATTTTCATAAGTATAAATTAATACATTGACACGGTTTTATGCAACCCAAATCTATGCGCCGCTTCCGACAATGTCTCTAAATCATCCGCGTTCTTTATCACCGCGTAAGCGTCCGGAGATACGGTGAGTATTACCGGATTTAATGCGAGCGGCAATAAATCTGTGGCCGCGTAACCTATCTTTGGCGAACGCTCTATCCCCGGCAATACTTCTTTCGGCGGCGTCGCGTAGTCGGGCAATTCGTTATCACGCAATAGGGCGCTGTCAACCGCGTATAGACCTGTGTTGAACGGCAAATAAGCTCCGGTACGGCTATCTGTGATCGACCGCGTCTCGTCATTACGGATAGCTTGTTCTACGATACAAACCGTACGCCTGCCGCCCTCTTTTTCAACGGCTACGAACGTACCGAACGGGTCGCTCTCGTCAAAACGGCTTCGCGGAATACCCACCCCAACGCAATCATGCCCACGCGCCGCCGCCGCTATTTTAGCAAGCATACTCGGCTCGTATACCGCGGTGGCCTGGACTATAAGCAATTTTTCGCAACCCAAAGAAGACAAACATTGCCGCCTTAACATCATTAACGGCCCGCCCGTCTCATCCGGCTGAACGATCGGAAGCAATTTCCCGTCCGTCAACCGCACCGCTATCCTCTCGTCAAGCGTAAAATGCAACCGCTCGCCCTGCGGTATCACCGTTACGTTCGATAACCCGAAATTATCGTATCTATCGATAATCTCCGGGATCACCCTATCGGTAATCGACCCGGCCGGCCCAGTGGTAACCGCTACCGGCACGTCAATCCCGTACTCGCGGCAAATCGCGCCCACCATTGACAAATTTATCTGCAACGCGCCAAAACCGTCGGGAAACCCTTTAAGAGGGTACGTCGCCTTGGTAAAGTCTCGCAACGACTCCGGCGGCGCACCCCTATCTATCAAACTGAGCCTAAGCCGCTCCCCGTCCCCGCCTGCGGTAAAAACGATTGCGCAACCGGCCAAATCGCTTAAAGAACCGGTCGCGACGGATTGACCGTCCAAAACGTCGGGAAAACTCTGTACCGCGCCTTCCAACAACTTTTTCGACGATTCGGCGTTCTCAACGGCCCGCCTGCGTCTATTCAACTGATCCGAAAAGAGGCTCGGCGGAAAACGGCTGTTCATCAACTCAACAAACGCGTCGACGACATCCGTACGAGAATCCTGTAGCAATTCTCGGTTGTAAATAACATCAATTAATGTATTACGATTCCAAAAGTCCATAATAACCTAGCTACGCACCCCTAACGGGGTGCGAATAAATCCTTTCCGAATACATTTTCTACCGAGCTTAGCACCCCTGCGTGGTGCTTTTTACAACTGATACCTTTGTGTTTTTGCACCCCGTTAGGGGTGCATAGCTTGGTAGAACACACGTTTTTATAAGAATTAATTCGCACCCCGCAGGGGTGCCGATTATATTATCAACTCCTAACCACAATATTTGCCCCGATCCTCACAAAGTCCTCCACAAACGTCGGGTAGGTGACCTCCGCCACCTCCGCTCCGTCTATCTCCGTCTCATCATCCGCGTTCATTCCGGCAAGCGCCAGCGCCATCGCCACCCTGTGATCCCTGTGGCTGTTCACCTTCGCCCCTTTCAGTTTCCCGCCGCGCACCACCATCCCGTCAGGCAATTCCTTTACCGCTATTCCCATCTTTCCGAGTTCCTCCGCCATCACCGATATTCGGTCGGTCTCCTTGATCCTAGCTTGGGCCACGTTTGTGAAGACCGTCTCACCGTCCGCGGCTGCGGCGGCAATCGCCAACGCCGGCAACGCGTCCGGCGTACGGTTCAGGTCTATTATCGCGCCTTTAAGCTCTCCGCCGGAGACTATCACCGTGTCGCTGCTGCGCTCCACCGTCGCGCCCATCGCCTCTAAGTGCCCAAGCACCTCCTTGTCGCCCTGCGTGTCGGAGAAGTCTAACCCGCATAGCTCTATGGGCGCGCCGCCGACCGCCGCGGCCACGGCGGCAAAAGCCGCGGATGAGAAATCGGCGGGTATGATCATATCAAACGGCTTGTAACTTTGACCGCCCCGCACCTTGTAAGAGGTCAACTCCTTCGAATACTCAATCTCTATCCCTTGGTTGGCGAGCCACCACAGCGTCATCTCGACGTAGGGCTGCTCGTGCAGGTTGTGCACTATGATATGCGTGTCCCGTTGCACCAGCGGCGCGGCGAAAAGAAGGCTCGACACAAACTGCGAAGAGATGCCGTCGACCGTGGCGCGTCCGCCCTTGAGCGGCCCGTGAACCACAAACGGCAAATCCTGATTCTCACTCTCCACGGCGACCACGGCGCCTAGCTGCTCAAGCGCGTTAAGCAACGGCCGCACCGGCCTCGACCGCAGCGACGCGTCTCCGTCGAAACGGCGCTCCCTGGATCCAAGCGCCGCCGCCGAGCAGAAGAGGTTCAGCCCGGTGCCGGAATTTCCCATGTCTATCAGGTCGGTGCCCAGACCGTAGTCGCCGCCGATGCCGCCCACGAAGACATCGCCGTCGCGAATATCCACGTCGGCCCCCATAGACGCCGCCGCGCGCAACGCCGACGCGCCGTCGCCTTGCAACAGCGGACGGCGCACCACGGAATTTCCCGCCGCCAAAGCGGCGACAAGCAATGCGCGTATGGTATGCGACTTAGACGGCGGGATCACTATCGCGCCGGTGGGCGCCGATGGCTTTACTGTCCATTTCATGTATCGCTCTCCTCCGTTACCTGTCAACCATTACCTACCAACGATTGCAACCACGCCTCTTCAAAAATATCCTCCGGCGCCTCCATACCCGTCCAATACCGAAAAGACTCCAACCCCTGATACAGCAGCATCAACAACCCGTTCCTCACCCTGCACCCGGCCTCCGACGCCTCCCTCAAAAACCTAGTCTCCCCAGGATTGTACACCGTGTCGAAAACCGTCATACCCGCGTGAAAAAAACTATTGTCAAGCGGCGTGCCGCCTATATCCGGATGCATCCCCACACTCGTGCAGTTGACCAACAGGGAACACTTGCCTAACGCCTCCGCGACCTCCGCACTCCACGGCGCCCCTATTTTCATCCCACTCACCGGTACGGCGCTCAATCCCTTTATTGACGATATCAACGCCTCCGTTTTGTCAACCGATCTGGCCGCGATAACAAGCGACTTGCACTTTTTGTCAAGCAGCAACGCGGACGAAAGCGTCCTCGCCGTTCCGCCGCTGCCCAAGATCACCACATCATCGCCGCCGTCAAGATCGTGCCCGGCGGCTTTCAGCGCTCTGTAAAACCCTATCGGGTCGGTCGTAGTCCCGCAGAGCCTGCCATCCCTAAGATAGAGCGTGTTGACCGCCCCGATAGCCGCGGAAAGCTCGGAAATCTCATCGCAAAAACGCAACGCACGCTCCTTGTGCGGAATCGTGACATTGGCGCCGGACATGCCCGAACGCAACGTGTGGATCGCGGAGTGCAAGGAACGCGGTTCCACACGGAACGGAATGTACACGTAGTTTAGCCCCAGCGCCTCGAAAGCGCGGTTGTGTATCTGCGGCGATATTGAGTGAGCTACCGGATCGCCTAAAAGACAGATTATTTTTGTTGCGCCGTTTACACTAATCAATCCTTAATCCTCCTCGTTCCTCGCTTCCAATCCTCCGTCGTCTATGGTTCCAAAATCCTCACGCCATGATGAAAGCTCTTGTACCATGCTTGACTGCTTTAGTTTGCGTAATGCTTTTATCTCTATTTGGCGCACTCTCTCGTTTGTCAAGCCAAGTTTCGCCCCTATTTCTCCTAGGGTTTTGATTCTGCCGTCGTCTAGGCCGAAGCGCATTATTACCGTTTCGCGTTCTTTGTAGTCTAGCGAGTCTAGAACCATGGATATGCATTCCTTGAGATTGTTGAGCGACAGGCGGTTGAACGGGTCTTCGCTTTGCGTGTCTTCTATGTACTCGCCTACCGTCGTTCCCTCGTCGTTGCCCACCTCCTTGTCTAAGGAGATAAGGGTCGACGCGCACTCCAGGGCCATCTCTATCTTTTCCTCGGTGCATTTTAGCTCCTCCGCTATTTTCTCAAGCGTCGGCGGCTCTCCGTGCACAAGGCTCCATTTTCTGCTGAACTGCTCGATCTTGTTTACAAGGTCGAATGTTCCGGCAGGCAGGTGGATGGTCTTGGATTTCTCGTGGATGGCGCGCGATATCGCCTCGCGAATCCACCATATCGCGTATGTGGAAAATTTATAAAACTTGCGGTAATCGTAGTTTTCCACGGCGGTTATCAGGCCCTTGTTGCCCTCCTGTATCAGGTCGCTTATCTCCAAGCCCCTATGCGCGTAGCGTTTCGCTATGCTGACCACCAACCGCACGTTCGCCTCTATCATAGCGCACTTCGCCTGATTGCGCACGCCGTCCCAATAGGTGTAGCTCTCTATGAGCGAGTCTCGCTTATTGTCAACTAAATAGTCCCTGTACTTGCCTAAGATATCCCGAACCTGCCGCGTGTTGAGACGCAACTGTTGGAACTTCTCTATGTATTGCTCCTCCAAACCCGCTATCTTATGAATAAACGCCGCGTCTCCGGAATCACCGGCCGCGTCTCTCATCCGCGCCACCTCATCGGCCATCGCTTTGGTCTCCGCAAGACTCTCCAAAAACGCGCTCCGCAGCTCCTCCACCTTCGCCGGATCCTTAACCTGATCCTCCTTCACCCTAAGCACGTCGGCAGGCTCTATTTGAGCGTCCTTAAGCAACTCCCCTATACGATACACCGCGCTCTGAACAAACGGCTCGCGAAACGCCATGTCCATCAACTTACGCTGCGCGTGGTGCATGAGTATCGCGTTTTGACTCTCCTGACCGTGGTGCATCAGCGGCATCCGCTGCAAACTGTTCATGTAAAGCCACATCGGATCGCCGTAATGCATGTCCCTCTGCAACTCCTTATGCGCCTCTTTTTCCATCTTTCCCCCGATTTCTCTTTATGTAATTTGTATTGATGATTATTTCAGCAAAAATCCTATTCTCGCCCCAAACTCCAACCCGCCTCCTTTGTTCACTTTGTCCAACCCGCTGTCTGATAAGAACGTCGCCCAAACGGACGCCGACGCCTGACCCTCAAGCACCTGACCGTCCACCCCGATGGTAAAGCCCGATAGATGCGAAAAAGCGTTCAACAAATTCTGCGGATTGTATAGCGACTCTTTGCTATGGGTGAATAGGACATTCAGCGGGTCTACGCTCAAACGCGCTTGCGACACGCCAACCCCCGACATACCGGAGATAAAGTAGGCCAAGCGCGGGGTAATGACGATGGGGATATCCACATACTTGTTCAAATTCGTAGACACGCCGAACGCGGTATGGTGAAGCGTCCGCGACTCGACCGCCGGCTTCGGGTAGGCGAAGCCGCAATCAAGCGACAAAGCGGCAAGCGTGTACTCCACGTGCAAATCCACGTAGTTCAACACTCCGACCCCCGTCCCCACGCCGAACCAAAAACTTGTCAGGCCGTATTTTCTGCCATCCTTGGCTTTACCTAAATTAATCGGATAATTATTTCCCTCCTCCGGTTCGCGCTCCTCACCCGAATTGCTCGTAAAACCCAAAAGCAATCCCGGCTTGAGCACGATCTTGTCGTCATCGACAGGCGATAAACGCGTCTGCGTCGTCAAAAAGAGGCTTAGGCTGTCGTTTCGTATGGCGTTCTCGTCACGGCCGTCGACTATCGTATAAACAAAGCGGCTCCACGCGTAGGAAAAATCCAGATTGCCGCGCACGGGGAAATCCTCGCCGCCGACATCCAAGTTAACGCCGAACTCCGGCAGGTTCGTGTGGCAAGAACGTTGCTCATCGTTTGTATTTTTCTCGTACCGCACGTCGCCGCTTAAAAACAACCCCAACCGCAGAAGCGGATGCACCTGCGAACCTAAGTCGAACCGTATCCGCTCAAAACCCGCAACCATCCTGTTTTCATTATACTGATCCCATTCCTGCTCGCCGTAAAAACCGACGGCCGAAAACGCCGCCCGCACCGATTTCGATTCGCCCTGCGAGGCCACAACCAACCCGAACCTATGCAACGGGAGATTCACATTATTGCCGCCGTTTTTGTCAGCCAGTATGCGCGGATCATAAAACGCCCGAAAAAAGCTATTTCCGGGATTGCCCATCGTAAGCACCGGAGCGTTCCAATACTGCCCCGACCTATCGCCCAACCCGTCGTGCCTATAATCAAACAGCGCGTCAAAACGCGGAGACCCCTTTTCAAAAAGCCCCAGCGGCGACCCGCCGAGATCGTAGCTGTTGTAGAGCGCCGAGTCGGTAAAGAACGGACGCCCCTCAAACAACGCGCCGCCGTACTTATCCACCGTCCTGGTCTGGGCAATAGACAACGACACTGACGCGGCCACGGCAAACATCACTACATGAACGCTATGATATTTCTTCATACCGGCCTCCGCAAACGAGAGTGTTTTTAAAACCTATTAATCCTAAATCAACTCCTTATTACCCACGACGCAATAGAAAAATATATCAATATCCCGCTGATATCCGCAATGCTCGCCACAAGCGGCGCGCTGGCGGTGGCGGGGTCCTTTCCTAACTTGTATAGGATAAACGGCAGCAACATGCCAAGCAGACTGCTCGCCGTCACTATCACCACCATCGATACGGCCACCACTATGCCCACATGCGCGCCGCCCCGGTAAAAGGCCAAGCCGCAGACCGCGGCGGCCATCGTCGCGCCAAGCAGCGCCGACACGGCAAGCTCCTTGACAAACATACGCCCCAGGTCGCCCATCTTCACGTTTCCGGTGGCCAGCGCGCGCACCAAAAGCGTGGCCGACTGCGAACCGGCGTTGCCGCCGCTGCCTACCAACAGCGGCAGGAAAAAAACCAACGCCACCGTCGCGGCTATCGTGTCGGTAAAAAACGACATCTCAAAGCCGGAGAGTATGTTGACCACCACCAGCAGCACCAACCACCCGATCCTGCTGCGAAAAAGTATAGAGACCGCCGCCTCGCGGATGTTCTCTATGGGGCCTTCCCCGTCCACCTGCACGCTCACGGCGCCCAGCTTCTGGAAGTCCTCCGTCACCTCCGCCTCAGCCACGTCCATCAAGTCGTCGATCGTCACAATCCCTATCAGCACCCCCGCGGAATCAACCACGGGCAACGCCAAATAGTTGTACTTCTTGATCACCGCCACCGCCTCTTCCTGGTCGGCGTAACCGTTGAGCGTCACCAAATTGCCGTCCATGATGGACTCTACGCTCTTCTCCGGCGGCGCCAATATCAAATGCCGCAGGGATATTTCGTCCAACAGCTTCCCTTCGGCGTCTACCACGTAGACGACGTTGATCGTCTCGCTCTCCGAACCGCGCTCCCTGATGCGCTCAAGCGCCTCCGCAGCGGTCATGTCCGCCCGAATGTCCACGAAACAGGGCGTCATCACCCTGCCTACGCTACCCTCCGGGTACCCCAGCAGCTGGCGCGTCTCCGCCAAATCATCGGGCGACAGCAGGCCCAAGAGCCTCCGCGTCACCTCCGCCGGCATCTCGTCTATGAGCGCCGTGCGGTCGTCGGGGCTAAGCTCCGAGAGCAGCCCGCGCACTTCGCGGTTGGTCAGCTCCTTGAGCAGGTCGTTCTGCATACCCGGCGTCAGCTCGGAGAAAACCTCCGCCTCGTAGCGCCTGGGCAAGAAACGCAACAGCAGCACGCGGGTTGGCTCGTCTATAGACCCTATAAGGTCGGCGACCTCCGCCGGCGGCCAAATGACGAGCGCGTCGCGCATGTCCGTCCACTGACGCTCGCGAATCAGCTGCACGATCTCCGGTGTAAGCAGTTCCTTCAGCATCAGAGTCTCAACCGAATTCTTCAAGCGCCAGCGCCCCGGCGCCGAGAACGCCCGCGTCCTCGCCCATCTGCGCCGGCACGATCTCGCAAAGCTTATATATATCCGGCCAGCAGTGCAGCTCCGCGTATTTCTTGACCGCCTCGAGCACCACGCTCCCCGCCATCATCACGCCCCCGCCCAGAACCACGCGGTCGGGCGAGAAGGTGTTGATTATTATCCCCACGGCGCGGCCAAGCATGTCGCAGGCGTTTTCGTGCACCCTAAGCGCCAGCGCGTCGCCCTTAGCCACGTACTCGTAAACCAGCTTGCTCGTCACCTCCCCGGGATTTTCGAGAACCAGATCGGCGAACGCCGTCGGATTCCCCTTGTCCGCCTCGGCCATCTCAATGGCCGTACTCACGATACCCGGCGCCGAGGCGTAACGCTCCACGCACCCGTGCTGGCCGCACGGGCACGGCCTGCCCCACGTCTCCACTACGATATGCCCTATCTCCCCCGCCATCCCGTGGCTGCCCTTGTAGAGCCGCCCGTTGGTCACTATGCCCCCGCCCACGCCGGTTCCAAGGGCGAAGCAGACCATGTTCTGAACCCCGCGCCCCGCGCCGAACATAAGCTCGGCAAGCGCCACTGACGTCACGTCGTTGGCCGCCGAGGCGCGCAGCCCGAAGCGCTCCGCTATCGGCGCGTATACCTGCATCCCGGTCCACCCCGGCAGATTCGCGCCGCCGTTCAAAATAACCCCGTCGGCGTCCACGAAGCCCGGCGTCCCTATGCCCACGCCGATAAACGCCCCCGGGCCGCCGCTTCCCGCCGCGAGCTTCTCTATCAGCGAAAGGATGTTATCCATAATGCGCTGACCGCCGCCATGCGCCTCCGTGGGCACGCGCGTAACGCCGCCGCAAATCCCGCCCTCGTCTATAATGGCGCCCTTTATCGCCGTACCGCCGAGGTCTATGCCTATAGCCTTCATTTGCGTTTTCTCCCATCGGTCTTTAAAATCAAAAAGGGCGACCCAGGACGGCCGCCCCTGTAATATCGATACAACCGCCTCATCAATTAGATTTCCCCCTGACCACACCGAGCGACCGCACTATCGTCTCCGGCGGCAACCCCGCGTCCGTCTTGCAGACGGCTTTGAACAAGTACGTGCCCGTACCCACCAAGCGGCCCCTCTTGTTTGTACCCTTCCAAAGCCAATCAACCTGACCGCCCGTGTTCACCACCGTGTCTAAGACCAACGCGCCCAGATTGTCTAAGACAACTATCGTCGCGCTTACATTCACGTTCGTCAAACCCTTAACGCTGGGCGACAACTCCACCGCCACGCCGTTCGACCCCGGCGCGCCGCTCCTGAAGGGATTGTTCTTGATCTTGACCGTCCACTTAGGAATTCGCTTTATCTCCAACGGCTGCTTCAGGTTGAACCCTTCCTGCTTGTTCGACGGAGACATATTGTCCCCGAAACCCGCGACCGCGCTTATGTTGACGCTGTCGCCCGCCTCCGGGAAGGCCGCGCCGGGGCACTGCGCTTCCAGATCGCCGTCTATCAAGTAGGTCGCCCTATAGTACAGGCTTCCGCCCACCGGAACGGCCGGCCCCGATAGCTTAAGCACCGGCTCGCACTTCTGATTCGGATTGCTGCGCTTATAAATCGTTATAGGATTGGAGAGCTTAAGCGACTCCTCGCCGGGATTCTCGCTGAAAACCACCACCAGCGTGTCCGGGTTGGCCGTGTTGTCTTCCTTGAACGACCCGATCCTCAAGATAACCGCGTCGGCCAGCACCGGCGCAGCCTTGTCACGAGCGTTGACGATGCTCGACCCCCACGTCGTACCCGAAGCAAAATTCAAAGTGAAGCTCATGGGGCTGGAGGTCCTTATCGACGACTGCGACGACTTAAACGCCACAGCCAAGTCTATCTTCAACGTATCCTTAGACACGAAGAAGACCGTCGGAAGCGCCGCCGCGGTAAGCGAGGTCTCGTCTTTGTCGAACTTCACGCTCCCGCCCGCAAACCACTTCCCGAGATTGATCTCCTTATCGAACACGACGTAGGCGTAATCAACCTTACCCGTAGCGCTGTTGGCCGTGTACCACTCGTCCTTGACCGTAGGCGGCACTTCCAGTTTAACCAACTGAACCCACCGGTTGCCGTCGTGCGGCATGTTGTCCGATATAATACCCGCCTGCGCCGCCCTGTCGGTTACACCTCCCGCCGGATTGAGCCGTATCCAATCCCCCTCCCCAAGACCGCCAGCGACCGGAGACACCGCGACCTTGTAGGTCGTGCCGTCGTAAAGGAACGCGTCAACCACCGTGAGCGACGTACCGCCCGCGGCCGGATCGCTCGGAGGCGTCGTAACTGCGGGATCGCCCTTAGTGTAGAAGAGCGTCGTCCCTTTGAGCTTAGCGACATCGCGGATCTGCTCGGATACCGTTATGATCAGCGTGTCGACCGTGCCCGGCGTCAAGTTCTCTATAATAAGCGGATTGCTGCCGCCCGCCTCGCTGTCCTTGGTCAATATAGGCCCGACGCCGTCAAGCACCTCAAAGAGGTCGTCCATCGCGGTCGGCCCGCCGCTGCCGCCGTACACTTTGACAAGCCCGCGGCCCTGACCCGATATGGACGTATATCCTCTCGGCCTGTTGGCAACCCCCGTGAAGTCAACGTGCAAGACGAAATCGCCCCGGGCTTTCAGAGCGGCGGCGTTCGCCGTTATCTCCGCGCCGTCGGCAAGCGAAGGCCACGTCAGCGTCACCTTATCGGGCATCACGCCGGCGTCGGTCAGCTTGGCCCCGCCGTCAGCGTAGTATATTAACACGCTGTCAGGCCGCCCGTGACCGTCGCCGTACACTATCGCGCGGACGATGGAACTGGAGGGCTTTACGAAAGTAATGTCGCATCTATTTCCCGGTGAGATACCGTTGAACACCGGCCCGCCGGAACCGTCCAACGCCACAACGTCAACACACCCCGAAACATCCTTCGTTCCAGTGACCCAAAATACCGCGACACCGTTAGTCAACTGGAACTCCGCGGTGGACGCCCCGTTCGGGGTAGCGCTGAACACCAAACCGTCGGCGTCTGTTGAGACCAGCACAACCTTACCTTTCTGATTGACATTTATTGTGTCGTCAATCACGTCCCTGACGGTTATTTTGAACCAATCGCCGACATTGCCTTCTATTTTCGCTTCCGCATCGAATTGCACCTTGGGCGGTTTACCGGATGTCATAGCGGTGTCGGAGTAGAAGACGTCGAGACGGTCAAGGGCGCGGCCCAGACGCAGACGGCCTTTGTCCGAGGCGTTGTTGGCGGTTATGGAGGCGGTCATGTCGAACGTATCACCCGTTTTACCGTTGGTCACCCTCGCTATGAATGTGGCAATCCCGTCTTTTCCGCAATTCACGGTCTTCGTTGCTATCGCGCCGGGAGCGCCAACGTCGCCGATGTCGGTCTTGTCGGAGACAATGGTAACCGGCGTGGGGACGTCTACGGCGTTGTTGTACTTGTCCTGAACCTCAACGCGCACCTCTTTGTCCACGCCGCGGTTTATTACCGGGGCGAGCGCGGCACCCAATTGGGAAACGGGGATCGGGTCAAGGAAAGCTACCTTTGCGGGATCGCCGGGCAACACCTTCAATTCGGCCGTACCGAGGAACGGCAACGTTGAACCGCCGGCAGTGGAAGTACCGGCGCCGCTTATAATTTCAGATCCGGCGGTTTTGAAGAAAACTGTATAATCCTTCGAACCTGTTTGGCCGCCCGAACCGACATTTGTGAACGGCGTAGTCTCGTTAGTCCACATCAGAGCGACGCCGGGGTTAGACTGAAGCGTAAACTCAATCGCATCAAGTTTGTTCGTGTAAGGCGTAGTGCCTTTCATCGGCGAAACACGCATCGTTACCTGCTCGCCGGCACGTACGGAGGTAACCGCGCTGCCGTTTTTGAAAAACTTTATATCTAAGGAGTATTCAAGAGTACGGAACGGTAAGAAACCTACGTCCGACGTTATCGTATTGCCGTTTTTGTCGGTACCCTCTATCGTCAGCTCAAAGAAGCCGTACCGTTGGTTTGAACCGGCGGCTACTGCGGAGGGTATGGTGAAAGAGAACGAGTTGTTGCCGGTCTTAATAACGGTCGTCGGTATGGGGTTGACATTGTTGACGGCATTCGCCGGAACGGGAATAAGATTATCCGCCCAACTTGCGCAAGCGCCGTTATTCGGGTTCGCGCAACTGACAGTCGTATTATCGGGAAGCTGGTATATCCATTTGAGATACTTTATCTTGGGATTGCTTAAATCACCGCCCTCAACATTGAAAGAGAACTGGGCGGCAGCGGTCGTACCGGTTATTCTGACCACGTCCGTGGGTTTAATTCTGGCGACAATGTCGTGACGCTTTTTGGACGAGGAGGGAATAGCGCCCAGATCGGCCATACTCCCGTCGGGATTGCGGATGCCGGCCGCCGGCCAACCCTTGTTCTTTATGTGCGCGATAACCAGTTCTTCATCCCATTTCGGCTCCAAAAAATTGGGCGACGTGGGATCGGTTGACTGGAACAGCGCCGGAAAAGTGATGCTGTTATTCTGATTCGTAATCTTTCCGCCGACCATTTCAAGCCATTTGATATTGGCGTCCGCGGCAAAAGGCGTGGCGCTCTGCCCCTGCCCGCCGCCGGGTATAATGGCGCCGGGCAGAACTATATCCACTGGTTGCGTCCCGCTGCCGGGCGGATACGTAACGCCTTGGTTACATGTCTGAAAATTCACCGATGTTTTGGTCGCATTGGAAAAACTATTCGATATCTTGACATCCCGCACAAAACAGCCGCCCGGCGTATACGGGTTATTGGGATTATTGGCGCAGTAATTGTCCTGACACCCGATTTGGAACTGCTGCCGGTCTATATTTGAAAACACGCAGTGTTTCATACGGTTCGGAAACTTTGTGTCAATTATCATATACGTAATGTTTGTAGTGCTGTTTCCCGTAGCCACTCCGCTTGACGGGCCAAAAATATTGTTAAAAATCAGGTGTTGCCCGCCAATCTTCCAAGTTCCGATGAAATTGGCGTAGTTGTTGTAGAGCGTATTGTTGTAGATGGCCACGGGGGAGATGTATATATCCTTGAACAAGAAAGCGCACGGTTGCTGGTTGTCCGGCTCCGGCAGTTTTGCAACCGCGTCTCTGATTGTCGACGTGTAGTAATTGTTATAGATTAGATTATATCTTACTGTAACCCCCAAGTCCCAAGAGGATTCAAAGAAAAAACCCACGGCGTTGCCATGGACGCGGTTATGCTCAAAGAGGTGGTTTCCGGTCTTTCCGAAACCCGAAAGCGGAACGGTAAGATCGTTGTCGGCGGGATTGGGATTTCCGAAGATACCACCCGTATTCCTGTCTTTAACATTTACGCCGAAATAAGCGTTTCTTAACTCGCAGTTACGGATGACGGTGCCGCTGGATACCACCAAGGTAATGGCCGCGTTGCCGTGAAAAAGAGCGCTGCAGTTACCGCCCTCAGGGGGACACCACACGCCGGGCGCACCAAAAACAAAAGCACCGCCGCCGTCAACGGTTATACCGTCTATAGTAACTCCGCGAGCGCGTTTAACTCGCAGGGCACCGCAGGTTTCAAAGTTACCGCTGGTTCCCGGGCCGTCGCCGGAGGTCTTGGCCTCTTGGGGGGTCTTCGGGCTCGTGTTCTGCGTGTCCCTATACTTGATAACCGGCTTATTAAGACTCGTAGGATTCCTAGACCGCAGGGTAATCCCGTGCTTTGTGCTGTCTATGGTCACCTGCTCGGCATACTCCTCCGTATCCTGAATCTCAATAATATCCCCGGGCCTGGCCGCGTTAACCGCCGCCTGTACCGTAGTGTACATCGCCTTGTCGGCGCTGGTGTCCTTATTCTTGGACACGGTAAGCACGCCCTGCCCAAACGCCCCGAAGGCCATAACCCCCAGCAGCGCCGCCGCTAAGGCAACGCTCCGGCCAAGCCTTGCAAAAGACATCGAAAACATCGTCATCATATCATCCCTCCATTGTTTTTAAGTATAACCGCGCCTCGGCGCTATATTTACCGGCTATAGACGTAACATTATATTAATATACCGTTTTCCACGAAGAAAAGCAAGGTTTTTTAAAACAAAAAAGGCTATCGGGTATGAAAAATAGAAAGGGCGGCCGAGGAGGCCGCCCCTGCAAATAAACCGTAAAACTTACTTTTTAGTTTTTAGGCCCGCCGCGCACCACGCCCAGCGACCGTGTTACCGCGTAGCGCTCCTTTTTCTCCACTTCCATGCTGGCGTTCAATATATCCGCCTCGCAGACGGCTTTGAACAGGTAGGTGCCTGTGCCGACCAGGCGGCCCCTCTTGTTGGTGCCGTTCCAAGGCCAATCGACCTCTCTCTGCGCATTTATCAGCGTGTCGACCACCACGGCGCCCAGATTGTCGAAGATCATGATCTGAGCCTTGATGTCCACCCGCGCCGCGCCCTTGGCGCCCGGCTCCAACTTCACGCTCGCCGTTCCCGACGAGGCGGCGTCGTTCCTAAACGGATTGTTCCTTACCGTCACCGCCCACTTGATAGGGCCGCGGTCTATCTTCAGCACCTGCTTCAGATTGTACCCGCTCTGCACGTTGGGCGGCGTCATATTGTCCCCAAAACCCGCGCTGGCGGTTATGTTGACGCTGTCGCCTATCTCAGGGAAGGAGGCGCATTGCAAACCCAGATCGCCGTTTACTACGTAAGTCGCCCTATAGTACAGGCTTCCGCCGACGGGGACGACCTGCCCAAAGAGCTTCAGCTCCGGCTTGCACTCGCCGCCGCGCGTATAGATCGTTATGGGATTGGTCAGCTTGAGCGCGTCCTCGCTGGGATTCTCGCTGAAGACCACCACAAGCGTGTCGGGATTGACCGTGTTGTCCTCTTTAAGCGACCCGATCTTCAGGGTAACCGCGTCGGCCAGCACCGGCGCAGCCTTGTCCTGAGCGTTTACGTTGATTGTCCCCCACCCCTTGCCGGTGGCGAAACTCAGCGTGAAACTCATGGGGCTGGAAGTCCTGACAATCGACTGCGACGACTTGTAGGCCAACGCCAAATCTATCTTCAGAGTGTTACCGTCCTCAACGGAGAAGATCGTCGGAAGCACCGCGGCGGTAAGCGAGGTCTCGTCCTTGTCGAACTTGACTTTCCCGCCCTCAAACCACGCGCCAAGGTTGATGGCCTTGTCAAACACGACGTAGGCGTAGTCAACCTTACCTGTGGCGCTGTTGGCCGTGTACCACGCGTCAACAACCGACGGCGCTACCTCCTGCATCTTCAACTGCACCCAACGATTGTTGGCGTGCGGAGTGTTGTCCGATATGATACCGGCCTGCGCCGCCCTGTCGG
>Ga0268262_10000608_pt1 | contig 46604 bp, 35 predicted proteins | sample TergutNc150P3_FD_190354 | JGI IMG/M metagenome (GOLD analysis project Ga0268262, IMG submission 190354) | Nasutitermes corniger P3 segment gut microbial community from laboratory colony in Florida, USA - Nc150 P3 (SPAdes) (version 2) | ecosystem: Host-associated > Arthropoda: Insects >... | reverse complement strand
GGAGCAGGGGGGATTCGAACCCCCGGTACCCTTTCGGGGCACAACTCCTTAGCAGGGAGCCCGATTCGGCCGCTCTCGCACCGCTCCAAGGAGGCAGCCCGTTAAGGGCTGTTTCTCTAAAAATGTACCACGAGCTGGCGCAGAAAAGAGCGCTAGTTCAGGGTAGAATTAGACTAATAAATAGTAGTTTTGATGTCAAGTACGGTAATGCCTTAGTCCATCATCACAAAGGCTGTCCAATAGAACGGCAATCTGGACAATCCTCAATTTCATATCATTACCCCTAATTTGTCCTATACATTCTTTCCCACTCCTCGCTCTCTGTCTAGAGCATATCCATTCGTGTGCGTACGTAAGTACGAGTTCGTATGGTTATAACGTCAGGATATTGACAATATCGTTATAAAATTGTATGTTTTTGGTGAGGTAATAATTATGTCAAACGCAAAATCAAATATAAATGTTAAAATAGATAAAGAGATAAAGAGATCAAGGAACAAGCCGCGCAGCTTTTAGGGCGAATGGGAATAGACCAGACAACTGCAATAGATATGTTTTTTCGGCAAATAATAGCAGAACGCCGCTTGCCATTCCAGCCTGTTGTAAACCTCACACTGGACGAGCAGATCGTCGCGGCGGCTTTGAATAGTGATCATAAAAAGATCGAACTAATAACGGATGCGGACGGAAATATAGTTGTTGACAAAGAAAGAAACCCGGAAATTTATGATTGGGCAGCAAATGGTTAATGGAGCCATTTGAACTTTTTATTACTTATATCAGTAATTAAAAACAAGAAACCAATAGGAAAACTTACAATTGTTGACAAGAAAAGATTGTTTGCCTTTTTGACAAAATCCTAAACCAATGATACTTAAAAATACGTGTTTATAAGTGTCAATCCATCATCACACCAACCCCGCCGGTACAATCAAATTATCTTTGTCAAAAGCGCCCAGATGTTCCGCCAAACAGATAATAGCGCCCGTACCTTGGCGAAGGTTTGGTTTCTCAAGCGCGGTAAAGGAAGATGACATTCCTTTTGCCGGGGATACAGTTTTCTTTATTTCTATCAGTTCAAGCATACCGTCCCTTTCTATAAGAAGATCGATCTCCTTTGAATCTTTGTCGCGGTAAAAGTAAAGAGAAGGTTCCCTGCCTGAGTTTTCATATCCTTTGACAATTTCGGAAACGCAGTAGTTTTCAAAAATCGCGCCGTTCATTGCCCCGTTCATAAGGGTTTGGGGCGAATCCCATCTGGTCAGGAAGACAGCCAGCCCCGTATCGTAAAAATAGAGCTTGGGAGTTTTTATCATGCGTTTCAGCACGTTATGGTGATATGGCCGTACAAAAAAAATGACGCCCAATGTTTCTAGCAGTTGCAGCCAGCCCTTGGCGGTTTCCTGATTTATTTCAGCGTCATCCGCAATATGTTTGTAATTTATTAACTGCGCCGTTCTGGCAGCGGAGGCTTTGATAAAATCGGTAAATTTCAGGAAATCAATGCCTTCGGCTAAAATCGGTATTAACCATGTTTTAGCCGAAACAATAATAAATGTCAATAAATCCAATGTTTTATTGCCTTGAATGGCAAATTTTAATATGTTTTATTTATAAGCTTAAAAATAGCTATTATAAAAAAATAATTTTGTAAATCATTTCCCAGGAGGAATCATGACGCACTTTTTAAAATCTGAATCTGTATCAGGTAATGCTTCATCGGCTTCGGGTAGTATAGCGCCGGAAACCATTATCGGTACCAAGTGGGTTGCTACCGGAACTATTTCAAAGGAAAAGGATACTATTGAGTTCGTTAATAATAAATATTGCATCTATACATCAATAAACAGATTGGAACCTTATACCTATAGAATCAGGGGAAACCGGATTCTCCTTGGCGAGCATGTTTCTTATATAATAATAGACAATATCCTCTATCTTAACGGATACCCACTTTTTACCAGAGAGTGATATTTACCCGGTATACTTAAGTTTTTCCGGTATTATCTTAAGAAATTTGGTATCCAGAGTCCATATTTTTGAATCGCTTTTAATCGCTTGTGTTAGTATTATCGCGTCTATTAAGCCAACGCCGTTATCCAATAGTTTGTTTTTTGATGAGTATATACCCGCTTCTATTATTGAATCATCATAATATTCTTTGGGCAGATACTTCCAGAAACCCGATATTATTTCTTTTTCAGAATTATTTTTTACCCCTTGCAATAATTCCCCAAAAACGCATTCTACTGCCAGTACTTCCCAGCTTTCCAATAACTTACTAACTCTCGGGAAAAATTCATGGTTGTTTCTTAAGTGCTCAATCCAAATGCTTGTATCAAGAATTATCATTTTGACCGGTTTATTTCCCGAATTTGTTTTCCACTGGTTATATTTATTGGGGTTTGGGCGATTTTTTTATTTAGTTCTTTTATATAATAAAGATCGATCCAATCTTTTAAGGCAACAGTTATCGCCTCGGTTACTGTTGAACAATGGGTATGTTCCTTTACTTCATAAATTAAGTCATCGGCGATTATCGCGGTTACTTTCATACGATACATAATACGATATAATATCGTATTTGTCAAGTAAGCTTATAGAATTTTTAACTTTTTTTATAGGGCAAGAGATATGCGCCTTGTTCTCAATGTCAAATAATGCTATTATTTTTATTTAATGGCGATCAGTACGTTTAAACGAGGGTTGAAGCTTAATACCCGAAAACATGCTACAGAGGGCAAAGCGGTCGAACAGGCGCCTTTACCCAAGCAGGTAGTAATTCCTATAAACCAGCATTTTGGCGCTCCAAACAAAGCCCTGGTAAGCGTAGGGGATAAGGTCAGGCGGGGTCAGGTTATTGCGGATGGAATGGCCCCAGGGCCCATGACTGTGCCGGTTCACGCTTCAATAAGCGGGGTGGTAAAAAAGATAGAGAGCAGGCCCCAATCCAACAATTCCGAGGGCTTCTGCATAATAATAGAAGCAGACCCATCGGATACCCAGGCAGACGATCTGTTTATGCCCCCCCTGGATCCCTTTACTTGTACAAGGGAAGAAGCCTTCCGGCGCATCCGGGAAGCGGGGATAGTCGGCATGGGAGGCGCAGGCTTTCCGGCGCATGTTAAACTGTCTCCGCCGCCAAATAAAAAGATAGATATCGTAATTGCCAACGCGGCGGAATGTGAGCCTTACCTAACCACTGATGAGGCACTGGTTTTCGAAAAACCCAATATTCTTGTAAAAGGCTTGTCCATCGTCATGAAGATCCTTGAGGTTAACAGGGCAATTATCGGAATGGAAGATAATAAGGCAAGCCTTATCCCGATGATAGAAAGGGAGGTAAGGCTGCTCAATTACCCCGGTGAAATTACGGTAGGGCTTTGTAAAACTCTTTACCCCCAGGGCGGCGAGAAGATGCTTATAACCGCGCTGACAGGCAGGGAAGTGCCTTCAGGCGGTTTGCCTATGGATGCCGGCTGTGTGGTGTCAAACGTTGGCACCCTGGTGGCTATAGCCGAAGCTTTTACCCTGGGCAAGCCCCTCATCGACAGGGAGCTTACCGTGAGCGGTGGGGCCTGCAAAAACCCCAAAAACATCAGGGTTCCTATCGGTACTATATTGACGGATTTGCCGAAGGAATTTATTGATATTGATTACGAACGCTTGAGAAAAGTTATATATGGCGGGCCAATGATGGGAACAGCGGTTCCCGCCCCCGACGCGCCGATTCAGAAAAACACCTCCGGCATTATTCTTATGACCAAAGAGGAAATTTCCCTTCATGAGGAGGGGGTATGCATACGTTGCGGGCGCTGCATCCGCAACTGCGCTATGCGGCTTTCGCCTGTGGTGATGAACAACGCATTAAATGCTGGCGATCTGGACGAGGCGGTAAATACCGGCCTTTTGGACTGTATCGAGTGCGGGAGCTGTTCTTATGTCTGTCCTGCCTCGATAAAGCTTACCCAGCGATTCAGGGCAGGCAAGCAGGCGCTGAGGAATCTGCAGCAGCTAACCAAAGCAGCGCAGGAAACAGCGAAAAAAGCCGCCGAGGCAAAAGCCGCGCTTTTCAAGCCGACAGCGCCGTCATCTTAAGGAGGATCTTGTGCCAGACAACGCTGGAGCCCAACAGGCTCCAAAAGTGAAACCCTTGATGTACATCTCTTCCAGCCCGCATATTGGTACTCCTGTAAATACCAGGCACATAATGGGCATGGTTCTTCTTGCCCTTGCGCCGGTTTCTGTTTTCGGTGTTATCCTTTTCGGCGTTCCCGCGCTTTTAACGATACTGGTTTCTGTCGTGGCGGCGGAGCTTGCGGAGGCCCTGTTCAGGAAGATCACAGGTCAGGATATACGCAACTCCGATCTTTCTGCGGCTGTGACAGGGCTGCTTGTCGCATTGGTTCTGCCGCCCGGAATGCCGCTATGGATGCCGGCCCTTGGGGCCGCTTTTGGCATTATCGTTGCCAAGGAATTTTTTGGCGGCCTTGGGGCTAATGTTTTTAACCCTGCCCTTGTGGGCAGGGCGTTTTTGGTTTTAAGCTTTCCGGCGCAAGCGACAACCTTTCCGTTGCCAAGGGCGCTCTTTGGCACCGGGAACATTGCCGATGCCGTAACAGGCCCTACCCCGCTTGGCATTATCCAACAGGGCGGCTCCGTTGCCGATGTAGGCGCGGGTTTTGCCGCTGCAGGGTTAGCCGGAAGCGGCGATTATTGGTCTACCATTAAAACTTTCTTTTTTGGCACTCATATAGGATGTATAGGCGAGACTTCCATTTTGCTCATCCTGATTGGGTTTGCGTTTCTTTTTTTAACAAAGGTTATTGATTGGCGCGCCCCTGTTTCCATGGTTGCTTCGCTCTTTGTTTTTTCATTCCTGCTTGGCAGGGATCCCCTTTTCGCGGTTTTGTCAGGCGGCTTGCTTTTCGGCGCGGTTTTCATGGCAACCGATTACGTTACTGCCCCCTTGACCGCCGCCGGGAAGCTAATCTTTGGTTTTGGCGCGGGGCTTATTATTGCCCTTATAAGGCAATGGGGGAATTATCCCGAAGGTGTCACATATGCCATCCTTATAATGAACGCCGTTACTCCCTTCCTTAATCGCTTGATTCAGAAAAAGTACGGTTATGTGAAACCCCAGAAAGCGAAGAAAACGGAAGCTACGGGAGGGGAAAAATGAGCGGGAAAAAAGGCGGCGTGGCAGGAATGTTGAAACTCGGCGTTGTCCTTGCCCTTTACGCCGTCGCAGCCTGCGTAGGCCTGGCCTTTGTTTACGCCGGGACAGAGAAGGTTATTGCCCAGCGGCAGCGCACCGATCTCGAAGCGTCGCTAAGCGAATTGTTTAGGGATGCAGATGAATTTAAAGCAATTTCTGATTTAAAGAGCGGCGACCCGACGGTAACCATCGAAGAGGACGGCGTTTACGCGGCATATAAAAACGGGGAAATCATTGGGGCTGCTGTCAGGACGTCGAGGGCCGGCTACAACGGGGCGATCAAGGTTTTAACAGGTGTCGGCATTAACGGCAAAATTACCGCCGTAAAAATTCTGGAGCACAGCGACACTCCGGGGCTTGGGGCAAACGCAGCTTCAAGCAAATACTATGTGGATCGCGCGAAGGGGATTCACTTTTACGATCAGTTTGCGGGCAAAGCCGTGAGCGATCCCTTTGTGCCGAAAAGCGATGTGATCGCCATTACCGCCGCCACTATAACGAGCAGGGCGGTGGCGGCATCGGTCAAGGCGGCGGGCGAAGCCGCTTTAACCTGGTTCGCCGGAGGCAAGCGGTGAAAAACTCTTCAATTAGGCATCTGGGTAAAATTTTTGTCAACGGCATTTTTCAGGAGAATCCCCTGTTAATATTGATGATAGGGCTTTGCTCTTCCCTTGCGGTTACTACGGAAGTGGCGAACGGGATTGGCATGGGGCTTTCAATGACCTTCGTGCTGCTCATGTCGGAAGTGGTCATAAGTACTTTCAGGAAACTGATCCCCGATTCAATCCGCATCCCGATTTTTATAATTGTTATCGCAGCTTTTACCACGGTAATTGATTATGTGCTTAAGGCGTGGTTCCCCGATCTTTCCAAAGCGATGGGGGTGTTTATCCCCCTTATTGTGGTCAACTGCATCATCATGGGGCGGGTAGAGGGCTTTGCCTCCAAAGCACCGCTTCCTGACGCAATCGCCGATTCCTTTGGCATGGGCCTGGGTTACACCTGGGTACTCCTTGGCATTTCCTTTATTCGCGAGCTGCTTGGCTCCGGTACAATTCTAGGCGCTCAGGTGCTGCCCGACAGTTATGTGCCTATACTCTTTTTTATAATGCCTCCGGGGGGCTTTTTAGTGTTTGCTTTGTTTATCAGCCTTAACCTCTTTATTAAATCAAAGCTAAAGGGCGAGGGGGGCGTATCATGAACCTATTCAAAATATTCATCAGCGCTTTTTTAATTGATAACGTGGTTTTGATGCGCTTTATCGCCCTCTGCCCCTTTATCGGGATGAGTACCGACGAGGACAAATCCATAGGCATGGGCCTGGCAGTTACGTTTGTTACTGTGCTTGCGACCTGTGTTACCTGGCCGGTTTATAAATTCATCCTGGAACCATTGGGGCTTGTGTTTTTACAGTTGCTGGTTTTCATTCTGGTCATCGCGTCGCTGGTTCAACTGGTAGAGTTTTACCTTAAAAAATCCGCGCCGGGTTTGTACAACGCCATGGGAATTTATCTTGCCCTGATTACGACCAATTGTGCCATTCTTGCGGTTACGCTGGACAATATTTCCAGCGGGTACAATTTCGCCGAGTCCCTGGCTTACGCTATAGGCATCGCCCTGGGCTTTCTTCTTTCCATGCTGCTTCTGGCGGGGTTAAGGCGGAGGCTCAGGACCAGCCCCATTCCGGCATTTCTTAAGGGGACGCCCATACTTTTTGTGTGTGCCTGCCTTCTTTCGCTGGCCTTCGCGGGTTTTTCAGGTTTGGTAAAGTAGGGGGCCGCGATGATCATTATTTTAACAACCGCGCTGCTTTCTCTTGCCATTGCCTTTGTTCTGGGCCTGGCTCTGGGCTTTTTTAAGGAATTTTTTGCCGTTGATGAAGACCCGCTTATAGGGCAAATCCGCGCGGTGCTGCCGGGGGCAAACTGCGGGGCCTGCGGCTACCCCGGCTGCGACGCCTACGCCGCTTCGATAGTAAAAGGCGAAGCCGGGATTAACAGTTGTTCCGTTGGCGGTCAGGCCGTTGCAGAAAAGATCGCCGCTTTAGCCGGAGGCAGCGCCAGTGTGAAATCCATGGTGGCGGTCGTGGCTTGCAGGGGCACCCATGAAACTGCGCTTGTAAAAGGGGAGTACATCGGTGTAAAGAGCTGCAGGGCTGCTAAAATTTCCACCGGAGGCATCAAGCTCTGCTCCTGGGGTTGCCAGGGTTTTGGTGATTGTACAAAGGTCTGCAAATTTGACGCGATCAAAATTGGCGAAGACGGGCTGCCCCATATTGACACTGACCGCTGTACGGGCTGCAGGGCCTGCGCCAATGAATGTCCCCAGCACATCATTTGGGTAATTCCCAGGGATCTAAAAGGCTCCCGCCCTCAATGCTCCAATTTAAACGTTAATAAAGCAAAGGTAGCCAAAAACTGCAAGCATGGCTGTATTAAATGCGAGCTTTGCGTAAAAAATTGCCCTGAGCAATGCATTAAAATGGCAAACGGAATTCCGGTTGTGGATAATACGAAATGTACCATCTGCGGAGCCTGCGTTAGCAAGTGCCCGATGAAGGTAATGGTGTTGATGTAGCTTTTTTTAAACCGCCTAAAGGGGCGGTTTTTTTACGGGAGGAACCATGCTGAAGGGACGACATTTAATTGAGCCTCTTGATTTTTCTAAGGAAGAGATGGAGGCGCTTTTTGAGCGGGCCGGGGATATTGAGAAAAAACCGGCGTCATTCCGGGAGCAGTGCCGGGGAAACGTTTTGGCAACCCTTTTCTTTGAGCCAAGTACGCGAACCAGGCTTTCTTTTGAAGCTGCCATGCTGCGTCTGGGCGGGAGCTGCCTGGGCTTTGCGGAACCCGGTTCCAGTTCTGTTGCAAAAGGCGAATGCCTTGCGGACACGATAAGGACAGTGGCGTGCTATGCAGATGTTATCGTTATGCGCAACCCAAAGGAAGGCGCTGCTCTTTTGGCGTCGCGTTATTCGGAAATCCCCGTGATCAACGCGGGGGACGGCGGGCATCACCATCCGACCCAGACCCTGACGGATCTGCTGACCATCCACCGGCTCAGGGGAAAGATTGGAAACCTGACAGTAGGTTTTTGCGGGGACTTAAAATTTGGCCGCACAGTCCACTCGCTTGCCCATACCCTGAGCCGGTACGAGGGGATAAAAATGGTTTTTATTTCTCCGCCTGAATTAAAGATCCCCGATTACCTCAAGACGCAGGCGCTGGTAAAAAACAATATCCTATTTACCGAAACCGATAACCTTGAAGAGGTGATAGGAGATTTGGACATTCTTTATATGACCAGGGTTCAGAGGGAAAGGTTTTTTAACGAGGAAGATTATCTGCGTTTAAAAGACTCTTATATTTTAAACGCGGATAAAATGAAATCTGCGAAAAAAGATATGATGATCCTTCATCCCCTACCAAGGGTAAATGAAATTGACCTTGAGCTTGATGATGATCCAAGGGCCATGTATTTCAGGCAGGCAAAATATGGGATGTATGTAAGGATGGCGTTACTGTCGTCGGTTTTGACGGCATGGGGGGAATATGCTTAATATAGAAAAGATACGAAACGGAATTGTAATTGATCATATAAAAGCAGGACATGGGATACGCATTTTCAACTGGCTTGGCCTGGACAAAGCGCCTTATACCGTGGCTTTTGTTGTGAACGCCACCTCCAACAAAATGGGGAAAAAAGACCTTATCAAGATCGACGAAACCATTTCGATTAACTTTGATCTTCTGGGCCTAATTGATCCCAATATCACTGTGAAAATCATCAAGGATGAAAAGATCATGGAGACAAGAAGGCTTAAGCTTCCCGAGAAGGTGGAAAACGTGATCATCTGCAAAAACCCCCGCTGCATTACATCAACTGAAAAATATGTACCGCATATTTTTCACCTGGAGGATCCTGAACACAGGACCTACCGTTGCGAGTACTGCGACGAGATACGCTATGCCGGAGATTTCAGGTAAGCCATATGAGCATTGTACCAATACGTAAAAAATGGAAATCCGCAATGACCGATAGGGAGCGATTTAACAGGCAGATGCACTATCAAAGCGTGGATCGATCTTTCAACATGGAATTTGGTTACTGGGAAGAGAACTATACCGAGTGGGATATTTTTTCTGATAACGGAATTAAGAACAATGAGGAAGCCGATGTTTTCTTTTCGTTTGACAGGATAGAGAATATCGGCGGCGCTACCTTTATGAGCCCGCCAATTGCCGAACAGGAAATTGAGATTCGGGACGGCAAGCGTGTAATTATCAATCAGGATGGGCTTTTGGCTGAAGTCCCCCTGAATGGCGGCAGTTCCATTCCCCATTTTTTAAAATCTTCAATTACCACGCCGGAAGACTGGAAAAAGGTCAAAGAAGAGCATTTTGACCTTAAGCACCCCAGCCGGATCATCAATATTGACAGCATTAAAAAACGCATCCCTGCAGATGATAAGCGGGATTTTCCGCTGGGAATTTACTGCGGTTCCATGATCGGTAAAATTCGGGATATGCTTACCTTTGAAGGCCTGGCCTACGCTACTTATGATTACCCTGAAATGGTCGAGGACATGGTAGAAACCGTCTGCCAGCTTGTTGAAGATTCCATAGCTCAGCTTCTTCCTCATTTTAAATTTGACTACGCTTCAGGTTGGGAGGATATTTGTTTTAACCACGGCCCGATTGTTTCCCTGGATTTCTTCAGGGAAGTGGTAGTTCCACGCTATAAGCGGATAAACAGGAAGATAAAAAAATACGGTATTGATATCTGGTATACCGACTGTGACGGGGATGTCCGGTTCCTGATTCCTTACTTCCTGGAAAGCGGGATTAACTGCCTTTTCCCGTTTGAGGTAAACAGTTGCACGCATCCGGGAGATCTCCTTGATCAATACAGCGGTGAATTGCGGATAATGGGCGGCGTGGATAAAATGCGCCTGGGAGAAGGGCCTGAGGCTATAAAAAAATACCTCCAATCACTGGAAAAATACGTGGTTAAAGGCGGTTATATACCATTTTGCGATCACCGCTGTCCGCCCAATGTAAAACCCAAAGACTACCTTTATTACCTGGATCTGAAGGAGAAAATGTTCGGTATGTAAAGGCATGGAGTTTGCTTATTCCCTGGATTTATCTCTGACCCATCTTTTTACGGCCAAATCCAGAGACTTGATGTTAATGGGCTTTGGTAAAAATGCCTGAAAACCGTTTTCCAGAAACATTTGCTCGTTTCCTGCTATGGCGTTGGCTGTCAGCGCAATAATGGGTACTGTCTGCGCGTATTTGGTCCCAAGTGCGCGGATTTTGGCTGTTGTTTCCACGCCGTCTATTTCCGGCATCATGTGATCCATAAAGATGGCGTCATAGACAGGTTCTTCAAGTTTTATTTTATCAATGGCAGCCTGGCCACTCAGAACGCAGTCAACATGAATTTTGTACTTGCGCAGCATGCTCGCTGCCACATCAAGGTTAGACTGCATATCATCGACTACCAGCACTTTGGCATAACTTAAATCTGGGCGCTCAAACTTTTCAGAAACTTTTTTCTTGTTGTCTGTGTAGTTGAAACCACAAAGATTGTTCACTGTTTCCGCGCCTATTGTCTTGTCGTTGACAAAACGCTGTTTGACGCGTAAACGGAATATACTGCCTTCGCCATATTCGCTTTCTACTGATATTTCACCGTCCATAAGCTCCACGAGCTTTTTAGTGATGCTGAGTCCCAGGCCGGTACCACCGACATTACGGTTCGCCCTGGTATCCAGCTGATTGTAATCGGTAAAGAGTTTGCTAATATCTTCATAACGAATGCCGATACCGGTGTCTTTTACATAGAAAGTAACCCATACATCTTCCCCGTCTGTACGCGTGCAGCTCATCCCAAGCGTAACTATTCCCTTCCTTGTGTATTTAAAAGCATTGCTCAGGATGTTGTTGACAATTTGCTTTACCCGTAAATCGTCTCCGTAAAGGGTGCTTAGCAGCTCTTCGCCGATGTCCAGCTGAAATGTTATGGGCTTATCTTCTATACGGATCATGTTGAGGGTTATTATATCGTTCAAAAGGCTTGCCACATCGTACTGTACGGGCGTTAGCTCCAATTTATCGGCTTCAATCTTTGAAATATCCAGAACATCGCTTATTAATCCCATCAGGGTGTTCCCTGCTGTATTGATCTTTTTAAGATTTTCCTTAATGTTCACCGGCTCGCTTTCTTCCAGCATCAAATCCGTAAGCCCCACAATTACGTTCATCGGTGTACGCATCTCGTGGCTCATGTTTGCGATAAAGCGGCTCTTTGCCTCTGATGCGCTCTTTGCTTCCTCGGCTTTTTTTAAATGCGAAATGTCGGAGAAGCTTTCCAAAAGCGCCGGGTGTCCGTTATAATTTATTTTTGATACGGATTTTATAATCGGAATGGTTTCGCCTACCGCGTTTTTAAATTTCCGTTCGGAATGGTCTGTTGTCTTGTTATAGTCCAGTATTGGGCAGCCATGTTCTGTGGAAAAAATAACATCGCAGCTCTGCCCGATAATTTTATCCCTGGTGCTGCCAAACATACGGATGACAATCGGGTTAATGTCAATTATTTTACGGGTTTCGGCGTCGATTATGGCAATGCCGCTTTCAACACCGCTCAAGATAACTTCAAGCTGCTTTTTCATCAGACGGTTTTTCTGAAAAAAGACGAGAATCAGGAAAAGCACGCCCAGGGACAGGCAGATTGCCCCAATTAGCCAGGGACGCTGCGCCCGCATTAATTTCGCCTGATAATCAAAAGTTTTGTTTTCCCACCGTTTGGTAATTATTTCTATATCAACGTATGCCAACGCCTTGTCAATAAGAGAGCATAGAATATGTTCGTTTTTATTGTAGGCGATAACATAATCAATAGTACTGTTAAATATGTAATTGGCTTTATAATTTGAGAGTTCATAATAGTGAGTCACGCTGGAAAGGGCGTTAGTGCCAACCATAATCAGATCGACTTCGCTGCGGTCCAGGGCCAGGAAAGCGTCATCCTGGGAACCATACATGGTTACATTTGCGGCTTCAGGAAACCAGTTCTGAAACAAATCAGCCCAGGCCGTACTTTTAATCAGGCCGATTTTCGCGTACTGTATTTCGCCGATACTGATATTCGGAAAATTATGTTTGGACACGAGCGCGTAATTTTCTGACAGGTATATGTACTTCGACCATAAATAACGGCTGAGCCGTTCCGGTGAAGGAATCAGATCGAGGCATATGGCAGCCTTACCGTCATTAAATATCTGGAATACCTCGGCCCAGGACGCATCCGGGGAATTGACGAGTTCAAAAGCAAGCCCGGTAAGCTTTGTAACTTCGTCAAGCACATCGAAGGCAATTCCTTCCCATTTCTTTTCATACCTGTTGTAATAGTCAAGCGGGTAAAACCACGGTGCAGCCGACACCGGCACAACTGAGGTATTCTGTAAATATGTTTTTTCTTCGGCATTTAAACTTTTCAGGAATTTGTTTTTTGTGTAATTATTATGGCCGTCATTGTATAGTTTATTTATATACTGAATGCCGCCGTTTTTCAGCGCCTTTGTTACAATCGAAATAATAGGGGTAAGCTCGCTTTTTCCCGTCGCCATGGAAATCGAGTTAAAAATCAGCGGTAGAAAATCTTCGGCAACCACATCGCCGTAATCGTCAAATGCTGCTTTTCCCACGTTATAATCGATAAACGCGTCCGCATCTCCGCTCTTTATCAACTGATACACACTGTCGTAGTCTCTGGCCAGTATAATTTCGTAAGTTCCCGCCTGAAGCACATCGGCAGTAACTTCCAGCGTGATGGAATTTTCCATAAACACATAACGCAGGGGGCGCGTCTGGGAAATTCTGTCAAGAGGCAGGCTGTTTTCAATGCGCATTATCTTCAGTGAATGTATGGCAATGGGATTGGTCATAAAATATGTTTTCAGGCGTTCATCGGTGGCCATCATACTTGTAAAGCCAAGCTCGCCGGTTTTTAGCTGCTCAAGTATATCGCTCCATTCCATTATAAGCGGCTGAAATTTGATCTCAAACAGCGAGGTCAGCCAGTCGCAGAGCAGGGCGGTAAAGCCGCCAATTTTACCGTCCTCCGTCTCGAAGGCCTCCATACCCGGCGGTGTCGCGTATACCAGATGATCAACACGCTTTTGGAGATCCTCGACCGCTTTTATTTCATTTTCCGTTACGCCGGGTATATCCCTGAATGAATTGTACCCGAACGACTCTGTTGTTTGTTCGCCTGCTTGTTTTACCTCGGACTTTCCACAGCCTGAAACCATAGCCGCGATGAGGAAAAAGCTGAATGCTGCGAATAACACGCGTTTACGGTTATTGGTTTTTTTGTTGATCTTTTTATTGGTCATCTGATTTATCATTTGTCCGATTTCCCCGCATCGTTATTTTCCAGCCACGCCTTTATATTGGCTACAATATTTTCCGTGCCTTTAATGAGTCTTTCGTTTCTTGCCAGAATACCCTGTAAATCGCCGGCTCTTGCCAGCTTTTCCAGATTCGCTGCCGTCTCTTTTACTACTTCCGCGCCTATGCTGGCGCTGCTGCCCTTCAATCCATGAACGTTAATAATATACTCAGGCAAAGTTTCTTCTGAAACATTTTTAAGCTTATTCAAAATATCCGGAGTGTTGGAAATGTACGAATACAGGGCCGGCAGGTAAATGTCCAGATCATCGCCGTATAAGGAAAGCCCTTTTACTGTATCAACTCCTGCAATGTTTATAAACGGGCTTTCATGGCTATCTTCGTTATTATTGGAAACAGCGGATTCTGTTGTATTGGGTTCATCTGTATCGGGAATTGATGAATTTTCCGTTTGCTCGTTACGCACCCATTTTTTGATTACGGAATCAAGTTCCATTATGTCAATAGGCTTGGATATAAAGGCCTGAAAACCGTGTTCATAAAACATATTATCAGTTCCCTGGATGGCGTTTGCCGTAAGGGCAATAATCGGTATTTTACGGGCGTATTCCGAGTTTAAGGAACGAATAGCCCCAGCCGCTTCTATGCCGTCCATCCCCGGCATCATGTGGTCCATAAATATGGCGCTATAAACAGGATTCCCGCCGCGTACACGCTCGATGGCCTCCGGCCCGCTGTGCAAACAATCCACCTGCATTTTGTATTTCCGCAAGAGGCCCGCTGCCACATCAAGGTTGGTCTGCATATCGTCAACGACCAGTACCCTGGCGTTGCTTAAATCGCGGCGTACCAGCTTTTTGGTAACGGCGCGTTTGTCATCTGCGTAACGGAATTTACGGAGGTTGTCCGCTACCACAGGCCCTATCGGCGTATCGCTAATAAAACCCTGCCGGATGTAAAAAGAGAAAGTCGAGCCTTTGCCGTACTCGCTCTCTACATGTATTTTTCCGCCCATAAGCTCCGTAAGCCTCTTTGTAATGGCCAATCCCAGGCCTGTGCCTTCAATATTGCGGTTGGCACGGGTGTCTACCTGATTGTAATCCGCAAAGAGCTTCTTTAAATTATCCTCGCTGATACCGATACCGGTGTCTTTGACGGACGCTTCCAGCAGCAGATCGCCACCATCGCGTTTGCAGTTCACGCTTAATTCGATGGTTCCGCCGCGTGTGTATTTGATAGCGTTACTCAATAAATTGTTCAGAATTTGCTTTACGCGCAGATCGTCGCCGTAAATGCTGTTGGGCAGATTGTCGTTGATGTTAAGTTTAAAGGTAATGGGTTTTTCGCCAAGGCGCGTTGAGACCAGGGTAATAACATCGTTTAGCAGGCTGGACATATGGTATTCAACGGGCGTTAATTCGATCCTGCCCGATTCAATTTTTGAAAAATCCAGGATGTCGTTTACAATGCTAAGAAGCGTATTGCCGGCATCACCTATCTTAATAAGGTTTTCCGTAACATGAGCGGCCAGATTATTCTCTTCCAGCACCAGATCCGTAAGGCCGATAACTACGTTAAGAGGAGTCCTGAGTTCGTGGCTCATGTTGGCAAGGAAAGCGGACTTGGCAATTGAAGCGGCGCGGAGTTCCTCTTCCATCGCCTTGCGCTGTGTTATGTCGCGCCCTATGCCAATCATTCCGACTACATTGTCGTTTTGTATTAGTGGAGTTTTAATTGTTTCAAAAAAATGCCCGACATTGTCAGCGCCCGTTAAACATTCCTCGTATGTTATCTGCCGGCGTTCAGTCATAACTTTTCGGTCAATGTCATTGGCAATCTGCGCCTCTTCGGAATTCAGCTTAATACCGTCCAGGTCGTCCAGCCCGACTATTGCCCCTGGATCCACGATGTCAAATAAATCAGCCATGGCCCTGTTGCACAGCGTATATTTAAGATTCATATCCTTGCAAAACACAACATCGGGAAGAGAATTGATCATTGTTTTAAGCATGGAAGTCTGGAGCGCAAACTCGCTTTCGATATTTTTGCGCAGGGTTATATCGCGCCCGATGGCTACAATCCCGATTACAGCGCCGTCAAGTATAAGCGGCGATTTTACCATTTCAAAAAGCCGTGGGACGCCATCGGCGCAATCAAACCATTCCTCATATGTTAATCGCTCTTGTTCGCTTACAACTTTCAGGTCAGTATCATTGGCAAGCTTCGCCATTTCGCCGGTCAAACCCAGGGCGATTGCATCATCCTTACCGAGTATATCTTCCACTCTTTTGTTAAAAAGGCCAGCCAGATATTTGTTGCACAGGGTATATTTAAAATTCAAATCTTTGCAGAATACGGCATCAGGAAGGGAACTGATTATCGTTTTAAGCAGCGAAGTGTGGTAATCTATTTCCCTCTCAATTGCTTTGCGCTGGGTTATGTCGCGCGATATACCCATTATACCGACAATTTCGCCGTTCTGTATAAGCGGCGTTTTAATAGTCTCAATTAGCATTATCTGTCCGGAGCCTGATAGAATTATCTGATTTTCAAAAACCAATGACTCTTTTTCCTCAAGAACTTTTTTGTCCTGCGCGACAAAATTTTCCGCTGTTTCTTCCAAAAAATCAAACGCTTCCCTGTCGCCTTTGCCGGATATCTTTTCTTCGCTGACGCCGAATGTTTTTTCCAGGCTTTTATTGCATCGTGTGTAATGAAGATTTAAGTCTTTACAAAATATAAAATCCGGGGATGAATTAAAAATAGCCTTCAGAGTGGAGGTTTCGCGCTCAAGCTCGTCTGTCCGTTGCCTGACAAGTTTTCTTAGCTTTCTGCCGGTGTTACGGCTTCTGACCAGGAAGAATGTTACGAACGCGAGGAAAACGATCAGCATAACAGAAGAGCCCAATAACCATGGACGTTGCGCCGCCACCAGTTTATACCGGTAATCATAGGTTTTGTTCATCCACTGGTTTGACATTTTTTTTATGTTGATAAGCCTTAGGGCCTTGTCGATTATTGACTTTAGAATAACGGCATCCCTGTTAAAGCCGAAGTATGTGCCAAATTCATGGTCGTACATTACGCTCAGCTTAAACCCCGCCTCCTCATAGTAGTTGGTGAAAACAACCAGCCTTCGCCGGCTCGCGAAAAGCACGTCGATCTTGCCGTGCTTCAGCGCGTCCCATATTTCTTCCTGAGTATCCAAAACGGTATAATTTTTGTGGTTGGGAAACATTTTCGTGAATAACTCAAGATATGGGGTGTCCTTGCGTCCGCCGACACGCAAATAAGGAATCTCGCTTACTTCGATGTTGGGGTAATCCGATCTTGTGATAAACGCGTAATTATCTTTTAAAACCGGCACATCTGACCATATAAAACGGCCTTTATACTTTTCTATGTGAAACAACTCGGACAGGATCAACGCCTTGTTGTTTTCAAGCATATCAATCAGCTCCGGGTATTGCGCCTGCGGTCCGTTGACGCGTTCAAATTTCAAGCCTGTCATGTTTTCAATTTCATGGAGCGCTTCAAAATAAATTCCCTGCCATTGATTTGTGTAGCTGTCGAAAAAACAAACCGGGTAATTGTTTATCTCTGCGGCGATCGGCACAATCGGGTTGTTTTTTATGTATGAATGCTCCTCTTCGGTCATAAGCGTATACAGTTTGTTTCGCAGATATTTCCGGTGTCCGGTATTGCGCAGCTCTATCAGGTGCGCAACGGTGCGGTCATTCAGAGCTTTTGCCATTACGGAGATTACCGGTTTAAGCTCTTCCTTCCGCGTTAACAGGCATGACGATCTGAAAATCAGGGGGAAGTAATCTTCGGTGACCACGCTGCCACATTCGTCAAAAGCCGCTTCCACAGTATCAAGGGAAATATACCCGTCAATTTCACCGCTTTCCAGCAATTCGTAAGCTTCAGCAGGGCTGTCTACCATAATCGCTTCAAAATCGTATTCAGCGTTTGCGGCAATTTCGCTGGGCAAAAGGCTTGCCATCGGAAAACCGTAACGCGGCCGGCGCACTATAATGATATTCTCAATGGATTCGCTGCCGGCAATCCGGTAGATTTTAGTCTGGCGCTCGGCGATTGGGCTGGTCATAAAAAAGGTCTTCCGGCGTTCGGGGGTGTCGGTCATCTCGATGGTAAAATCGTACTTTTCGTCCGAAATTCCGCTTATAAGATCGTTCAGCTCACGGAACTCAAGTTTGAACGGTATCCCGAAGAAGCTTGAGAGCCATTCGTAAAACAGGAAGGAAAAACCTGACTTCTCGCCATCTTTGTCAATGAACGCGTCGGTGTTCAGGTTTGTGACGCAGAAGAAAGAGCTGTATTTTGCTTTAAGAGCTTCGATGGCGTTGATTTCGTCCTGGGTTATACCGGGCACATCCCGATATGAGCTGTACACAGACGATGCCTGTTTGCCGGCTTGATTTGCCGTGGATTTTCCGCAGCCGGATATTAAAATTGCGAGGAACATAGCGCCTATAGCCGCGTATCCTGTAACCACGTATCCTGTAGCCAAATATATCGAAGGTTTTCTGTTATTGGTCATTCAGCCGAATTCTCCTCATCGTGTTCTTCCAACCAATTTTTTATGGCGGTTATAGTATCTTCTGAGTTCTTAATGAATTTTTCGTTTTCGGCTAAAACTCCCTGTAAATTGCCGGCCTTTGCCATCATTTCCAGATTATAGGCTGCTTCTCTTATTGTCTCAACTCCTATGCTTGCGCTGGCGCCTTTGATCCCATGCACATTGATTATATATTCATTTAACGTTTCCCCGGTTACATTCTTAATTTTTGCTATGATAGCGGGAATTTTGGCAACATAGGAACCCAGAAGCCTTTTATAAATGTCCTGGTCCCCGTCTAAAATTGAAAGCCCCCTTTCTGTATCCACTCCCGGTATGCTTATTTTTTCTTTTGCTTCCGGAGGCGGCGCGCTGGAGGATAATTCATCAGGAAAGGTCATGGTTTCAAATGATTCATCACGTACCCATTTTCTGATAACGGAATCAAGCTCCATTATGTCTATGGGCTTGGAAATAAAATCCTGAAAACCGTGTTCAAGAAACATCTTCTGCGTTCCATGGACAGCGTTTGCTGTGAGGGCGATAATCGGTATCTTCCTGGCGTATTCCGAGTCTATGGCCCGGATCGCTTCCGCCGCTTCTATACCGTCCATTCCCGGCATCATGTGATCCATAAATACTGTGTTATAAACCGGGCTTCCGCAGATTATACGTTCAATTGCCTCCTGTCCGCTTGTTACGCAATCGATATGTATTCTGTATTTGCCCAGAAGCCCTGACGCTACGTCCAGGTTGGTCTCTATATCGTCTACGACCAGAACCCTGGCGTAGCTCAGATCCATGCGCACCAGTTTTTTGCTTGCCAGGCGCCTGCTATCTGTATAGCGGAAACTACGAAGGCTTTCCGCGACATCATGGCCTATCGGTTTGTCATTGACAAAACCCTGCCGTATGCCTACATGGAATGTTGATCCTATGTCGTACACGCTTTCTACCGAGATTGATCCGCCCATCATCTCCGCGAGCCTCTTTGTTATGGACAGCCCCAGGCCAGTGCCTTCAATGCTGCGGTTTGCTTTTGTATCAACCTGATTATACTCCGAAAAGAGTTTTTTTATATCATCTTTGCGGATTCCGATGCCGGTGTCGCTGATGTCTGTTTCAATCCACAGATCATTGTCTCTTCGTTGGCAGGTTATTTTTAAGGTGATAGTTCCCTTATGCGTATATTTGATTGCGTTGATCAATAGATTGATAAATATCTGCTTCACCCTGATATCATCGCCGTAAAGGCTGTTCGGCATATCGTCGCCGATGTCCAAAATGAATGAAATTGGTTTTTCCCCGATGCGCGTTAAAACAATGGTAATAATATCGCTTAACAGGCCTGGCATCTGGTACTGGACGCTATTTAGTTCGAGTTTGCCCGATTCGATTTTGGAAATATCAAGAATGTCGTTTACTATGTTTAAGAGAGTTTCGCCCGCGCTGCTTATCTTTACCAGATTTTTAGCGACTTCCCTGTCCAGATGCTCGTCTTCCAGTACTAAATCCGTAAGGCCTATAACCACGTTTAGCGGCGTCCTGAGTTCATGGCTCATGTTCGCGAGGAAGGCCGACTTGGCACGCGAAGCTTCCTGGGCTTCCTCTTCCATCGCTTTGCGCCGGGTTATGTCGCGTGCGATGGCGACAAGGCCGACTATTGAGCCGTCCTGCACAAACGGAGCCCTGATTGTCTCAAAAATCCTGATCCTGCCGTCCCGGTACCGGATTGTTTCTTCATTAACAATCTTTACGCCTTTTGTGATTGCGATTCTGTCGGCCGCCTTTACTTTTTCCACTATATCGGCCTGGAATCCGAAAGCAGCGACATCGTCTTTCCCGACTATATCTTTCTCGCTTATGCCGTTATATTCTTCTACGATTTTATTGCATTGGGTATAATTTAATTCAAGATCCTTGGTGAATATCATGTCAGGGATAGAATCAAAAATCGCCTGGAGCTTGGAGGTTTGGAACGCAAGTTCACCGGTACGCTTTTTGACAAGCTCTTCCAGTTCTTTTCCGGCATCGCGGCTTCTCTGCAGGAAAGCTGTTACCAGGACAAGCACGACAAAAAACAAAATCCACGTGCCAATCAGAAATGGACGCCTGGCTTCTTCCATTTTATGCTGGTAATCATAGGCTTTATACATCCACTGGTTTGTAATATTATTTATGTCGATAACGCGCAATGCTTTATCAATAATTGATTTTAGAATTTTGGCGTCCCTGTTATAACCAAATGAGGTGTCAAATGTTTGATCGAATGCAATATTTATTTTAAAGGACGTATTGTCGTAGTAGTTGGTATAAATAAGCAGCCTTCGCCGGCTGGCGAAAATTACCTCGAAATCGCCCCGCTCAAACGCGCTCCAAAGCTCTTCCATGTTTTCATATTCGCTTAAATTCCGGTGACCGGGATACATTTTATTAAATACTTCCGAATATATGCTGTTCTTGCGGACACCTGCTTTTAAGAAAAAAACTTCGTCTGTCCCGATGTTGTGAAAATCCGATTTGGTTATAAACGCGAAGTTATCTTTCAGGATCGGAATTGCCGACCATAAAAAACGATCTTCGTATTCTTTTATCTGAAACAGTTCAGCCGTAATCAGCGCCTCCCCGTTTTCAAGCATTTTGATCAGCTCAGGCGATTTCGTGTTTTCATCGTTTATAAGCTGAAAATCCAGGTTACTAAGCTTTGAGATTTCATTAAGCGCTTCAAAAAATATTCCTTCCCATTTTTTTGTGTAGGTATTGTAAAAACAAACGGGATAATTGTTGAACTCCCCGACAATTGGCACAACGGGATTGTTTTGTATATATAACTGCTCTTCTTCAGTCAACATGGTGTAAAGCTTATATTCACGGTATTGCAGACGCCCCTCGTTATGCAAATCGGATAAACGGCTAAGGGTGCGGTTGTCCAGCGCTTTTTCCACAGCGGAAATTATTGGCTGTAATTCCGCCTTCCGGCTTAAAAGGCGCGACGATTGAAAAATGGCGGGGAAAAAGCTTTCGCTTTCCACGTTGCCGTAAACATCAAAAGCGAGTTCCGCAGTTTCCAGGTCAATAAACACATCGGCCTCGCCGGTTTCCAACAACCCGTAAGCGGTAACGTAGTTTTCCGTTAAAATGATTTCAAAACCGTATCCGGCGTTAGCGACGACATCGGCGATCTGCAACGATCCTCTTAGAAAAGCGTAGCGGGGCAGCCGCGATTTAATAATGTGCTCCGGAGGTTCACCGCCCTTTATGAAAAACTTCTTTATTGATCGTACTGTTATTGGCCCGGTCATAAACCAGGCCTCAAGGTCTTCCACTGTGTTTATCGGATCGTCTGTAAAATCGATCTCGCCTGATTCAAGCCCTCTTAAAAGATCGTCCCGCTCGCAGAGCATTGGCTTTACAGGAATTCCCAGGACCCCGGAAAGCCAGTCACAGAACAAAACGGAATATCCCCTGGACACGCCGTTTTTCCCTATAAAGGCATCGGTGCCAGGGCACATTCCGTAAACAAAAGAAGAGGATTTTTCCCGAAAGGCTTCGATAGCGTTTATTTCGCTCTCAGTTATGCCCGGTATCTCCCGAAATGAGCTGAACGAAAGCTGCTCATTGTTTTGCTTTCTTTCCTGTCTTGGCACTATTGGCTGACAGCCAGAAATAGCCGCCAGGAATATAATCGCGAGTATTAGATATTTTCTATGTCTTTGAGCCATTTTCATTTAATTGTGATTTTATTATACCCCGAACCGAATAAAAATTTCTACCACAAACCACACCTATATTAATATAGAAAAATAAGCTCTCGCAAAGGCGCCAAGGCGCAGAGTTCCTATTCGACAGATTCTTGTTTTACAAGATATATTATATTCAAAATAGTAATAATCTTGAAAGTATAACGATAAAATAACAAACAACAACTTTGTGTCCTTTGCGCCTTTGCGTGAAATTTTTTGGTGAATATGTGTAGCCTTTGAATTTTTATGGCTCAATAACCCTTAGCTCGCGGGGGTAGCTGTGAAGGACTTCGGGGCTGGTTTCACCGATCGCTACCAGGTTTTCGATCCGCACGCCGAAGCGGCCGGGAAGGTAAATACCCGGCTCAATGGAAAACACCATGCCAGGTTTTATGGGAACCTTGACTCCGGTATTGGCGGAGTCGCCTTCATGGACATCGACGCCCAGGCCGTGCCCGGTGCGGTGTGTAAAGTATTCCCCGTAGCCGTGCTTTGCGATAACCGAGCGGGCGGCTATGTCAACATCCTCAAGCAGGTTTCCTGGCCGGGCTTTGGCTTCTGCCGCCAGGTGGGCTTCCAGAACAATATTGTAGATTTTTTCAAATTCCGCTTCCGGCTTGCCAAAGTGAAAAGTCCTTGTGCAGTCGGTGTAGTATCCCTGGAAGCAGCCCCAAAAATCGCAAAGAAGGCATCTCCCCTTTTCGATTACAGCCCTGCCCGTGGCGTAATGGGGTATCGCGGCGTTTGAACCTGCCTGCACGGATGCGCCGAAATCGTATACACCGTTACGGCTTATTTCTGCCGACAGCTCAGTAAAAAATTCAGATTCGGTTTTGCCGATCCAGTAACCACCCTTTTCTATTAAAACGCCCAGGGCGCGGTCCGATTCCTTGCACGCCTTGCGGATAAGGTCTAGCTCAGCTTTATCCTTGTATTGGCGGAGCGGATCAATAAGGGAAGAGCCAAGTTCAAAAGCCGCAGAGGGGAATGTTTTGCTTAAGGGTAGCGAAAAGAAAGCGGGGATTTGAGGCTCGATGGCAACCTTGTTAAGCCTGATGTTTCGCTTTTCAACCTCGGCTTTTAAAAGCCTAAACGGGTCTTCGCCGTCTTTCCAATAAACCTGATCTTTTACCGGGATGATTTTTGTTTGTTCCATGTATATAAGATTTGCCAGCAAAAACGGTTCGCCCCTGGCGGGCAATACCAAAAGGAGCAGGCGTTCGTCCCCGCCCAACGCGTAACCTGAGAGGTAAAAAAGGTTTGACGAAGGGCTTACGAAAAAAGCGTCGAAAGCGGCTTCGGCCATTCTTTCTTTTACTTTTTCCATTCTTGCGGAATAAACGTTCCCGTCCATAATATTTGCTCCTCTAGTATGTAAGGGCTCCGGCGATACTGTAACAGTAATCTCCGAGCTTCTCGATGCGGCGGACCAGGTCTATGAAGAACAATTCTGTTTTTACATCCTTGCCGGCTTCAATGCGCTTTCGGCCAAGTTTACGCAGCTTGTCGCGGGATTCGTCAATCTGGTTTTCAAGATCCCTCGCCCAACTGGACTGTTCCTTTGAAATTACGCTTCCCAGTTTTATATTTTTAATGAATTTTAAGAATCCCTCTACCAGGGCTACATAGGGGATCAGGGCTGTTATTTCCTTGCTCTTTATGACATGGTTTTTCCGCACGCTCAATTCAAGGAGAAAGCTAATGCCGTAACAGGCATCCGACATATCTTCCAGGTCAGCGACAATCCGAAGCAGCCTTGAGACCCGCTTCTCGGAATGGGAGCTTAACCCTTCCCTGGTACATTCCACAAGAAAGTCTGTAAGGGCTTCCCGCATTTCATCGGCGTAATTTTCTTTTTCTTTATAATCCGCGATAAGGCGGTTTACGGCGTCTTCTGTTAATGGGGCTTCCTGCATGGAATTCAGGATGGAGCTGAATTCGCCGAACATATCCGAGACAAGGCCAACCATATCGCTGATCTCTTTTTCGGCGCGTAAAATATTAAGTTCAGGGGTGTCCCTCATTGCGCCGGAAATATACTCAAGATGGTAATGCCTGTCCTGTATTTCTTCGCTCTTCTTTTCCTTTATGATGAAGGAAACTAAAGCGGCAAACTGCTTTACGAAGGGCAGGAATATAATGGTGTTTGTGATGTTAAAAACCGTGTGAAGCATGGCAAGATGGGTTGGAACCATAGGATCCTGAAACGCGCCTGTCATGGTTCCGGGAGTCACAAAATTTACCAAAGCCAAAAGCGGTTTTAAAAGGGGAAGCGCCCAGCAGGTTCCGATTACGTTAAATAAAACGTGGACCAGCGCGGCTTGCCTCGCCGCAGTTTTGGTTCCTATAGCAGCCAGAGCCGCGTCAATGGTCGTGCCGATGTTTGCCCCAAGAATCATTGCTGCTGCCATTTCGTAACCAATCATACCGTTAAAGGCCATCGTGATTACGACAGCGGTAGATGCGCTTGATGAATGGACGATCAGGGTTATCACAAGCCCTGCGCCCATGCCTATAAGCGAAGATAAAAACCCCTCGCCGGAAAAATTCGCAATGAAGTTGAAACTGTCCCCAAGCGCCGGCATAGATCTGGTCAGAAAGTCCAGGCCCAGAAAGAGCAAGCCGAAGCCCAGTATCGCTTCTCCAAGAACGCGGTACTTCCACTTGATAATTGCGAAGATAAAGCCGATGCCCACTGCGGGCAGCGCCAAAAGCGATATTCTCATGGAAAAGCCAATCAAAGAGACTATCCACGCTGTTACGGTGGTTCCTATATTGGCTCCCATTATTACGCCGATGGACTGGGTAAGCGTTAACAGGCCGGCGTTAACAAAGGAAACCACCATAACCGTAACAGCCGACGAGGACTGGATAATTCCGGTAACCACAAAACCGGTTAATACTCCGGCGACGCGGTTTCTGGTCATGAAGTTAAGCGCCCGCCTGAACCCGTCGCCGGCGCCCTGCTGGATCCCGTCGCTCATCACCTTCATCCCGTAAAGGAAAAGGCAAAGGCCGCCTAAAATGTTAAAAAGAGCACCTATGATTCCCATACTGCCAGTTTAACTCCTTTTTTTATTTCATTATACCCTCAATTTCCTCAATGCGGCGCGGAATAATCGCAGACAGGTTTTCGCAGCCAGTTTCGGTGACAAGGCAGTTGTCTTCCAGGCGGAAACCAATGCCCCATTCCTCGTGGTAAATGCCTACGTCGACGCTAAACATCATTCCGGGTTTCATGGGCATGGACGGCTCGTCCATTGTCGTTACCTGGTCGTGAACGTCAAAGCCTATGTGATGAGCGCCCCCATGCCACATAAAACGCCCGACTTCGTCAAAATTGCCGCATACGCCGGCTTTATGCAACTGCTCGTAATTGTATTTCCGTATGGCCTCGTCTACCGCGTTCATGGGCATGCCGGGTTTAATTACGGAAAAGGCATAGTCTGAAGTATTCAGGGCGCAGTTATAAAGCAGTTTTTGTTTTTCGCTGAAGCGGCCATTGCAGGGCCAGGCGCGGGAAATGTCGACTATCATGTTGTCCCAGACAGCCCCCACGTCGTTAAGGATCATGTCGCCGTCCCTTGCCTGCCCTGAGTACGCGTAGTAGTGAATGCAGAAATTATTATCTCCGGCGGAGATGATGGGAGGAAACCCTGAAATAACGCCGTGCTGTGCCAGGGCGTAATCCCATTCGGCCTTGTACTGGTATTCGTACATTCCCGGCTTAGAGGCACGCATCATCGCTACGATCCCGTCCCTGGTGATGGCTTCCGCCTTACGCGCCGCTTCTATCTCGCAGGGCTTTTTTAAAAGCCGGAGCGACTTCATAACCGGCCTGATCGAGCTTATGCCAAGCCAGGGATATTTTTCCCCCGCGAATTTTGCCATGCGGTATTCATCGCCGTCGTTTAAATCATTAGTGTATTTAAACAAATCCAGGCAGAGATTTTGGTAGCGCCCCGAGTCCGCGAGCTTTTTAAACAAAATGTCAAACCCGGAAATCATTTTTATATTTTTGACTCCTGAAATTTCCGTCGCGGCTTCAGCCTTTATCCTCTTCCCGTTCCATCGTTCCTTAATTAAGTCAGGCTCTTGCAAAAATAAGGTCTCGCTATACTCGCCTGTTTCTTCCTTCTGGATTAACAGGATCAATGATTGTTCTTCGATGCCGGTCAAGTAAACGAAATTCCTTTCAGCGAAAAAAGGGTAATATTCATCGCCTGTTTTTAGCGGTGCCTTCCCGCTGTGAACCAACGCCAGCGATTGTATGGGGAGCCTCTTGGCCAGCGCCTCGCGGTTCTGTGTAAAAAATTGAGAAGTCATGATTCACCTCCAAGCATTTTGGAATATCCAATTCCTAATAGGATGTTCATTACAAAAAATTTCTCACGGAGGCGCAAAGTACACAAAGGACACGGAGGAAAAACGAATATGTGATTTTTTTGATTCTTCCTTCGTGTTCTTTGTGTACTCCGTGCCTTTGTGAGAGATATTGTTACACATTCTTTGGAATATCCAGATGGCAGGCGCAGAAATGCCCAGGGCTGACTTCCCTGAACTCTGGCTCTTCTTCTTTGCACAGCGGCATGTAGTCACGGCAACGCCCGGAAAAACGGCAGCCGGTGGGAGGGTTAATGGGTGAGGGGACAGTGCCTTTCAGCAATATGCGCTGCCTTGTTTTTTCAAATTTTGGATCTGCTGCCGGAATCGCGGAAAATATCGCCTTTGTGTAGGGGTGGAGCGGGTTTTTGTATATCTCGCCTGAGTCCGCAAGCTCCATGAGTTTGCCCAAATACATAACGCCAATCCTGTTCGATATGTATTTTACCATTGAAAGGTCGTGGGCTATAAACAAATATGTAAGCCCCATTTCAGCCTGAAGCTTTTTCAATAGATTGACAATCTGCGCCTGTATGGAAACATCAAGCGCGGAAATCGGCTCGTCGCAAACAATGAACTCGGGGTTTATTGCCAGGGAGCGGGCGATCCCGATGCGCTGGCGCTGCCCGCCTGAGAACTCGTGCGGGAAGCGGTTCGCGTGCTCCCTGTGAAGGCCGACTTTTTCAAGGCAGTCGTAGATTGCTTCCTGCCGTTTTACGCCCGAATGAAGCTTGTGTATGTCTATTCCCTCGCCTATTATGTCGCCCACCGTCATTCTTGCGTCCAGCGATGCGTATGGATCCTGAAATATCATCTGGACTTTTCTTGCGAAGTTTTTCCGCTCCGCTTTATTGTATTTGGTAATTTCGTCTCCAGCGTAAAATATCTGGCCGCCTGTTGGCTCATAGAGCTTCACGATGGTTCGGCCTATGGTAGATTTTCCGCAGCCCGATTCGCCGACCAGCCCGAAAGTTTCTCCCTTTGATATTTCAAAGCTGACAGAGTCCACGGCTTTTAACATCGCGCTGCCTGAGACGCTGAAATATTTTTTTAATTTTTTTATTTCCAAAAGTTTTTCTTGCGGCATGTTTATTTCTTCATCCAATCGGGGCGCAGCCCGGCAGGCATATCATTCAGGTTAAGCCAGCATTTAGAGCAATGAGCGCCGACAGAATCCATTGCTATCATGGGCGGTTCCTTTTCAGCGCAGAGGTTCATCGCGTAATCGCAGCGCACGGCAAAAGCGCAGCCAGATGGAGGTGCGAACAGATCGGGCGGGGCGCCTTCTATGCTGGCAAGGCTTTCATTATCGTCCGCGTTGATCTTTGGTATCGAGTTTAAAAGCCCCCAGGTGTAAGGGTGTCCTGGGCTGTAAAAAATGTCATCGCAAAGCCCTTCTTCTATTATTTGCCCCGCGTAAAACACAAGCACGCGGCGTGCCATGTTGGCGACAATTCCCAGATCGTGGGTTATAAGCATAATCGCGGCGTTAAATTTTCCCTGCAGCTCCCGCATTAAATCCAGAATCTGCGCCTGAATGGTTACGTCGAGCGCCGTTGTCGGCTCGTCGGCCAAAATCAGCTCCGGGTTAAGGCACATGGCTATGGCGATAACCACCCGCTGGCGAAGCCCGCCGGAAAGGCTGTCCGGGTATTCCTTGTAACGCCGTTCGGGGTTGGCTATGTGAACTGTACGCAGAAACTCGATTGTTTTTTCTTTGGCTTCGGCTTTTGAAATTTTTTGATGCTTTAATAACACCTCGGAAATCTGCCTGCCTATGGTCATGGTCGGATTTAGGGAAGTCATGGGATCCTGAAAGACCATGCTTATCCTGTTCCCGCGTATTTTTTGAATTTCCTTTTCGCTTAGCTTTAACAGATCAGTATTGTTAAAGATAATTTCGCCTGAACTAATTTTAGCCTGTGGGTGCGGGAGCAGGCCGAGTATGGACTTTGCCGTAACAGTTTTTCCGCAGCCCGATTCGCCGACCACTGCGATACATTCACCTCGTTCGATATTTAAGTTAACGCCGCGCACAGCTTTGACCTTCCCGCCGTAAGTAGAAAATTCAACGTGAAGGTTTTTTATTTCAAGCAAAGCCTTGCCGGTTTCCATTAACATCCTCTAGTATTTCCCTCTGGTTTTAGGATCGAGAGCGTCGCGCAGGCCGTCGCCCAGCAAATTGAAAGCGAGGACGGTTGTGCAAATGAAAAACGCCGGAATGATTAACTGGTAGGGATAGAACTGGTAGTACTGGTTGGCCATCTGAGCCAAAGCACCCCAGGAGCACATGGGAGGCTGTACGCCTATCCCGATAAAGGACATGAAGGCTTCCAGAAATATTGCGCCGGGGATGGACATGGTCATGGTGGTTATCAGTATGCCGCTTATATTTGGAATTAGGTGGCGGGTGATGATGCGGCTGTTTCCCGCTCCCAGGGTTTTAGAAGCCATTACAAATTCGGAATTTTTAAGCGAAAGGATCTGGCCGCGCACCATCCGGGCATTCCCAATCCAGCCGATTATGACCATAGCCAAAATGATTGTATAAAGCCCCGGCTTTAGGACAACCATCATTAGTATCGCTATTATTATCACCGGGATGCCGTACAGCACATCCACAACGCGCATTATTATCATGTCAACCTTCCCGCCGAAATAGCCGGATATGCCGCCTATGATGCAGCCCATAGCCGTATTTATCAGGACTACTGCGACCCCAATAAACAACGAGATCCTTGCGCCCATCCAGTTGCGCACCCAGAGATCCCGCCCCGCCGAGTCGGTACCGAACCAGTGTTCGGCGTTGGGCCTTAGGTTTCTAGCGTCGGCGTTTTGGGAAATATAATCGTACTTTGAGAGCATCGGGGCAAAAATGGAAAAGGCGGTATATACAAGTATGACTATAAGGCTGATAGTCGCTACTTTATTTTTGCTGAGCTTAATCCAGGCGTCCTGCCAGTAGGTAAGGCTGGGACGCACAACCTTGTTCAAATCTTCTTTATTTTTCTCAAGCCTGGATAACAAACGCTCATCTAAAGTAATTGATGGGACTCCAGACATTATGCCTCCCCTTCGGCTTCTTCTGCTTCGGGCATCTTGTACTTCTTCTCCGCCAGTTTGATTCTGGGATCCACCAGGCCGTAAATTATGTCAACCAGGAGGTTGGCGACTACGAGAAACAGGCCGTAAAAAGCCGTCATGCCCAGTACCATGGTATAGTCCAGGTCGTTTATGCTCTGCACGTAAAACTTCCCCATGCCGGGTATGGCAAAGATACGTTCAAGGACGAAGGTTCCGGTCAGCACCGCCGCGACACGCGGCCCCATGGTGGTGATTATTGGCAGTATTGAATTGCGGATCTGGTGCCGCCAGATCACCTGAAAATTCGAAAGGCCCTTAGCCCTTGCTGTCAGTATGTAATCCTGATGCAGGACTTCCATCATCGACGATCTGGCGAGCCTGGCGATGAGGGCAAGGGTACCCAGGCCCAGGGCGAAAACCGGAAGCACCTGGTGCCGCAGGGTAAGCCACTGGGTTGCGGGCAACCACCTGAGCTTAATCGAAAAGCCCAACTGCAATAAGGTCCCGATAATGAAATCCGGCGCGGAGACGCCTATAATCGCGATAATTATGCAAACGTAGTCGAGGGCATGCCCGGCTTTTTGCGCAGCGACAATGCCCAGAAAAAGGCCCGCTACCAGTCCAAAGGTAAGCGCTTTGATGCCGAGATCCGCAGAAAAAGGAAAAGTGGCGGCAATCGCGTCATTTACGCTGCGCCCCGGGTATTTCAGGGATACGCCCAAATCCCCCTTCAGAAGAGTCTTGATATACCTGAGCCATTGCTCGTAAATTGGCCTGTCAAAGCCGTGATATCTCATCATGCTTTGGCGGATGGCTTCGGGCGTTTTTTCGCTTACGAAAGGATCGCCTGGTAAAAGGCGCACTAAAACAAAGATGACTGTAATCAGCACCAACAGCGTAAGAACCGCCAGGCCTATTCTTTTAAGGATATAAGTCAACATGGAAGCGCGTCCTTTACGCAAGGGCGAAGAACCTTCTCAGGATTCTTCGCCCGCGCTGAATTCAGAGGCTATTCAAAATATGAGAGAGTCCAGTCTTCCTGTGCTCCTAGGAAGAAGGGCTTGTAGTTCCTGAGGCTGTTTACCATAGCATAGGGCGTCTCGCGTACCTGCAGGGGAACAAGGCCAGCTTCTTCCAAAAGGATCTTCTCGGCTTCGGCGTACATGCTAAGGCGCCTGGACGGGTCTGTGTAGTTATTTGCCGTGGTTACCAGTTCGTCGTAACGCGCATTGCTGAACTTGCCGCCGTTCTGGCTGTTGCTGGAAGTGAAGTAGCCAAGGTAGGTATAGGGATCGTCAAAATCCGGCATCCACCCCGCATAAACCAAATCAAAGTTGCTGGAAGTCCGGTCGCTCAGCATTGCCCTGTAGGTTACTATCTCGATGGTAACCTTTATGCCCAGCGCTTTCTGCCACTGATCTTGGACATTCTCGGCTATAAGCCTGTTTTGAGCGGCATCGCTTACCTTAACTGCAATACTAATTTGGCCTGGATCGCTTATTCTCATTGCGGACATTGCGGCGCTGAGGTGTTGCTTGGCCTTGTCAATTTCGGCTGTGCTTCTGTATACGTTTATGGGAAATTCATCAACATAACGGCCTTTTGCGCCGGAAACCGCTGGAAGCACAAAACGGGTAGCGGGGCTGAAAAGCCCGTTTGAAGTGATCTTTACATACTGATCGCGATCAAGAGCGTAGTTAAGCGCGAGGCGGAAGTCTTTGTTTGCGAGTATGGGATTGGTTTTGCTGGCGATATTGATGCAGAACCAGTCGACGGCTCCGCTCATGTAGGAGGTTACGGTAGCGCCGGGAAGCATGGACGGGTCTGCAAGAAATTCCGGGGCAATGGCGGTAGGTATGTAGGCGAAATCCAGCTCGTTGTTTCTGAACGCCGCGAAAGCCGCCTCGCTTTCCATCATGAGTACCGTCACTTCCTGGAGTTTTATGGCGTTTTTGTTCCAGTAATTCGGGTTGGGGGTAAAAACGACTTTCTGCTCAAAGAGGTACTCCTTGATAATGAATGGGCCGTTCCCGAGAGCCTTGTCCGCCGACATGGCGTACTGATCGCCGTACTTCTCTACCAGTTCCTTTTTTACAGGGTAGAAGGGAGGCATGTCGAGGAACGCGAGGTAATAGGGGGCTGGGACGCGGAAATCAATTACAAATGTGTAGTCGTTGGGGGCGGAAACGCCCAGCTTCTCGACAGGGATTGATCCGTCGCCGTAGGGAATTTCATCTCCGTTGACGATCTCGTCCAGAACCCAGCGGTAATCGCAGTTGTTTTTGGGGTCAGCCAGGCGGCGGAAAGCGTATACGAAGTCGCTAGCCGTGAGCGGCGTGCCGTCGGACCACTTCGCGTCCCTGCGCAGATAGAAGGTCATTTTCTTGTTGTCCGGGGATATTTCCCAGCGTTCGGCGACTCCGGGCGAAACTACGCCGGCATGGAAGTTGACCAGGCCTTCCACATAGCCCTTGGTTACTCCGAAAGACGGCGCCGCGTTAAACTTTTGGGGGTCAATTGTCGGCAGCGAGGTAAGACTATATGTAAGTTTTTGTTCATGGCCCTTTGCAGCGCTTGCCTGATTGCTACGGGAACAAGCTGCAAAGCTTAACATGAAAATAAAGCCAAGCAAAAAAGCCAGGCTTGTACGAAAAAGCGTTCTCTTCATTCTTTTCCTCCGGAAGTATGTATACACAATTATATACACTATTTGAATGATACTACCTTATTTTTTAATATAAAACAACATTTTCCCTAAAAAGGTATTGGGCTAAATTGTCTTAACGTTTGGCGACATGCTTGCGAATATCCAGGGCAACTGCGGCTATGATGATTGCGCCCTTTACAATCTGCTGCCAGTAAGGCGACATGTTAATAAAGGTAAGGCCGTAATTTATTACGGAAAAGATCAGAACGCCGATCACAATGCCCGGCATGGTACCTATACCGCCAAGGTTTGAGACGCCGCCGACAACGCAGGCGGCAATGGCATCCAGTTCGTAGCCGTTGCCGTAATTATTGGTCGCGCCGCCGGTACGAGCCGCTTCGAGGCTTCCGCCGAGGCCATAGAGGATACCGGCAATGGTGTACACGATAATTAAGGTGCGGGTTACATTCACGCCGGATACTCTGGCCGCTTCGGCGTTTCCGCCTATGGCGTAAATATTTTTACCGTATGTGGTTTTATTAAAGAGTACCCAGGTGATGAAGGAAACAAACGCGGCTATTATGACAATGTACGGAATAGAGTAAACCCCATTAAAGCCGATATAGCCGGTACCAAGGGCAGAAAAGCGCCGATCTATACCGCCGATGGGCTGTGCGCCGTAGGGGGGCCGATCAAAATAGAGGGAACATGCGCCCCATACTGCTACCATCGTACCCAATGTGGCAATAAATGCCGGAACCTTCAGTTTTGTGATAAAAAGCCCGTTTAAAAAACCAAACAGCCCGCAGGCGGCCATCGCGACAAGGATAGGCACTATAAGGGGGAGTACCTGCAGATCCGGATACATACGCCGTGAGTAATCAGCGGCTTGAAGCAAAGATGCTGAAAGTACAGCCGCCAGTCCAACCATGCGGCCGCAGGACAGGTCTACGCCGCCTGTTATCAAAACCGCTCCCATGCCCATGGCAAAAATGATCCTTGTGGCGGACATGGCAAGGATGTTTCTGAAGTTGTTAAGCGACATGAACGAAGGCTCTTTTATGGTTATGATCAAAACCAACGCAACGAATACAAAATAAATTGCGTATTGCAGACCTATGCTCTTGAGAGTCCTGGAATTAATCTTCTCGATTTTAAAAGGTATATTTGCTTTATCGCTCATTAGGTTCTCCTTATTTAAGCTGAAGCCTGTTGTTCAAACTGCGCCGCAAGACGCATTATATCTTCCTGAGTCGCGTTTTTCCCTTCCAGGAAACCTGTTACTCTGCCTTCGCACATTACCATTATTCTGTCTGAAACACCCAGTAATTCAGGCATTTCAGATGAAATCATAATAATGCCTTTTCCTTCTTTCGCCAAGTTGATAATTATATTGTAAATTTCATACTTGGCTCCCACATCTATGCCCCTGGTCGGTTCGTCAAGAATGAGTATTTCAGGCTCAGTGAGGAGCCAGCGGGCAAAGAGTACTTTTTGCTGGTTACCGCCGGAAAGGTCCCTTATAAGGGTTTTGCTGCTGGGGGTTTTAACATTAAGGGCCTGGATTTTCTCCGCTGTATCCTTGTCGCACATTTTCTCGTTAATGAGCCCGGCGGCGCCTACATACCGGCGAAGGTTTGCAAGTACCATGTTGTCCCTTACCGACCTCATGGGAATTATCCCCGATGTCCGCCGTTCTTCCGTAACCAGGGCAAATCTTTCCTTCTTGGCCTGCCACGGGTTTTTAATAACTATTTCCGTACCATTGACGAAAATTTGCCCGCTTTCAATCTCCCTTAAGCCGAAAATGGACTCTACAAGTTCCGTTCTTTGCGCCCCGACAAGGCCCCCGATGCCGAGGATTTCGCCCTGGCGCAGGGAAAAGCTTACATCCCTGAAAGACCTGGGCTGGGAAGAGGTAAGGCTCTTTACTTCCATTATTGTTTCACCGGGGATATTGTCTTTTGGCGGGAAACGATGGGAAAGATCCCGGCCTACCATGTATTTAATAATATTGTCGGTTGTCAATTCCCTGGATGCGAATGTACCTACAAGCTTGCCGTCCCGCATGATGGAGACCTCGTCAGAAATGGCGAGGATTTCTTCAATTTTGTGGGAAATATATATAATGGCAGTTCCTTCGTCGCGAAGCCGCCTGATAATTGCAAACAGATGCCCAACTTCGTGCTCTGTGAGCGATGAAGTCGGTTCGTCCATGATAATAACCTTAGCCCCGTAAGAGACAGCTTTTGCTATTTCCAGGGACTGAATCTTGGATGCGGAAAATTCCCTGACCCAGGTATTGGGATTGATGTCCATATTGAGATCTTTGAAGAGGGCCATGGAATCATTGTACATTTTTTTATGATCCACAAATTTTAAAGGGCCTATGGAAAAAGTAGGGAAACGGCCAAGCCAGAGGTTTTCCATGGCGGGGCGCAGGCGAACCGGCAGAAGTTCCTGGTGGATCATGGAAATTCCTGAGTCCAGAGCCTGTCTGGGATTGTCAAAGCGTACTGATTTTCCGTCTAGAATTATTTCTCCTTCGTCAGGATCGTAAATTCCGAAGAGGCATTTCATTAAGGTTGATTTACCCGCGCCGTTTTCGCCCATTAATGCGTGTACCGATCCGCTTTTTATATCAATTGAAACATTATCCAGAGCGTGTACGCCGGGAAATGATTTGGAAATGTTCTTTATCTGCAGAATGTTCTCACCGTTGCCCATGAATTACGCTCCGCTCTTTCTATTTGAGGCAAAATAACCCCGCTCTGAAGAGCGGGGTTGTATAAATCCTGGCCTTACTGGAAGTTTCTGTAATTGTCCCTGGTCACTTTCTGATAGGGAACCCATACATATTTACCATCGGTAATTTTCCAGCCGGTATTGGCAGGGTTCGCGCCGGTAGCAAGGGCGTAAGCGAGGTCAAATGTGGCTTTCCCCTGGTTAGCGGCGTCATTAAGAACTGTGCCAAGAAGGGTGCCTTCGGCAAGAGCCTGGAGGGCTGGAGCAGTGGCATCAACGCCGACTACTGGCAGGTACTTACCGCCTGTGAAGAAGCCGACTTTCCGCAGTGATTCGATTGCGCCAAGCGCCATGTCGTCGTTGTTGCAGAACACCATGTCAATCTGGTCGCCATAACGGGCCCAGAAAGCGTCCATTTTTTCTACAGCTCTGGGCCTGTCCCACATTGCTGTATCTTCGGCAAGGAGCTGTACCTGGATGCCGGCAGCCTGTACTGCCTTAATGGAGTATTCGGTACGAAGCTCAGCGTCCTGGTGGCCGGGCTCTCCCTTCAGCATGATATAGCGGAGCACTGTACCTGCTGGCTTGTTGGCTTTCCACCATTCGGCGGCAATTTCGCCCTGCATTGTGCCGGATTCCTCGGCTTTCGCGCCAACATAGTACACTTTGTCCCATTTGTTCATGTCATTGGCAAAGGGTTCCCTGTTGAAGAACACCACCGGAATATTGGCAGCTTTTGCCTTGTCAACGATGGTACCGGCAGCGGTTCGGTCTACAGGGTTGATGGCGATGGCCTTCATCTTCCTGGTGATGAACTGATCTACCTGATCGTTCTGAACAGGCTGGGAGTTCTGGGAGTCCACCATGTTTACATCGATCTTTCCCTGGGCATTTTTGGTAATGGCGTTCCTTACGTAGGACATAAAGGTGTCGTCAAACTTGTAAATTGCTACCCCCATCTGGTTTCCGCCTGATGATTGGGATCCGCCTGCGAACACCACCGTGCTCAGGATTGTGAGCATCAGAACTGATACAATGATCTTTTTCATAAAAGATCCTCCTTAGAGTTATTTATAGATAAGATTATCATGTTTTTTTTTTGCTGTAAAGTTTTTTTTAGATATATAGACAATTTCTTGTTTTGGTTCTAGAATGCCATCAGATTTAAGCAAATCGAAATTAAATTGTAAATTAGAAAGATTGAGGAAAAGATGGCATTAAAAAAGAGAAAATCCATAAGAATAGGGATTTATTATGACGGGCATTACTTTTATAAAGTAAGTAATTATTACAAATTCGATCACCCCAGGCAGGCGCGGATAAGCATACAGGGATTGCATAGTTATGCCGCCAGAGAGGTGTCCGGAAGGCTTGACGCCGATGTCGACGACTGCAAGGTTGTGGAAGCCCATTATTTCAGGGGCAGGTCAATTAAAAGCGGCAACGAAAAGGCTATAGTAGGGGAGCGGTTTTTCGAGGATGCCCTCACAAAAGAAGGGGTAAATCTCCATTATCTTCCATTGATAAGGGGCGCCAATAACGAGCTTAAGGAGAAGGGCATTGACGTATCGCTTGCCCTGGATGCCTACAAAAAAGCCGCAGCAAAAACCTTTGATATTTTGGTGCTGGTTGCCGGAGATGGGGACTATCTACCGCTGGTTAGGGAGCTTCAAACCCTGAGTGCGCCTATTGACGTGATGCTTTTAAGCTGGGATTTTGAGTGCGCCAATGGGGACGTAACAATGACATCCCAGGATCTTTTAGAAGAGGTAAAGTACCCTATTCAAATGGCCAATGTCATCGACGATCGGTTGAACCTGAAAAACCCAGTTATTTCAGGGCTTTTTGAGCCAAGGCAAAGCGAAGCGCCGGTGATCCAAACAGGATTCCAGGCGGTTAACCAGGTACTTGCCGCCGATGGCGACCATTTGCCGCTTATCGGGCGGCCTTCCCCCATTGCAGCCGCCGGCCCGCAGCCTTTTAGCCCCTTTCCGGCCCAGGTTTCACCGATGCTTTCCCAGCCGCTCAGTAGCTCTTATAAAAGAAAAGCCCTGACTGAAGCCGAGATGGCGCAGGAACGCATTTCTACCATACTGTCCCTTAACGGTACCGGCGGCTGGATAAGGGACGTTGAATACAACAACTTCTATTTCTTTTACTCTGATGTGGTTAACAAAAAGCCGGAAGAACTCACGTCGGGCATGACCTTACAGTTTCGCCTGAGGTTTGACAAAAAGAAGACCGAGCAAAAAGACAACGGCGAGCCCAGCTACAGGGCAATTGGGCCAATATATGTGGTAGATTAAGGGCTTGTCCCTTAATCTACCAAACATAGAAAAATCCATCTCACAAAGGCACAAAGCTCACAGAGACCACAAAGAAAAAGTAGTAGAATCCTGAATTGAAAATTATTCATCTTCTCTTTGTGTTCTTCGTGAACTCCGTGCCTTTGTGAGAAATTTTTTGTGTCTAATTTTTTTAGTTGTGGACTTATTTTAGTTAGGGCAGCTCTAAGGAAAGCCGGTTTTCTTCAATCTTTGATAACCGAGTCTACGAGATTTTTGAAGTCGGGGTTGATGAATTCTTCTTCTTTCTTTTCAGGGTTAAGGGCTTCGGCGCTGATAAAGGGCAGGCCTTCCTTTTCTTTTATAATGTTATTCCGGTCTTGCAGGTTTTGGGTTGTTCCGGCTTTCTGCCTGAGATCTTCGTTCCGGGGCAGGCCTTTTTTTTCTTCCATCGGCCCGACAATTTGATCAAGCGTGTCCTCTCCAATGGATGAAACTTCATAATCAGCAGTATCCGTAAAATCGTCGAGCATGGCGGAGAAGGGAGAAACTATTTCCAAATCATTCTCGATGGAATCGTCTTCGTTCGTTTCCGGTTCCGGCTCGGGGCTGAATTCAATCTGACTTGCCACGGCGGCAATATCCACTTTCTGGGACGCAGGCTCATTAACGGCAATTTTATTATCTCCAATTTCTTCAATCAGATCGGCCTCTTCCAGATCGGCCTCTTCAATGTCCTCGACCAGGTCGGCTTCTTCAATTTCCTTAACTATTGCCGACGCTCTTCCCAAAAGGCCGGCTCTTGTTTTCCCTGTCGCCAGTTTCATTGGAGATTCCTCAGAAATGGGAAACATATCTTTGTATGCTTTTGGGAGGGCAACCAGTATACTGCTTATTAAGGATTTTAGTTTTTCTTCGTCAAAACCAGGCTCCCTTCGGCTTCCAATCATCGTTAAAAGCTCATCCCAGGATTTATTGATGAGGGCATCGATTTTTTCTTTGTTGTTGCCGGAAACGGGTTGAATACCCTGTTTCAATACAGTGGTTATTTCATCCCTGCGGCTTTCCATCTCCCTTATCCAGCGGTCCCAATCTCCGTCGCTCTTTAGCTCGTAAAATTGCTCCAAAAGAGAAACTTGCAGCTGCTTTACCCGGTTTTGAATTATTGTTACCGGCTCCTGCTTAAGGTTGAACAGCAGGAAAATCGTAAGGTATATTGTAAAAAAGAAACAAGCCAGGAGGATGAACTTCATGTTTTGCGGGAACAGGTATGAATCTTCTTTTATAAGGCTCCCAATGAATAAACCATTGGAAGTCTTGGTGGAAATGAGGACAAATTTAACGCCTGAATCATAAGAAGAGAGCCTGGCAGCCCTTAATTTTCCTGTTTCCCATACTGATGAAATTTGGTTAGGCGTTATTTTTTCGCCGGGGGCTAAATCCCCAAACACTATTCCGCGCGGGCTGGAAATCAGCATTATCGCTTTGCCTGGTATCATCCTTCCTTCATTAAGAAGTTTGTCCAATATGGAGTCCATAGAAAAGGAAAATAAAGCTGTACCGCAGTAAATATCAAAAGAATCGTATAAAGGGAATGAAAATAAAATTCGCCCTGATTTACTGTCAAAGTAATATTTTGGCGTTCCCCCGTTTTCAACCGCGATCAAGTCGTATGGAAGGTCAGGCTCATTGTAATTGCGGTAAAACGGGATTTCATAAGAGTAGTTAATTATATCCGGGTTGTAGGTGGAAAAATGAAGCTTTATTCCGCCGGAATCTATAAAGCGAACCCACTGGATCCCGTCATTGGAATTCATAATCTGGTTGATAGTTTTATTGAGGGCGGAAAAATCTTCGTAGTTCTGATCGGGCATTAAGCTGTTTCGCACGACAGGGCTCTTCATTGCCTGCGATAATTGATTCTGAATGGCTTTAAAGTATTCTTCTATGACAGTGGCATTCCGGTTGTTTTCGCTGGCTGTGTGGGCAGTAATGGAAGGGTTGTAAAAACGCATTTCGATCAGGTCGAATAGCCCCGCAAAGGAAAAAAAAGCAAAAACAGCGAAGAGTACAACGGTAATTATTAAACTGAGTATTGCCTTATGCGAAGTTGACACAATTCCTTTCCTGATTATAAGAATATATCAATTTCCTTTTTTATGCTATAAAAAAACAATGAAAGGAACGATTGAAACCGCTGAAGTACACAAACGCGCTTTTTTGGTGGGAATCAGGGATGAAAAGATGCCGGTTTCCGAAGCGGATTCCCTTATGAAAGAACTATCGCGTTTGGCTGATACCTTAAGCCTTGAGGTTTTAGCAACGGAGATAGTTCATTTACGGGGGAATAATTACAAATTCGGCATGGGAACAGGAAAAGCCGAGGAATTGGCTAAAAAAGCGGTTTCGCTCGAAGTGGATTGTATTGTTTTTGACAGGGAAATAAGCCCGTCTCAGCAGAGAAACTGGGAAAGCCTGGCGGGAATTCCTGTCATCGACCGCCAGGAGCTAATAATTCAGATTTTTGCCGGCCGTGCCCGCACACGTGAGGCTGAATTGCAGGTACGCCTGGCGGAGCTGATCTATTCCCTTCCCAGGCTTCAGCATAAGTACATCGATCTTTCCAGGCAGAGGGGCGGCCGCTACGGCTCCAGGGATTCAGGCGAAACAAAGCTGGAAACGGACAGGCGCCAAGTGGAAAGGAGGATACACCGGCTTGAAGAAGAGCTGGAACAACTAAAGCGCCAGAGGCAGGTTCAGAGGAAAAAACGCGAGCGCAGCGGCATACCGGTTTGCGCTTTGGTGGGCTACACAAACGCCGGGAAATCTTCGATCCTGAACGCGCTGACCGGCGCAGCTGTTTACGCTGAGGACAAGCTCTTCGCTACTGTGGATTCAACTTCGCGCAGGCTGCGCCTACCCCTCGGCACGGAGGTTCTGCTGGTGGACACCGTCGGCTTCATAAGGCGACTGCCCCACAGCCTGGTCAAGGCTTTTCACTCCACCCTTGAAGAAGCTAGCCATTCGGAAATTATTTTAAACGTCCTTGACGCCTCGGACAGCGAGGCGGAAGTCCAGTATGACACAACCCTGTCGGTACTTGGAGAATTGGATGCCGCCGGGATCCCGACGATCACGGTTCTGAACAAAGTTGATAAAGTTGAATCTGAAACGAACCTACGGTTCGATGCGCTTTTAAACCGCTATCCCGGAAGCGTTGCCGTATCGGCGCTAAAAGGCATTGGCCTTTCGGAGCTTTGCGCGGCTATAGAAAGCTCCCTTGTCTCACAGAAAAAAATAAACCAGGAAGGAACTTAATAAAATGTCCAGGTCGAAGAGCCTTCTGCTTTTTGTTATTCTCTTTACAGCCATGTTTCTCTTTGGCTTTATCGAAAATGTAAAAGGGGTTACCTATCCCCTTATTAAGCTGAATTTTAATGTTTCCTATGAACACCAGGGAATGATGGTTTCTATCCTTAGCATTTCTTATGTATTGTTTTGCGTTGTTGGGGGAATTCTTATAGGGTATTGGGGGGTAAAAAAGACTTTTGCCCTTGGATCGATTTTTATGGTTCTGGGGCTTGCAGGCGCTTTTTTTCTGCCTGGTTTTTTGCTTGTCGCCTCCGCGCTTTTTGCAATTTCCGCCGCTTTCGGCCTTTTTGAGGTAAGCGCCAATGCCCTGGCTACACAGATATTTACTTCCAGAGCGGCGTTGTTTTTTAACCTTATGCATTTTTTTTACGGCGCGGGTTCCAGTCTGAGCCCTCTGGCTGCGGGTTACGTCGCGGCTGCCCTGGACTGGCGTATGATATACCTTTTCTCAATTCCTCTTGTTTTTGTCTTTTTTGTGCCATCTGTTTTTACCCGGTTTCCAAAAACCGAAGGGGCCGAGGTAGCGGGAATAAAAAAAGCCAGTTTCTTTACTGCTCTTAAAACGCCTATGGTCTGGGTCTTTGCGGTTGTACTGGGCCTTATGGTAGGGGTGGAAATGAGTTCGCCTAACTGGGCGGGGCTTTACTTTCAGGATGTTTATAGCCTGAGCGCTGAGACGAAGGGAGCGGTTTTCGTTTCCAATTTTTTTATCTTTTTTACCATATCACGCCTTTTAAGTGGCTTTATAATAGAAAAAATAGGATATATGCGCAGCCTTTTTATTGCTGCATCTACGACAGTTTTAATTTTTTCTGCCGGTTTCATTTTAGGCAGCAAGGGTATTTATGTCCTTCCGGTTCTGGGTTTTTTTATTGCCATATTCTGGCCGACGCTTTTGGCGACGGCAACAGTTTATTTCCGCCAGGATTCGGCTGTGATGACCAGCGCGATTATAGTTATAGCGGGGTTAATAAACAGCGGCATACAATTTACCATAGGCTTAATCAACCGTTTTATCGGGCCAGCCTGGGGCTACAGGAGCGCCCTCTTAAACGCTGTTTTACTCATTGTCGCGCTTTTGGTTTTAGTCCGACTACAAAAGAGGCCCTATGCCGGCACAACAGTATAGACTTATTGAAAAACAATTTCAGAAGATCTCTCACAAAGGCACGGAGATCACAGAGATCACAAAGGAAGAATGGATGAAAACGGAATTATTAAATTATCCGTCTTCCCTTTGTGTTCTCCGTGTTCTTTGTGCCTTTGTGAGATTTATTTTTCCAAAATTTTTAAAGTTGTGCCTTGCGATTTGTGCTGTAATAATATGTGCTTCAGGCTGCAAAGGGGCAAGAGAAGAGGGATACCGCATAGTGCTTGAAGAGGGGGCGAGCCTTCCGGGAATTACAGCCCTTGCCTGGCCTGACGCGGATTCCCCTGTGGGATGTTTTGCCTTTGCCGCTGATGACAGTTTTATCAGGGTGGTAGATGTTTATTCAGGCAGGCCGCTGGTTGTTTTTTCCTGCGATGAAAAAATAAGTTCCCTTGGTTTTATCAGTAGGACAGAGCTGCTTTCGCTTTCGGAAAGCGGGAAGAGCGTAACGCATTCGCTTTCGGAAAGCCTTGGCAGCGCCGTGGGAAAGCCAACTGGCAGCGATAAAGCTTTCTCGCTTGTGGACGGCGCTGTCTGCTTAAGCGACAGTGCTTCGGGAAAGGAAATAGCCAGGTATTACTTTTTCAGCAAGCCGGATGAATGGGTTTGCATTACACCTGAGGGGTTTTACAACGCCTCCAACGGAGGCGCCGCCCTTATTGCCCTGGAAATGGGAAAGCGCCGCTACAGGCTGGACAGCTTATCCGGTGCGCTTTATAGGCCGGATCTTTTTGCCGCGTTATTGTTAATCGAAAAAGAAACAATTTCCGATTTGCCCTTTACCCTGCCTGATCTTTTTAAGGAGGATAAACTGCCTCCGCTTGTGTCGCTTTCTTTTGACGAAAGCTCAAGCGAGCTGCGGATAAAAATTACGGAGCAAAAGGGAGGCGCCAGTTATGTCGCCCTTTACTGCCGCGCCGGTGAAGCGGAGATTCCGCTGGAGATTCCGCAGGAAATTCCTGTCGGGTTTTTTAACCTGAGAAATGAGGCGGTCAAAAAATACTCCGAGAAAGGCCGCACTTGTTATAAAATGAATGTGAATATCGATAATTCCGCTCAGGGGGAAATTGGGGTTTCTGCTTTCAATGTATCTTATACCGTTGAATCCGGACGCTCCTGGCTTAAGCTTCCTTACACGCGGGTTTCCCCTGTTGCCGCCAAAGCGCCGGTTTTAAGGGCGCTTATCGCCGCCGAAAGCGATGAAAGCGCCGAAGAGCTGGCGGAACTTTTTTCGCTCCAAAGAGAAGGGGATCTTTATTCTGATGTGGAAGTGGAAAAGCTTATAGGCGTAGATATTTCAAAAGCGGGTTTTGTTTCTACCGGGGCCAGGCTTGGCGCTATGACAAAAAAAGATGATGTCCTTGTTGTCTGTCTGAGCGGCGTGGGGTATGCCAATACCCTTGGGAATCTCGGTATAATTCCCGGAAAATCAGGCGTAACCGAAAGCATGATAACGGGCGAAGAAATTCTGGAGTCTCTTTTGAGCTTTTCTTCAAACTCCCTTTTATTGCTTCTGGATTTGAACTCTGATATGTCAAGTGCGAAACTGGAAACCGCTTTGCAAAGATTCGCCGCGAGGCTTGGGCCAAGGGCTTTAGCCGCTTCTTATGGCACGTCTGGCAATAGAAGCTCTCTGTTTGGTTTTTTTACGGAGGGACTCAATTCCGGCCTTGCCGAAGCCGTACCGGAGAAAAAATATTTATATGTGGAAGAGCTTTTGTCCTATGTAGCTGCTAACGCCAAGAAAACCGAAGGGCAGGGCAGCCTGGTTTTCTTCCCAATCGAAGATTTCAGGATAATCGACCCATTTATAAATTCCGGCGAACTAATGTTTCAGGCGATGAGTTCGGGTATGCTCAAGATCGACCAGGTGGACAAAACCCCTGTCCCGCTCGCGTTTGGCGACACCATGATCCGCGTCCTCCCGGCAGGAAGTTACATAATCGACTTAACCTACAGAAACGGGTACAAGGAAACCCGAACAGTAGAGCTGCGCAGAAAGGAAAGCCGCTGGGTGATTTTTAACTATACTGTACCGTATGTAGCTGGGAATTTTTCCGCTTTGTATAGCGGAAGGCTACCTCAAGGCGGAATTAACGTTTCTGAGCTTAACCCCGCCAATTACCAGAAAGTGAACCGGGAAGCGATGGAAGGCATGGGAATGGCTCCTTATTATGTGGCCTTTCTTGGCGGGGAAAAATTTTACAGGGATGGCGACTACGATAAGGCAATCGCGGAATTCAACCGCTGCATTTCCCTTAAAGCCGATTATGCCGACGCTTACGCTTCACGTGGCAACGCTTACCGTAAAAAGGGCGACGTGAACAGGGCGATAGAAGATTACAGCAGGGCTATCAACCTGAAAAGTTCTTTCGCGGAAGTTTACAATTACCGAGGTTTTTTATATGCCAAAAGGGGAGAGTATAAAAGGGCTGTTGAGGACTACACCCAGGCGATCCGCTACAAGGTTGATTACGCCGACGCTTACTTCAACCGTGCCCATGCCCACGGAGAGTTGGGAAACTGGGATCTTTCCATCGCGGACTACACCCAGGTAATAAAGCTTGAACCAAAAAACTGGGCCGCCTACAACCAGCGGGGTAAAGCATGGAACAGCAAGGGCGACAGGGTTAAAGCGGATGAGGATTATAGGATGGCGGAAAGATTGAAATAAAGGAGAGACGTTAAATGCTAAAACCGTATGATTTACTGGAAAATATCCTGCTAAACATTGAAGATGGCGTCAAAAAAAATTTAAACGCGTCTATTCTCTCCAAAAAATACGATTTTTCGGAAGGCCATTTACGAAGGCTGTTCAGTTTTGCCTTCAATTTATCTATCGCTTCATATATACGTTCGCGTACATTATCGGCAACCTTAAATGATTTGCTTGAAACGGATAAAAGCATTATTGATATTGCGATTGAATACGGTTTTGAGTATGAACAGTCATATATTAGAACGTTTAAACGTGAATTTGGAATAACACCCGGTCATTTGCGTAAAACAAGGCAGGTTATACAAATAAAACCGCCTCTTCATCTTTTCGATGACAGAAGGCTGGATAACGGCGTTTTATTTGGGCCCGATTTTGTAATGGTTCCGCGTTTTCATGTTATAGGCAAACGCCACCGTCTATCATTTAATGCTTTGCGTACTGAACCGTTATTGACAAAACAATTCTGGGAAAATGAACGCAAGCAGATAAAAGAAACTGTGAATCCCCATGCATGCATCAACTTTTATTGCAATCTAAATATGGAAGATGGAAATTTTGATTATGTTCCCTCGGTACAGGTCGCGAATTTAAAAGAAATACCTCCCGGTCTTTGCGGTGAAACTTTCGATACCTCAATGTGCGTCAGATTCCGCTATATAGGGCAGCATCATTATTATGAAATTACCGGGGATGTCGTTTCCATGATGTATAACGCTATTGGTAATTTTGCCCAGGATGAAAACGCAAAATATGAGTTGATAAATAATAAAAACAACTTTGTGAAGATAGACGGAAAGCTTTATGACGGAACATATTGTCAAATGGAATGGTATACCCCGGTCTATGAAAAACAGTAAAAATGATCAAAACTGTTAATTCTTAATTCTTTTTAAGTGATATTTTTTCAGCATTAACTTGTAACCGTATAGGTAAGGTTTGGCTGCTTTACGGCAGGCTTAATTAAAGTCGCTATATTGTTTGGGAAATATTGATGTTCCGGTATAAAAACCATATTCCTGAGTGTTGTATTATATATAAGGAGCTGTGAATGAAAACCTTTATGGAATTGCTGGTAGTTGTTTTTGCCTTTTTCGGCCTAAGCCAATTGTTTGCTGTTGGAAATATGGAGCTTATTAATACTCAAACAGTTGATATGAATTTTGTGAAAACTTTGAATATTTCATATACTTCAGATAATATTTTCTTATTGGAAAGTGATAGCGATAATTTGATTCTGAAAGAATATATGACAAGAAACAGTCCTGAATATTTTGCGAATATAAAAAAATCCCAGGATGCCGTAATGATAAGCAATGGAATGCGTCCAATGCTTATCAGAACAAGGATAGAAATATATGTGCCGAAAACATTTGCCGATAATTTTGTTTTTAAGCTTAAAAGCGGAAACCTGACATCAAATTACAATATGAACTATATGGATTTAGACTTAACTGTTTCCAGCGGCAATATGAATGTTTCCGGCATTTCATCGGAAAATATATTGGTAAATGTTTCCAGTGGGAACATAAGGATAAACAGTTGCCAGGGAAAAATCAAAGCCGTTAATAAAAGCGGTAATATTACGGTTGATAATTTTTCCGGAAGTGGAATGTTTAATTCCAAATCCGGTAATATTAATTTGTTTGTTAATGGCATTACTGGAGATTTATCGTTATCTGTCGATAGTGGCACAATAAATTTGATGACAAATGGAAATATATCCTACATTCTAGACGCTGATGTCAGGAGTGGAAATATCAGGATTCCTGATTTTAGAACACAAACAAACACAAGAGCCCAACATATTATGGGTTCTAACCCGATATATAAAGTATCTACAAAATGCGGTTCAGGAAATATTAATATAAAATAAAAAAAGCGGGCTGTTCCGGCTTTATTCTACTGCCATAGCCCGCTTTTATTCATAAGATTGCCTGGAATTACTTAAAATACCTTGCCAGGAATCCCTTAAAGGCCGCGCAGTGCCGGGCTTCGTCCCTTGCCATTTCGTGAACCGTGTCGTGGATGGCGTCCAGGTTCTTTTCCTTGGCCCTTTTTGCGATGTCAGTCTTTCCGGCGCAGGCGCCATGTTCGGCCTCGATACGCATTTCAAGGTTTTTCTTTGTGCTGTCGGTTACCACTTCGCCCAGGAGCTCGGCGAACTTGGCGGCGTGTTCGGCTTCCTCGTAAGCGGCTTTTTCCCAGTAAAGGCCGATTTCGCCGTAGCCTTCGCGGAACGCAACCCGCGCCATGGCA